>JACDJC010003415.1_pt1 | contig 11551 bp, 12 predicted proteins | sample 7454191 | NCBI WGS metagenome assembly JACDJC01 (sample SAMN14253291, study PRJNA609438) | sludge metagenome | isolation source: sludge after 25d culture with pyrite and EDTA | collected 2018-12-20
ACCTAAGGCGCAGTCAGCACAGCCCGATCAATCCCTTGCTTCGGGATCCCGCAATCTTCCCACTACTAATAATAACCTCGCAGCAGACCTGTTTATCGTCAATCATGAATCGAGGTTGAAGAATGACAAACAAAAAAACAGCTTCCTCCCTTCGCCGCTACGTCGAGCGCATTCTCTCTGAATACGAGAAAGTGTAAGCCCATGACCCTCTCCACGCTATGCATCTTCGTCGCGATCGTGTTTGAGCGGTTTGCCTGGTATCTCTTCCTCGGTGAGCTGGAAGAGTGGCGGGGGCCGCAGGCTGTTGGCGATCTCATGGCGATGGCGTACCTGCTGCCGCTCTTCGGTGGATGGCTTGCCGGGCGGCTGTCGCTGCGCAGCGTGTGCCTCGCTGGCGCTTGTGCGCTCGTCGGAGCGTACGTTGCGGCGGCGATGGGCTGGCCACCACTGCACCCAAAACGCTGCCTGCGACGCTAAAGCAGGAGCTGAAAGAGGACGGCATCGAAATCCTGTATCGCGGCACGGCGCGCACGCTGAACCGTGAGGCCAAAGACCTCGTGGTCAAGTACCTCGTGAGTCAGCTTCCGGCGAAGAAACGCAAGGGCGCGATGACGATGTTTGCAGCGGCTTTCGACACCGAAGCGGGAACAGCGCTTTGCGGTGCGCTGCTGTCGCTGCTACCGCACATGGCGGCGTACCTGGGGAAGCCCGTCGGGCCGAAGCTGACGCGGCTGGCGCGCGAATGCCGCCGTGAGGGCGGAACCGATGCCGTGGCGCGCATCATGAGCGAACTTATGGGCATGCTGAAGCTGTTGACCGAGCTGGGCGAGCGGTATTTGGTGAACCTGCCCGATGAAGTCAAAGAGGTCGAAGCGCCGTCGTCCGTTTCCGCCGGATCGCTGCCGTCTGCATCGCCCGTCGTCGATTTCAGCGCGCCACCCGAGATGGCCAAGGTGGGCGCGTAGCGTTCAAAATTAGCTCGCGATTAGCCTGCGATTTGCTCTGCCAGACAGCTCTCTTGCTTACTTGGCTTTGTCGCCAACCGCTTCTTCCGCCTGCACGTCGCCGACTGCCGCGGCGTCGGCTTCCGCTTTTCCGTCGATATCGCTGGCGTCGTCGCTGTCGTCCACACCTTCAACACCCTCAGCGTCCGGTGTCGGCATCGCGGGTGCGGTGCTTTGCGGCGTATCGCTCACTTCGGGTAGCAGATTGGCGAGGGCGAACCATGCGCGGGGGGCGACTTCAGGCATTGCGGCGCGCAGGTTCGGCAACGCCGTAGCAATACGGGCGATGCCGGTGCCGGTTTCGCTGGCGTACTTGCTCTGCTGCTCTTCGCGTGCTGCAAGGTCTTCAGGCGGCGTAGCGTCAAGCCAGTAGTGCGGCATGCAGTCCCAGTCGCCGAAGTTGTACCAGCCGACCCACCGGGACACTTGCTCATAAAGCACGCCGTCGCAGGGTTCCCAGGTAACGATGTCCCGGCGGGTCTTCGGATCGCGGGTGATGACCTTTCGCGCGTCGAAAAACCAGGACGCGGACTCTTCAAACTTGTTCCACTCGATGCCCTGATGAACGACTCCCAGTTTGTACCCGCCGGGCTGCCCCGCCGTGGTCATGTCTTGGCCGAGATAAACATAGCAGATGCGCTTTTTGATTCGGTTTTCCGTCTGGTCAAACGCCTGCGACCCTCCGCCCGCTGTGGTGCCGAGAAGTTCAAGCCATTCCAGCTTTTCACCCTTCGCATCGACGCGCATCGGAATGACCGCGCCCGCACCGGCAGTCTGAATGTTGACGGCGCTTCGGTCCACTTGGCCGCGCTGATAGTCAACGTTGTGGAAATACTGCATAAACCCGATACCAAATCGCTCTTGGAAGGCCAAATTGTCAAAGAAGTTGTACCCATCGCCGACGAAATCGTTGCCCAGCGCGAACACCGCACCATGAAGCCACGGCTGCCGCGCTGCGCGCTGCCCCAGCACCCATCGGCCCAGTCCTGGCTCGACAATCAGCAGCCCCTTGTTGAGTGTCGTGGCGTGGAATGCACCGCCGTCGATGCTGCGCCCGATGCCGCGGTAGAAGTATTGAAGCTGGCTCGGGTGCCACGGCTTGTGAACCGGCAGCCACCAGCGATGCCGCCCATCGCGACGCTCTTCCCAGTCCATGCCGCTCACAAACTGGCCCATCTGCATATCATCATCGTGCCACTGCCGCAACACATTGTCTGGGAAGATTACATCCCTAAACTCTTTGAACCAATCGGCGGCATAGCGTGCGGCTTTGTCCCGCTTCCGTCGCGGCGTGACCTGCCTGGGAATCTTAGACAGAAAATCGTTGCGCTCTTCGCGGCACTTTTTGATGACCGGATGCGACCACATCGCATCAGACAGCATACCCGTACCGCCAAAAGTGCCGGCCAGGTGCGCGCCAAGTGCCGCCTTGACCCCTTCGACGGTCCACCCTAGAATGCCGTTCTGTCCGAAGCCCCCGATACCCGACTGCGGCACCTGGACGATGTTGTCAAGTGGCGGCGTTTTGGGCGGCTTCACTTCGGAGCCTGCAACCGTCACAGCCGACACGGAACGGGTTTCAGGCTGCATACTTTGGGTGTGCGGTGTGCCAGCGGGGGCGGTACCGGGAGGGACTACGGGAGAACTGCCGTCGGAAATCATGCCTTAGATGGTGCAAAACCTCTTGACTTTGCGTATGCGGGGAGTAAACTGTCTGCATGTCGAAGCTGACGGAAATCACGATCAAACCCTACACCCGCGCTCCTTTCACCGTCCGAGACGGTCTTTGCTGAGGTTCAACGTCCGCGGGCAATCTGGGCGCAAATGCGCTTTGTTGCCCGATGGGCTGAATCGAACAAGTGGCACGATGTCGCAACGTGCCCTGTACTAGTTGACAAACTGAAAGCCCTCGCCGACGAAATCGAGCGGCAACAGACGGCAGCAACGGAGAAAGCCAAGTGAAACTTCGTAATTTCATTCCAACAGATCGCGAACTTCCACCGACGAACCTTTACGTGCTAGGCTACTGGGAGGGCGAACCCGCGCCTTTCGTTGTCATTCGTCGAGACGAACACGGGATGTGGCTATCCTCTAACGAGTGCATGGAAGATGATTATACTCCGCCTACTTCATGGCACTCGCTGCCAGGAGGACACGATTTCAACACGGCAGGGCTTCCCATTGCAGTTGGACCGGACAAGAACCTAAACGTATGACCCTCGCCGCCGTCGCCGATCCGCATATTTGGAACCACAAGAGACATGGTGGTGCGCTTGTTCGTGGCGTCAACCGGCGGGGAGAGCTGTGCCTTGACGTGTTGCAGCGTGCAAGTGCGTTGGCGCAGCGGCGCGACGCAGAGCTGATTGTCGCGGGCGACCTTGTGGACAGCGCCGGGCCGATTCAGCCGCAGCTTGCACAGCGGATTCGTGCGACGCTGCCTGAGGAGTCAGGGCTAGTCGTCGGCAATCACGACGCGACAGCCGCAGACGATCACTCGCTGGGCCTGTACGCACCGTCAGAGCGTATCGCCGACAAAGTGCGGCAGCTCGTCGCGGGAGGCTGGCTGGATCGGCCTCTTGCGACGCTCGTGCCCTACACCGCCAACATTGACGATATCCGTACTGCTGCGCCGCTTGTCGTTGGCCATTTCGGTATCTACGACGACAGCTTTCCGCCGTACCTGCGCAAGCGCCCCGCCTGTCACGTTGACGAGCTTTTCACCTGGATGCGCGAAAGGAATACAAATGTCTTCTGTTCGGGAGACTGGCATCGTAGACAAGTGTGGTTTGATGACGGAACGCGCATGGGTCCGGTTTTGGAGCAAAGTGGACAAAAATGGTCCATTAATCTTACCGACCCCCTGCTGGATTTGGCTTGGGTGGAAGAAAGACGGCTATGGGTGTTTCGACATAGGCCGGAACCCAGCTCGCCCAAAATCTGGAGTGAAGAGCCTGGCTTATGTCCTGTTGTGGGAGAGCATAAACGGACCATATCAGAGGACAATGCAACTCGACCATTTGTGCCGGAATCCCGCCTGTTTGAGACCAGATCATTTAGAGCTAGTGACTCCCAGGGAGAACTCGCTTCGCAGCGAGAGCCCTTTAGCAAAGAACGCGCGAAAGACACATTGCCCCAAAGGCCATCCCTACGTAGAGGGCAACATCTATTGGCTGGACAAGCCATACAAACGACGATGCCGGATATGCCAGAAAGCCGGCATGGCAATCCAACGCGCCAAAAGATCATCATGCAAATAGGTGCCCTCATTGCAACAGGCTGGGACAATCCGGGGCTACACGGCTATGGCACCGTGGCGTTCTGGGACGGCGAGCGCCTGAGCTGGGAAGAGCTGCCAGGGCCGCGGTTTTGCACCGTGCGCAGCGACGAAGAGGAAAAAGCCGTCGTCGCTGAAGCGGCGAAACTCGGTCACAACCTGTTTCTCCGTCGCTACTATACAGGCGACAGACCCGAAACCCCGCCGGGGCTTGAAGCCTACGAAGCGTTACCTGTCGCAGTGGAACAAGCGGCGGCAATACAGGTGCCCCGAACACCGTACGGCTTGCACCCTCAGACGGGAAGCATGCTATACTATCCGACGCCACAAGCTGCACTCGACGAGCTTGTGAGCCATTGGCTCGACACCATCGCACCCGGCGACGAGCGCGCCGCGGTGCAGGAAATTCTGAAACGCTACCTATGAGGCTGCACCTCCACCCATATCCGCCGCACCGTGATACCGTTGTCGATTTGCCAACTACGGGGCTTGTCGTCGTACATGGTGCGAATGGTAGCGGCAAATCGAGCCTCGTCGAAGCGTACGCTGCGGCGCTGTGGGGTAAGAGCCTGCGCGGGGCTGCGGCGTGGCGGAGTGAGGCCGATCGCATCGACCTGTCGCTACCGGGGCTGACCGTGAGCCGCACGCCGTCGAGCTTGCTCGTAAACGGCGAGACGGCGTTGACGACGGCGAAGGCGCAACAGCGGTTGACCAGCATCGTCGGCGACTTTGCGACGTGGCAACGTACGCGGGTTTTCGATGCCGACCTCACCGCGCGCTTCGGAGCGGAAACCGACGGCGAGCGTAAGAAGCTTCTAGAACGGCTTCTAGGGCTTGAACAGCTCGACGCTGGGCTGCGCAAGCTCCGCGAAGATTTGCGCGCCGCAGAGGGCAAACAGACCGCTTCTGAAGCGCAAGCGCGACAGGTGCGCGCCGTGCTGGCGGAGCAACCGCTTCCACTGCCGGGTGTTGCGGATTTGGGGGCACAACTCACCGCGACATCGGCTGCGCTGGAAACGGCGGAACGGGCGGCATCCGAGATGGCCAAGAAGGAAGGGAAACTGGCCGAACGCCTGTCGCGACTACAACAGGACATCACCGCGCTGCATGCCGGACAGTGCCCGACATGCCGGCAGAGCGTGCCGCACAGTCTGCTGCAGCGCCTGTACCACGACGCTGCAGAAGCCCGAAGCGAGCGGATTGCGCAAGAGGCGGCACGGCGTGCGGCGGCAGACGAGAGCATGGCGCTACAGGCTTCTGTGCGGCGACTGCGCGAAGTTCAGGCGGCGGCGCAACGCGCAGCCGCAACAGCGGGGCGGCGTGCGGAGCTGGAAGCGCAACGGGGCATCGTCGAGGAAGAGGCACGACTACATGGGCGAATGGTGTCACGGCTGAAACAGCTTGAAGCGTTTATCGTCGGTGCGCGGCCAAAACTGTTAGCAGACTCCTTGGCCATCTTGGAAGCAGCCGCATCGGCGTGGATTCCGGGGCTACAGCTTCGCATCATCGACGACGGGCTGTTGGTGAAACTCGGCGCACGGAAATACAAAGAGCTGAACGAGGGACATCGCCGACTGTGTGATCTGGCTGTCTTGCTTGGCTTGTCGAGCATGGGCGATGCGAAGGTGAAAGGCGGACTTTTCCTTGACGGTGCGCTTCATGGGCTCGACGAAGACAGACAGGATGCCGTCGCGGCGCTGCTTGAAACCGTCGCACAGCGCGAGCTGGTCATCGTACTTACGTGCGTCGAAGACGTGGCCCAGCGACTGCGCGGCACGCGGATAAAGGTTGCAAACGGCACGGTTACGTGATACGGTAAGTCAATCATGAGTGAACGCAAACACAGTCACTACTTCAAGAGCGTCGAGGGTCTGAAAGACATCGACGTGTATCGTGTACTCCAACTGTTCAATGTCGCCGATCCATGTCTTCAACACGCAGTCAAGAAGCTGCTAGTTGCTGGCGGGCGTGGCGGTGGTAAGGACATCACGCGCGACATCCAAGAAGCGATCGACACGCTAAAGCGTTGGCAGGAAATGCGGGCGGAGGAAGCGCCTGCGCAGGGTGCGTCTCAATGAGAACCCCCATTCTCGATCACGGCTACCTAGAAGTTATCGAACACTGGGGCAGCGACGAGCGCATTGTAGAAGCTGCGCGGATGTCTACCCAGAAGGGTTTTCTGGGGTGGGGCGACAATAAAGCACCCGGCGACGAAAAGCTGCTGCGCTACCTCATGCAGAACCGGCATGAGACGCCCTTTGAAATGGCCGGCATGGTCATCGAAGTGCAAGCGCCGATCATGGTGTTTCGTGAGTGGCATCGTCACCGCACGCAGTCCTACAATGAGATGTCTGCCAGATATTCGCCGTTGCCCGCTCTCGACTACCTGCCGACAGCAGAACGCTGTCTTATCATCAACGGCGCGAACAAACAAGCAAACGCGGTAGTTGGCGCAGCCGAGCTGACGCACGAAACGGCGCTTGTGTGGCTTGAGAAGCTAGCAGCCTATTATGCGCAGGGCGAGGCGCTGTATCAAGAGGGCCTGTCTGCTGGTGTGCCTAAAGAGCTGGCCAGGTTGCCGCTGACTGTGGGTCGCTTTAGCCGAATGCGCGCGAGCGCGAACCTGCGCAACTGGTTGGCCTTCCTGACGCTTCGCAGCGATGTTCTGCCAAGCGGCAAAGCTGCGCAATGGGAGATCCGGCAGTATACAAACGCTGTCGCGGTGGCGATTGCCGAGCGGTTCCCCCGAACCTACGAACTCTTTGCGAGCCGATCATGAGCGAAGTAACCACTGAAAAAGCCGATTTCACCGACATCCGTGTCAAGCTGGAACAGGTGCAGAAGCGGCGGCTTGTCGCTGTTCTGTGTCGGCGTACAGGACACAGCCGCGCCTGGTTTTACAAGGTGCTAGAGGGCAAGGCTTCGGTGCTTGCCGATCTGCCAATCCTCGACGACGTGCTTTCGCTGCCTGATGCCGCCGCTGACCCGATAAACGCGATTCGGGTCGCTGCGGGCGTCGAGAAGAAACGGCTTGCGGAGCTTCTGGGTATCAGCCGTCAGGCGCTGCACTCCTGGGAGGAGAAGCCGACAGCCGAACGCCTGTCGCGCGTCCGCAGCGTGCTGGGCGCGTCGTCCACTTCACAGTAACCGCGTTTTCTGTTTCGCACTGCGCAGCCGTTTACGCAGCAAGTAAACGACCTGAGCAAATCCGCCACACTTCAATCAGCGACGGTGAGTACCAAAACGCCACACAGCTATGTGGCGAAATGGTAACTTTCGCCTCACGCCGCACAGCCGTTTCCGAGTGAGCCACGCTTGGCACAGTGCGTGCTTTACTTTCTGTATCATGAAAACGCAGCGCACGACTGAGTTCTTGGCCGACACGGGCGACATATTTACTGCAATGCTCACCGATGGTGGTGTTCGCGTCTACATGCGGAACAAAGGCGGTATTGACCTGCCTGCTTCACATCCTTTGTTTGCAGAGGCTGTCGCTCAGACCGACAAAACTGTCGAAGCCTTCTTCGATTCGCTCATCGAGCGTGGCGTGATTTCTCTCCGCGATATCAAGTAAAGGACACAACCAATGGAAACCATGCAGCAATCGCAGGCGAAGGCGCAGCGGCGGGATTTTGCGAAGCCCGTCGCGGGCGTGCAGGTAGGCGACTCACATTACAGCATCCGCGAAGTCGGGTACTACTTCGGCGAGGCCAAGATCGTCACCGAAGTGCAGCTCGTCGTCGATGGCGAGATCAAGGCGCGCGGACGACAGGACATACTGTCTTGTCTCGCAAGTTGTGCCGCACAGCCGCATTTCGACGTTGACGACGCCCGTTACCTGCTTCGCGCCCTCGATTCGATTCAGCCTGTCACCTATCGCGACAAAGGAGCACGCTAAAAATGGCCGAGCCTGTTTCAGCGGTTTGGCTCACACAAGCCGATGTGCTCACTCGTGAGCTGGTGTTACTCGATTTGTGGTGTCGATTTCTCAATCTCCTGTACTCAACGCTGGGCATTGATGCCCACTTCGACGTGGAAGGCTAATACCATGCGCCGTATCCCCCTGAATCTCATTCCAAACACGGTCACCCGTGAGGCGAAAAAGACGCTGGCGAATGTCACTGTGGCCGATCCGGCGACGCTGGTTTTCGCTCTTGACGGCGAAGACGGCACGGCGTCGTGGACGCAAGACGAGCGCGAAAACCTGAGCGTGTATCCTGATCTGGTGTGTTCGCTGCTGCTGAAACATCACAACACCGCGAACAAGTGCACGACGGAAGAGAAAGGCTTCTGGTATCGTAGCGACAAGGGCGACATCGATGGCAACCTGCTCGTCTGGGGCAGCCTGTCGCGCGTCAACGTGACGATCATGGGCACCGTCGAGGAACCGATGCTTGTCGTGTCGGATACCGGGCGACAGCAGTGCAAAGCGGCGGAGTGGCTGACGGGTTTCCTCGCTGTGTGCCGTGAGGCGCTGAAAGCCCACAAGGGCGACACGTTCAAAGCGCAGCATCAGGTGCTCGGCGATCACGCCAGTGACCCGATCGTGCGCAGCTTCGCGCCGGTTCACTGGGCGGTCATCTTCCAGGGCGGTAGCTCGACGGGTCGCCCCCTGGTGAGCTGGAGCGAGAAAGCAGGCAAGTACAGCGCGGTGTTTTGGGTGTCGCTGACCGCCGGGGGTGGTGCGCCCTCGGAACGAGCGACGCTTGAACGGGCGAAGCTCGCACGCATTCAGGTCCCCAGCACCGTATCGGGTGAGGCGCTAACGCTACGAAAGCTCGTGCTTTCGTACCTGCGTGAAGCGGCCAACACGACGACGCCGCACACCGAAGAGACCGCGTTGCGGCATGCGGGCAGTTTCGTGTCGCAGCCGATGACCGTCGGCGCGTCGAATCGCGAGCTGAAAGAGGCATGGACGCAGAGCCTTTACAAGTTCAGTCTGGTGTGCGCCGCAGTGCGCGAAAAGGTGGACGCGGAAGCCGACCCACGGAAGATGCTGGCGCTGTTTGACCGCGCAGTGAAAAAGTGCGTCAAGATCGTACCACAGAACGAAGCCGTCGGCGACGAGTTCAACTTCACCTACAGCGGCAACGCGCTTACCGAGGAACAGCAGCTCACGGCGTTCCTGCCGAAGCCGAAGAAGGCCAAGGAGACGAAGAAGGTGCCAGTGACGACGCCTGAAGGCACGATGGACATCGCATCAACGGTCAACAGCGCGACGGGAGACGCCGTTATCGTGTGGGATAATCTCGCCCCCTCTTCCGTGTCGCCGTCGCGGAAGGTCGCCATTCGGGTTCAGCTCGACACCGTGCGCCGGCTGTCGCAGGCAGCCAGGTCGCCGATGTCGCCGCTCGGCAGCGAGGATAAAGCCGCAGCAGCGGCGATTGCGAAGTATCTTGCGTGGGAAGCGGGCGACAGCACGGCACTGCCTGAATCGCTGCGTAAGCTCCTCACCATCGAAGAGGACGAAGACGACAGCTTCGCGGACTTGAAGGATTTCATCGAACACTGGGACGGCAAAGCGCCGCTTACTCACGACAACGAAGCGGTGCAATCGAAGCTCGACGAGCTGCGCAAGACGCTTGTGGACGCGAAAAAGATGGAGCCCGACGACCGCGCGCTTGCCGCCCAAGACTGGCTACTCAAACAAGCGACGGGGGCATAAACGTGGCTGTTATTCTTCGTGTCAAGTGCCGAGATTGCAAAGCCGTGATCGGTTACTTGCCTGAAGAGGTCCAATCGTATCACGGCACGGACTACTCCGGTGGGCCTGACGGCTACGAGCGCGTGAAATGTCCACGACCGGGCTGCCCCGGACACGGTTACATCCGCTGTTGGTAATAGACATTTCGTCACACCACCTGTGACTTTTTGGCAAAGTGGACTGGACAAAGCGTATTGCTTTGTGTAGTCTCTGTGTATGCGAATTGCAGACCAGGGCGGTGCCGGCGGGACGCGGCACGCCAAGCAAGACCCCACGTATAAAAAGCTGATTCTCACCGGCACGTTGCGAGCGACGCGCAAGCAAGCCGGGGCTACCATCAAACAGGCTGAGGTGTTGGACCCCGAACTGCGCGCCATCGTCGATACACGACGTGTCGGACGCGACGGCAAGATACTGCCGGTGCGCTGTCGACAAGGCTGTCAGATGGCCAGAGATGGGCGGGACTGCGAACACGCCCAGACGGCTGCATGGCGTACTCTGCGCGACAGCTACGCCGAAAAGAACCGTGACCTTGCACGGCGCGCGGCGGAACGGCAGTGGAAGCGCAATCAGCACCTGCCGGGGGAGGTTGTAGCCTGTTGCACCGAACCGGGCGCAGCGTCGCACCATCACGCTTGTTTCAAGCACGGTAACGTCGTACACTGCTCATGGTGTCACGGCAAACAGAAGCGGCTGTGCCAGCCGGACCTAGAAGCCCTCGCCTTCCTTGGCCTTCTGGAAGCGGTCCACAAGTTCAATCCCGACAAAGCGGGACGTATCAGCTCTTACGCCGTGCATCTCATCAAACAGACGATGATGGAGCTGCTACGGCAAACGCCGATCAGCTTTCCGCAGGATTTGCTGCGCGACCGTCGAGAAATCGCAGCGCTTGAGAAGCAGCATGTCAAAGCGGGCGCTGCCGCGCCGACCGATATCGAAGTGCGAGCGCATCTGCTGTCGATTCGCGCCTGCCGTCGCGGTGAGACGATTGAGGAGCGCATCACGCTTGCGCGAAACTGCTATTACGGTCAAGAGCGAAAAAGCGTCGAGGCGCTACAGGCCAAATACATCGACAACAATTCGCGCTTTGAGAAGCGCATGCGACGGGGCAAGCTGACGACCGCGATCGAATCGCTCACGGCGGAGCTGCCAACGGAAACGGAAAACGTTCTCAGTACCCGAGCCCGTCGCGCCTTACAGGCTGCACTTCCAAGGCTGTCGATTGAAGCCCGCGCATCCGCAGAGCTGTACCTCGACGGTAAGCTCCCATCGCCCCCCGCTTCAGTCGTTCTAGCCCTGCGCGCTGTCATGGATGTCCGCATGCCGGGCGTGCTGGCAGTTCAGTGTAGCAGAAATCGCCAGCACGAAGTGCTTTATTCGCGAGCAGCATCGATCGGAGCTAAGTCAAGCCATTGACATCCAGGTGCCTTCATCTCGATAAGCACTTGAACGACGCCTTCAGCAAAGTCGCTTAACAGCTTGTCTTGCGTCGCCTCGCCCGCCGCCCTGCCCGCCTCGCCAGCCCAGCCCGCCGCCCAGCCCGCCTCGCCCGCCGCCCAGCCCGCCGCC
>JACDJC010003418.1_pt1 | contig 11542 bp, 9 predicted proteins | sample 7454191 | NCBI WGS metagenome assembly JACDJC01 (sample SAMN14253291, study PRJNA609438) | sludge metagenome | isolation source: sludge after 25d culture with pyrite and EDTA | collected 2018-12-20
CAATCGGACACCAGGGGGTGCGCCATTAAGGCTTGTAGGGCCAGGCGTTTTGAGCCAGCGATCGCAGTTTCCACGGTCAGGCTCTCGTAGCTCTTGACGGCTTGAATTAAGCCGCGCACCGGTAAGGGGATGGCTCCCATCGGGATGGGGCGCGGGCCGTTTGCATCCAAGATACACGGCACTTCCACCGAGGCATCGGCGGGCAGGCCGTCAATGGCACCCTGGTTCAGCACCTGCAGCACTTGCCGTTCCCCGCTGTTTTGGTGGATGGCGCGCATGGCTGCAAAAGCGGTATCGGCATATCCACCGCCGCCGCGCTGCGCTAACAAAGCCGGTTTTTCTTTCAATGCCGGGTCCGCGTATTGCTGTAAGAGTTCGGTTTCGATCTTTTGAACCGCTTCACCGCGCGTGACATACTCTGGCTGAGCGGCTTCTTTGACCACCTGGCTGCGATGATAATAATAACGCAGGTAGGTAGCCGGGATATATCCCAGCGCACGTAACCAATCCCCATCCACAGACCATTGCTCGGCTATCGCCGCAACGGCTTGGGGGGTTACGTTCTGTCCATCCACCCAAACGCGCACCGCAAAGCCCAAATGATTAAGGCCGAGCCAATCCACAACCGCACGTTTTGGATCGACCCCTAAGGCATCCAGGATTTGGGAACTCCAATCATTCGGGCCGGAACACAAACCGAGCCATTTGATCGAGCTGTGGTTCCCCAGGGCTTCGGCGATGATGCCACTGGGATTAGTGTAATTGATCAGCCAGGCCTGGGGGCAGACTTTTTCCATTTCGTGCGCTAACGCTAACATGACCGGGATGGTGCGTAAGGCTTTCATCATCCCGCCGGGGCCGGTGGTTTCCTGCCCAATGACGCCATACTTGATGGGAATGCGCTCATCCTGGATGCGGGCAGCCATGCCGCCCACCCGTATCAAGCAGTTCACAAACGCTGCATTCTCCAGGGCTTGTTGTTGATCGGTATAGGCGGTTACGTTAACATCCAAACCCGCATGTTTTAACATGCGGTCACTCAGCCCGCGCATGATGGTTAACCGATCCTGATTAATATCGGTCAGGCATACTTCGCTGATGGGCAGCTCGTGATAATGGTTGATTGCCCCGCTGATTAGTTCCGGGGTGTAAGAACTTCCCCCACCGACGATGACGAGTTTCATGAAAGACTCCTTGTTTAAATTAGGGTTTCGGCCGGGTTTGTCCCTGGGCGAATTAATCCGAAGGCGGCGCTGGTGGTTTCGATATTGTGCTGAATAGCCGGTGTAATCACCACCCCGGCTTTTTCCAGGGCTAATAAGGCCGCCCCGACCACCGGTTCATAGCGGGCCTGAACCAGTTTGGCGCGGGGGGCAATCTTGTGGATATGGGCGATCAGGGTATCCAATAAGATGGGGTTGGTCGTCTTGAAGATGCTGCCGGAAACAACAACCTCAATCGGTAGGTCCGTCATTGCGAAACGCTGCAAGCCGGTCGTGACCAATTCCGCTAATCCGGCTGCAAACCTACGAATAATGTCGATGGCAGCTTGATCCTGACCATCGGCGGCGGCAAATACCAGCGGTGCCAATTGGCTGACGGCCACCGGAAATTTTTTTTCAACATCCAGTCTTAATAAGGCATCCACATCGCTTGTGTGTGTGAATCGCAACACGGCATCGGTCAGACGGGTAGCTGGCAAGCGGCCGGTGGCAGCGCGATAAATCGCGGTCAATGCCGCCCGCCCTAAGGCAGTTCCGCCCTGCAATTCATCTTCCTGATAGTAATGGTAAAGGAATTTTTCGCCGCGTGGGGAGACAATGGCGCAATTTCCGCCGGTTCCGGCAATTAGAATCACCCCGCTGGCCTGTGAGGTGCCGCCACGCAGGGCCACATAGGCATCGTTCACGATGTCAACCTTGGCGGCGAGATGGAGCGTTTCTACTTGCTGGGTTAAAAAATCCTGTTCGTCCGGCCAATCAACCCCGATCAGTCCCGCGAAGAGACCTTCCACCGGCAAGGCAGCATCCGGCACCTGGGAAATTGCATCCTGGGCCGCGGCTTGGATCGCTTCTAATTGTTTTTTTAAGCCATGCGAAAGATGATAGGCTCCGCTGGATTGACCGAGAGCAACGATGTGACCGCTCGGCGTAGACAGCACGGCGTGCGTTTTCGTCCCCCCCTGATCCATTCCTAGATAATATTTCATCGCATGTACCCTATTCTTGCAGCGATAATTGGTAGCGGTCTGCGCAGTAGACCGAACGCACAAATTCAATCGGGCTGCCATCGATATGATAGGCGATGCGTTCCGTTACCAATAAGGCGGCTGGTTGTTTCTTTTTTAATCGTTTTGCTTCTTCGGCGGTCGCCAAAACCGCGCTGACGGTGCCCTTACTGTCGCTGATGAAGAGGTGGTAAACCTCTTGCAAAACGGTATAAAGAGAAGCTTCATTCCAATCCTGGCTCAGCAAATCGGGACATAACTTTTGGGGCAGGTAAGCCGTTTGGATGGCGATCGGTTGCTGATTGGCTAAACGCAGTCGCTGCAAATAAAACAGGGGTTCCCCCACCTCGACATGGAATACTTGAGCCATCACGGTGGAGGCAGTGATCATTTTCGCCTCCAAGAGCTGCGAGCTGGCCTGTAAACCGCGTCGTTTCATATCCTCGCTGAAGCTCAATAAACCGCTGTTTTCTGCAATCTGCTTTCTTTCCGCCACGTAGATGCCCTTACCATGCACAGCCGTCATCACTCCTTCATTGGTTAATTCGGTGATGGCACGCCGCATGGTCATATAACTCATTTGATAGCGTTCGCACAGTTCATGGTGGGAGGGCAGTTTATCGCCAGGTTGTAGTTCCCCCGAAGCGATCGCGGCAATCAGGGTTTCTTTTAATTTTGCATAGAGGGGTAATACGGAGGTTTTCAAATGGCTGTCACCACCTTTTGGATATAGCGAAAGGTGGGTGGCACCTGGTTTTGACGGGCTAATGCTTCTGCGAACAGCTGGGCCGGTAGGACATCCAGGATGGGGATGAGGAATGGATGGATGGGTAAGGTGTTTGTCTGGGGCTCGGCGACAGTGCGCGTGATTCCATTTTCCACCAACAAAACCCGGGCCCCATACGTGGTCAGCTCTTGAGCGAGTTGATTGGAGGAAGCCCAGGTAACACCCGGGGCAGCAAAAATAACGACCCCCGCGTTTTGATCAATGATTTCGATTGGGCCGTGCCGGAAGGCACCCAGACCAAAGCTAAGGGCGGGTTGTTTCGGCCACTCGCCCAACATCATGGCGGCTTGGCGGGCGGTTGCCATTTGTGGGCCATGCCCGATAAAGATGAGCGGATCACACCTACCGAGCTGCGTCAGCCATTGCTGGGCGATTCCTTCGGCTTGATTTAAGATGGCTGCACACTGTTCGGAAAGCGAAATTAATTGTTGACATTCTGTGCCATCCCATTCGCCGCTCCAGGTACGCGCCAGCAGCCACAGGGTGGCGACGGTGTTGATATAAGTGCGGCAAGCGACGGTGGTTTCATTTGGGCCGGCTTTCACCGGTAAAATACCGTTCGCATGGCGGGCCAGGGGGCTATCTTCCTCGTTGGTGACGGCGATCAAATTCTGGACTTGTTCTGCTACCGGCACGACTTCACCGCTGGCACCGGACTGTGAAGCAAAGACAATCGTGCTGCCCTCAGCCAGGCCAGGTAAACCGTAGTTGAGCAAGTCGATGGCTTCAATGGTTAAGGCGGGGATACCATGCGTATGAAGGAGGGGTGCAACGGCAAGGGCTGCGTGAAAGGAAGCACCCATTCCGGTAAAAATGGGGATGGCAGGGCGTGGGAAGGCATTTAAACGGTCTTGCCCCTCCTGGCTGGCATAGAACATCGCGAGTTGGTGGAGGGATTGCGGTTGTTGCAGAATATCTTCATAGAATGGATTCATCATAGCCCTACCTTTCTTACACTTATATATACAACAACCGTAAGGTTTTGTCAAATGATTTGTGGGTGGATAAAAGGGGGGCGTATTTCTGATGAATCGCCACGTAATCAGGGAAGGATCGGATATACTGCCCTTTCTAGTCCTCCAGATACCAAATTTATTAAATGACGATTGACAAACACAGTATATTGTTGTATATATAAGATACAAAAAACGCAAGCCCACTTTTGTTCACGATTTTATTCCAACCCATCGTTCTTAACAGAATTTCCAATCACACGATCATCAAGACGAATATGCCCCATTTTTTGATTTGAATGGTACGAAGCGTATTGTTGCTTGAAATCATAGAGGTAAAAATGACTTTTCAAATTGCAATCATAGGGGCTGGTTATATTGGCGAGGTTCACGCGAAAGCCGTTCAGAACCAACCGCATGCTGCACTGCTAGCGATTGTGGATAACAATCAGGAAAAAGCGGCCCGTTTCGCCCAAAAATATGCGGTTCCCCACAGCTTTGCTTCCCTTGAGGATCTCATGCAAGCCAATATCGCGGATGCGGTGATCATTGGCACCCCCAATTTCTTACACGCCCCCCAAACCATCGCGGCCTTAAAGGCTGGTTATCATGTCTTGGTTGAGAAGCCGATGGCCTTATCCGTGGAAGAAGCCCGCTTGATGCACCAGGTCAGCCAGGAAACATCCCGCACGTTGATGATTGCGCATTGTTGGCGCTATGATGCCGAAGTGATCTGGCTAAGAAATCAAATCGCTTTGCATAAATTAGGGAAAATTATTAGAACCAAGGGATACGGCATTCATGTCAATTGGGGGCCGCAAGGGTGGTTTGTTCAAAAAAATCTGGCTGGTGGGGGCGCACTCATGGATATGGGCATCCACGCCATTGATACGGTTCGTTATTTGTTAGGAGAACCGCAGCCGCACAGTGTCTACGCCAAATTGGGCACCCATTACGGTGCGTATGATGTGGATGATACCGGTATCGTTATCATCAATTGGGAGGGCGGCGTGACTTCCTATATCGAAAGCGGTTGGTGGCAGCCGCATGCGGATGGGCCTGAAGCCGCCACCCGTCTTTTTGGGGAAAAAGGGTATGGTTCCGTTTTCCCCACCCAGCTAGACCTGATTGATAAGGATAGCCATCCGGCTGGCTCTACCCACATTCAGTATCATACTGCCCGCACTGAACACTGTGACCAGGCCATGTACGACCAGCAGGTTGCCCATTTTCTTTCTTCCATTCAGCATCAAACCGCCCCAAACTCGAATGCCTTGCTGGGGATCAGCAATATGAAAATTTTGGCGGCTGCCTATCAAAGCAGCCAAACCGGGACAGTCGTTTCTTTGGTTGATGAGCAGCCTGAAGGACGATAAAGTCGGTTGACCTTAACACAGCAGGAGGTGCCTCAAGTTATTTTATTTGATAAAAAAGTGAGCGTATGCAAGTCTTGTTGAATTAACAAACCAATTAAACGTAAAGGAAAGAATATGATGACAGAAAAAACTCGATGGGGAATCTTAGGAACCGGCTATATTGCGCATGCTTTTGCAAAAGCACTTTCGTTTATCCCGGATGCAGAACTGGTAGCGGTTGGCTCACGCACTCAAAAATCATCCGATAAATTTGCCAAAGAATTTGACGTTCCTGCTGCTTATGGCAGTTATCAAGGTGTGTTAGATGACCCGAATGTTGATGTCGTCTATATTGCTACCGTGAATAGCTGTCATAAAGAGAATTGTCTGGCTGCCATTGATGCCGGTAAACCAGTCCTATGTGAAAAACCGTTCATGGTCAATCAGAAAGAAGCCGAAGAAGTAACCGCTTACGCTAGGGAAAAGAAAGTCTTTCTGATGGAAGCCCTGTGGACGCGCTTTATTCCGGCCTTCAAAAAAGCGCGTGAAATGTGGGAAAGCGGCGTGCTGGGTGAGGTATACACCGCTACCTCGGATATCGGATTCATCTATGAACGCGATGAAAACCACGTACTCTACCAACCCGCCTTAGCCGGTGGCTCCTTATTGGATCTCGGCGCGTACCCGATCTCCCTGGCGCATATTGTTTTCGGCGAACCCGATTCGATTGCCAGTTTAGGATTTATCGGCCCATTGGATGTCGATGAACAAAATGGGATGGTGTTTGGGTATCGCGGCGGGCAGATGTGCATTGGGTATTCCAGTTTTAAAGTGTCGCCCCCGATGGAAGCAACCGTCTGCGGCACGAAAGGGTACATCAAATTCAACGCTCCTTTCTATTGTCCCAGCGGTTTTACCTTAAAGCTAAACGATCAGGAACCCCAAGTGTTTGACATTCCTTACGAAGGAAATGGCTGGAACTATGAGGCCGTGGAAGTGATGGAATGTTTACGCGCTGGAAAATTAGAAAGTGATGTCGTTCCCCATAAAGAAACCCTGGCTCTGGCACGGACGATGGATCGCATTCGCAGCCAGATGGGTTTGAAATTCCCGATTGAGGATTAAAAGGCAAGTTACACGAAAGGATAAAAAGATGAAGAAGCTCCATGTTTTAGTGCCCGTATTAATTGTGTTTGCTTTGTTGTTAGCGGCTTGTGGCTCTCCCGCCGCGAATACGCCGGCTGCGGTTGAACCAGACAATGCCAGTGAACCCGCTGAGGCAACCGAACCGGCCGATGCAAGTGAACCCGCCGATTCCGCAGAACCCGTCACCCTGACCATTATCCATGACTGGGAACCGAGTGCTGGCGGTACGCATGGTGTGCTGGCAGATGTGATCGAGAAGTTTTCTGCCGAGCATCCCAATATTGAAATCGTGCAAGAGATTAATGACACCATGTCGGTGCCGAATAAGGTAGAAACCTCGTTTCTGGCAGGCGAAGAACCGGATATCGTTTTCATTAATCAATTCAATAACACAGTTGTGTGGCCCGAAAAAGGCGTCACCGTTCCCGTGCAAGATTATCTACAAGAATGGGGCATGGCTGAGGATTATTTCCTTCCCTCGGCGATTGATAGCTACACCTCCGATGAAGGCGATTTACGTGCTTTCCCCTTAGAGGGTTTTACCTGGCCGGTTTTCTATCGCAGCGATATTTTTGAAGAAGCTGGTGTTGAAATTCCCACCACCCAGGAAGAACTGATTGCCGTCGCCCCGGCCCTGCGGGCTGCTGGTTATGAACCCTTGACTGTGGGTGGTTCGGATTGGACCGGCCTTAACCTAATCATGCTGCAAATGCAAGGCTGTATGGAAGATAAAGAAGGGATTGAATTAGCCTCCAATGGCGGCTGGGCCGACAATGCGAATGCTCAGAAGTGTGCTGAGTTATTTGTAGAGATGCGCGATAACGGCGTGTTTGCGGATGGGGTTGAAGGATTGGATTTCACGACCATGTTTGCAAAATTTGCCAATGGAAAAGCCGCCATGATTATGACCGGTTCCTGGAGCTTTGTCGATATCCCCGAAGAAATGCGCGATACGATTGTAGCCAGCGGTTTCCCCCCGGCGGAAGATTCTGTTCAGGATAAACCCGTCTACTATAGCTCCTTTAACGCCAAAGGCGTTTGGATCACCCGCAATGGTTTGGAAAAAATCGATGCGGTTGGTGAATTCATCCGCTATCTCTATCAACCAGAAAACATCGCTCGTTTCGTTGAAGCTGGTATGGTATCACCCTTACTTTCTGTGCCGGTAGATGAAAGCAAGGTCAACCCCTTGTCGATTAAAGCATTTACCTTAGCCGATACCAGCCATGTCTTATTGCAGCCCCAAGATGCCTTCCCGCCAACAATTTTCGGTGAAATTGAACGGGTACTGCGCAGTGCTTATATCCCCAATGGGTTGAGTGCGCAAGAGATTTTAGAAGAATTAGACTCCGTATACTAGGTTTTCGTTAAGTTGAACTGGTTTGGTTTGCTGACCAACTGGATTTAAAAGCGGTTGGTCAGCAGCCAAATTGGATTGAAAAGAGGTTCCTGGTGCAATCTCAAAAAAGTGTAAAGCATACCCGGCCCATCCTCCCAAAAGGCTTGCGGAATCAGCGAAAAAGACAGGCGGCGCAGCAGTTTCAATTTATATTGTTAGTCTTGCCGGCCCTGGCGATTTATGCTTTGTTTATGTTATATCCCCTATTTAACATGTTTTCCATAAGTTTGTATGAGTGGAATGGCATTCTCTCGCCGAAATTTTTTGTGGGCTTACAAAATTATATCGATTTATTTGCCAGTGAAACATTTAAAGTGGCGGCACTCAACACTCTGCGCCACGTAGCGGTTGCCTTACCGGGCGTTGTTTTTCCGGCTTTTATGTTAGGATTTTTCTTAAGCTTACGTCCCCCGGGGTATCGCATCCTGCGGGCAATCTTTTTTATTCCGGTGATGATCTCCTCCGCTGCCCTGGGGATGATCTTTTTGGTAGTGTTATCTCCCGAGGGGATTCTGAACGCCATGTTAAGCAGCCTCGGTTTGGAAGCGTTAACCCGAATCTGGTTAGCGGATGCGAAGACCGCGATGAATGCCGTCATCGCAGTCGATTTGTGGGCCGATATCGGATTGCACTCGGTATTGTTCTTTGCGGCTTGTTCCGGAATTTCACCTGAGCTGTATGAAGCAGCAAAAATTGACGGCGCGAACTATTGGACGATCATGTGGCGCATCGCCTTACCGATCATCAAAGATTTTTTTGGGATCAGCATTGTGCTTCAGCTGCTGTGGTTATTGTTAGGATCGGCCCAGAATATCCTCTTATTGACCAAAGGCGGCCCGGGCACCTATTCGCTCACCCTCGGCTACTATCTTTACGAACTGGCCTTTATCAATAACCGTCTGGGATTCAGCCAGGCGATTGGTGTGATCATCTTTTTTGTGGGGATCATCAGCCTGTTGATTATCAGAAAATTTACCCGTCAAGAGAACGTTTAACGACCATAACGGAAAAAGGTTTTATTATGAAAATAAAGTACAAAAATAATCTCTTAAAGAATGGTTCAGCTTATTTGATTCCGGTTTTATACGCTTTGCTCATCTTGATTCCCATGTACTTTATGTTGGTTTCATCGTTCAAACAAAATATGGAAATATTTAATACCCCCTTGGGATTGCCAAAAACTTTCGATCTGAGCAATTATCAAAAATTATTTGATCCAAAAAATGCTTTTAACTTGGGTGAAGCAGCCTACAGTTCACTCTTAATTACCTTCTTATCAGAAATATTAACCCTGGTGCTGGCCTTTCCGGCGGCTTATGCGATTGCTCGTTTGAATTCAAAGCTGGCCCCGTATGTGGAATCGCTGTTTGGCTTCGGCTTTTTAATCCCGGCCTTCACCGTCATGCTGCCCATCTTTTTATTGATGGCGGATTTTGGCTTATTGCATAATCGACTTTCTCTGATTTTATTTTATCCCGCAACCCGTTTGCCGATTTCAGTCATTATTTTAGCCAGTTATTTACGCCAGGTGCCGCGTGACATTGAAGACAGCGCCACCATTGATGGGGCGAATATCTTTCAATTAATGTTCCATGTTTTTATTCCCCTTTCCATCCCGGGGATTGTGACCGTCGTTATTTTGAACTTTATCACCTTTTGGAATGAATTTCTGTTTGCTTTAATTTTGTTAAATACAAAAACAAGGACCATTCAAGTTGCCCTCTCGACCTTAAAAGGAATTCGGGTGGTTAATTACGGCACAATTGCGGCTGGGGTGATGCTTAGCTTATTGCCCGTGATCATTATGTTTATCTTATTCCAGGAAAAAATTGTTAGTGGAATGATGGCTGGCGGGGTAAAGGAATAGCAATTCCTTTCAAAACTTGCTACAATAAAGCAACTTAAATTAAGGATTGTACGCACGCTGATTTGAATCGGGTTCAGTCAGCTGCGTATTTTCTCCTCATTTTTTTCGGGCGGATCCTATACGGGGTCCGCCCGCACCGCGCCGGCCATACCCTAGAAACCGAAAGGCTGCGCATGCAGCAGATGGCGGCTTTGTTGAATCAGCGGGCTGATGATGGCGCAGCTGTTAAAGCGAGCGATCTACAAGCCGGGTATTAAAGCCGTATAATGGGGTGGCTGGGAGAGCGCATAGGTAAGCATTTAGAGAGGGGGAAATCCCGTATTGGTGGATATGAGTTTCCCTTATTGATGAAAGAGGGTGTGCTATTTATGATTAATAAACCAATACCGAATAAAAAAAGGAGCATATCATGCCAATGAAAGTTACAAATTTAGAAGAATTGTTTATTGAGGAATTAAAGGACTTATATAGCGCGGAAACGCAATTGACCGAAGCCCTCCCCAAAATGGCGGAAGCGGCGGTTTCACCACAGCTAAAAAAGGGGTTCCAGGATCACCTCAAACAAACCAAACGTCAGATCGCCCGCCTGGAGGAAATCTTTTCGGGACGCGACTATAGCCCGCGCGGCAAGAAATGTATCGGCATGGAAGGGCTGATCAAAGAAGGCGAAGAGGTGATTAAATCCGATATGGACAAATCCGTTCTGGATGCGGCCCTGATTGCCGCTGCCCAGCGGGTAGAACATTATGAGATCGCGGCTTATGGCACGGTGCGCAAATTTGCGGAGATGCTCGGGGACACCAAAGCCATGCGCCTTTTGGATGAAACCCTGCAAGAAGAGGGAAACACGGATAAACAACTAACGATGTTTGCTGAGAATTTTGCGAATCAAAAGGCAAAACAATAGCGAGCGGCGTAAGGTTTTTGTCTAGGAGAAGCTGAGTTTTTGGGGCGAACACGGGGGTGTAAAAGCAGGCGTGAGGAATCCCAGCAGAAACTCAGCTTCTTTTTTTCACAACAGGGGGAGGTTTTCTCCCTGATTGTTTATACGAGCGAGGTAGAGGAACCAATATCCGCAAAATGCGGGAATGAAGATCGGAATGGGAGGGTAAGGTATGCGTCAACTGAATATTTATGTAGCGGCCGGCCAGGGGGATGCAGTCATGCAGCGTGCCAAGCAGCATGATGTCGTGCAAGCTGCACAATGGAGCGCACAGGGCGAAGAAGGGGAGGTGGATGTCATTTCCGTGCAGATCAATAATCGCTCGCTAGGCGGCTTGCTGACCGAATTGGAGGATTTTTCCGGGGTGAAGGTCAGTTTTTTTCCGCATGAAGTGATTGCTTTTATGCCACCGCCGGACAATACCCCCGAGCATGTCATCGATTTGCAGCCGCGCAGCCCAATTGAAATTTTTTTGCATAGTTTGCAAAGTTTAGATCAATGGGGCAGCTTTTTGGTGTTCGCCGTGGCGGGCGCAATTGTGGTTTGGATCGCCTTCTATACTAACTCGACTTTTCTGTTGCTCTCGGCCATGTTGATTGCCCCGTTTGCTGAACCTGCCATGAATGTGGCCGTCTCGACCGCTACCGGGGATAAGACCTTGTTTCTAAAGAACTTAATCCGCTATGCGGCCGCGATTGTCATCACAGCCGCGGTGACAGCACTGTTCACCTTCATTCTGCAAGAAAACTTTATGACCGAATTAATGGTCAGTATAAGCCGTGTAAATAGTATCGCCTTTTTATTGCCGCTGATCGCTGGGGTGGCGGGTGGTTTAAATGTGGTGCAATCGGCGCGCACCAGCCTG
>JACDJC010003419.1_pt1 | contig 11540 bp, 8 predicted proteins | sample 7454191 | NCBI WGS metagenome assembly JACDJC01 (sample SAMN14253291, study PRJNA609438) | sludge metagenome | isolation source: sludge after 25d culture with pyrite and EDTA | collected 2018-12-20
ATGCCACAGGAAGTGCAACTGTTACGGTCACCGGCGGCACACCAGGTTATACCTATTCCTGGGCACCATCTGGAGGAACTTCAGCCACGGCCACCGGACTTGCAGCAGGCACTTATACAGTAACCGTAACGGATGCCAACAATTGCACAGCAACAGAGTCGGTTACAATCACAGAACCCCCAGCCATCACCCTCGTAAGTGAAACCGTCGTCAATCCTGTTAATCCCGGAGATAATGGAACCATTACCCTGCTTTACAGCGGAGGAACCGGTGTACTATATTACACCATAGGTACGGAAACCAACACTACCGGGATATTCATTCGTCCTTCAGGTACTTACACTTATAGTGTAACCGATGATTTGGGTTGTGGGCCGGTAACCGGAGAAGTGAGCATTGGTGACTTTAGACAATTAAACATAAAAGTATTTCTTGAAGGATTCTACCGCTCAGCCACAAATTCTATGGTTAGTCCGTTAGGCGATGTTCCTGGTGGCAATTCCGATGTGTTGTTGGTAGAGCTGCGTAATGCTGCTGATTATTCCATCATTGAAGATACTACCACTGTTTTCATCAAAACGGATGGTACCCTTAGCCTGACGATTCCTCCGGCATTAAATGGTAGTTATTACATAACCATCGCTCACCGCAACAGTGTTACTACCGTAAGTGCTTTACCTGTTTCCTTCAGCGGAGGTGATGTGACTTATGATTTCACCACAGACATCTCAAAAGCCTATGGCAATAATATGATCGAAGTAAGTACCGGAGTTTGGGCCCTTTATGCAGGCGACGTTGATAAGAATGGTAACATTGATACAACAGACATGTCGTGGATAGATAATGATAGCTCCAACTTTGAAACAGGTTATATAGTAACGGATGTGAACGGAGATGGCATTGTCGACACTTATGATATGACGTATGTTGACAATAATAGTGCTCAGTTCATTACTGTCATTACACCTTAATTAAAATAGGTTAGTGCATACCCGAATGACTTAATTCGGGTATGACATTAACCTTAACGCTTTAGATTTGTTAAATCAATCATTAACCATTCTATTTGGAAACATGAAGATAAAATTAAAAATCAGACTGATGCCGGCACGATGGATATTTTCAGGCTTACTGATGTTCTCAATTGGCATGGTGCAATCTCAGAATGCGCCGGTAACCTCTTTACAAAGCTATTACAATCAATTGCCTGGCGCAATCATTGTGCCTGTTACGGTAACAAATTTTACCAATATAGGTGCCATCTCTCTTACGCTGGAATATGATCCTACGGTGTTGACCTATACAGGGAATATTCAAAATCCGATCTTCTCCGGTTCCCTGGGGGTTGGCGATAATGCCGTTCCTTCAGGCATGAGACGAATAATTATTGGTTGGTTTAGTAATGCAGTAAGCCTGCCCGATGGGTCTTCCCTGATTGACTTATCATTCAATTTCGCCGGAGGATACTCTGCTTTACAATGGATTGATGATGGTGCGTCCTGTGAATATACAGATGAAAACTTCAATACACTGAATGACTCTCCCTTTGAAGATTATTATGTGAATGGACTGGTAAGCTCTGCGAAATCGCTTAATCTGACAGTCTTCATTGAAGGATTATACAATACCACCACTCATAAAATGAATACTGCTGAGGGAAATGCATTTGCTGATGAGATAGCCGATGAAATACAGGTTGAGCTACACGATATAGCCAATTATGAGCCGCCAGTTTATGCATCCGGTAATGTTCTCCTTTCACTTGTGGGAGAAGTAACAATAGACATCCCGGGCAACCTGAATTCGAGTTATTATATTACCATTAAGCACCGCAATTCCATAGAGACTGTAAGTGCTGTACCGGTTTCTTTCGCAGGAAATGAGATTACTTATAATTTCAGTGATATGGCAGCTAAAGCTTATGGCAACAATATGAAACAGGTTGATAACGGAAGATGGGCTATTTTTGCGGGTGACGTATTGCGGGATGGTTCAGTTGATACTGGTGATATGTCTCCGGTTGATAATGATGCCGCCAATTTTAGTACAGGCTATCTGCCGACAGATGTAAATGGTGATGGAGCTGTGGATACCGGCGATATGACCATTATTGACAACAACGCTGCCACTTTTGTAAGAAGTATTTTGCCGTAATCTAAGGCTACCGGTAAAGATTTTCAAAAAAACACCATATTTCACTCAACACCAGTGGCTATAGTTAATGGGTTTGTTGCGAATCACGGCCTAAGCATAAATTTTCCATAACCTGGATTATGCAACACTGTTATTTAAGCATTACTGATATTTATTTATAAACATAAATTATAGAATTAAATTTATCTCAAACAACCAACAGCCTTATCTGTTATTATTTACACCTGTATCACCGGATGCCCTTACTTCCATCTACAGGTTAATTATGATCATCAAACGATTAATTTATGGAATTTATAGATTATTACAAGGTGCTTGGTGTTGATAAAAACGCCACAGAGAAAGAAATCAAGAGCGCCTATCGTAAGTTGGCCCGAAAGCTTCACCCTGATCTTAACCCCAATGACAAAGAAGCCAAAGCCAGGTTTCAGCAGATCAATGAAGCCAATGAGGTGTTGAGCGATCCAGAAAAGAGGGCGAAGTATGACAAATATGGCAAAGACTGGCAACATGGGGAAGAGTATGAAAAAGCAAAACAGTATCAGCAGCAATCTTATGGTGGTGGTGGTCGCAGACAGACATTTACCTCTGCAGATTTTGGTGCCGGGGATTTTGGCGGCAGTGATTTCTCTGACTTTTTCGCCTCCATGTTTGGAAGTGCTGGTGGTGGAGCCGGGAGAGGAAGTCAGGTAAAATTCCGCGGTGAAGATTACAACGCTGAACTTCAGTTGAATCTAACGGATGCTTTTACCACCCACAAGCAAACCCTTACCGTAAATGGGAAAAAAATCAGAATAACCATCCCGGCAGGAATAGAACACGGACAGACCATTAAGATTCCCGGACATGGCGGACAGGGCATCAATGGCGGACCCAATGGTGATTTATACATAACATTTTCTATTGCAAGTCATCCCGGAATTAAACGTCAGGGCAACAATCTTTATATAAATGCTAAAATTGATTTATATACTGCCGTGCTTGGTGGCTCAGTAACCCTTGATACATTAAGTGGCAAGGTAAAGTTGAACATCAAACCCGGCACCCAGAACGGCAGTACGGTTAAACTGAAAGGGAAAGGTTTCCCGGTTTATAAAAAGGAAGGCCAGTTCGGCGATTTATTCGTTACCTGGGACGTAAAGCTGCCTGAAAAAATTTCAGAGAAAGAAAAGGCATTATTCACTGAATTAAAAAAATTGCACGATGAAAAATAAGAGAGATGAACATCTTATCGCACTGGATGAATTTTGTGTTTACTATAAAATTGAGCAGAATTTTGTATGGTCGTTGCATGAAGCAGGCCTGGTGCACATTGAAACCATCGAGGATTGCAATTATGTAGAAGAAGAAAACCTTTCAGCGCTCGAGAAATTTATACGATTTTATTACGACATGGATATCAACATTGAGGGCATTGAGGCCATCAATCATTTGCTTGAACAAATGAATGAAATGAAGCATGAGCTGACCAGGTTGAAAAACCGGCTGAGGTTCTACGAAGGGGAATAAAGACACAGAAAACCTTTTCTTCACAACAGTCCTCCCCTACTCCACCGTAAAATCCCTGATTGCTTCATTTACAAGCTGATAGCCCAATTCGGGTTCTTATTCTTTTTTACAATTTTAAAAATTCGGAAAAAACGAATAGCTGTCAGATGAAATTCTGTCATTCTTATGTCTGATTATTTCCCTGGCTGTTTTATCATTATCCCTATCTTTGTTTTTCTATCAGTTTCTGACTCATGATCCCTGTTAATAAATGGAACGAACTCCGCGCCAGGCTCAAAGGCGACCTCTATACCGGTGATGCCATGCGCCTGCTTTATGCCACTGATGCCTCGGCCTATCGCGAACTGCCGGCTGCGGTCTGTCGTCCCGATGATAGCGGCGACATCCGGCTGTTGATTGATTTCGCCCGTAAAATGAAGATTTCACTGATTCCGCGTACTGCCGGTACTTCGCTGGCCGGGCAGGTGGTGGGTGACGGGATTATTGTCGACGTGTCCAGATATATGACCCGGATTCTGGAATTGAACGTAGAAGAACATTGGGTAAGGGTTCAGCCCGGCGTAGTACTTGATGAACTAAATAACTTCCTGCAACCATACGGACTCTTTTTTGGCCCGGAGACCTCCACCTCTAATCGGTGTATGATCGGAGGCATGGTGGGTAACAATGCCTGCGGGGCACATTCATTGGTTTACGGAAGTACCCGGAACCATACTTTAGAGATTAAAACGTTGCTAAGCGATGGATCAGAAGCTATTTTCGGGCGTTTGAGCAATGAGGGTTTCTTGTCAAAATGCACACTTAATTCGCTCGAAGGGCAGATCTACCGGTCTATTCAGGAAATATTACAAAATCCGGAAAACCAACAGGAAATCAGGGCACAGTATCCTGACCCTGAGGTGGAACGGAGAAATACCGGTTATGCTCTTGATCTCTTGCTTGAAACCGCACCATTCACTGCTGGTAAGCCGGACTTTAACTTTTGCACCCTGCTCGCGGGTTCAGAAGGAACGCTTGCTTTCAGTACAGAAATAACGCTCAATCTGGTGCCACTTCCGCCAAAGGAAAATGCACTAATCTGTATCCATTGCCACACCCTTGACGAAGCTTTTGAAGCCAATTTAGTGGCACTAAAACACAAGCCCGTAGCCGTTGAGCTGATGGATCATTTTATCCTTGAGCGCACCAAAGATAACATCACCCAACGCAAAAACCGATTTTTCATCCAGGGTGAACCGGCGGCTATTTTGGTAGTTGAACTGGCACTCGAATCACGGGATGCCATAGATGCTGTGGCCTCCGGCTTGATAGCCCATATGAAGAAGGCAGGCTTTGGATACCATTTTCCCATCATATATGGCGATGACATTAAAAAAGTGTGGGCTTTGCGCAAAGCAGGACTGGGACTTCTGTCAAACATCCCCGGTGATAAAAAGCCAGTGGCTGTAATTGAAGATACCGCCGTAAATCCTGCGGTATTACCGGCTTATATGGCTGATTTTCGTAAAATGCTTAAACGACTTGGCCTTGAATGTGTATTTTATGCCCACATTGCTACCGGTGAGCTGCACCTTCGACCGGTATTGGATTTGAAAGACCCAAATGATGTAGAGTTATTCTATACCGTGGGTCTGGAGACGGCTAAACTCGTTAAAAAATACAGAGGATCTTTAAGCGGCGAACATGGTGACGGACGGCTGCGCGGCGAGTTTATCCCACTGATGATTGGCCATCACAACTACCAGTTACTACGTAAAATCAAAGCCACCTGGGATCCGAATGGCATTTTTAATCCCGGAAAAATAACAGATACACCCAGGATGAATGCCAGTTTGCGCTATAAACCGGGTCAGCAAACCAGAGAAATTGATACCGTTTTTGATTTCAGCGAAAGTATGGGTATTGTAAGGGCAGCAGAACAATGCAATGGATCGGGCGACTGCCGTAAATCGGAGCAGTTTGCCGGTACCATGTGCCCCAGCTATCAGGCCACGCGCGATGAAAATACCACTACACGGGCAAGGGCCAATATTTTACGTGAATTCCTTACCCATTCAGAAAAAACCAACCCTTTCGACCATCAGGAAATATACGATATTATGGATTTGTGTCTTTCCTGCAAAGGCTGCAAGTCAGAATGTCCTTCCAATGTGGATATTGCAAAATATAAAGCTGAATTCCTTCAGCACTATTATGATGCAAATGGGATTCCGCTGCGTACCAGAATGATTGCTTACATCAATAGTTTTAATAAGTTGGGAAGTATTTTTCCGGGTTTGTACAATTTCTTCCTGAAAAACAGTTTTACGTCCGGTTTAATGAAGAAGACCATTGGATTTGCACCCAAACGTTCCATTCCCTTACTTTACAAAAGCACTTTACGCGCCTGGCATAAGAAAAACAAACAAAATCCGGCCAACGGGAAACTTGTTTACTTGTTTGCAGATGAGTTTACCAACTACAACGATGTGGAAGTAGGTATTGCTGCCATTAAGGCACTGAATAAACTGGGTTACCGCGTAGAAATCCCAAACCACATCGAAAGTGGGCGCACCTTTCTGAGTAAAGGTTTTTTGCGAAAAGCAAAGAAAATAGCTGAGAAAAACGTTCAACTGCTCTCTCCGCTAGTATCCAGAGAACATCCATTGGTAGGCATAGAGCCTTCAGCCATACTTACCTTCAGGGATGAATATATAGACCTTACGTTCGGAGCATTGAAAAGCAAAGCCCTGGAACTCTCAAGGCATTGCTTTCTGTTTGAGGATTTTATCATGGCCGAAGTGAATGCAGGAAATATCCGCAAAGAACAATTCACCGGTGAGGCACGCCAAATCAGACTTCATGGCCATTGTCATCAGAAAGCGTTGGCATCTACCGCTTCTACCAGATTTATGCTTGAATTACCTATTGAATACAAAGTGGATGAAATAAAATCAGGTTGCTGCGGAATGGCTGGCTCATTCGGCTATGAATCAGAGCATTACGATGTATCAATGAAGGTGGGTGAATTGGTGCTTTTTCCGGAAATTAGAAAAACAAAACAGGAAACTACCCTCGCTGCTCCCGGAACCAGTTGCCGGCACCAGATAATGGATGGCACAGGAAGAAAGGCACTGCATCCGGTGGAGGTGTTTTGGGAAAGCCTGAAGTGATTTCAGTTTTCGCTTGTAAAGTACCACGCAAAGACGCAAAGACGCAAAGGCACGCAAGTATTGATTGCAGATTGCAGACTGTGGATTGCAGATTGCGAATTGCGGATTGGGATTGAATTTCTAACCTCCAATCACTAATCACCAACTACCAATTTCCAATTAACCGCGAATTACGCAAATTAACGCGAATTATGTTTCAAAGGCTAAACACCTCAACAAATCAACAAATCAACAAATCAACAAATCAACAAATTAACAAACCCACAGATTACAGATCACAGATTACAGATCACCAATTAACCGCGAGTTACGCAATTAACGCAAATTATGTTTCAAATGCTCAACACCTCAACAAATCAACAAATCAACCTCCTTTTAGACAGGATTTACAAGATTTCGGTCAAAGCTAATGCGGATCGCGGATCTCAGATTTGATTTTCTAATTAGAGCCTGTTGAAAGACTCACCATCTTTTTATATTTCGGTGCTCTGCACCTCCCAAAACCAATAAACATATATTTTCTACAAATATTTCGCCATACTGTGACTCTTTTCTTAGGTGCAGAGCACCGAAATATTTGTAGAAAGAATGAGTCAGAACGATAATAAGGTGCAGAGCACCGTAATATAAAAGCATGGAATATGGACTAAAGCCGAGAAAAACCTTGCATTTAACATAAAAAATAGCAATATACCATTCTGGTATCCAGTGACGTATTAGTTTTTCAGCAGGCCCTAATTACAGATTATTGATCACGGATCCCGCCTCAGGCGGAGGGCAATCTCCCACCTGATGCGGACACGCATCGACTCAACGACTCAACAAATCAACAAATCAACAAATCAACAAACCCACAGATTACAGATCACAGATCACAGATCACAGATTACAAGATCACAGATCACAGAACCACGCACAGACGCAAAGAAACGCAAGCTATTTTGGAATAAGGAACTGCCCGACTGGACCATCATAATGCCTACTGTCTACTTACCTCTAACTTCTAACCTCCAACCTCTAACCTCTAACTTCTAACTTCTAACTTCTAACTTCTAACCTCCAACCTCTAACCTCTAACTTCTAACCTCCAACCTCTAACCTCTAACTTCGCAACTAAAGGTCTTCTACTTTACTCCTTAATCACTTTCAACGTAGTGTATTTACCATCAAAACGGATCATCAGGAAATAGATTCCAGATCTATAGTTTCCCAATGGCAATATTTGTTCAGCAGCAGATGAAACGCCGGTAGATATCGTCCTGCCTCTTTCGTCTATAAGATAAAATGCATAAGAACGAGTAGTTGATTTATTAATCAGATGAATTTCAGACTGGGCTGGATTAGGGAAAATAACAAATCCCGACTCTTTGCCTGCAATCTGTTCAACACTTACTCCTGTTAAATCCGGCGAACCACAGGTGAAGCCATTTTTTTTATAATAGAAAAGTTTGTCATCCAGGAGGGTTTCCCCACCATTCATTCCGGTAGAGTGGAAAGCACTCACCAAACCTAAGCCTTTACCATATTCCCGGGAAAAGTAATCATTTTCAAATCCGGGCCCTACCTCATACGAACACGCATTTATCAGAGAATCGCAAAGCAGGCTTGAAGTATAGGATTGTTGATCAAGCAAAAATCCATCATCATATTCCGGGATCGGGGCATTCAGGTTGGTGTAAAATATCGTATTCTCATGATAACCATAATGATACACCAGGTGAGGTTCGCCTCCTTCCCAGCTCAATTCGCTCCAGTAGGTATAGTGTTGCTCTACATAGAACACGGTATCGCTATCGACAGCATAATATTTGTCAATAATGGTCATTCTATCGCCATTGGCCATAGCCTGAGGCATTTCACTGCGGCGGTGAAATTCATCGCCCACTTCAAAATTAAATACCTCTCCAATGGACATTAATTCCTGAGCCTGGATGAGCAATGGCATGATGGCCAAAATGGAAAACACCAATTTAACTTTCATAGTTTTAATTTTATAGTAAAGGTAAAACAATAATAGTTAAGTTTGTTTATTATTATCCACTTATTATATAAGAATGGATTACCGCGACATTGTATTTATGGCTGTTGCTGAAAACCTGAATTTTTCGAAGGCTGCTGATGAACTATTTATTAGCCAGCCTGCGGTAACCAACCATATTAAAGAATTGGAAAGTCGCTTAAACACTGCTTTGTTTGAGCGAAAAGGAAACCGCGTTTATCTGACCAATGCAGGGAAACTGACTTACAACCGTCTGAAGACCATACGGCAACAATATCAGGAACTGGAATATGAACTCGAGCGTTTAAATGATTCTTTTAAGGGTACTTTGCGGATAGGAGCAAGCTCAACCATATCTCAATATGTGATTCCCAAAGTCATCGCAGCATTTTATAACCGTTATCCTGAAATCAATCTCTATTTACTCAACGGAAACTCCTTTGAGATGGAGCAAAAATTAATTGAAAATGAAATTGATCTGGCATTGGTCGAGAATCAGACGTCTCATTCAAACATTAAGTACATTGATTTTCTTGATGATGAAATATGCGTAATAACGGGCAGTCGCAGTGTTTACGCCAGACGAAAAGTAATCACTGCCACAGACTTTCAGGAAATCCCTATCGTTCTACGCGAAAAAGGTTCAGGAACGCTGCAGGTGATTCAAAATGCATTACTGAAACATAAAATCAACCTTGACAAACTGAATATTTTAATTCACCTGGGCAGCACCGAAGCCATAAAACATTTTCTGGCTGATTTTGACGGCATTGCCCTGGTGTCAGAAAAAGCCATCGAAAAAGAATTACGTCTAAAGGAAATCGTACGATTAAGCATTAAAAATATACAACTCAATCGTAAATTCAGAATTGCTCTACGCCAGGGGCATCCTGGATCGTTATCCAATCTTTTTATAGAATTTCTGTCTACCTATAATTTATAGTTATCGTCTATTAATTTTTAGTATTTGTTTTGATTATAACATAGCTATACTTTTGCCCTGTTCTTAAACGGTCGCAAAATGACATTTAGCAAAAAACACATCCATCTAATTTACGGCGCATTACTATTTTGCTGTTTCCTTCCCTTTGTCACTCCTGCATTAGCATTGGCCACAGGCATAATACTATCACTTTTATCAATCAAAAACGAAGCAATTTCAAAATACACCGCATTTTCATTGCAGGCGTCCATTGTGCTGATGGGATTTGGGATGAACCTGACTCAAGTAATAAGTGCATCCAAAACAGGATTTATTGACACCGCAATCTCAGTGATTTTTGTTATGGGTGCAGGCTTTCTTCTTGCACGACTCTTCAGGGTGGATTCCAAAACAGGCACGCTCATTTCGGCTGGAACTGCCATTTGCGGAGGCAGTGCCATTGCTGCTGTTGCTCCGGTTTTAAATGCCAAAAACTTTCAAATTTCTTTCTCTTTAGTGGTTATTTTTGTGCTGAATGCCATTGCCCTGATTATATTTCCGATGATTGGGCATTATTTTAATCTGAGCCAGGAAACATTTGGCACCTGGGCTGCCATTGCCATTCATGACACCAGTTCGGTAGTAGGTGCAGGGGCAACCTATGGCGCCCGGGCTTTGGAAGTGGCCACCACGGTTAAATTAATTCGTGCTTTGTGGATCATTCCCCTGTCATTGGTTATTGCATTTACACAAAAGGACAAATCAACAGGAAGGGTAAAGGTTCCCTGGTTCATAGGTTTGTTTGTAATAGCTATCATCATAGCCTGGCTGTTCCCGAAGGGAGCTGATACTTACGCACATTTCAACTGGCTGGGAAAACGCGGAATGCTAGTGGCTCTCTTTTTGATTGGATCAAACATCTCATTTGAGGATGTTAAAAAGGCTGGTGCCCGAAGCTTTGCATTGGGTATTTCGCTTTGGTTTCTCATTGGTATTTCTTCATTCTTGATGCTGAAATAAAAAGCCTCACGGTAGAATAAATCAGGTTCATTTCATAGAGTAGAAGCAAATCGCCCAGGCATCAAACGAGACCAGATATTTAAACATAACAGTTCTTCAAAGGAAATACAACCTTTAGTGGTTTCATATGTTATTTTTATTAGAATTAATTCACTTTAAATACATTAAGCTATGGATTACGTTAAAAGAAACAACAGATTAAATGAATTGGCCGGCCAGATGGGCAAGGAAATCCCCGATGTAATGAGTGCTTTTACCAGGCTACACATGGCTGCGATAAAAGATAATGCCTTAAGCAAAAAGGTTAAAGAACTCATATCGTTGGGCATAGGAATAACCGTAAGGTGCGACGGCTGTATTGCCGCACATGTGAACGACGCCCTAAGAGCAGGAGCAAGCCGTGAAGAAATTATGGAGACCATAGGCGTTGCTATTTTAATGGGAGGAGGTCCTTCTATGGTATATGGTTCCGAGGCTATGGAAGCGCTTAATCAGTTCCAGGGCAAGGACAATTAACCTTACAGCCAGGAGTTGGAATTAGAAACCTTCTTGCCTAAGTTGGGCAGGCAGGTTTCTAATTGAGGCTGTTCAGAAAAGTGTGTCAGAGTTAACAAAAGAGTAAATGTTTAAATTAACTTTGACCTATGAAAAACAAGAAAAGAGAAAAGACTCCACGGATGGAAGAATTAATTCCTGACGAGGCAAGACGAAATGAAGTTCTAAGCCGGCTTTACAAAGGTGATCCTATATTGGGAAACCAAGGCATTTTTACCGACATGCTTCA
>JACDJC010003420.1_pt1 | contig 11538 bp, 8 predicted proteins | sample 7454191 | NCBI WGS metagenome assembly JACDJC01 (sample SAMN14253291, study PRJNA609438) | sludge metagenome | isolation source: sludge after 25d culture with pyrite and EDTA | collected 2018-12-20
AGCATCTGCGCGCCGAGGCAGATGCCGAGATAGGGGCGGTCTTCCTTGAGCGGCACCGCCAGCCAGTCGATCTCGCGGCGGATGAAGGCGTGGCTGTCGTTGGCGCTCTGGGGACCGCCGAACACCACCACGCCGGCATAGCCCTCCAGCGTCTCCGGCAAGGGATCGCCGAACACCGGCTTGCGGATGTCGAGGGGATGGCCCAGCGCCCGCAGCGCGTTGCCGACGCGGCCCGGCGTCGAATGCGGCCCGTGCAGGACGATCAGAACCGGCAGCGTCTCGCAGGACGGGCCGGCGACAGGCGATCGATCCGGGACGGGCAGCGACATGGACGCGTCTTCTTCGGGCTCCGGCAGAAAATCAATCGGCGCCAGTGTGCGCCGAGATTGGAAATATTGTGTTGCCGGCGCGAAGTCGAGCACGGATTTCGCAGGGGCGCGATGCGCGCGGCTCAGCGTCGGCGCTGCACCCGCGCCACCGCGGCCAGCACCACGCTGCGCGGCGCGAACCGCAGCATGAACGGGATCATCCGCACGCCGACGCCGGGCAGCACCAGGCGCTTGTTGGCCATCAGCCCGCGATAGCCGGCCCGCGCCACCGCGGCCGCCGAAACGTTGAGGATCGCCGAATCGAGCCCGGGGTTGAAGCCGGCGGCGCCCTGGAATTCGGTCGGCACCGTGCCCGGACACAAGGCCGTGACCCGCACGCCGCGGGGGCCGAGCTCGCCGCGCATCGCCTCGGTGAAGGACAGCACGTAGGCCTTGGTGGCGTAATAGACCGCCATGCGCGGGCCCGGCAGGAACGAGGCGATCGAGGCCACGTTGAGGATGCCGCCGCGGTGGCGGACGACGCTGTCGGCGAAGCGCAGGGTGAGGTCGGTGAGCAGGCGGACGTTGAGGTCGACCATGGCGAGCTGGCGATCGCGGTCGAGCTCGATGGCCTCGCCGAACAGGCCGTAGCCGGCATTGTTGACCACGGTCTCCACCTCCGCGCCCAGCGCGGCGATGGCGGCGGCCACGGTGTCGGCGGCGTTCGGCGCGCACAGGTCGCAGACGAGCACGGCCGGCCGCGGCGCGCCGGTGGCGGCGATCTCGTCGGCGAGCGTGCGGAGGCGGTCGTCGCGGCGCGCCACCAGCACGGTGCGGGCGCCGTGGGCGGCGAAGATGCGCGCGAGCTCCGCGCCGATGCCGGACGAGGCTCCGGTGATCAGGGTGACGCGGTCGGTCTTGGCGTGCATGTCAGGCGGGCCGCGGACAGGGGGCGGAAAACTCTCGCACGGGCGGATTCATGAGGCGTCGCCGGGCGCGAGCCGGCCGTCGGCGACACGGTGCTTCAGGCCGATGCGGTCGTGCGCCGAGATGCCGAGCAGGTCGGCGGCGCGCCACACCACATTGTCCTCGAATTCGGAAACCTCGCCGTCAGTATAGATCAGCTCCCACATCATCTCGACGATGCGCAGCCGGCCTTCCTCGTTGACCGCGCGCATGATGACGCTGGTGAAGTGATAGAGATCGACCGCCTCGCCCTCGGCCAGCCGTGCCGCGGCGATCAGCCGGTCGGCCGTGCCCGGATCGAGATCGAAACGGTCCTCGACCATGGCGTGAAGCTTGCGCTTCTCCGCCGCCGAGGGCTCGCCGTCGATGGAGATCACATGGATGAGCAGGGCCGCGGCCGCCAGCCGGTAATCGTCATCCGCGAAGGGACGGCTCTCGGGTCCGGCGAAGGAGGCGACCTCGGAAATGAAGCGGCGCAGTCTGTCCAGCATCACGCTCTGCAATCGGCAATCGGGAACTCGATCGGAATCTAGGATGCAACACGGCCGGCTTCTATGGCCTGAAAATGAAACCCTGGCAATGTTGCAGGTATTTCCGGGCGCGGGGCGGGGTCACGGAATCTCGAAAATTTCCACCTTGCCGGCGATGCCCCGCAGCGCGACATGCTTGGGCGCCGGCACAAGACCCACCCGCGCCAGCAAGCCCGCCACCGCCGGCTCCTTCACCACCGCGCCGGTGGCGTTGATGGCGCGCTCGGTGGCCTGGCCCTGCACCCGCGCGGCGATGTTGACGGTCTGGCCGAAATAGTCCTGGCGGTCGTTCAGCATCACCGCGAGGCAAGCGCCTTCGTGAATGCCGATCTTGACCAGCAGGTCCTGCGTGCCGCGCTCGGCATTGAGGGCGTCCATCGCCTCGCGCATGCGAAGCCCCGCCGCGACCGCCTGCTCCGGCTTCACGAAGGTCGCCATCACCGCGTCCCCGATGGTCTTGACCACCGCGCCGGCCTCGGAGGCGATGATGTCGAGCAGCACCCGGAAATGCGCCCGCACCAGGTCGAAGGCGGCGAGATCGCCGACCCGCTCGTAGAGCGCGGTGGAGCCCTTGAGATCGGTGAACAGGAAAGTCAGCGAGGTGATCTTGAGCCGCTGGTCGACGTTGAGGTTGTCGGCCTTGTAGAGGTCGCGGAAGGTCTGGTTGGCGAGAATGCGCTTGGCGGTGACGATGGGCTTGCGCTTGCCGAGCAGGTCGTGCAGCGCGTCGCCCGCGATCCACACCGACGGCCGCACCCGCGACCGCGACTGGTTCTCCAGCGCGAGCCGCAGCGGACCCGGCCGCATCGGCAGCGTGCCGGTCGGCGCATGCACGCCGTCGAACGCCATGGACGCCGCCTGCCTGTCGCGGGTCGGCTCGCCCCGGACGTCGAGGAACAGCGCCGCGTGCGTCACCGGCTCGAACACGATGACGAATTCGGACGGCAGTTGCAGCGACACCACCGCCTTCTCGCCCGGCGCGAGCTCGAGCGCCTCCAGCGCCGCCTTCTCCACCAGGCGGTCGAACGTGGCGTCGGAAATGTCGATGCCCGAGCTCCAGAAGATCTGCCGCCAGTAATCCCAGCCGGGCAGGGTCTCGGGATCGTGCGCCGCGATGCGCCGCACCCGCGGGCTGACGGTGAAGGCGACCTCCACCTGGTCGTCCACCGAGACCTCGTAGCCGGCGGCGCACAGCCCGCAATGATAGTCCTCGGGCCTGAGCTGCTTCAGCGTATCGTGGGCCCCGAGCACGCCGCTGCAGCCGGGGCACAGCACGTTCCAGGTGAGATCGAAGAGGCCGAGCCGCGAGGCGTGGAGGAACCCGGCGATCACCCGCTCCTCGTCGAGGCCGGCGCGCGCGGCGAATTCGATCAGGTTGATGCGGTTGAGCTCATGATCGGCGCCAGTCGCGATCAGCGCCTCGATCGCGTCGGTCACGCGCGGATCGGCGCTCTGCCTGAGCACTGCGCAGAGGGACTGGACGTTGCCCATAGCGGTATTCTAGGGCAGAACCGGCCTGCGTCCAAGCAATGCGGGCGGCCGCAGCGGCCGCCCGTCCGATCACATTCGCGCGCCGGAACCGCGGCGCGATCCTCCGGTTCAGTTGCCGTAGAGATAGTTCGGCAGCCACAGCGTCATGCCCGGCCAGATGTACATCAGGATCATGCAGACGATGACGATCAGCATGTAGGGCATCATGCCGCCGAAGATCTGGTTGAGCGTGACGTGCGAGGGCGCGACCCCCTTCAGATAGAAGGCCGACATCGCCACCGGCGGCGACAGGAACGCCGCCTGCAGGTTCACGAACACCAGGACGCCCCACAGGATCGGGTCGATGCCGAAATGCTTCAGCATCGGCAGGAAGATCGGCACGAAGATCACGATGATCTCGGTCCACTCCAGCGGCCAGCCGAGGATGAAGATGATCACCTGCGACAGGATCATGAACTGGATCGGCGTCAGGTTCATCGACAGCACCCAGCTCTCCAGCAGCGCCTGGCCGCCGAGGATCGCGAACACCGCCGAGAACAGCGCCGAGCCGACGAACAGCCAGCACACCATCGAGGTGGTCTTGGCGGTGAGGAACACCGCCTCCTTGGTGCGTTTCCAGTCCAGCGTGCGGGCCTGGAAGGCGAGCAGGAACGCGCCGGCCGCGCCGACGGCCGCGGATTCCGTCGCGGTGGTGATGCCGAGCAGGATGACGACGAGCACGACGGCGGTGAGAATGCCGAGCGGCATCACCGAGGACACCAGGAGGCGCAGCACCTCGAACTGCTCCGCCTCCATGATCCAGTAGTAGTAGAGCAGCAGCAATCCGAAGATCGCGCAGCTCAGCGCGAAGTAGGTGTAGAACTCCGCCGGCGGACCGGCGGCGGACGGCGCATCTGCGCCTGCCTCGCGCAGCTCGGCGTTGCCCATCTCCTGCAGCACCTCGGCGCCGCCGCCGGCCTCGCTCCCGGACGACGGGGAGCCGAGCTCCTGCAGCGTTTCCTCCGCGGGCGCGGCGGACGACTGCGGCGCGCCGAGCTGTTGCGCCGCCGCCGCGACCGGCATGGGCTCGTCCGGCTGCTGGTGGATGACGACGTACCACCACGCGCCCCACAGGGTGCCCACCACCAGCGCGAGCGGCACCAGCGCGTAGCCGAGGCTCTGCAGCAGCGTGGTGTAGCCGAGCCGCGCGCCGTCGGCGGTGATGGCGAGCGCCCGGCGCGGCGCCAGCGTGGCGGCGAGCAGCGCCGGCAGCAGCTTGCGCGAATAGGCCTTCTGCAATTCGCTGACCCACGGCCGCACCGGCACCCGCGTCTCGCTCTCCGGCAGTTTCGGCGCGATCTTCGGGCTGAGGATCGCCCAGCCGATGATGTAGATGAGATAGAGCAGCGACAGGAAGAAGCCCGGCAGCATGGTGGCGGCATAGAGCTTGACCACGGACTGGCCGGCGACCGCCGCGTAGACGATGATCATCACCGAGGGCGGGATCAGGATGCCGAGCGTGCCGCCGGCGGTGATGACGCCGGCGGCGAGCTTGACGTCGTAGCCGGCCTTCAGCATCGGGTTGAAGGCGATCACGCCCATCAGCACCACCACGGCGCCGACCAGACCCGATGCGATGCCCCAGAAGGTGCACACGATCAGCGTCGCCACCGCGAGCGAAGCGGGCACGCGGCGGAAGGCGAGCTGGATCGAGTAGAACATCTTGTCCACCAGCGCGCCGCGCTCCATGACGTAGCCCATGAGCACGAACAGCGGGATGGAGATCAGGACGTCGTTGGTCATCGCGCCGTAGGTGCGCTGGACCATCAGGTCGAAGATGTGGTTGTCGGCCCATTCCTGACCCGGCCTGTGATAGGCGAACAGGCCGAAGAACATGCCGAGCCCCATCAGGGTGAAGGCGGTGGGGAAGCCCATGATGATGACGACCACGATCAGGCCGAGCATCAACAGGCCGAGTGCCGGATCGCTCATTTCAACAGGTCTCCGCCCATGCCGCGCTGGCGCGCGGTCTCCTCGATGTCCTGCGCATGCTCGATGGCGATCCTGCGCGATTCCTCGTCGACGTATTCGCTCTGCGCGAGCTGCTCCTCGACCACGTCGATCTCGGAGACGTCCTTCAGCCGCTCCGGCCACGTGCCGGTCTTGAGGCAGATGGCGCAGCGGGCGATCTCGGCGGCGCCCTGCAAGAGCAGCAGCACGCCCGCGAGCGGGATCATGAACTTGAACTGCCAGACCGGCGGGCCGTCGGCGGTGACGTTGGAATGCTCGTTGATACGCCACGAATCGACGGCGTATTCCCAGCCCGCGTAGAACAGCGCGGCGATGCCGGGCAGGAAGAACACGAAATAGAGCACGATATCGAGCGAGGCCTGGGTGCGCGGCCGCATCGACGAATAGAGGAAATCGCCGCGCACATGGCCGTTCTGCGCGAGCGTATAGGCGCCTCCGAGCATGAACAGCGTGCCGTACATCATGTTCGAGGCGTCGAAGATCCACGCCGTCGGCATGTTGAGGATGTAGCGCTTGAAGACTTCGGCGCAGACCAGGGCGGTCAGACCGATGATCAGCCACGCCGCGGCCTTGCCGGTCCACGTGCTGATGCCGTCGATGGTGAAGAGGACGCGTTGCGCGCTCATGGGATCCGTCATCGGTTACGAAGAAGGAGGGCGAAGCGGTGCCTGAAACGACGATACGAGGCATCATCCGGGATCGTCATCCCGGATGATGCCCTTGTCCGTGCTGAAAATTGCGTCAGGTCTTCTTCTTGGCGTTCGGCCCGAAGTAGTGGTTGTAGGCCAGGCGCCGGTTGGTGATCGTGTCCTGCTCCCACTGGGTCACGCGCTTGGCGAACACCATCTGGGACTGGACGATCTCCTTGAACAGCGGATCGGCGGCGGACCTCTTGGCGACCACGTCGTCATAGACCTCGAGCTGCTTCTGCAGCACCGAGTCCGGCGTCTTGTAGAACTTCACCTTCTCCTTGGACTGCATCTCCGCATAGTCCTTGGAGTAGCGGTCGATCGCCTTCCAGGCCATGTCCTGGCCGGCCGCTTCCGCCGCGTTGTCGAGGATGGCGCGCAGCTTCTCCGGCAGCGCGTCGTACTTGCTCTTGTTGAACAGAATCTCGAACTGCTCGGCGTTCTGGTGGAAGCTCTGCAGCATGCAGACCTTCGACACGTCGGGGAAACCGAGCGCGCGGTCCGACGAGGCGTTGTTGAACTCGGCCGCGTCGAGCAGGCCGCGGTCCATCGCCGAGACGATCTCGCCGCCGGGCAGCGCGTTGACCGCGGCGCCGAGGCCCGTGAACACGTCGATCGAGATGCCGACGGTGCGGAATTTGAGGCCCTTGAGATCGTCGGCCTTGGTCACCGGCTTCTTGAACCAGCCGAGCGGCTGCGACGGCATCGGGCCGTAGAGGAACGACACGACGTTGGCGCCGATCGACTTGTAGAGCTTCTCGAGCAGTTCCTTGCCGCCGCCGTACTTGTGCCATGCGAGCAGCATGTTGGCGTCCATGCCGTAGGCCGGGCCGGAGCCCCACAGCGCCAGCGCGTTGCTCTTGCCGTAGTGATAGGCGCTCACGCCGTGACCGCCGTCGAGCGTGCCCTTCGACACCGCTTCGAGAAGCTGGAACGCCGGCACCACCGCGCCCGCGGGCAGCACCTCGATCTTGAGATCGCCGCCGGTCATGTCGTTGACCTTCTTGGCGTAGTCGAGGGCGTATTCGTGGAAGATGTCCTTCGACGGCCATGTGCTCTGGAAGCGCATGCTGGTCGGGCCGGACTGGGCGATGGCGGCAGGCGCCGCGACGGTGGCGGCGCCGGCAGCGGCGGCCGTGCCGAGGAAGCGGCGGCGGGTGGTGGACGTTTCTTTGTCGCGTGTCGTCATGGCGTTCTCCCCTGTTATCTGCCGTTGTGTTTTTGAATCGGCTTTGTTGATGGCCGGGAAGACAAAAGCCTGCGGCGGGGTTTGGCAAGAATGTTCGCAACGCTGCGACGCTTCGACGCGCCGGCATCCACAAGGTCTAAGACTTTAGGATGAGGCCGCACGCATGATTGCGTTGCAGTGCAGTGACGTCACCACGATGCACGGCGCATGATGCGCAAGTGCAGCAACGGCGCCCGCGATCGGCACCAAACTTCGACGCGGATCATCCGAAAAGTCCGATGGGACTGGTGCAATTGCCTGGAAAACCTGTATGGGCATGTTCATGATCCGCGGGGCGGCGTCATGCGCATCGTCGGACGGAGGGAGGACCAAGGACCATGAGCGACACGAAGAAATACCTGCTCGGCGAGGAACGCATTCCGAAGGCCTGGTACAACATCGCGGCCGACCTGCCGGTGCCGCCGCCGGCGCCGCTGCATCCCGGCACCAAGCAGCCGATCGGCCCCGACGATCTGGCGCCGCTGTTTCCGATGGCGGTGATCATGCAGGAGGTCTCCACCGAACGCTGGGTCGAGATCCCCGAGCCGGTGCGCGACATCTACAAGCTGTGGCGTCCCGCGCCGCTGATCCGCGCCGAGCGGCTGGAGAAGGCGCTCGATACCCCGGCCAAGATCTTCTTCAAGTACGAGGGCGTCAGCCCGTCGGGCAGCCACAAGCCGAATACCGCGGTGGCGCAGGCGTTCTACAACAAGCAGGAAGGCGTCAAGCGGCTGACCACCGAGACCGGCGCCGGCCAGTGGGGCTCCTCGCTCGCCTTCGCCGGCGGCCTGTTCGGCCTCGAGGTCGAGGTCTACATGGTGAAGGTGAGCTACGAGCAGAAGCCGTACCGCCGCGCCCTGATGGAGACCTACGGCGCGAAGTGCATCGCCAGCCCCTCGAACCTGACGGAATCCGGACGCGCCGTCCTGGCGAAGAACCCGAACTCCACCGGCTCGCTCGGCATCGCGATCTCGGAAGCCGTCGAGCTCGCCGCGCAGCGCGACGACACCAAGTACTCGCTGGGCTCGGTGCTCAACCACGTCATGCTGCACCAGACCGTGATCGGCCTGGAAGCGCAGGAGCAGATGGCGATGGCCGGCGTTGCGCCCGACATCGTGATCGCCTGCGCCGGCGGCGGCAGCAACTTCGCCGGCCTCGCGTTCCCCTATATCGGCGACAAGGTCAAGGGCAAGACCAAGGCGCGCATCATTGCCGTCGAGCCGGCCTCGTGCCCGACGCTGACGCGCGGCCGCTACGCCTACGACTTCGGCGACACCGGGCACCTCACGCCGCTGGTGAAGATGCACACGCTGGGCTCGACCTTCATGCCCTCGCCGATCCACGCCGGCGGCCTGCGCTATCACGGCATGTCGCCGCTGGTCAGCCACATCAAGGAATTGGGGCTGATCGAGGCGCGCGCCTACGCGCAGCTCGAATGCTTCGCCGCCGCGGTGGAATTTGCGCGCTGCGAGGGCATCGTGCCGGCGCCGGAATCGACGCACGCCATCAAGGCGGCGGTGGACGAGGCGCTACGCTGCAAGCGCGAGGGCAAGTCGGAAACCATCCTGTTCAACCTGTCCGGCCACGGCCATTTCGACATGGGCGCCTACATGGCCTACTTCGCCGGCCAGTTGAAGGACGAGCCCTACGACCAGAACGCGCTCGACTCGGCGCTCGCCGAACTGCCGCAGGTGGCGGCGGAGTAGCGGCCGCGACAACGGAGGGAGGCCGCGGGCCTCTCTCCGGTTTTCCGACGACAGCAGCACCCGCGCGAAACAGGTCCGCGCGGCACGTCGTCTTGCTTTCGTTGAACAAGGTAAAGTGGTGCCGCAAGAGGGACTCGAACCCCCGACCCCGTCATTACGAATGACGTGCTCTACCAACTGAGCTATTGCGGCGAGGCCGGATCAATCGGCGCCCGCACCTGATACTGGCCGGCGTCCGGCTTGGCAAGGACATCGGCCGTCACCGCGGTCCTGCCCTGTTCCGCGCCGCCCGCCGGTCAGCCGACCAGGCGGGACAGAAAGCCCTTCCAGCCGCCCGGCTGGCTCTCGTCCGGCCGGGCCGGGTCGTCGAACTCGTCAACACGCACCGTTTCGGTCACGCCAGGGTCGTCCGGCGCCCGCACGATGGGGATCACCGGCGCGATGCGGGCGGGATCGGCCTTCTCGATCTCGCGGCGTGGCCGGAACACCGGCGGCGGCACCTGGGCGGCGGCCGGCGGCGCAGGCTCGGCCTGGACCGGCAAATCGGCGGGCGACTCATCCTGCGGCAGGGATTCCGGCGGCTCCTCGGGACCGGGCAGCGCCTCGACCGGCGCGGCTTCGACCGGCAAGGGTTCGGCGGCCGGAGCGGCGTCGAGCGCGGGCGCGCCGTCCGAGGGCAGCGCCGCCACCGGCGTCAGCCACTGGAAGGCGTCGAGCCGGCCGGTGACCGGCGACACCGGGCGCCAGCGCTCCGAGACGTAGCCGTCGGCGGTCCAGGCCGGATCGAGCGCGGCGCGCACCGCGCGCACCATCCAGCCCCGCGCGCGGCCGTCGTCGCCGTGCTCGGCGCGCTCCAGTTCCGCCATCAACAGCGCCACGCGCCGGGTCGGCGCGCCGACGAACGGCTCCAGCACCGAACGCGCACGGGCAAACTCGCCGGCGTCGATGGCCGCGCGCGCCACCGCCAGCGCGCCCTCGATATGGCCGGGCGCCTTCGCCGCGAGCTTCTCCACCCGCTCCAGCCGGCGCAGCGCGGAATCGCCGAGCCGCACATGGGCGTAAGCCTCGGCGAGATCGGGATGCGGCCCGGCGCTCCACGCCGTCTCCAGCGCCTGCATCGCGCGGCGCGTCTGGTTCGCCTCGCTGAAGAATTTCGCGGCGAGCGTCGCCGCCGGCACCAGCGTCGGCGCGAACTTCACCGCCTCCATGGCGCTGGCGCGCGCGCGGTCGCGGTCGGTCGCCTCGAGATCGAGCGCGCGCGCGGCGAGCAGCACGCCGCGCTGCCGCCGGTAGGGGCCGGGATCGACCAGCCCCGAGGCGAGATCGGTCTCCAGGATCTTCAGCGCGCCGTCCCAGTCGCCCTGGCTGCAGCGGAAGCCGAGCACCGCGTGCGAGGCCCAGGCGGTGGCGGGCGCAATCTTCAGCGCCTCCTCGGCCAGAGCGACGACGGCGACGGGATCGTCGCGGCGCTGCGCCTCGACGAACAGGCCGCGCAGGCCGAGCAGGCGGGTGTCCTTGCGCTCGGCCATGGCGTGGAAGGCGCGCTGCGCGGCGTCGTGGTCGCCCTCGAGCTGCGCCGACTGCGCCTGCAGCAGCATGGCCAGCGGATCGTGACCGACGAGGCGGCGCGCCACGCCGGCACTGCGCCGCGCGGCGGACAGGTCGCCGGTGCCGATGGCGATCAGGCCCTGGGTGACGGCGTTGCGGCCGCGCGCGAGGCGGCGCTCGCGCCGGCGGCGGCGCAGCCGCTCCGGCGCGCGCAGGACGCCGCGTGCGATGCTCCACGCCAGCATGGCCGCGAGCACCACCAGCGCCAGCGCCAGCGCGGCCACCGGCAGCGAGGTCTCGATACGCCAGCCGCTCCACGACAGCACGACGTCGCCGGTCTGCTCGGCCACCAGCGCCATGCCGAGCGCGACCGCGCCGATCAGAATCAGGAACGCAATGATCCGCACCATCGCGCCCTCCTATCGCGCCGGCTTCGCCAGCGCGGCCATGGCGTCCGCCGCGAACCGCCGCGCCGCCATGCGCGCGGCGTCGCGCGCATCGAGCCTGTCGAGCCAGGTCTGCAGCGGCGCGCCCTCCGCGGGCGCAAGCTGCTTCACCTCGCGCCGCGCGGCGTCGAGATCGTCGCGCTTCGCCGCCGCCGCCGCACGCGCCAGCGCGCCGGCGTCCGCGGGCGCATCGACGCGCGAGACGCGCACGAGCTTCATGGCGCTGTGGCGCAGCCGGTCGAGCACGTTCGACGGCGGCGGCGCATCCTGCTTCGGCGCGGCTTTCGGCAGCAGGCCGAGCAATTCGCGGCACAACGCGGCGGCGTTCGGCACGCCGGTTGCCGCGAAGGCGTCGAGCGGGGCGAGGACGGAGGCGTTGTCGGCCGACGCTTTCGCCGCGGCGAGCGCATCGCCATAGGGCGCGCCGTCGCGCACCGCCGATTCGAGCAGCGTCGCCGCCGCAACTCTTCGTAGCGGCAAATCATCGGCGGGAGGTTGCGGCGCGGGCGCAGGCGCAGGCGTCTCGGCCTTGGCCGCCAGCGCCGCGGTGTCGCGCTCGATCCGGCCGAGCCGCTCCTCGATGGCGGACACGTCCGGCAGAGCGGCCGCAGCAACC
>JACDJC010003421.1_pt1 | contig 11538 bp, 7 predicted proteins | sample 7454191 | NCBI WGS metagenome assembly JACDJC01 (sample SAMN14253291, study PRJNA609438) | sludge metagenome | isolation source: sludge after 25d culture with pyrite and EDTA | collected 2018-12-20
CCGGCTGTGCGGCGGCAAGCGGGTCAGCGGTGGCCACAGGCGCCCCTTCCACCTGCGCCAACACAGGCTCAACTGGCGCCTCCAGCGGTTTGTCGGCCTCATCGCCAACAGACGATAGATCGCCTTGTTTCATGCGCTCGACCACGTCGGCCACACGGTCGATTTGTGCTTCCAGCATCCCAAACACTTCTGGACTTGCGTTCAAATGACCGTCAATCACCGCGATTACCCGCGATTCCATCACGTGAGTCAATTCACCCAGACGCATCGCGCCAACCATTCGGGCACTGCCCTTGATGGTATGCAAATTACGTTGTAGTGCATCGCGTGCAGCCGACTCGCCCGGCGCGGCGATCCATGCGCGCAATTGCATACTGGTATCGGGAATCAGCGTTTCGGCTTCCTCGAGGAAAATCGGCAACAACTGCTGATCGATTTCATCCGCGACCTCACGCCGCTCAAAAACAGGAGCCGGCGCAGCATGTCTGAGGGCATCGGGCACCAGCGCGCTGACATCCAGCGCACCGGATGCCGCAGCCTGCTCGGCTGGTTCCGCAATGAACCCGGCGACCGGAATGTCAGCCTGTGTATCGACCGGCACATCGGTAGCCACCGGTTCTGCCACCTGATCCAAGGCATCGTCCTGCGCTACAGGAGCAGATTCATCTTCCAGTTCGCCCAGGGTGGCGATCAGATCATAGGCGGCCTCGGGAAGATTCCTTCCTTCAATTTCAGTGAGCATGTCATGCAAGCGCGCAAGCGTGTCCTGCACCAGCGGCAAATGAGCCGACGGCAATGCCACGCGTACAAATCGATTCCAGTATTGCTCAAGCGCGTGCGACAGTTCGGCCAGAACCGTAATGCCGGCCGTACCCGCGATACCGCCCAAAGTGTGAATGGCACGGCGCGCATGTTCGCTGACTGTGCTATTGGCCATATCGGCATGACGTGCGACCTCTTCCTGCAGCACGGCCAGGCGCTGATGCGCCTCCACCACAAAAATCTCATATAGATTGGCAGACATGGAAACCGAGCCGATGCACACTTCATCGGGTATCGATGGCATCTCGATCGGCTCGCTTGCTTCCGCGTGTTCAATGACAGCACCGACATCCAGCACAGGTACGTCGATGGCCGCCTCAGCTTCTGAGGGCTGTGCAGCAGCATCAAGCAGATCAGGTTCGGGCATGTCAGCCAGCGGCGCCGGCTCGATCAGTTCACCAGCGCCAATGGCCTCCGGCGCCTCAGCCTCATGGCGTTCATCCGGTTCAGTCACCGCTTCGTCAATCTGCGGGGGCGCCCACTCGGCATCGACTTCCACAACAGTCGCCTCTTCCACAGGAGGCGTTTCTTCAATTTCAGCAACCGCCTCAATTTCCAGCTCGGGCTCAAACTCCGCGACAACCGGCATTTCGGCTTCTGCTTCTGCTTCCACGCTGGCAGAGGCTGTTTCAACTTTGTGCATATCCGTCGCAGGCGCTTCGATTTCAACTGCTGGCAACGGCGCAGCATCCAGCGCCTGCCCCTGCGCGACACGCTCAACAGCCGCAAGCAAGGCCTGGACTGGCAATTCCGTCGGCTGGCCGGCCTGCAATGCATCAACCCAGGCCTGGAACACGCCACGGGAATACTCAACCAAACGCAAGAGGTCGCTGCTGGCTGGTTTTTCGTCGGCCAGCCTGCCATTCATCAATTGCTCAAGATGCCACGCGGTCTCGCCCAATTGCTCCAGGCCAACCATGCGGCCACTGCCTTTCAGCGTGTGATAGCCGCGGCGAATAACCGTCTGCGAGTCAAGATCGTCGGGATGGTTTTGACAGGCATCGCAGGCATCGCCCATGGTGGCCAGCACTTCGTTGGCCTCCTCCAGGAAAATTTCCAGCAACTCCTGCTCGACCTCTTCTGGAACCGTAGCCGGCAGCAGCGCCTCCGATGAGAGGGGCTCGACAACCTCTGCCGAAGTGTCTTCAAGAATGGACTGGGGCTCGACAGCGGCAGGCTCGAACACCGACACCGACTGCGCCGTTTCTATCGTTGCGCTAAAATCGGCATGATTTGTTTCAACATGGCCTGTTTCAGCGGGCGCGTCATCAGCGATACCCCTCGCCTCGGGTTCCCCGTCGACAGCAGATGGCGTCTCGTTTTCGTCAATTGTCAGTTCGAGTGCATCCGGTACCAACACGGATTCCGCGACCGGTCGTTCGGGCAGGGTTTGGCTGCACAGGGCCACAATTGCGGCATCAAGCTCCAATGGCGCCTCAATGGCGTCACGGCTCAGGTCGAGGGCGGCACGTGTCCGCTGTTTGAGGGTGTCGTCGTCGATCAGTTCGGCATCGCGGCTCAGCTCATTCAGAGCATCAAGGAATTTTTTTTTTGTGCCGTCGTCCGGCACGTCACGCCAATCCAGATAGGCCGACACCACTTCGTCTTTACGCGCAGGCAGGCAGGACTCGATTGAATCGTCGAGCATGCTCCCATCTTCGATATCGGCATCGATTACACCGAATTCGATCAGAACGGGACGCAGTATGCGGCCCGCATCAGTGCGGCCGGCACAGTAGGATTCGATATACAACCCCAGGCTGGAGAACGCATCAGCCAAACGCTGCTGAGTTGCTTCGTCAGGGTGGCCTTCAATGGCAAATGGCTGCACCGCAGCAGTCGCAGCAGCCAGCAGGCTTGCTGCATCCGGTAGTTCGAGCATGGTCAGCGCACCTTGTGCCTGCTGCGCCAGTTCGGGTAAACCGGCCAGCGCCTCACGCTCTTCCGCATCACGGAAAAAAGCATCCAGCACTTCTTCCATCTGCTTCAGGTTCTGTCCCACTTCCTGCGCCATGTGTACCAGCATGTCGCGCTCGGCTTCACGCTGGTTGGTGATTTCCATTGCGCTGGCCGGTAGTTCACGACCTTCGATCAGGGCACGCAAACGCTCGATCTGGCTATCCGCACGACCGGAAAAATCGGTGTGAAGGACGTCTTCCTGATCGATGGCGTTTTGCATGAACAACAGCGCAGAGGCGATTTCCAGGCTCATCTGGTCACGCACATCGCCTTCATTCCGGGAGGCAAAACTGGCCGCCGCCGCCAGTTCATCCAGCAGCGGTTTGAGGTGACTTTCCGCAAGCGACAGGGCCTGCGGATGCATGCGCTCGAGTTGGGTATGGAACTGCTCCAGTTGTTCGGCATTGCCTTCCACAAACGCATGCCAATTATCACGGGCAGCTTTCAAGCCGGCTTGCAGGGCATCCAGCACCGGGCGCATCCGCGCCAGCGCTTCCGGATCCAGCATGCCGCGTCCAGGCAGATAGCGATCCAGACCAAAAGTTGAACGGACTTCTGCGGCACGGCCATCCGACGGCTTGCTTTTGGCCACGAAGAACAGCGCATCACGCATCAGGCGCTCGGCGACCTGCGGCGAGCCTTCCATCAGTCGGCGCATTTGCAGGTCCACGCGGGCAAGCAATTGCTTCACATGGAAATCAGCTTCGACACCACGTGCAATCAGGCTGTCCACAAAGCCAACGCATGCCCACCAGAATGTTTGCGAGGCCTGCGAGGGGGCGATTTTTTCGATTGCTGCCAAGGCATCGCGCATACGCTTCAAGCCCTGTTCTGCCTCCACATTGCGCAGAAAGGCCAGCAGGCCACGCTGAAACTGGGCACGATTTATTTTGACTTCCGCTGCCAGCGCTTCTTGAGTCATACCATTGGCGACGGCTTTTCCCTGCGTCCGTGAACGCAGATCCGGGAAAAACAGCTCACCTTCAAACACTCGCTCGGCACCCTGCAATTCACGCAACCGCTTATACAAGGGGAAGAGCGCCAGTTCGCCACTGCCGCGTCCATCTGCCAAGTCCTTGACCCAGCGTTGCAAGCCTTCGATCGCGTTGCGCATGGCGCGCAACATTTCGTCGCTCGCCTGCACACGATTTTCGTTGATGTCGTCGAGGCTGGACTCCAGCGTGGCAGACAAGGTCGCAGCGCCCTCCAGGCCGACCATGCGCAATGCACCGGTTGCCTGGTGCGCATCGTCATGCGCCAGACGCAGGGCGTTGGTCAGGTCAGCGTCGACACTGAAAGCCTGTACGCGCCCCAGGGCGGCTTGCAGGGCGGCGTCGATGTCGCCGCGCACCCAGTTCAACGGGCCGGTATCGTAGTCGTGTAAGGCGCTCATGGTATTGTTCCTAACGTTGGTTGCGGTGCCGCGTGCTGCTGTTTGCTTCGCGCTACGATCAATCAGGAAAGCTTGAAGCCCGAAACCGAGTTCTTGAGGTCTTGTGCCAGCTGTTTCATGCCGCCAATCGAATCAGCGGTTTGCTGTGTGCCGCTACTGGTCTGAGCCGAAATGGTCTTGATGTCCTGCATGGTTTCCGCCACCTTGGCAGTCGATTCCGCCTGGCTTTGCGTAGCCGAAGAAATACCGGCAATCAGTCCGGCCAGTGTCTTCGACACGTCGCCAATCTCGGCCAGCGTCTGACCGGCTGCGTCCGACAGCTTGGCGCCTTCGACCACGCCCTGGGTCGACACTTCCATCGCCGCCACCGTATCGTGGGTATCCGATTGAATGGTTTTCACAATTGCTGCAATCTGCTTGGTTGCATCGGCCGAGCGTTCAGCCAGCCGCTGCACTTCTTCCGCAACCACCGAAAAGCCTCGTCCGGCTTCACCCGCTGACGCTGCCTGAATGGCGGCGTTCAGCGCCAGCACGTTGGTCTGCTCGGTAATGTCCGAAATCAGTTCCACAATTTCGCCAATCTCCTGCGACGACTCACCCAGGCGCTTGATTCGCTTCGAGGTTTCCTGAATCTGTTCACGCAGGCCGTTCATGCTGGAAATGGCATTCGACACAGCCTGCTGGCCTTTTTCGGCAGCCGCCAGCGATTGTTCGGCCACTCGGGCAGACTCTGCAGCGTTACTCGACACCTGTTGCACCGATTGCGCCAGGCTCACCACAGCAGCAGAAGTTCCTTCAATTTCTTCCGTCTGGCGACGTGAAGCGTGTTGTAGCGATTCGGATACCTGACCGGCCTGACTGGCCGCCTGGTCCATCTGCTCGGTGGCGTTGTTAATACCCCGCACCAGGCTTCGCAACTCTTCCACCGTGTAGTTGATCGAGTCGGCCACCGCACCCGTGATGTCTTCCGTCACACTGGCGTTGATGGTGAGGTTGCCTTCTGCCAACTCGCCCAGCTCATCCATCAGACGCAGAATGGCCTCCTGGTTGCGGCTGTTTTCCTCTTCGCTCTTGCGCGCCCGTGATTTGGTCTCGTTAATGTTGACCATCCCCAGCATCACCAGAGATGCCAGTGCCAGAACGGCAAACAGCGCGGCAAACAGGTAGCTCGCACCACCCACCGACTGGTAATCCTGCGACAGCTGGGTCGTATCTTTCAACAGCCCATCACTGCCTGCGAACAAGTTGCTGGCTGCCATCTTGGACTGCAGCAGCGGCTGCGTGTTGACCAGCACCGCGCCCACCGCCTCCACCATGTCGCCCATGTTGGAGCCCAGATCTTCCAGCGTCAGCATGCTGTCTTCCTTGCGGCTGGCCGCACCTTCCATCAGCGCCTGCACCGTATCGCGGAATGAAGTCGTGTCTTTTTCCAGTTGCAGCACCACCGCCGGATCAATCAGGTCGGCAGACAGCAGCAGGTTGGCGTTTTTCGGCAGCCGCTGGCTCAGCATCACCAGGTGGTTGGCGCGCGTCACTTCACGCACACTGGCGCCCGTGTCGGCAAGCTGACTGGAGAGTTGCTCCGCCACTTCCTGCAAATCAGTCGACAAGGCATTAATATTTTTCACGCTCTTGTTCAGCGCCACCAGGTTTTTCTGCTGCGATAGAATCTGATTGACTTGGGGATTGAATTTTTTCCAGTGTTCACTGATTTTTGCCAGTGTTTCACGCGCCACGCCATCTGAAGCGGGGACCTCGCTGTCGCCTTCGATCAGTCCGGCCAGTGTTTTCTCAAAAAAGGCCTTGCCTTCAGCCAGCTTTTTGAAGGCTTCCGCATTACCCAGAACAGATTGCTGAGCGGTAAGCGGCAACCGTTGCGACAGCACTTTCAAGTCACCCGACTTGGTTTCGTAGCTGGTTCGGTTATCCAGTTGAACCAGGCTGTAAATCGTGAAGCCCGCTGCCAGCAGCAACGAGACAATCAGCGTGCCGCCGGTGTAGAGGTATTGTTTGTCGACGGGGAGATTGCCGATAAGTGGCGCCTTGCCGGGTTCCGTATCCGCCAGCTTGCGCACGGTCTGCATGATCAGGGTCGTGTGCTCACCGCCTTTTTTACCCGTGACCTTCTCGGTCATTCGACCAGCCAACCCCTTGAGACCATTCATCGTAATCGCCATGTTATTGCTCCAATCCCTCTGTTTAATCGGCGCAACGCGCCCCGTATTCAGTGCTCAATCAGTTGCCGAACTGCGCCTCAACCATCAGGAACCCGGGGTCACCGAGCAGTTGTCCGAAATCCATATCACACCAGTCGGAACCGGACTCATCGGCATACTGGCGCGCAATCCACGGATGCGCACCGCTCTCGCTGCGCATCTGATAACGGTTAATGCTTTTCAGGCCCAGCGTTCCACGCACCAGCAATGCGGCATTCACGCCAAAATCGTGATGGGGAATCAGCAAACGGCAATCCGTGTGCTCGGGTGTCACGCCCTGTCCCATGAAGTCGGCAAAATCGCTCACTGCGTACAAGTTTCCGCGAATGTTGGCGACTCCGCGGAACCAGCGCCGCGCACCCGGCATCTTGACGATCGGGGGCACGGGAATCACCTCCTCGGTATCCGAAAGTCTCACCAGCCAATTCACCTCACCCACCCGGAATCCCAGACGAGAGCCGGTATTGTCGCGACTGGCCGCCGCCTGCAATTTCTGCGACAGCGTGGTCTGGAATTCGCGCAGGTTGAATTTCTTGGCCATGTCGGTCCGCTCAGCCCAGCGCCTTGATCTGCGACAGCAGGTCTTCCGGCTTCACCGGCTTGACCAGATAAGCCTTGGCCCCCTGGCGCATGCCCCACACCTTGTCCGTTTCCTGACCCTTGGTGGTACACATGATGACGGGGATGTGCTTGGTCGCCTCTTCCTTGGTAATCATGCGCGTGGCCTGATAGCCGTTCATCCCGGGCATCACGACATCCATCACGATCAGGTCGGGCAATGTTTGCTTGGCCTGGGCTATGGCCTCTTCGCCGCTCTCGGCCATGCTGACCAGATAGCCGTTTTTGACCAGCAGTTCGGACAGGAAAAAACGCTCGGTGGGGGAATCGTCAACAACCAGAATACGACTGATAGCCATTATTTATGCTCCTAGAAAAAACGTTAGGCTCCTGCACAAGCGTGCTCGCGCACTGCCGTCAGAAGCGTGTCCTTGGTAAAAGGCTTGGTGAGATATTCATCCGACCCCACCATGCGGCCACGCGCGCGATCAAACAGTCCGTCCTTTGACGACAGCATGATGACGGGAGTGGTGCGATACTTGGCGTTACGCTTGATCAGCGAACAGGTTTGATAGCCATCCAGACGCGGCATCATGATGTCGACAAACACCACATCAGGATCGTGATCGGTAATTTTTGCCAACGCATCGAAACCATCCTGCGCCAGAATGACTTCGCAGCCCGCCTGATTCAAAAAAATTTCCGCACTACGGCGTATGGTGTTGCTGTCATCGATGACCATCACCTTGACGCCTTTCAAAGCTTCGTTATCCACACGCTTCTCCACGAGGACCGTCGGGAAGACAGCACATAGCTGTCCCCTGTGTGGTACACATTACGGCAGCGGTTCAGGCTTCTTTAGCACTTATCGCGCCAGCATGACGTGCGATCGCGTCAGACAAACAAAAAGGGCGCTGCATCGCAGCGCCCTTTTTGTTTGTCTGGCTTGAACCCCTACCGTTACCAGGACTCCCCGCCGGCTTTCTTGTCTACGCCTGCCACCGTGTTCATGGTGTCGACAATGGCGTTCGGCAATGTCGAAATGCGCATGAACTGACCCATCCCCACACCCGGGAAGGCCAGCGCAATACGGAAGCGTGCATGCGGTGCGCCAACCTGCTTGTCGATGACATAAATCTCGTAGGGCAGGCCGGCGATATTGTTTTCCATGTCAATACGCTTGATCCACTCACCGTCATTATTGTCGGTGTCGTTCATGGATACGCCAAACACGGCCAGTTTGCGATCGGCCATCACGATTTCATAGATCTTGCTCGTTTTGCCCACGCCCTTGGCAAGATTGTCGCGCACGGTTTTCAGCGCTTCATTGAAGCTGCCATACTCAGCCAGGTTGTTCTTGTACGAATCCAGGCGCTCCATGCCGATCATGTAGCGATAATTGCTCAAGCCACTCGCAGATTCGTCGCCGCCCAGTCCTTTGCCCGCACCCAATGCCGCTTGCAGGCGTGCCTGCAAGGCTTTGACCGCCGCCTCTTTTTTGTCGAAAGACTTGCGGAAATAGGCACGATACCAGTAGTCCGGGTTGGTATAAGCCACGCTGCCGTCGGCCTTGACGCCCACACGGATCGCGGCGCCCAGCACGGCATACCCGCCCACAGAACCGATCTCGTCAAGCAAGGCATCGTCAGTGGCGACCACCACCCCATATCCCGCCAGGGACTTGGGGAAATACTTGCCGACCACCTTGAAGCCGCCGCTTTTGAGCTTGGCCTCGACTGCTGTCGCCACACCCTGAACGTTACCGCCAGATACGGCATCCCCCTGAATATAGGGAGAAATCGCCCACACGCTTGCCGAAGACACAAGCAAGGCCATCGCTGAAATCCACTTTACTATCATGACTCTCTCCTTTATTTAAGGCCTTTATTTAAGGCCATTTTCCAAATCCGCTGACCGTATCAGTTCGATACGGCAACCAATCCGGCGGATTGATCGATATTTCTGAGGACAAATCACGTGCACCGTTGCATTCCTTACGTTTTAACGCCCGTTCTCACGAATTACTTGAGCATTTAAATGTAAAAAAACCAATGCTTTAAAAGGCCACCATCTCAAAATCGTCCTTGCGCGCTCCGCAATCAGGACACGTCCAGTTGATGGGTACGTCTTCCCAGCGTGTTCCCGGAGGAATACCGTCATCCGGAGCGCCAGTCTCCTCGTGATAAATCCAGCCACAAATCAGGCACATCCAGCTTTTGTATTCAAGAGTGTCAGACATAGGTGTGAGGGGAATTCAGCTAAAATCGAGCCTTGATTCTAAAGCAGTGACTCCATGCCGCCAATTTTCACCCCCAAACCCTCGCCCCCGCTGGTACTTAGTTTTGCCGCGTCCGATCCGACCGGTGGCGCAGGCGTGCAGGCCGACTTGCTTACACTGGCCAGCATGGGTTGCCATCCCTTGTCGGTCATCACCGCGCTGACGGTACAAGATACCGCCGGAATTGACGAAATCCTGGTGATCGATTCCGAATGGGTCATGGACCAGGCGCGCATGCTGCTGGAAGACGTGCCCGTTGCGGCTTTCAAGCTGGGCATGCTGGGCAGTCCGGAGTCCATGGCAGTCATCGCCGAGATTCTCGCCGACTACCCCGACATCCCCGTTGTACTCGACCCGGTCCTGTCATCCGGACGTGGCGATGAATTCACCACCGACGACATGATCTCCGCAATGCGTGACCTGCTCATCCCGCAAACCAGCGTGCTTACGCCCAACAGCCATGAGGCACGCCGCCTGGCGCTGTTCGAATCGGATGAGGACGACATGGACCTGGCCGCCTGTGCCAAGCACCTGGTCGATCTCGGCTGCGAATACGTGCTGGTCACCGGCACCCACGAAACCACGCCGCGCGTGCTGAACAGCCTGTACAACATTGACGGCCACGTGCAAACCGACGCCTGGGACCGCCTGCCCGGCAGCTATCACGGCTCAGGCTGCACCCTGGCTTCTGCGATTGCCGCCACCCTGGCCTATGGCAATGACGTACCGAATGCGGTGCGCGAAGCCCAGAACTTCACCTACGAAACTCTCAAGGCGGCCTTCCGGCCCGGCATGGGGCAATACATACCCGAACGGTTTTTCTGGGCACAGGATGCGCAGACAGAAGGCAATGCCTGACTTTCCAAGTGGCGTTTACGCCCTCACCTCCGAAACGGCCGATACCGGGCTGCTGCTGACGCAGGTCGAGGCCGCACTGGTCGGCGGTGTGGCGGCGGTGCAATACCGCGACAAGTCTGCCGATGTCGCGCGCCGCCATGAACAGGCCAGCGAGCTCATCGCCCTGTGTCACCAGTTCGGTGTGCCCCTCATCATCAACGATGACCTGAGGCTGGCGGATCTATGCAGTGCCGACGGCGTGCATCTGGGGCGCGACGACGGCAGCGTGCGCGAGGCGCGCATCATTCTCGGCAAAGACAGAATCATTGGCGCCTCGTGTTACCAAAACCTTGAACTGGCCTTGGCGGCCCAGGCAGCCGGGGCGAATTACGTCGCGTTTGGCAGCTTCTTCCCATCCCCGACCAAACCGACTGCAGCGCGGGCCGAACCGGCCTTGTTGCGTGAGGCGGCACCGGTCATTCATCTGCCGATTGTCGCCATTGGTGGCATCAGCCTTGCCAACGCCCCACCCCTGCTGGACGCGGGCGCCGACAGCCTCGCGGTGCTGTCGGCCCTGTTTGACGCCGCCGACATCCGTGCCGCCGCACACGAACTGAACCACCTGTTTGACGTTGAACCCGAACAATGAGACTCCAACCATGACCGCAGCCATGAATCGCAATGAAACCCTGTTTGAACAATCGCAAAAAGTCATTCCCGGCGGCGTGAACTCTCCCGTCCGCGCCTTCAAGGGCGTCGGCGGCACCCCGGTATTCTTTGATCATGCACAGGGTTCGCGGGTGTGGGACGCGGATGGCCGCGAATACATCGACTACGTCGGTTCGTGGGGTCCGGCGATCCTGGGGCATGCCCATCCGGGCACCGTGAAGGCGGTTCAGGATGCCGCCGCACGCGGACTCTCGTTCGGCGCACCGTCGGCCGCCGAGCTGGAAATTGCCGAGCTGATCACCCAACTTGTTCCCAGCATCGAAAAAGTCCGCCTGGTGTCGTCCGGCACCGAAGCGACGATGAGCGCAATCCGCCTGGCGCGCGGCTTTACCGGCCGCAGCAAGATCATCAAGTTTGAAGGCTGCTACCACGGCCATGCCGATTTCCTGCTGGTGAAGGCCGGCTCCGGCGCGCTCACCTTCGGCAACCCCACTTCGGCCGGCGTGCCGGCCGAAACCGCTGCCCAAACCTTGGTGCTGGACTACAACGATGTCGCCGGGCTGGAGCGAACCTTTGCCGAACTCGGCAACGAAATCGCTTGCATCATCGTCGAACCGTTTGCCGGCAACATGAACCTGGTCAAGCCGACCGCCCCATTCATGGCTGCCATGCGCAGCCTCTGTGACACGCACGGCGCACTGCTGATCTTCGACGAGGTGATGACCGGCTTTCGCGTGGCACTGGGTGGCGCGCAGGCCCGATACGGGGTGACGCCGGACCTGTCTACCTTTGGCAAGGTGATCGGC
>JACDJC010003427.1_pt1 | contig 11520 bp, 10 predicted proteins | sample 7454191 | NCBI WGS metagenome assembly JACDJC01 (sample SAMN14253291, study PRJNA609438) | sludge metagenome | isolation source: sludge after 25d culture with pyrite and EDTA | collected 2018-12-20
ATCCTGCAGATCGAAAACGAGTACTACTCCAACATACGCCCCAAGCGCAGCACGGGCCGCGGGGAACGCCCGGCGACCGCCCTGCGCAACCGCGGCGTGCAGTACATCGAAGTGCGCTGCCTGGACATCGACCACGATACGCCCATCGGCATCTCCGCGCTCACCAGCCGCTTCATGGACGCCTTCCTGCTGTTTTGCGCGGCCGAAGAAAGCCCCATGTTTCCGAACAACGGTTTCTGCCGCGACAGCCACGACAATTTCGGCGACGTGGTCAAGCAAGGCCGCAAGCCCGGCCTCACGCTGATCCGGCGCAACAAGCCCGTGAGCCTGGAAGAATGGAGCGCCGAGCTGATGGAAGGCATCGCCCCCTACGCGCGGCTGCTCGACCAGGCCAGCGGCGGAACGTTATACGCCGACGCCCTCGCCTTCCAGGCCCGCAAGACCAAAGACTCGAGCCTGACGCCCTCGGCCCAGTTGCTCGAACGCCTGCGCGACCAAGGCAAGAGCCTGCACGATTTCATGCTCGAGCTCAGCCTGGCCCACCACGAAGCGCTGCGCGCCGCCGCCCTCGAACCCCGGGCCGCGCAAGAATACCAGCGCATGGCGCTGGAATCGTTCGCAGCCCAAAAAGCCCTGGAAGACGGCGACCGGGAAGATTTTTCCAGCTACGTCGCGCGCTACCACGCCGCCCTGTAACACGGCTTGCCGCCTCCCCCCGCCATGACGGCGGCGCGCTGCATTGTCCTGTTTTTAGGACGATGCAGCCTAGCGCGGGAACTTATCAATTGATTTCACGGTCAATATAATCTTTGGCACTCGCGGAAAGCGGGCGGGCGCCCCGATCGGCCGAGCGCCCGCCGGCATGGACCACTATTCAAACAACAAACATGAACCAACGTTATAGTCTTACGGCGATTTCCCTGCACTGGCTCGTGGCGCTGGGCATCATCGGCACCTTCGCGCTCGGCGTATACATGAGCGACCTGCCCCTGTCGCCCAACAAGCTCAAGCTTTATTCCTGGCATAAATGGGCGGGCGTCAGCCTTTTCCTCCTGATCCTGTGCCGCCTGGCCTGGCGCATCACGCATCGCCCGCCGCCGCTGCCCGCAACCATGCGGCCCGCCATGCGCGGCATCGCCCATGCCGCCCACTGGGCGCTCTACGCCCTGATGCTGGCCATTCCCCTCACCGGCTGGCTCATGAGCTCGGCGCAAGGCTTCCAGGTGGTCTGGTTCGGCGTGCTGCCCCTGCCCGACCTCGTCGCCAAGGACAAGGCGCTGGGCGCCCTGCTGCGGGACGTCCACGTGACGCTCAACTACACCTTGCTGTGCGTGGTCGCCGCCCATGTGGGAGCCGCCCTGAAGCATCACTTCATCGACCGGGACGACGTGCTGTCCCGCATGTTGCCGCGGGCCGCCAAATAAGCCCGCTGAACCGAATCCCCAACGAACGGAGCGTGAAATGACGACATTCCTGCGCAACGGCGCCTTTGCGGCCGCCCTCGCCTTCGCGGCGGCCGGCCCCGCCGGCGCCGCCCAGTACCGGCAGGTGGACACCGCCGCCAGCAAGGTCGGCTTCGCCTACAGCCAAATGAGCGTGGGCATGGAAGGCGGCTTCGGCAAGCTGGAAGTGCCCGAATTCCACTTCGACCCCGCCGCGCCCGACACGGCGCGCGTCGTGGCGCGCATTCCCTTGTCCAGCATAGACGCAGGCTATCAGGAAGCCAACGCCGAACTGGCCAAGCCCGAATGGCTGGACACCGGTGCGCACCCGGCTGCCTCGTTCACGTCGAGCAAGGTCGAAGCGCTGGGCGGCAACCGCTACCAGGTCAGCGGCACGCTGTCCATCAAGGGCAAGTCCCAGGATGTCAGCGCCCCCTTCACTTTCAAGGAAGAAGGCGGCAACGCCGTTTTCGACGGCGCCTTCGAATTCAAGCGCGCCGATTTCGGCGTCGGTGAAGGCGCCTGGGGCGACTTCGGCATCGTCGCCAACGAAATACGAATCAAGTTTCATGTAGTCGCCAAGCCGTAAGGCGGGCGTCGCCCATCGCCACGGGGCCCATCCAGGGCCCTGATCATTTCATCTATTCCAACAAGGACAAGGATATGAAAAAAACATTGCTCGCAGCCTCCTTCGCCAGCCTGGTCGCCGGCACCGCCTTTGCCGCGCCTCAGACCTATGTGATCGATTCCACGCACACCTTCCCGCGCTTTTCATACGAACACATGGGCTTGTCCAAGCAGATACTGCGCTTCAACAAGACGACCGGCGAAGTGGTCTTCGACAAGGACGCCCAGACCGGGCGGGTCGAGGTCACGATCGACATGAAATCCATCGACACCGGCGTCGAGGCCTTCGATGGGCATATCCAGGGCGCCGACTTCCTGGACACGGGTACGCATCCGACCGCCACCTTCAAGTCATCGAGCGTGAAGTTCGAAGGCGGCAAGCCCGTCAGCATCGACGGCGAGCTCACCATCAAAGGCGTCACCAAGCCGCTGACGCTGACCATCACGTCGTTCGTGAACAAGCCGCATCCTATGCTGAAGAAAGACGCGATCGGCGCCAACGCGACCGCCGTCATCAAGCGCAGCGAGTTCAACGCCGGCAAGTTCGTCCCCGCCGTGGGCGACGAAGTGACGCTCGACATTGCGCTGGAAGCGGTGCTGAAGTAAGGGGAATGCCAGGGGCTGTTTGAATGAAGGGCCGGGCCGCATATGCGGCCCGGCCCTTGATGATTTGGCGCGCCCGACAGGAATCGAACCTGTATCAAGAGCTTCGGAAACTCTCATTCTATCCATTGAACTACGGGCGCGGGGCCATCATTGTAGCGCGTTTACGGAAAATGTTCTGAAGCGGCGCCCAGCAAGGCTTTGCGCGGCTTTCAGGGCGAGAATGGCCCGTATATATGCACTCCGCCGGTAGTGTCGTTATAATCGCAGATTCAGAAGGGGACAAGAGCAGGCATGCTCACGCATGCGCCGGCCCTTTTGTACCGGAAGACATCACGCAGACTTCATCAGGCCTTGGCGCCCTCAGCATAGGAATACGCAGGATTCGATTATGAACAACACCAAAGAACACGTCGAAGAGACCACCGAGGAGCACGAGGGTCTCATCAAAACGCCCAAGCAGCTGATCGTAACCGTAATCCTGGCTTTCATCGTACCGATCGTCGTCATCCTTCTACTGGTCAACCTCGTTGCCACGTCCTCGAAGCTCGGCGCGGGCTCCGACGCCCAAACGGACGAAGCCATCGCTTCGCGCATCAAGCCCGTGGCCGGCTTCAGCCTGGTCGACGCCAACGCCCCCAAAGTCGTGAAAACCGGGCAACAGGTCTACGAATCCACCTGTACCGCCTGCCACGCCGCCGGTGTCGCCGGCGCCCCCAAAATGGGCGACAAGGACGCCTGGGCGCCATACATCGCCAAGGGGTATGAAGACATGCTGCAAAAAGCCATACACGGCGTAGGCGCCATGCCGCCCAAGGGCGGCAACCCCGCGCTCAGCGACTTCGAAGTCGCCCGTGCGGTGGTCTACATCGCGAATCAGTCCGGCGCGTCGTTCGAAGAACCCAAGGAAGCTGCCGGCGAAGGCGAACAGGCGGCCGACGGCAAGGCGGCCGCCGCACCGGCGGCACCCGCAGCCGCGGCACCCCAGGCGGCGGCTCCGGCCGCTCCGGCGCAAGCTGCCGCTCCGGCTGCTCCCGCCGACACCGCGGCAGCCGCGGCGCCCGCAGCCCCAGCGCCGGCGCCCGCAGCCGAATCCGCCAGCATCGACCCCGCCGGCGAACAGCTCTACAAAACGATTTGCTTCGCCTGCCACGCCGCGGGCATAGCCGGCGCCCCCAAGACGGGCGACAAAAACGCCTGGGCGCCGCTCATCGCCCAGGGCATGGACACCATGGTGTCCATCGCCATCAACGGCAAGGGCGCCATGCCCCCCCGCGGCGGTTCGCAAGCCAGCGACGCCGAAATCAAAGCCGCCGTCCAATACATGGTGCAAGCCGCCAAGTAACGGTTGCGCACGCATTGAAAAGCCAGGCTATGCCTGGCTTTTTTTTGCCGCCGGGCCGCCCCAAGGCAAAAACGTCCCCTTGGGGGGCAGCAAGCGAAGGCGCAGCGCGGGGGCTTTTATTCACCGCCGGGCCGCCCCGAGGCAAAAACGTCCCCTTGGGGGCAGCAAGCGAAGACGCAGCGTGGGGGGCTTTTATTCACCGCCGGGCCGCCCCAAGGCAAAAACGCCCCCTTGGGGGGCAGCAAGCGAAGGCGCAGCGCGGGGGCTTTTTCGACTTCCTCAGCGCAGTTCGGCCATGCGCTGCCGCGCCTGCTTGCGCACCTTCCAGACCTCGTAGGCCGTGCCTGACAGCTGCGCGGAAAGCTCGGCGGCGCAGTCCTGCAGCACCTCGACCTGCTGGCGCAGCGGCGGCGACGGGATATGCTGGATCGAGCCGACGATGGCAAGAATGCCGGCCAGGCGGTCGCCGTCGCGGAATATGGGCACGGCCACCGTGTTCACGCCCAGCAGCATTTCGCTGTCGCATACGTCGTACATCTGTTCCCGGATGAGCACCAGGCGCTGGCGCAACTCGTCCTTGTCCACCAGGGATCGTTCCGTTTCGGGCAGCAGCGGGCGCGCGAGCAATTCTTCCTGTTGCGCCGGCTTTGCGAACGCCAGGGTCACGCGCCCCACCGCCGAACAATGCGGCAACGGGCGATTGCCAGGCTTCACGCTGATGCAGATTCTTGCGTAGATGTTGTCCGCCGTGGAAATGACCATGGGCTGTGCATTGATGGGCACGGCCAGGACGGCGGTTTCGCGCAGCGTATCGCGGACGCGCAGCAAATAGGGCTCTGCGCGCGAGCGCAGGTCGAACTGGGTGCCCGCGGCCTCGCCCAATTGGAACACCCGCCAGCCCAGGCGATAGCGCTCGGTCTGGTTGTCCTGTTCGATCAGGCCCATTTCCTTCAGCGTGGACAGATGCCGGTGCACGCGCGGCTTGGTTTCGCCCAGCGCGTCCGCCAGTTCCGTCACGCCCATGGAGCGATGCGCCAGGGCGAGCTCGTCCATGATGCGGACCGCCACCTTCACCGCTTCCACCGAATTGAGCTTTTTGGGCTTTTCCCCCAAGGCGACGATGTCCGCGCCCGGCATGTCGGCCTTTATTTCTACGTTTTCATCCATGCGTCGATTATCCCAGTACAGACCCGCCGCCTACAAATTGATTCAGATTCTGTTTTATTGGTAGAAACCCTAGTTATCCCAATCGATACTCAAATAGCATTGTTTTAAACAGCGTTAACTGATATCGTACAGCGTAACAATGATCTGCACAATCCAAGTAGTAAAAGAGGAACGTTTTTTCCATGTCGGCAATCGAGTGCGTCCTCCTGACGGGCTTTCTGGGCAGCGGCAAGACCACGCTGCTCAATGCCTTTCTGCGCAGTCCGCAGGCGCGGGGCACGGCGGTGGTCATCAATGAAGTCGGCGACATCGGAATAGACCAGCTGGTGCTGGCCGAAGTCGCTGAAAACCTGCTGCTGCTGGAATCGGGCTGCCTGTGCTGCACGCTCACGGGCACGCTGCGCGAAACCCTGCTGGACCTCATCGCCAACAGCCGCCGCAATGGCTATGCGCTCACGCGCATCGTCATCGAAACCACCGGCCTGGCGGAACCGCTGCCCATCCTGCACAGCCTGCTCGGTGACAAGGCCCTGACCGACGCCGTCCATCTCAGCCAGGTCGTGGTCACGGTAGACGCCGTGAACGGCGTCGAGCAGATGCAAAGACACCCGGAGTGCGCGCGCCAGGTCGCCGCCGCGGAACTCGCCGTCATCACCAAGTCCGACCTGGCGGGTCCCGAGCAGCGCGCATGCGTCCATGACGCCATCCGGCAGATCAATCCGCTGGCGGAATGCGTGGAGGCCGTCGCGGGCCAGGGAGCCGAAGCCCTGCTGCTGCGCGACGCCTCGGTGGGGCGGCAGCAAGCCCGGGCCGACGCCTTGGCGGGCCATGTAGCCGGCGGGCAGCTCGCCGCCTTCCGCAAGCTGGCCAAACAGGCCGACGCAGCCCGGGACGGCGCCGAAGACGGTGACGCGTACCTGGGCCAAGCCAAGGCCTATCATCAACGGATACGGACCGAAAGCTTCTACATCGACGGCCCCATCCATTGGCCCGGCGTCGCGGCCTGGTGGCACATGCTGGTGTGCCGCTACGGCAAAGACCTCTTGCGGTGCAAGGGCCTGCTGCGCGTCGCCGACGCCTCCCATCCCTACGCCTTCATCCAGGGCGTAGGCGAATTCTTTCACCCTCCCCAGTATCTGTCAGATTGGCCCGACGCCGATCCCCGCTCGCGCGTGATCTGCATAGGGGTCGGGCTGGAGCGCGCCTGGCTGCAAAGCAGCCTGCGCGCGCTGCGCCTCGACGAGCCCGGCCTGCGCCCCTCGACCCTCGACGAACTGGATTCTGTCTTACCGGAGAACAATTGATGCACTCGGATTTTGTATTGCGCGGCGGCACCGTCGTCGACGCGGAACGTGAAGGCGAACGCCTGGACCTGTTGATACAGGGCGGCAAGATCACCGCCCTGCTGGCGCCGGGCACGCCCGTCGCCGAGGGCCTGGCCGAGGTCGCCGCCGACGGCCTGCACGTGTTTCCGGGACTCATCGACGCGCACGTCCACTTCGGCTTCGGCGAGAAGATCACCGAATACGAGACCGAGACCATTTACGCGGCGCAGGGCGGCTTCACCACCATCCTGGGCTACTTCCTGAACAACGAAGCCTATACCGACGTCTATGAGCGCGAGCAAGGCTATGCGCGCAGCCGCGCCTACGTCGATTACGGCTTCCATTTCAGCGTGGCCAACGAATTGCACGTCGAGCAGATGCGCGAATACGTGCAGCGCTACGGCGTCACATCGTTCAAGTACTTCATGAACTTCCGCGGCGAAGAAGGGCGCTACCTGGGCCTGGACGGCACGGACGACGGATACTTCTACGACATGCTGGCCGAATCGGCGCGCATCGGCGGCGTCAAGATCGTCTGCCACACCGAGAACATCGAGATCGTGAACCGGCTGCGGCGCAAGATCCAGGCCCAGAACGGCAGCACCTTGAAAGACTGGGCCGCCACCAAGCCGCCGTTCACCGAAGCGGAAAGCTGCGTGCGCGCCATGCTGTTCGCCGAGCACGTGGGCGCGGAAATCTACATTCCCCACCTCAGCACCCGCATGGCCCTGGATGAAGTGCGCCGCTGGCGCAAGCGCTACGGCGCCGTGCACGTCGAGACCTGCCCCCATTACCTGACCCACACCGAAGACTCCGACCTGGGTTCGGTGGGCAAGGCCAATCCCCCCTTCCGGTCCGCCGACGACGTGGAAGCCATGTGGGAAGGCCTGCGCGACGGCAGCATCGACGTGGTCGCATCGGACCACGTGCCCAGAAAGCTCGCCACCAAGCAGCGCCCGCTGTGGCTGGCATCGCAAGGGTTTCCGGGAACGGCCACCATCCTGCCCGTCCTGCTCAGCGAGGGCTATCACAAACGGCGCCTGAGCCTGCGGCGCATCGCCGAGGTCCTGACGCGCGCCCCGGCCCGCATCTTCGACCTCTCACCCACGAAGGGCCGCATCGCCGTCGGCGCCGACGCCGACCTCACGCTGGTCGACCTGGGCAAAGAGCGGGTGGTGAAAGCCGAGGAGCTGGGGTCTTATTCCGACTACAGCCTGTACGACGGCTGGACGCTCAAGGGCTGGCCCGTGCGCACCATCGTGCGCGGCGCCACCGTCATGCAGGACGGCAAGATCACCGGCCGGGCCGGCTACGGCGAATACATCGCCCGCAAGACCACTGTTTAATTTCTGTATCTGGAGCAAACATGAAACCCTGGCAAGGCATCATCAGCGATGAAGAGCAACGGGCTTACCGGGCCGCGGGCTTCGGCCGCCCGTCGGGGCTGGGCAAGCGCCCCGCCCTGCTCATCATCGACGTGCAATACCGCACCGTCGGCACGACCCCCCAGCCGTTCTGGGAAGCCATCAAGGAATTTCCCACCAGCTGCGGCGAAGTGGGCTGGAAGGCCATCGGCAACATCCAGCGCGTGCTCGCCGTCTTCCGCGAGCGCGGCTGGCCGGTGCTGTATCCCCACGTTGCGCCCAAGAAGGGAACCGACGGCGGCCGCCTGGCCGAGAAAGTGCCCGCCATCATGAACATACCGGCCCACGGCTACGATTTCCCCAAGGAAGTGGCGCCCCGGGAAGGCGACATCCTGCTGCCCAAGAAGCACCCCAGCGCCTTCTTCGGCACGGCCCTCGCCAGCCACTTGATCGACCTGGGCGCCGACACGCTGATCGTCACCGGCTGCACCACCAGCGGCTGCGTGCGCGGCAGCGTGGTGGACGCCTTCTCGCTGAACTTCAAGGTGTTCGTGCCGGAAGACTGCGTCTACGACCGCAGCCAGGTGTCCCATGCCGTCAACCTTTTCGACATGTCGGAGAAATACGCCGACGTCGGCACTGCAGACGAACTGCTGCAGAAACTTCAGGCCCTCGGCTAAGCCCGGCGCCTTTTCCGGACCATTTCCATACGGAGTCAACCATGAAATCAATGCGTCGTCGCCTCATCATGTCGGCCGCCGTGCTCGCTTCGGCCGTGGGCCTGGCAGGCACTTCCCTCGCCCAATCCAAAGAACCGCTGCGCTTCGGCCTGGCCATGCCGCTGACCGGCTCCCAGGCCCTGTTCGGCGCCGACCAGGCCAAGGCCGCGCAATGGGCGGTGCAGGACATCAACGCCAAGGGAGGCGTCGAAGGGCGCCCCCTGGAAATGATCCTGCTCGACACGCAGGCCGACCCGCGCCTGGGCATCAACGCCGTCAACCGGCTGATCAACGTCGAGAAGGTTCCCGTCTACGGCACCGCCTGGAGCTCCGTGGTCAAGGCGGTGGCGCCGGTCTCCAACCGCAGCAAGGTGCTCGAACTGAGCGTCGGCGCCAATTCGCCGGAAATCGCCAAGCTGGGCGACTATGTCTACACCACCTATCCGCTGGCCGACGTGGACATCCGCGCGCAAGCCAAGTATGCGCGCGAAACGCTCAAGAAGGAACGTGCGGCGGTCCTTTACATCCACAACGACAGCGGCGTCGAAGGCGCCGAGATCTACCGCGACACCTTCAAGGAACTGGGCGGCAAGGTCGTGGCCTACGAGGCCTACGACGCGCAATCCACGGACTTCACCGGCGCGCTGCTCAAGGTGCGCTCGGCCAATGCGGACATCGTGCACATCCAGGGGCTGGTTTCCGACTTGCCGCAAGTCATCGCGCAGATGCGCCAACTGGGACTGAAGCAGCAGGTCTCCACCTATTCCGCGGGCTACAACCCCAAGGTGCTCGAACAGCTGGGCGTGGCCGCCGAAGGCATGATCGTGTCGGCGCTGGCGCCGTCGGCCGAACAGAACGAACAGGTCGCCAAGTTCGTGGAGCGCTGGAAAGCGACGGAAGGGCGCATTCCCAACGGCCTGCCCTACACCCAGTACCTGTACGACCTGCCCTACCTGGTCGCCGATCTCTACCGCCACCTGCTCAAGACGGGGCAGCCGCTGACCGGCGAGAACATGCGCAAGGCCCTGGTCGAAATCCGCAAGTTCGATCTGCCCACGACCGGCCTGCTGGAAGTCGGCGCCGACCACCGCGTCCAGAAGCCCGTCTATCTGTATGAAGTGAAGAACGGCGCGTTCACCCCGATCGCAACCGTCAAGTAATCCCGACGCGGCGGCATGAGCTCGCGCTTGCCGCCGCAGCTTCCTGGAACAAGAATATGATCGATCCACAAATCGTGCTCCAGATACTATGGACCGGCCTGGCGACGTCCACTTACGCGGTGCTGTTCGCCGCCGCGTTCGCGCTCGTCCTGAAGGTCGTCAAGGTCTGGAACTTCGCCCAGGCCGGGATGATGGGCATCGCCTTCTACGCCATGTATTTCGCCGTCCACAAACTGGGGCTGCCCGGCTACGCATCGATCGCGATCGGCCTCGCATGCACGATCGCCGCCGCCATGGCGCTCGAGATCTACGGGCTGCAGACTTTTCGCCGGCGCAGTTCGCCCAGCCTGACCTTCTTCATCTTCACGATGATCGTCTCCGAATTCGTGCAATACGTGCTGTCCATGATTTTCGGCACCGAACCCGTGTCGCTCGCGACCTCGCTGATCTCGCCCGCCCACATCGTCGGCGGCATCATGATCACCGAACGCGACCTGATCGCCATCGCCGCGACCCTGGTCCTGATGGCCGGCCTGTACGTGCTGCTCATGCGCACCAACCAGGGCAAGTACATGCTGGCCGCCGCCGACAACCCGCAGCTGTCGCGGCTCTACGGCATCAACATCAAGCGCGTCTATGCCCTGACCTTCGTCGTGGCTTCCATACTCATCTGCGGCGGCATGTACCTGTTCGGCACGCGCGCCGCCCTGGTGCCCACCACGCCCATGGAAATGATGATCTTCTCCGTCATCGCCGCGCTGCTGGGCGGGATGGGCAATGTCTTCGGCGCCGCCATCGCCGCCATCGTGCTCACGCTGCTGCGTTCGTTCAGCATCCTGGTGATACCGTCCGCGTGGCAGAGCGTCGTGCTGTATGCGCTGCTGTTCATCACCATCCTGTTCTTCCCCAAGGGTGTCAGCTTCAAGCGCCGGCCTCGCCCCGCCCCCGCCACCCCCACACAGCCGGCCAAGGCCTGAGCGGCCGGCCGAACGGAGTCAACACCATGGAATATCTGGTCGCATTATCGGTGCTCGTGGGGCTGTACGTCATCCTGAGCTCCAGCTTCAATCTGATCATAGGCTACGGCGGCCTGATCAGCATCGCCCACCCCATCTTTTTCGCGCTCGGCGCCTACACCGTCGGCGTGCTCAGCACGACCACCGGCGTCCATCCCGTCCTGGCGGTGATCGCCGGCGGCGGCGTGGCGCTGGTCGGCTCCTTCATGCTGTCCATCCCTTCGCTCAGGATTTCGGGCGACTACCTGCTGATCACCAGTATCGGCTTTCAGCTGGGCCTGATCGAAATCATCAAGAACCTGGGGTTCCTGGGCGGCGCCAGCGGCCTGGGCGGCATCCCCAACGTGATCGAAAACCACCGCACGGGCACGTTCGCCGCCGTCACGGCCATTGCCGCGCTGGTCGTGGTGCTGCTCATACGCGCGCTGGTGCGCGGCCCCTATGGCCGGGCGATCCAGGCCATGCGCGACGACGAGCTGGCGTTCGCCGCCCTGGGCCGGCACGCCATGACCATGAAGATCGCCATCTTCGCCCTGGGATCGGGCGTGGCCGGCATCGCCGGCGGCATCTACGCCTACTACTACCAGTACATCACGCCGGACCAGTTCATGATCCTGCAGTCCGGCATGATCCTGACCATGGTCGTGGTCGGCGGCATGGGCTCGGTATGGGGCCCGGTGGTGGGGGCCGTCCTGATGCTGCTCCTGCCCGAAGCCATCACTTTTCTCAACCTGCCGTCCTCCGTCATGGGG
>JACDJC010003434.1_pt1 | contig 11497 bp, 7 predicted proteins | sample 7454191 | NCBI WGS metagenome assembly JACDJC01 (sample SAMN14253291, study PRJNA609438) | sludge metagenome | isolation source: sludge after 25d culture with pyrite and EDTA | collected 2018-12-20
GACGGCCGCATCCACCCGGCGCGCATTGAGAAACTCATCAGCGACGCCCAGATCGAGGTCGAGCGGGACATTAAAGAGGCAGGCGAAGCGGCGGCCTATGAGGCCAACGTCCACGGCCTGCACCCTGAGATTCTGAAAACGTTGGGGCGGCTGAAGTACCGCACCTCCTACGGCCAGAACCAGCTCAATCACGCCGTCGAGGCGTCCCACATCGCCGCCATGCTGGCTGCCGAGTTGGGGGCCAACATCGAGACGGCCAAGATGGGGGCGCTGCTCCACGACCTGGGCAAGGCCATGGACCACGACCAGGAGGGAACCCATGCCATGCTCGGCGCGGAGTATGCCAAGCGGTTCAAGGTGCCGCCTATCGTCGTTAACGCCATTGCCAGCCACCACCACGAAGTGGAGCAGGAGTCGCTGGAGGCGATCATCGTCGAGGCCGCCGACGCTATCAGCGGCGCGCGGCCGGGGGCGCGGCGCGAGAATCTGGAGAATTACATCAAGCGCGTGCGCACGCTGGAAGACATCGCCAGCTCCTTCCCCGGCGTCGAGAGCGCCTACGCCCTGCAGGCCGGGCGCGAGATTCGCATCCTGGTGAAGCCCAACCAGATCGACGACCTGGCTGCCGTGCGGCTGTCGAAGGAGATCTCCAAGAACATCGAGGATTCGATGCAGTATCCGGGGCAGATTCAGGTAACGGTGATCCGGGAGACGCGGGCGGTGGGGTTTGCGAAGTAATCCCCGCGCGCTTGGCTCATCTTAAAAATGCCTAACAAAATGTAGCGCTTGGGATGTAGGGGCGGGTTTGAACCTGCCCCTACAAATGAGTCCTCGTTTACAACGCCCGCGACTGGTCAATCCCAGTCAGAAGAGACGCCGTCTTCGCCTATAACGGCAGCAACCGCTAACTAAGCTACAATAGACGGCTATGGAGATTACATCAATAGCCGTCATCGGTTCGGGAACCATGGGCCGGGGCATTGCCCAGTCGGCCGCGCTGGCCGGGCGGCGGGTGCTGCTCTACGACCTGAGCGACGCGTTGTTGGACAAGGCGCGGCAGGCTATCGACGACTCCATTGCAGAAGGTGTGCGCCGGGGCAAGACCGCGCCCGACGACGCCGCCCGCGCCCTGGAAGCGATCACAACGACGACGGAACTGGCCGAGGCGGCCTGGGTCGATCTGGTCATCGAGGCCGTGCCCGAAGAGATGGAGTTGAAGCGCAAGGTGTTCGGCCGGCTCGACGCTGCCGCCCCGCCCCACACTATCCTGGCCAGCAACACCTCCAGCCTGAGCATCAGCGCCATCGCCGCGGCCACCCAGCGTCCGGAACGGGTCATCGGCCTGCACTTCTTCAACCCGGCCCACCTCATGCCGCTGGTGGAAGTCATTAGCGGTGACCTGACGAGTGATGAGACAGTGGCCGCGGGCCGCGACTTTGTCCATGCGCTGGGCAAGACGCCCGTGCTGTGCATCGACTCCCCGGCCTTCATCGTCAACCGCATCGCCCGCCCTTTCTATGGCGAAGCGTTCCGCCTGTTGAGCGAACAGGTTGCTGAGCCGGAGACGGTTGACCGCCTGATCACCTCACTTGGCTTCCGTATGGGGCCGTTCCAGTTACTCGACCTCATCGGGCTGGACGTGAACCTGGCGGTCACCCGCTCGGTCTACGAAGCCTTCTTCCACGACCCCCGCTACCGGCCCCACCCGATTCAACAGCGCATGGTAGACAGTGGCCGGTTAGGCCGAAAGAGTGGGAGAGGGTTCTATCCATACGATTAGAGACATAAGACCAGGGTGTGAGGTAAACAGAAGTTGACCTGACAGGCGTTGGTTTCGTCAGTCCAACTCGTAATCGCTCCGTTAATTACTATGCGAATCAAATGCACGGTCTAGCCGTGGCCCAGAATTGGGTGCGGGCGATACGGCTCTTCCAACAGGCGCATCTCCTCGGCCGTCAGCTTGATCTCCGCCGCCGCCACGGCCTCTTCCAGGTGGCTCATCTTGCTGGCCCCAATGATGGGTGCCGTGATGCCCGGCCGGTGTAGCAGCCAGGCCAGCGCCACCTGCGCCGGTTTGGCTCCCTCCTTTCCCGCTGCAACCTCTTTCAGGCGATCCACCACGTCGAAATCGTCTTCGCGGTAAAACATCTCGTGGTCGAAGCCATCCGACAGGGCGCGTGGCGACTCGCCTTGCGCGCCGCGCGGCCGGATGCCGGCCAGGAAGCCGCGCGCCAGCGGGCTCCAGGGAATGACACCAACACCCTGATCAATGCAAAACGGTAGCATCTCGCGCTCTTCTTCGCGATAGACAAGATTATAGTGGTTCTGCATTGACACGAATCGCGTCCAGCCATGTAAATCGGCTGTATATTGCGCCTTGGCAAACTGCCAGGCATACATGCTCGACGCGCCGATGTAGCGCGCCTTCCCTGCCCGCACCACGTCGTGCAGCGCCTCCATCGTCTCCTCAATCGGCGTCTCGTCGTCCCAACGGTGAATCTGGTACAGATCGACGTACTCAGTGCCCAGCCGGCGCAGCGAGGCGTCAATGGCCTCCATGATGTGCTTGCGCGACAGGCCGCGGGCGTTTGGTCCCTCGCTCACCGGGAAGTAGACCTTTGTGGCCAGAACCACTTCGTCGCGCCGGGCGAAGTCGCGCAGGGCACGGCCGGTCACTTCCTCGCTAACCCCGCGCGAATACATGTCGGCCGTGTCGAAAAAATTGATGCCCAGCTCCAGCGCCCGCTGCACGAACGGCCGGCTCTGCTGTTCGTCCAGCACCCACTCCCGCCACGCCGGCGTGCCATAGGTCATCATGCCCAGGCAGATGGGAGACACCTTCAGCCCGGTGTGTCCCAGATTGACGTATTCCATCGTTCCCTCCGTCGGTTCAGGTTGGCGCAATCTTATGCCGGGGCGTGTGCCCAGTCAACCCAGGTTCCTCCATATCCCCGGGACTTAGCAAAAGCCATGCCCTTCGGGTGCCGATGCTGGTATAATCCCCTCTCTATGGAGCAACAATCCCGCAAGGGTCAATGGCAGCTATGGGTGGGCTTGCTGGTTGGGGTGGCGTGCCTGGCGGCCGTTTTCCTCTTCTACGCCCGGCCAGGCGAGATCATCGACAATTTGCGTCATGTACACGTCGGCTATCTGCTTCTTGGCGCGCTGGGCGTGGCTGTATTTCTGGCGCTAAGGGCCGTTCGCTGGCGGTTCATGCTCGACAACGCCCCACCTTACGGCCAGGTCTTTCACATCCAGAACATCGGCTACATGCTGACCCAACTCCTGCCGCTACGGCTGGGAGACGTGGCCCGCGCCATCCTTATCGGCAACGTCCCGCCAGTGACGACCGCCCAGGGCATCTCCACGATGGTCGTAGAAAGGCTGCTGGACATGCTGTTTATCGTCGTGCTGTTGCCATTTACCCTGTCAGAATTGGACACCTTGCCGGAATGGATGCGCTCCTTTGCTCTCGTCTCAGGCTTCGCGGCCATTGGCGGCATCGTCGTCCTGATCATCGCCGCTAACCAGCGCCAACGCGCCCTGCGCATCATGGAAGGGTTGATGGCCCGCTTCCTGCCTTTCCTGGATCGGCCGACGTGGCTGCGGCGTTTCGACGGGCTGCTCGTCGGCCTCAGCAGCCTGACCAACTTCAGGAACGGAGCGATCCTGTTCGGCCTCAGCATCCTGGTATGGACGCCGGTGCTGGCCGCTTACTACTTCACAATGCGCGCCGTCGGCCTCGTGCCCAGTCTGGCACTGACCGGCTTCGTCGTCTGTGCCGCGGCCTTCAGCGTCGCCGTGCCCTCCACCCCCGGTCAGGCCGGGCCTTATCATTTTGCTGTAATAACCGCCTTGCAACTCTATGGCCAGCCGGCAGCCCAATCAGCCAGCTTCGCCTTCCTCTACCACGTTATGAACATCGTCGTCATGGTCATCTTTGGCGTCATCGGCATCAGCGGCGCGGGCGTCACCTTTCGCAACGTGGTGCAGACGGCGCAATCATTCACGGCCCGCCGCCGCGCCGACCAGACGACTCCATGAGCGGGGTAACCCGGTGAGTTCCTTTCGCCTGGCCTGTGTATAAACCATTGACTCCTTAACTCCACTGCGGAACGCAACGCATGAAAATTCTGGAAGTACTGACTTATTATCGGCCGTGGGTCAGCGGCCTGACGATCTACGTCGAGCGGCTCAGCCGGGCGCTGGCCGAGCAAGGACATGACGTGACGGTCCTGACCTCGCAATATGATCCGGCGCTGCCGCGCTACGACGTCATGGACGGCGTCAAGGTCGTGCGCATTCCGGTAGCCCTGCGCGTCAGCAAGGGTGTGCTGATGCCCGATTTCGGCCCAATGGCCTGGAAGCTCTCGCGCCGGGCCGATGTACTGCACCTGCATTTACCGCAATTCGACGCGCCGGGGCTGGCATTGCGCGGCCGGCTGCTGCGCAAGCCCGTCGTTCTGACCTACCATTGCGATCTCCAACTGCCGGTTGGCTTTTTCAACAAGGTCGTCGATCGTGTTGTGCAGATGCAGAACAACGTTGCCGGTCGGCTGGCCGACGCCGTGGCTACCTACACACGCGACTACGCCACTAACTCACCCTACCTCTCCCAGTTCGTCGACGAAAAACTGGTCATCGTGCCGCCGCCTATCAGCCTCGACCCAGCATCCGACGCGACCGTGGCCGCCTTTCGCGCCAAGCATAGTCTGGGCGACCGGCCAGTGATCGGTATCTCCGCCCGGCTGGCAGCCGAGAAAGGAGTTGAGATTCTGCTTCAGGCTTTGCCCCGCGTCTTGCAAGCTTTCCCCGACGCGATAGTGCTCCACGCCGGGCCGTACAAGAGCATCATTGGCGAAGAAGCCTACGCCGCACGTCTGGCGCCCATGTTTGAGCGATTCGGTGAGCATTACCGGCTGTTGGGCACGCTGAACGGCGAGGAGTTGACCGCCTTCTACCGTAACCTCGACCTGCTGTGCATCTGTAGCCTGAACAGCACAGAGAGCTTCGGCCTGGTGCAGATCGAGGCCATGCGTAACGGCGTCCCCGTGGCCGCCTGCGACCTGCCCGGTGTGCGCCAGCCGGTGACCATGACCGGCATGGGCGAAGTAACCGCCGTCGGTGACCCCGACGCGTTGGCCGAAGCCATCATTCGCATCCTGGCCAATCGGCAACAGTACGTGCGCTCCCCCGAACTCATCGCCGGCAGCTTCGACCCGGCCCAGACCGCGGCCGAGTATGCCCGCCTGTTCGAGGGGTTGCGGCGCGGCGAGCGCCCGCGTCGCGCCGTCGAGCCACCGGCTTATGACCGCCTGCGGGCCATGCGCGACGAGGCGGCGAACCAATGAGCCCGATGACGTCTGACGATCTATTGTGGCAACAACTCAAGACGTTGCCCGCCTTTCGAGCGCTGCTGCGGGCGGTCGAGGCGCGCTTTTATCCCCACATCCCGCTACCGGAGCCGACGCTGGACGTAGGCTGCGGCGACGGCAACTTCGCCCAACTGGCATTCCCTGGCCGGCGCATTACGGCGGGCATCGATCCGTGGTGGCGGCCGCTCAACAAAGCCGTGCGTGCCGGGGTCTATGGCCTGCCCTTGCAAGCGTTGGGCGACAATCTGCCCTTTGCCGACGGACAGTTCGCCTCAGCTTTCAGCAACTCCGTACTGGAGCACATTCCCCATATTCAGCCAGTATTGAATGAAGTCGGCCGCGTGCTGCGGCCGGGAGCGCGCTTCGTCATCACCACCCCCAGCCACTTCTTTACCACCTATCTGGGTGGCGCGGCCTTTTTCGAGACTTTGCGGATGCGCGGCCTGGCCCAGCGGTACCGGCGCGCATTCAATACCATCTCGCGCCACGCTCATACCGACGCGCCGGAGACGTGGGCGGCGCGACTGGCCGAGGCCGGCTTTGCCATCGAACGGTGGCAATATTACTTCTCGCGTGGCGCGCTACGGGCGCTGGAGCTTGGTCATGCCCAGGGTTTGCCCTCGGCCCTGCTCCACGCCCTGACCGGCCACTGGATAGTCGCCCCCTGGCGCAGCAGTCTCGCGCCCACCGAGCGTTGGGTGCGCCCCTTCTATGAGGAGGAGGGTACACTGGTTAGCGGCGCGTATATTCTGCTGATTGCCCGCAAGATGCCTGCCGGCGCGGTGCCGGCTGCCCTGCCGCCGCCGCAGCCGTTCCCGGTCGGCTCTTTCCAGACCTGACAAGTGGGCAGCCATAAGGTTCTCGGCCGCTAAAGGCTCAGTGGACACCCACTCGTCAGGTATTCTCGTGCGGCGAACTGCTTGCCATGATCGCCTCTTGCCCCTATGATCACGATTATTGCGCAAGGCAGTGAGTCAGATGGCCCAGTTGACACCAATTAACCCCTCTCCACCATGGAACCGCACCACTAAAGTCATCGTGGTCGTCTTCGGCCTCCTGCTGGTGCTATGGCTGATTGCCCGCTTCCGCACCCTTATCGGCATGCTCGTCGTTGCCGCTATCCTTGGCTACCTGCTGGAGCCGGTGATCAACTTTATCGACCAGCGCACCACCCTGCGGCGCGGGCTGATCATCACAATTGTGTATGTGACGCTGGCCACTGTTGTGCTGGGTGGCTTTTTTGCTCTCGGCGTCGCCTCATACCAGCAAATCGGTAGTCTGATTCAACTATTGCCGGGCCTCATCGAAGACGTGGGCGACTCCATTAGCCTGCTGGTCAATCGTACCGAGCCTTTGCAGTTCGGCCCCATCACCATTGACCCGATCTTAATCCCCTGGGATCGCCTCACAGATCAACTGTTGGGCATGTTGGATCCGGTGCTTAGTCAGAGTACATCGTTTGTCAGCCGGTTCGCGACCTCGACCGCGCGCACCGTCTTCAACGTGGTCTTTGTCTTCATCATCTCGGTCTATATGGCAATCGATTTGCCCAACTTCGGCGATTATATTAAGAGTGTGGCCCAGCAACCGGGTTATCGCGAGGATGCCGAGCATCTCTTACCCGAGCTAAGCCGCATCTGGCGGGCCTACCTGCGCGGCCAAATCATCCTGGGGCTGGTCATCTTTGTTGTCGTCTGGCTTGGCCTCACAATCCTCGGCGTGGAAAATTCGCTGGCGTTGGGATTGCTGGCGGGCATCCTGGAGTTCGTGCCCACCGTTGGCCCGATCGTCAGCGCGGCCGTGGCGATTCTGGTAGCCCTCTTCCAGCCCAGCAACTACATGGGGCTGGAACCGTGGCAATATGCCCTCGTCGTGTTGGGGCTCATGGTGATCATCCAACAAGTAGAGAACAATTTCCTGGTGCCACGCATTGTCGGCGGCGCGCTGGACTTGCACCCGATCCTCGTGATCGTCGGCGTTTTTATGGGCGCGTCGCTGGCCGGTATCCTGGGAGCCATCCTGGCCGCGCCCATCGTCGCCTCGCTCAAGCTATTCACGCAATATGCCTGGCGCAAGCTATTTGACCTGCAACCCTTCCCCGACGAGGATCCACCGGCCGAACTGCCCCCGCCCGCCCTGCTGCCGGAGCAACCTCAGCCCTGATCGGGTAATAGTGAATAGACCTCTTCGGAGGCTCGCCGCCCTTTCACCAACAATGGCGGCAACGCTTGCACCCGCGCCCAATCGCGCACCGCGTCGTACACATCGTGGCTGATGAGGATTTGATCGGCGTCCGCATGTTCCTGTAACCGTTTGCACAGGTTGACCACGTCACCCACGGCGGAGTAATCCTTGCGCTGTGCGCTGCCCACGTTGCCCACGACTGTTTCGCCAGTGTGCAAGCCAATGCCAACGGATAGGCCCTGGGCCGCCGGCAGGGTGCGGCGGTACTCCACCAGCCGGGCCTGAATGGCCAGCGCGGCCCTCACCGCCTGCTCGACGTGATCGGGCTGCGGATTGAGGGGCGTATTAAAGAGGGCCATCACCGCATCCCCCATAAACTTGTCGATCAGGCCATGGTGCAGGCTAATGGCCGCCACCGCCTCGGAAAAGATGCCGTTGGCTAGGTCGATCAACTCCTCCGGGTCAACGCGCTCGCCGAAGCGGCTGAAGTCGCGGATGTCGGCAAATAGGACGGTAATTGTTCGCCGCTGCGGCCGCTGGGCGGCGTCGAGGTCGCGCACGCGGTCGACCAGCGCCGGAGGCAGGTAGCGGCGCAAACTCTCCACCCGCTTCTTTTCGGATACATCATCAAGCACCAGCGCCACGCCGCCCAAGCGCTCATTTTCCGGCGAGTACAGTGGCGAAACTGTCAGGTTAACCGTTGTCGGGTTGGTTAGCCGCCGCGCCTCGGTCAGGTCGAGTTCGGCCCTTTGTGTGCGCCCATCCTGCTTCACCTGATGGATCAGATCGGCAATGGGCAAACCCAGTGGCGCCAGGGCCGTTTGGTACGCCTGGAGCAAGATGGTGTCGGCCGGCACACCCAGAATACGCTCGGCGGCACGATTGTATAGGGCGATGCGATCCGTGTCGTCGATGGTGACGACGCCACTGGCGATGGAGGCAAAAACGTTGTCCATCAATTGCTTGATGTCCACGACTTCGTGAAACAGGCGGGCATTTTCGATAGCCACGGCCGCCTGGTCGGCCAGCGCGGTCAACAGATCCCGGTCGGCATCGCCGAAGATACCGCTGGCGATGCGGTTATCGGCGTAGATAACGCCGGTCGTCTGTCCCTTGATCTTGAGTGGCGCGCACAGGATGGAGCGCAGCTTGTAGCTGACGATGCTGTGCTGCGACGCGAAGCGTGCATCTTCGCGCGCGTCAATGGTGACGATTGCCTCGCCCGTTTCGGCCACCTGGCGCACCACGCTGCGGCTTATCTCCAATGAGGCGGCGTTGTCCAGCGTCTCTTGCGACAGGTTACGGGCGATCTTCACTTCCAGCCGGTCCCCATTATAGAGCAACAACATCGCGCGCTCGGCCTGGGTCAGGCGGATGATGGCATCCATGACCTGCTGCAAGACGACCTGCAGGTCAAGTGAGGAGTTGATGGCCGCGCCGACCTCTTGCAGCGTGCGCCGTCGCTCCTGCTCGGCGGCCTGGGCTTGCAGTTGCCGCCCCAGCTCCTGTGTCTTTTGCCGCAACTCGTCCAGTTGGCGCACCAGGATGCCGGAGCTGCGTAGCGCCGTGGCCCGCGCCAGCTCGTCCGGGGCGCGCATGAGCATGCGCTGCTGCTCATTCAGCGTGGTCTGGCACTGCTCGATCTGCCGCAGCAAGCCGGCGGCGTCGGCCGTTGAAGTCGCCATAGATTGTTTGTTCACTTCTCGTATCGTTTTGCACGCCCGGCAAGGAAACGGATCGGCCGGGTGTTCGCATCGGGCGGGCACATTATACCAGACGCTACGCCTCAGGGGCAGGACAAAAAAAGACCTCATGGTCTTATGAGGTCTTTCCACCTGCTACTATTTGGTTTTGTGCGAGCGGTTGAGCAACTTGGTCAGGCTTTGCTTCAGCAACACCGGCCGCAGCTCGCGCCACTCCTGCCGCGGGTCAAAGTCATCGTCCGTTTCTTTTGTCGGGCTGAACCGTTGCAGCACGTACTGCCGCGTCAGGTTGCGCACCGGCTTTTGTCCGTCGGGCACGTATGCCACCAGCGAATCGGCCTGTTCATACGGTGTCTGTGTTGCCCGCCAGGGAACGCCCAGCCAGCGTGACCAGTCCCCCAAGCGCAGGTAGCTGCGATCAATATCTCCCTCGACGCGGCTGTTGTAGCGCCCGGCAACCAATAGTGTCAGACCGGCCAGGGCTAACAACGTTACCCCGATCGCAATCTCCCACCAGGCGAAGCCGCCCAGGCCCTGGTTAGCAGTCAAGTCCTGCGGATTGTCCAGCAGGCCGCCGGCACGCTCGAAGTCCGTCAGGTCTTCCGGCGGCAGCAGGCTCTCCGGTTCGGGCGCGAGGGCCTCATCTACAACACTGGTCAGATCGCCGCTCCCCGTCGTAGGCCGCTCGGCCACGGGGATCGTCTGCGTCGGCTCGAAGTGGATCCAGCCGAAGCTGGGGAAGTAGACTTCGACCCAGGTGTGAGCGTTCACGGCACGCACTCGGTAGGATTGCGACGGTTCGTCGTACTCGCCGAGCGCGTAGCCGCTGATAAGCCGCGCCGGAATGCCCTGTGAGCGCAGCATGACAGCCATGGCCGAGGCATAATAGGTGCAATACGCTTCCTGGAGGTCGAACAAGGTGTAATGCACCGGATCGACCCCTTCCGGCGCGGCGTTGATCTGGTCGTTGTAGTCGATGTTGGCGCGCAGATAATCGCGAACAGCTACGGCCTTGTCGTACGGATTGGTCAGGCCGGCCGTTAATTCTTCGGCCAGATCGATCGTCTGCGGAGTGATGGTGTCGGGCAATTGCAGGTAACGATCCTGCACCCACTGTGGGTAGACCGTCGTGGCCTGTCGCAGGCTTGTGGCATCGGCTATCGACACACTGGAGGCCACCTGATACTGGTCTCCCTGTCTCAGGATGAAGCGCGAACGCAGCGCGGTGATGAGGGTGCGACCTTCCTGGTCATACGTCCCATCAACGAGCATCTGCCGGTCGGTGCTCATTACTTCCGGGGCAGCATAGAGAAAGCTGGAATTGGGTAAGTAGTTGGTCACCGTTTGGGTGATGACTGTGCGCGACAGCGAAAATGGGATATTCAACGGCCCGTCATCGGGGTAATGAATAAGTTCTTCGGTCTCACTCTCAGCAACGCGCCAGCCGCCATCGGAGTAGCTATCATAAGCTACGGCCTGCCAATAGACTCCATAAGGCAACTCCTTAGCCACCTGGACGTCCATCACCAGCGTGTTACCCACGCTGCGCGGCCCACCAAGTACGAGCGTGTCCTGATACGGGTCACTTGTGCCCGCGCCATAGGAGCGCAGCGATGAGAAGAGGCGGGTCCACGTATCCTGGAACGAACGCCACGGGCCACCCGCGCCGGAGAACGCTTCACTAATGGAAGTGTTAGCCTTCAGCCCCGGCAAACTCCAGGCCAGAAGCAGGGCGAGAAGCGCAGCCAACAACCCGGCGCGCAAGAAATCGAACTGGATTCCACGGTCATAGCGGACCGAGTCGCGCTGCCACTCCCCCTCCTCGGCCGTCAGGTGGGTGATAGCCACGAACAATAAGGCCAGCAATGTATAGATCGCCAGGTAGATAAGGAGAGGCCGCGGCCCGTTGTAGTAGTAAACAACGCTGAGCAGCACGATGCCGGTGGGGATAATCACCCGCCAGACATGGGCCCGGCGAAAGGTGTACCAGCCAGCCAGGTAGCCGAGCAGCCAGAAGACGGCCGTTGTCTGGATGACGAAAATGATGCCGTCGCGGCTGGTGCCGCCGCTGAAAGCCTTTTGTAGCCACTCGATCTGCCGCGTCAGCAAATCCATCACGCGCTCGTGCCACGGCCCCTCATAGGGCAGCGTCGAACCGACCAGATAGAACACAAAGAACAGACCGTAGATGAAGGCGAAGATGTGGGCTGTGCGGTCAGAAAAGATACTTTTGCC
>JACDJC010003436.1_pt1 | contig 11495 bp, 11 predicted proteins | sample 7454191 | NCBI WGS metagenome assembly JACDJC01 (sample SAMN14253291, study PRJNA609438) | sludge metagenome | isolation source: sludge after 25d culture with pyrite and EDTA | collected 2018-12-20
ATTATAATATTTATTCCATTTTGTTACACTTTATTCCAAATTATTCCACTTGATGCAGGGTGTGTTCTGTTGACAAAGTGTTGATAAGTTGTTGATAAGGAGACTGGCCAATGGATTAATAATGTGTGTAATAATCAGACATTTAACATGTTGGATTGTATTGTCTGGTTAATAAGCATTCGGTTAATAATTCAATTTTCAAGTAGAATTATTGATTGGCGAACATTTGTCGGAGAAAAAATAGGATTATTGAAGCCTTAAATGAACCCAATTGGACACCAGTGTTTTTTCCGGAATTCAAAATTGATTGTTGGAATACAATGTTATTTTTGCTTTTCTTTAATGGTGAAAAATACATTTATATATGGAGGGTGAACTAAGCCAGCCTGGATTTAAGCCTATCAATATCCGTGAGCTGATGATGGAGAAAAATCCATCGTTGGGCCGCATGATACCCGGGTTTATTTACAGGCTGATACACAGAATTATGAGACTCGACTTCATGAATGATTTCATGCAGAAGTACGGTCATCTTACCGGGATTGATTTTGTGGAGGCTTCCGTGAAGGATTTTGAGATTACCGAGAAAATTTATGGTCTGGAAAATATTCCTAAGGAAGGTACCTTCATTTTTGCCAGCAATCATCCATTGGGCGGCTTCGATTCATTACTGCTGATGTCAAATGTATATAAGCAATTAGGGGATTTCAGGTTTCTGGTGAATGATGTTTTAATGAAAATCCCTAATCTAAGACCAGTTTTCGTTCCCATTAACAAATATGGGGGAAACTCCAGGATTGCTGCCCGAATGCTGGAAGAAGCATATCAGTCAGGAAAGCAAATATTGATATTTCCTTCTGGATTGGCATCCCGGAGAGTCAAAGGAAAAGTGGTTGACCTCGATTGGCAAAAGCATTTTATTTCAAAAGCAGTTCAATATAAACGCGATGTAATTCCGGTCTATATTAGCGGAAGGAATTCGGGACGTTTTTATTGGCTTGCCAAGGCCCGGACAATGCTGGGAATAAAGTGGAACCTCGAAATGTTTCTTTTACCTGATGAAACTTATCGTCATCGAAAAAAGACAGTCAGTCTTTATTTTGGTCCTCCCATTCCATGGGCAACCTTCGATCGCTCGAAGCCCCCAAACGATTGGGCCGCCTGGGTAAAAGAGATTGTTTACAGGTTGCCAGACAGCCCTGATTTTGAAAAATCGTAACAGCAATTTTAATGCGGGGCAATATTTGTGTATTTTTGTAAGCTTTAATATTGAAAAAAAAGGATGGAAGAATTACTTGCACCGGTTCCCAGGGAGGTAATTAAGAGTGAGTTGACCCCTGAGCGTTTCATGCGGAAGACCAACAAGGGCGGAAATGAAATTTATATCATCACCCATAAAAATGCTCCCAATATTATGCAAGAGATAGGGAGACTCAGGGAATTATCATTCAGGGATGCAGGCGGTGGTACTGGTTTGCCGGTGGATATTGATGAACTTGATATTTCTGATGCCCCGTACCGGCAATTGATTGTCTGGGATCCCGACGCAGAGGAAATTCTTGGAGGTTACAGATATATGCTTTGCAGTGAGGCGACATACGACGAGAACGGGGTTATCATGCTCGCAACAGCCCATTTGTTTCATTTTTCCGATCGGTTCTATAAAGAATATATTCCTTATACCCTTGAATTGGGAAGATCGTTTGTTCAGCCTGATTACCAGTCAAGCAAAGCTGGTGCCAAAGCACTTTTTGCACTCGATAACCTTTGGGACGGATTGGGAGCTCTTACAGTCGACCATCCTGAAGTGAAATATTTCTTTGGAAAAGTAACCATGTATTCCCACTTTCATACCGAAGCCAGGAACCTGATTCAATTCTTTTTCCAGAAATATTTCAGGGACCGGGAAAACCTTGTTTATCCAATACATCCTGTTGACTTTGGCATTGACCAGGAAAAGATGGAAAAGATCTTTGTCGGTAATGATTATAAAGAAGACTATAAGATTCTTTCTCAGGGAGTCAGACAATATGGGGAGAATATTCCACCCTTATTCAATGCGTATATGAATCTGAGTCCTTCGATGAAAACTTTTGGCACAGCAGTCAATGAATCTTTTGGCAGGGTTCTGGAAACTGGCATTATCCTAACGGTAAGTGACCTCTACCATGCTAAAGTCGGACGGCATATCGAGACTTATATCAGAGGTAAAGAAGAGTCTGAATCCTGGTTGCTTCCTGAATAACTGTTATTTGTCAATATGACCGGCCTTCATTGCCTTCAACAAAGTTTATGAAGGAGGCATTGACTACCCTGTTACCGCCAGGGGTTGGATAGTCGCCTGTAAAATACCAGTCGCCGAGGTCATTCGGACAGGCAACATGGAGGTTTTCAACTGTTTGGTATACAATTTCCACTTCGGCTTTGCAGTCTTCAGGTTTTAAAAGCTGGGCAATTTTCCCGGAAATCTCTTCAGCCGTAAATGGTTTATATATTTCCTTGACATAATTTACCACTTCTTCCTTTGGCAGATTTTCCTGCTCTTTACACTTGTTGTAAACATCATTTATGATGTGCTCCCTTCCAGTTTCATATAAAAGGGAAATTGCCGCATTGAATGCCACAAAACTATCAAGACGGGTCATGTCAATCCCATAACAGTCTGGATAACGAATTTGTGGGGCTGACGATACCACAATTATCTTTTTGGGGTGGAGTCTGTCAAGTATGCGGATGATGCTATCCTTTAGGGTTGTTCCCCTTACGATTGAATCATCTATAATGACAAGGGTGTCCTGATCATTTCGTATAATTCCGTATGTTACATCATATACATGGGCAACCAGATCCTGGCGGCTTCCTTCATCAGCAATAAAGGTACGCAGCTTAACATCCTTGACAGCAATTTTCTCGACCCTGGGCTCGATGGAAATGATTTCCTTAATACATTCATCGGTAAGAGAACCGTTCTTTTCCCTGATTTCCTTGATTTTCCAATCAACCAGATATTCCCTGACACCTTGAATCAAACCGTAGAAAGCTGTTTCAGATGTATTTGGAATATAAGAGAAAACGGAATTCGTGAAGTCATAATCAATAGTCTTCAAAATCATCGGGGCAAGAAGTAGTCCCAGCTTCTTCCTTTCCTTATATATGTCTTTGTCGGAACCTCTTGAAAAATAGATTCTTTCAAATGAACAGGATTTACGTTTATAGGGAACTCTTAACAGATCACGGGTGATCTGGCCTTCTTTCTTAATAACCAGGGCTTCTCCTGGTTTGATTTCCTGTACCTGGTCATAATGGATATCCATTACTGTCTGTATGACCGGACGCTCAGATGCAACTACAACAATTTCCTCATCCTGATAGAAGAAAGCTGGTCTGATACCCCAAGGATCACGCATCACAAAAGCATCTCCATGTCCAACGAGCCCTGCAATTGCATAACCACCGTCCCAATCTTTTGATGCGCGTTCCAGAATTTTCTGGATATCCAGATTTTTTTCGATGAGAGGGGATATGTCCCGGTTGGTATATCCTTCATTTTTGTATTGCCTGAAAAGCAGCTGGTTCTCTTCATCAAGAAAATGCCCCACTTTTTCAAGTACGGTCACAGTATCGGTATATGCTTTGGGATGTTGACCAAGTTCGATCAGCTTGTTGAAAAGTTCATGGGTGTTGGTCAGGTTAAAATTACCGGCCAGCACAAGGTTTCTCGATTTCCAGTTGTTTTGCCGCATGACGGGATGTGCAAATTCAATGCTGTTCCTGCCAAAGGTCCCGTATCGAAGATGGCCTAGAAAAAGTTCCCCGGTAAATGGCATATTTTCATATAACCACTTGGGATCGATACTGGCATTTTTCCCCTTTTCAACTTTTTTCCATGATTTCTGAACTTTCGCGAATATATCGGTTATTGGATTTTGGGCCACTGACCTGTGTCGTTCAATATATTCCTGACCAGGATTCAGGTTCATTTTGACATTTACCATCCCTGCCCCATCCTGTCCTCGGTTATGCTGCTTTTCCATCAGCAAATAGAGCTTATTCAGTCCATACTGCCATGTGCCGTACTTTTCCTGATAATAGGCGAGTGGTTTCAGTAATCTGATCAGTGCTATTCCACATTCATGCTTGATCGCCTCGCTCATTTTTTTCTTGTGTTAATTCAGACTGGGAAATTCTATAAGGTCAGGTACGATGAAAGCTTTTGGAAACCTGCCCTGGATCGCCTTCATCAAATGAAGTGCTTCATTCTTTGTGCGAAAATTACCGACCCTTACCTTGAAATCAGGAGAAACATATAACACGTAGACACTGGTTTCAGTATACTCTCGCAAAAAGGATGATTTAACCGCCAGGGCCTTTTGCCGGGCATCAAGGGCTGAGCTAAAGAAGATTTCAACCCTGTAACCGTTCATTGTCTGTGCCGTTTCATTATGCCGGATGTGCAAATCAACCAAACGCACCAGTTCGGGATCCTGATTGATATCAAGTTCCCTGAAAATTCTGGGCTCATTATTCTCCATCATGTTTTTGTCAGCCAGCGTGTTCTGCCCATAAAGAGATGTGCAGGACAATACACTGAATACCAAAAGCAAAAACCTTCCCATTGATCTTTTTTTTACGTTGCAAATATAAATACAATACATCAAATAGCATCAGATTAATCCGGCCGTCACAAAACCCTTAACATTCACCTTGCCTTCAAATTAATATTGCGACTAAAATCATACCATTATCAACGCAGAGATGCAATTTTTGGCTTGATTTGAAATTCTTTGCAAACTGTAGTTTAAACAAGAATAATTATTAATTTCAACCCACCAAACTGTTACAGACTAAAATAATGGGAAAACTTGTTGAGGAGTTTAATGCTTATCGGGAGAAAATGAATGAAAAAATTCTTGCTGCCGATAATAAAGTTCTTAAGAGAATTTACAGTATTGATACGCTTACCTATCAGGATGGCGCACTTTCATCGAAGATTAAGGAGATGCTGGGATTGGCGACTTCTATGGTTCTGAGATGTGATGACTGTATTCGCTATCATTTAGGAAAGTGTCATGAATTGGGTGTTACCACGGAAGAAGTTTTTGAGATATTTTCTGTCGCTAACCTGGTTGGTGGTACGATTGTTATTCCCCATACCCGAAGAGCTGTTGAATACTGGGAGGAATTATGCTGCTGATTCAACTGCTTTTTTAAAACCTGAATCAAAACTAAATTAAACTTATGGGCAAACAATTTGCGATTACCTCAAAGGGTACGACGATTAAATCACAGGTGGACCTGAGATTTGGGAAGTGTGAATATTTGGTAATCCATCGTCCTGGAGATGAAATAGCCAGATTGATTGAAAATCCATTCCGAAAGGAAAAGGATTCAGGAATCAAATTGGCCGAGTACCTGAAGGAAAATGAAATCACCTCTATCATAACGGGTGGAGTTGGTGTTGATGTCAGTGATTATCTGGCTGCACAGCATCTTCAGCTGATCCAGCTTGAGGAAGGTGATATGCGGATTGTTGATATTCTGCAAAGAATCGGTTAATGATACAGGAGTATCGATAACAATCATTCCTTAATCTTCTGAAAAGGGAAATAAAATTGGATTCATAAAGGGGATCAACGCAAGCTGTACCGATTGGCGGTAAAGTTCTGTTCGTAAAATGGTGTTGTTAGTGAGCAATCCAACTGCTCCACCTTTTTGTTTGGAATTGGTTTGGCCAAAAACTTTGTCAATGGCATGGCCAAGTTCAGTGCCTTCCATGACAAGTTTGCTGACTTTTTCCGGTAATTGAAAGGATGAGGTCCTGGATTGTCCTGAGCCTCCTGTCCAATTGATCACGATCCATGCAAAAGCTTCGGCATGATTCTGATGAATGTGGATACCACCTTCAATGCCTATACAAAAGGTTGCATCGGGATACATATTGCGCGCTCTCATTGCCCTGTTGGTTGCCCCCTGCAGTGTTTCCATTTCATCAAGAGGCTGATCTGAAACACCTGAAGGAATGTCAACCCCGGAAATCCTGGCATAGGATACTCCGGAAGCCTCGAGTCCAAGCCTGACTGCTTCCAATTTTACCGGATTCAGTGAAGCCACAATGACAGTTGGGGAATTTTGTTGGTTTGATGAAATGTTCATTTTCGGAATTGGTAATCTTTGATTTTGCCAATTTAACCTTTTTTGGGGTTTAGGAACTTTCTGATTTCGAAAATGAATCGATTGTGCATGAAACTTTTTTATATTTTCGAAATAAAATGCAAAAGATGTTAATAGTAAGGGAGGCCAAACCGCAGGATATGGCTGTCATTGTAAATTTTCAGCTTGCAATGGCCTGGGAAACGGAAAAGCTGGAACTTGATCCGGAGGTAGTCCCAATTGGCGTTAAAGCCGTTTTTGATGATTCAGCCAGGGGAGTTTACTATGTTGCCGATTTTGATGGTGAAATTGTTGGCTCATTACTGACAACATTCGAATGGAGCGATTGGCGAAATGGCACTGTACTATGGATACAATCTGTGTATGTAAAGCCCGGACACCGGCAAAAGGGCGTTTATTCCAGAATGTATTCCTTTTTAAGGGAAAAAGTCTTGAATAACCCACAATTGCGAGGTATCCGCCTTTATGCCGATGTGTCTAATCATAAGGCACATAGAGTCTATCAAGCCTTGGGTATGAATGCAGAACATTATCAAACATTTGAATGGATGAAAGGTGAGTAAATTTGTTTTTAATCCTGACCTCGAGGGAAGGAATCTAAAGAGTTGTCTCCGATAATCAATACATATGAGTTACCTGGGATGATGAAGGAAGAATTGAAAAAGGATATAAAGGAGCTGATAATTGAAGCTCAACGTAGCGAAGTTACGGAATACCATATTTATAAGAGTCTGGCCCGTCATGCTCGCGATAAGGAAAACAAAAGACTTCTTGAGCAGATTGCCGCAGAGGAATTGGAGCACTACCGGTTCTGGATGGACTATGGTGATGAGGTGGACCCAATGTGGTGGAAAGTAAACCTTTATATCCTTATGTCGAGAATATTTGGTTTTGTTTTCGCTTTGAAGCTGATGGAGCGCAAAGAACAAATCGCTGAAAAAAAATATTTGGAGATCAGTAAGTTTATACCTGAGGTCGTAAAGATTGCCGGAGAAGAGAGGGGTCACGAGAAGATTCTCTTGAATATGGTGACTGATAGTCGGTTAAAGGGGATGGGTTCGTGGATAATCAGCATCAATCTTGTGGTATTTTCATTGATTATCCTGTTATTCGTTCTTTCAATGACTACTCAAAATCCAATTTTAATGGCAACGATTGCCATGATATCAATTCTGGCCGTATCGAGTGCTGATTTATTCATTACATTGTTTTTAAGAAATAATCAATCAATCCATAAAGATCAGGTCAGAAAAGGTCTTATACGCTTTGTTTCAGGAACTGCCATTGGAAGTATCATCCTCATACCCTATACCATTAAACAAGATGTTTATGTGTCTTTGGCCATGTCAACCTTGATAGCATTGTTTTTGAGCATACTCCTTAATTATCAGTTTGCCGTAGTCAGCGATCAGAAAGGATACAAAAAAATTGGCAGGATATTTCTTGTATTTTTGCTGGTGGCTTTCGTCGGAATGGCGGCTGGTCTTATTATTCGACAGATATACCAGTTTTAGGCAGTCGACGCTACCAATTCCAAAATTTCATTTCTTGACTTATTTGAAAAAAGCTAAAAAAATTGAATTACTTGCACCCGCCAGAGCTGCCGACTCAGGCATTATAGCAATTCAATCGGGTGCTGATGCAGTATACATTGGTGCTCCCCGCTATGGTGCCAGGGCAGCCGTTGGCAATAGCCTGCAAGATATTGAACGGCTGTCGAAATATGCCCATCAGTTTCATGCAAGGGTATATGTTGCGCTCAATACCATTCTTTTTGATCAGGAATTGGAGACCGCAAGAAAGCTCATATTCGAATTGGCTGAAACAGGTGTGGATGCGTTGATAGTTCAGGATATGGGAATCCTGGAGCTTGACTTGCCTCCTCTGGAACTGCATGCAAGTACACAAACCCACAATTACCAAACAGAGAAAATTAAGTTTTTGGAGGATGTCGGTTTCAGTCGTGTTGTACTTGCAAGAGAATTGACATTGGATCAGATCAGACACATAAGGTCTGCGTCGGGAGTAGAACTTGAGGCATTTGTTCATGGTGCACTCTGTGTAAGCCTGAGCGGACAATGTTATATGAGCGAAGCTCAGGGAGGAAGGAGCGGTAACAGGGGGGTTTGTGCCCAGCCCTGTCGGAAATTGTATGACCTGATTGATTCAGATGGAGCGGTTATCGTGAAGAATAAACATCTGCTGTCCCTGAAAGATCTGGATTTATCTGGCCACGTCGGAGATCTGATACTTGCAGGTGTTACAAGTCTTAAAATTGAAGGCCGGCTTAAAGATGATAACTATTTAAAAAACACGACAGTCCATTACCGTAAGGAGCTGGATAGATTTTTCAATCAATATCCTGAATTCAGCCAGCTCTCCGATGGGCAATCATTTGCCGGATTTGAGCCTGATCCTGCCTTGACTTTCTCGAGAGGTACCAGTAATTATTTTCTGAATGGGAGGCATTCCGCGATGACAAGTTTTGATTCACCAAAGTCAGCAGGTGAATACGTTGGCATCGTAAAAAGCTGTTCTGGCAGGATTCTGGAGTTCACTCCCGTGAATACCCTGAATAATAACGATGGTCTTACATGGTTTGATGCAAACGGATTATTGCGTGGAGTTAAAGTAAACCATGCAGAGGGAAATCGAATAACACTGGCGGATTCTGTAGAGATCAGAACAGGTACCAGATTGTATCGAAATTACCATCACAAATTCTCTGAAGTTCTCAGGAACAGTAGTCCAATTCGAAAAATTACAATCCAGATTCAGGTATTTGAAGTGGAGGATGGCCTGAAATTCATAATTACAGACGAATCGGGACTTACAATGAGCAGGCTTTTTAATCTGAAAAGGATAGAAGCCCGACAACCGCTAAAGGCTGAGAGTGCTTTTCTTGAACAGCTGTCAAAATCGGGCGATACCATTTATGAAGTTGGACAAATTGAATTGAATTGGAATCAACCCTGGTTTCTTCCAATATCGGAAATCAATTCCATTCGAAGGTCACTCCTCAAGGAATTTAATATCTTCAGGATAAATAGCCATCCAAAGGGTAAAATTTTCAGGCATAACCGGGAGGCCCGTTGGTTATCCAGGCATGTTGATTATACTGGAAATGTATCGAACCACCTGACAGAAGCATTCTATTTTTCTCATGGTGCTGAAAAAGTCGATCCGGCACTGGAGGTCTCAAAAGATTATCGTGGTAAAAGACTGATGAGCATGAAACATTGCCTGAAGTACCAGTTGGGCCATTGTCCAAGAGTTAAGGATGCTCCGTTACCCTCCTGGCAGGAGCCGCTTTATCTGCAGGACGGCAATTTAAAATTCATGTTGGAATTTGATTGCAAGGCTTGTCTGATGAATCTCTACCATCTATGACAGAAACTTTTATCGATCCTGTATAATTCAGGGGAATAAACTATTTTTACAAATTCAAGGGCCGTATACCCCATGCTTCAATGAAAGTTTTTATAATGGTCCCTTCTGTTCAATTTCATGAAGACGTCAGTTACACAATTGTTCAAGTTGATCCGTGAGGGAGAACATCAACAACAGGATTTCAAATTCTGTATCACCGATTCGCGAAAAATTGCCCGATCCCTTGTGGCGTTTGCGAATACTGATGGTGGCAGTCTTCTGATTGGGGTTAAGGATAACGGAAATATTGTTGGTGTGCAGTCGGATGAAGAATATTATATGGTGGAGTCGGCTGCCAGAATATACAGTAAACCTCCAATCCCTTTCATAACCAAACAGTGGCACGTTGAAGGTAAAACTGTTCTTCAGGTGATCATTGATCCCAGTAATAGCAAACCGCATTTTGCCAAGGATGAAAATGGCAAATGGCTGGCATATATTCGGTATAAGGATGAAAATCGGCTTGCAGGCAAAGTAATGGTCGATGTGTGGAATAAGCAAAAAAGCAAAGAAGGTATTACACTGAAAGTTTCGGATGCTGAAAAGTTTCTGCTTCAATATCTTACTGAGCATGATTTTATCACCGTCTCTTCTTTTGCCAGGAAGGCAAAGTTGCCCTATCGTGAAGCTGAGCAACTTTTATCCGATTTTATTGTTTGGGACATCGTTCAACCCTATTTCGGTGAAAGCTATGTACTGTACCAATTAAACAAGAACTTTGACATGGAGGAATGGAAACAGAAGCGAAGAGATGGGAAAGGGCGTTAAAATTTGTTTCTGGTTTTGATTCTCGTAAGATTGACACCTTTCACATCCTCAGACATACTTTCCTGTTTTCATCCGTTCCATTATCTTTGCAGAAAAATTTATACCTGCTTATTATTTGGAAGCAGCCAATTTTTTGAAGTTAATAGAGCAGCATCCCCGACTTGAAGAGATCGTCGTAGCATGCGCTGCCCCCCCGGGTGAAAAGATTCACTTGCAGGGGATTATTGGCTCTGCCCGGACACTTATCGCAGCAAGCCTGTATCGAAGAAGTGGGAAAACATTTGTGATTGTTTTGCCTGATAAGGAAGAGGCTGCATATTTATATGATGATCTGGTAAACCTGGGCCTTGAAGAAAATATTCTCTTTTTCCCGTCTTCATTTAAAAGATCCATACAGTTTGGACAACCAGACCAGGAGAATCTTGTATTAAGGACAGAAGCCCTGAACAAACTTTCCGGGTCAGGGAAGGCTTTTATTGTCATAACCTACCCGGAGGGAATTGTTGAAAAAGTTGTTTCCAGGGAAAATCTGGCCGTCAACACCCTGACCATTTCAAAGGGTGAAAAAATCTCAATCGAGTTTATAAATGAATTTCTTTATGAGTATGGTTTTGAGCGGGTCGATTTTGTAACGGATCCCGGGCAGTTTTCAATTCGGGGCAGTATTGTGGATATTTTTTCCTTCGCGAATGAAGATCCATACCGACTCGATTTTTTTGGTAACGTGGTTGAGTCGTTGCGAAGTTTCGATATCGATGATCAGATTTCAAAGGAATTTCACGATAGCATTACACTGGTACCTGATGTCAGAAGCGAAAGCTTTGGTGACCTGAAGGTTTCACTTATGGAATTCATTGGCCCTGATGCAATATACCTCCTATGCGAAAGCGCTCTTATTGCGGGACACCTTGATAAAATAGTTAATCATTGTCAGCATCATCCGGTAGATGAAATGCCCATAAAAGATGACATGTTGCTGGATGGAAGTGGGTTTTTGGAATCCCTGGCACGAATGACGGTAATTGAGTCGGGCGCTGAAAAGAATGGTTTGGCCCGCAATGCATTCACTTTTAATTTATCAAGGCAACCTGTATTTAACAGGAATTTTAACCTCCTTTCCGAAAATC
>JACDJC010003437.1_pt1 | contig 11493 bp, 11 predicted proteins | sample 7454191 | NCBI WGS metagenome assembly JACDJC01 (sample SAMN14253291, study PRJNA609438) | sludge metagenome | isolation source: sludge after 25d culture with pyrite and EDTA | collected 2018-12-20
AAGAAGGCGGCGGTCTGCGGCATGAGCCGCACCACGTCGGCGCGCCAGACGATCAGCGCGAACGTCAGTGCGCCGAGCACGGCGCACAGCGTCGGCAGAGTGAAGGCGCGGGGCAGCGCCGCGGCCCAGCCCGCAGGCTTCAGCGAGGGCATCACGGACCGGCTGAGGCGTCCGAACCGATAGCCCGACCGGCGGCCGCCGGCGGCGGCTTCGTCCTGCTGGGCGAGCGAGGGCCAGTGTCCGGCGGTATCGGCCTGCTCCGGGCTCTCTGGTCCGGGAAGGTCTGCGGAAATCGACGGGCTTTCGACATGCGGGGCCTGATCGTCCCGCCAGTCGTCGGAAATCTCGATATCGTTTTGCCGGAGCTCCGAGCCGGCATAAGCGCCGGAATGCCCGGTGGCGGAGAGGGCGGTTGCCACCATTTCCTCTGGCGTCGCCAGCCAGACCTCGTGACAGCGGGCGCAGCGGACCCTGCGGCCGCCGGTACCGAATTTGGCCGGATCGACCGCATAGGATGTCGTACAATGAGGACAAACGATCTGCATGGACGAATCGCCATTGTGAAAGTCGCCCGACGCTACCCCGCGTCCGTTAACGAATCGGAAACCATACCGGACGCACAAGCACTTTACCGCGGCCGTTCCGGCGGCGGCGCCCTCGGCCACATCGAACGGAGCTGACATTGGTCCGGTTCGAAAACGTCGGTCTGCGCTACGGGCTCGGCCCGGAGGTTCTCCGCGACCTGACGTTCCAGATTCCGCCCCGCTCGTTCCAGTTTCTCACCGGGCCGTCGGGCGCCGGCAAGAGCTCGCTGCTGCGCATGCTGTTCCTGTCGCTGCGCCCGACACGGGGGCTCATCAACCTGTTCGGCAACGACGTCTCCCTGCTCGACAAGGACGCGCGCTCGCAGTTGCGCTCGCGGATCGGCATCGTGCTGCAGGATTTCCGGCTGCTCGACCACATGACCACCTACGAGAATGTGGCGCTGCCGTTCCGCGTCATGGGGCGCAGCGAGCAGAGCTACCGCAAGGAGGTGATCGACCTCCTGAAATGGGTCGGCCTCGGCAAGCGGATGGATGCGCTGCCGCCGATCCTGTCCGGCGGCGAGAAGCAGCGCGCCGCGATCGCGCGCGCGGTGATCGCGCGGCCGCAGCTCCTGCTGGCCGACGAGCCGACCGGCAATGTCGATCCGTCGCTGGCGCGCCGCCTGCTCAGCCTTTTCATCCAGTTGAACAAGTCCGGCACCGCCGTGGTCATCGCGACCCACGACATCGCGTTGATGGACCAGTACGAGGCGCGGCGCATGGTGCTGCACGAATCGCGGCTGCACATCTATGACTGAGCGGAACGCCATGGGCGCGTTGCCATGATGGACCTCGGCAACGGGACGGAGGCGGGCGCCGTCGCGCGCAACACTTCGCCGATCGTCCCGCGCGGCTCGATCTCTGGCCGTGCCCTGATCGCGGTGGTCGCCATCATGACGTTCCTCGCCTCGATGACGACCGGTGTGGTGATGCTGGTGCGCGCGTCGGCGGCCGAATGGCAGTCCGACGTGGCGAGCGAACTGACCATCCAGGTGCGGCCGAGCCCGGGGCGCGACATCGAGCGCGACCTGCGCGCGGTCACTGATGCGGTGCGCGGCCAGCCGGGCATTCTCGACGTGCGTCCGTTCAGCAAGGAGGAATCGGCCAGGCTGCTCGAGCCGTGGCTGGGAACGGGCCTGTTGCTTGACGACCTGCCGGTGCCGCGCGTCATCGTGGTGCGCATCGCGCCGGGCGCGGTCCCTGATCTGGTCGCGCTGCGCCGCGCGGTCGCCCAGGCGGCGCCCGCCGCCAGCGTCGACGATCACCGCGCCTGGATCGAGCGCATGCGCTCGATGACCGGAGCCATTGTCCTGGCGGGCACCGCCGTGCTGGTGCTGGTGATCATCGCCACCGTGATCTCGGTGTCGTTCGCGACCAAGGGCGCGATGGCGGCGAACCGGCCGATCGTCGAAGTGCTGCACTTCGTCGGCGCCAAGGACAGCTACATCGCCAGCCACTTCCTGCGGCACTTCCTGCGCCTCGGCCTCGAGGGCGGGCTGATCGGGGGACTTGCGGCGATGCTGACCTTCGGCTTTTCGGAATCGATCGCGGGCTGGTTCTCCGGCACGCCGGTCGGCGACCAGTTCGCGGCGCTGCTCGGGACTTTCGCGCTGCCGGCGTCGGGCTATCTGGTGCTTGCGGCGCAGGCGGTGATGATCGCGGCCGTCACCGCATGGGCCTCGCGGCGCACGCTGCTCGCAACGCTGGACGAGATCGATTGAGGCGCGGCGCGGGGCCATAGCCGCGCCGGATTTTGGGATAGACTTCGTGACCTGGAAACGCGCGACCACGCCATGACCCGCCCGACCGAAACGAGACCGCCCGATGCCGCGCGGCAGCGCGCCGCCCGGACGCGCTGGCGCTGGCGCGCGATCAAGCTCGCCGTGCTGGCGGTCGTGGTGGCCGGCAGCCTGGGCTTCGTCTGGTTCCTGTCGAAGGTGCTGTCCACGGTGGAGAAGCCGTCGCGCACCGCCGATGGCATCGTCGTCCTCACCGGCGGCTCTTCTCGCGTCTCCGATGCGCTCGAGCTGCTGTCGGCCGGCTACGGCCGGCGGCTCCTGATCTCCGGCGTGCATCCGGCCAGCGGTTACAGCGAGATCCAGCGCACGCTGCCCGAGAGCCAGGGCCTGCTCGCCTGCTGCGTCGATCTCGATCGCTCCGCCGTCAACACCCGCAGCAATGCCACCGAGACGCGGCGCTGGGCCGTGGAGCGCGGCTTCCGCTCCCTCATCGTCGTGACCTCGAACTATCATATGCCGCGCGCGATCGTCGAACTGTCCCACGCCATGCCGGATATCGAGCTGGTCCCGTTCGCCGTGATCGGCGACAAATGGCGCGAGGAGCCGTGGTGGACGAGTGGCGCGGCGCTGCGGCTCCTGCTATCGGAATATGCCAAATATCTCTTTGCCGAGATGCGGGTCGCTTTCGGCGGCGTAGGGCAGGGTGGCAGGCCGGATGTCGGTGCTCAGCCTCCGCCGCCCGCCAAGCCGACGACGGCCTCCGCCAATTGATCGGATCGCTCGATGGTTTCGTTGTTCCTGCGTTCGCTGGTCTACAATATCGTTTTCTATATCAATCTGGTGATCTGGATCCTGATCGGCATTCCGACCTTCGTGATGCCGCGCTCGGGGATCATCACCATCGCCAAATACTGGGGGCGCACCAGCATCTGGCTGATGCGGATCGTCTGCAACACCAGGGTCGAGTATCGCGGCGTCGAGAAGATTCCCAAGGGCGTGCCGCTGCTGGTCGCGCCGAAGCACCAGTCGGCGTGGGAGACCTTCGCGCTGCTGCAGTTCTTCGACGAGCCGCTCTACATCCTCAAGCGCGAGCTGCTCTGGCTGCCGTTCTTCGGCTGGTATCTCGCCAAGGCACGGATGATCGGCGTCGATCGCAGCGCCGGCGGCCGCGCGCTGATCGCGATGGCGCGGCGGGCGCGCGCGGAGGTGCTGCGCGGGCGCCAGCTCATCATCTTCCCGGAAGGCACGCGGCGGCCGGTCGGCGCGCCGCCCGACTACAAGCATGGCGTCAGCCAGATCTACGTCGAATGCGGTGTGACCTGCATTCCGGTCGCTCTCAATGCCGGCCTGTTCTGGCCGCGCCGGACCTTCATGCGCTATCCGGGCACCATCGTGGTGGAGTTTCTCGATCCGATTCCGCCGGGTCTGTCGCGCAACGAATTCACCGCGCGGGTGCGCAGCGTGATCGAGGAAGCGACCGACCGGCTGGTGAAGGCGGGGCGCGAGGAGCAGGTCCGGCTGATCGGATTTTCCGCGCCGGCCGTCGCCGTCGAATCCTGAAGCCGGCGGCGGTCAGGCGTGGTGATGCAGCGCGGCTTCGCCGCGCAGCATTGCCGCAAGCCGGTGCAGCGGCTTGTCGCGCACGCCCTGCGCCTCGAGCGCCGACACAGTGGCAATCACATAGTCGATGTTCGGTCCCGAAGCGCCGTGGCCCTGCCGCACCAGGCGAAGCTGCTCGTCGAGCGTCAGGCGACCGGCATATTGAACGTGGCTGCGGTCGACGACATAGGTCATCGCGCTGACGCGCTGGCGCGGGTCGTCCGCAAGCCAGACCGAACGCAGCACCTCGCGATAGACGCCGGTGATCTGCTCGCGCTGGCGCAGATAGGCGACCGTTTCCGCGCGCAGCGGCGCCGCCACCCGGAACGCGACGCCCTGGCAGACGCCCCCGCGGTCGAGCCCCAGTACCAGCCCGGGCTTTTCCGGCGTGCCGCGATGGATCATCGAATAGATGCAGAGCGAGCGGTGCTCGCCGATCAACCTGGCCGGCCGCTGCTCCAGAAATGCAAATCCCGGCTTCCAGATCAGCGAGCCGTAGCCGAACACCCAGAGGTCGCCGTCGGGAAATTCCGCCTCTGAAAGGATTTTTGCGGCCATGGGCCACGCCTAGCAGCACGTTGCCACAGGCGCAACTCTATGGACTTCAAACCGGTTTGAAGGAACAAGGGCATCTTCCGGCCCCATTCGGATGCTGTAGGATTTTCTCATGCATGCTTCTTCGCCGCTGCCGCGCCGCCGCCTGTGGCCCGTCTTCGTCATGCCGGGCCTCGTCCTTTTGGCGGCTGCGGCATGGAGCGCCTTCTGGTTCTATGCCGCCTCGCAGGTCGACACGCAATTCGAGGGCTGGCGCTCCCGCGAGGCGCGCGCGGGCCGTGCCTACGACTGCGCCGGCCGGTCGGTTTCCGGCTTTCCCTTCCGTCTCGAGGTGCGCTGCGAGCGGCCCGTGGTGACGTTGGTGGCGCAGACCGCGGCGCGGACCCGGCTTACCGCGCGCCTCAGCGACATCCTGGTGGTGGCGCAGGTCTACGATCCGACCCGGATCATTGCCGAATTCACCGGACCGGCCATGGTCGGCGAGCGCAGCGACGCGCCGTCGTTCGCCGCCGACTGGAGCGTCGGCCGGGCCAGCGTCGTCGGCCTTCCGGTGAGCCCGCAGCGCGTCTCGATGGTGTTCGACAATCCAGCGCTCGACCGGGTCAATGGATCGGAGCGGACGCCGTTGCTGCGCGCCGGCCATCTCGAACTGCACACCCGGCTGCTGGAAGGATCGCTCGATGCCGCCCCGGTGGTCGAGAGCGCGCTCCAGCTCACGGCGGCGACCCTGCAGGACACGCATCCGGTCTTGGCCGAGCCGTTCGATGCCGACATCCGCGCGCAATTGCGTGGCTTGAAGGATGTCGCGCCGAAGCCGTGGCCCGACCGGTTTCGCGAAATCCAGGCGGCTGGCGGCCGTCTCGATTTCACCCGGTCGCGGGTGCAGCAGGGCGACACCGTCGCGGTCGCCGCCGGCGCGCTCGGCCTCACGCCGAACGGCCATCTCGACGGCGAGCTGACCATGACGGTGGCGGGCCTCGCGCGCGTGGCGCCGCTGCTCGGGCTCGACAAGCTGTTCAGCGAGGGCGTGTCGCAGGCGACCGTCGATCGCATCGCGCCCGGCGTCAGCGCCCGGGACGTCAACAAGGTGATCGGCGCCCTCGATCGCATGGTCCCCGGCCTCGGCAATCTCGCGCGCCGCAACGCCAATGCCGGCGCTGTGGCCGTGATCAGCGCCATCGGCCAGCCGTCGACGCTGGAGGGGCGCGAGGCGCGCGCCTTCACACTGCGCTTTTCCGAAGGCGCGGTCATGATCGGGCCGGTGAAGGTGGCGCAGACCCCGCCGCTGTTCTGAACGCGCGCCACGCGCGCCGTTATGTCTTGTTCGGCAGGTTGGCGTGCGGGCGGCCGAAGTCGGGGCTGGCGGCGTCCTGGCCGATGCTGACGATGCCGCGGCGGATGGCGCGGGTGCGCGTGAAGTGGTCGAACAGCGCCTCGCCGTCGCCGCGCCGGATCGCGCGGGTCAGTTTCGACAGATCCTCCTGGAACGCGCCGAGCATCTCGAGCACCGCGTCCTTGTTGGCGAGGAACACGTCGCGCCACATGGTGGGATCGGACGCCGCGATGCGGGTGAAGTCGCGGAAGCCGCCGGCGGAGAATTTCAGCACCTCCGAGCGCGTCACGTCCTCGAGTTCGTCCGCGGTGCCGACGATGGTGTAGGCGATCAAATGCGGCAGGTGGCTGGTGACCGCGAGCACGAGGTCGTGGTGCTCGGCGCCCATGATTTCGACATTGGCGCCGAGCGTGCGCCAGAACGTCGCCAGTTTCTCCACGGCAGCCGGATCGGCGCCCGGCGGCGGCGTCAGGATGCACCAGCGGTTGATGAACAGTTCGGCGAAGCCGGCATCCGGCCCCGAATGCTCGGTGCCGGCCACCGGATGCGCCGGGATGAAATGCACGCTGTCCGGCAGCTGCGGCGCCATCTCGCGCAGCACCGTGCCTTTCACCGACCCGACGTCGGAGACGATGGCGCCGGCTTTGAGATGCGGGCCGATGCTGGCGGCGACCTCGCCGCACACGCCGACCGGGATGCACAGGATCACGAGATCCGCGTCCTTTACGGCTTCTTCATTCGTATCCACCACACGATCGACGATGCCGAGTTCCTTAACGCGCGCGCGGGTAGCGGGCGAACGCGCGGTGACGACGATTTCCCCTGCAAGTCCCTGCACGCGGGCCGCGCGCGCGATCGAGCCGCCGATCAAGCCAAAGCCGATCAGCGCAAGCCGCTTGAAGAGTGGTTCGGCGCTCACTTGCGCCCCGTGAATTCGGCGAGCGCCTCCACCACAAGGCGGTTGGCTTCCTCGGTGCCGACGGTCATGCGCAGCGCGTCGGGCAGTTGATAGTTCCGCAGCGCGCGCAGCACGAGGCCGCGGCTGGTGAGGAACGCATCGGCGTCGACGGCCGTCTTGCCCTTCTCCGTGGGGAAATGGATCAGGATGAAGTTGGCCACGCTCGGCGTCACCGTGAGGCCGAGCTTGCCGATCTCGTCGGTGAGCCAGTTGCGCCACGTTTCGGTGTGGGTCCGCGAGCGGTCCTGATGCGCGGTGTCCTCCAGCGCGGCGACCGCGGCGAGCATGGCCGGCGTCGAGACGTTGAAGGGGCCGCGGATGCGGTTGACCGCGTCGACGATGTTGGCCGGGCCGTACATCCAGCCGATGCGCAGCGCGGCGAGGCCGTAGATCTTCGAGAAGGTGCGCGTCATCACGGTGTTGTCGGTGGTGGCGACCAGCTCGATGCCGGACTCGTAGTCGTTGCGCGACACGTAGTCGGAATAGGCGGCGTCCAGCACCAGCAGCACGTGCGAGGGCAGGCCCTCGCGCAGCCGCTTCACCTCGTTGAACGGCAGGTAGGTGCCGGTCGGGTTGTTGGGGTTGGCGAGCCACACCAGCTTGGTGCGCTCGGTCACGCGCGCGAGGATGGCGTCCACGTCGGCGGTGAAGTTCTTTTCCGGGGCGACGACGCTGGTCGCGCCGTTGCCCATGGTCGCGATCGGATAGACCAGGAAGCCGTGGGCGGTGTGGATCGCCTCGTCGCCGGGGCCGAGATAGGCGTGGGCGAGGAAATTCAGGATCTCGTCGGAGCCGGCACCGCAGACGATGCGGTCCGGATCGAGCCCGTAAGCGCGGCCGATGGCCTCGCGCAGCACCCGCGAGGTGCCTTCCGGGTAGTCCTCCAGATGGTCGGCGACCGCCTTGTAGGCTGCGATCGCCTCGGGCGAGGGCCCGAGCGGCGTCTCGTTCGCCGACAGCTTGAACACGCGCCCGGCAAGGCCGGTGCCGCTCTTGCCCGGTGTGTAGGGCGCGATATCGAGAATGCCGGGCTTCGGCACGGGACGTGACATCAACTGAACTCCGAATGAAGAAGGCTTATGGCTTGGGCGCGGCGCCGTTCGGCGTCACCGTATAGCGCGTCGCATGGCCGCCGACGAGAGCCGAGGACCGCACCGAGGCCCCGGCCGCGATCAGCGTCGCGGTGATCTTGGCAACGCCGTCCGCCTTGGGTACCGAGACCAGCAGCGCCGCGCCGTCGGAGGCGGTGTCGGGAACGGCGATGATCTCGGCGAAGGGCGACAGCGCCCGCGCCACGTCGGCGCTCCAGCCGGAGACGCGCACGCTCCACATCTCGATCTCGGTCACCAGAGCTTCGGGCGCGACGCGCGAGACCACGAACACCGGCAGCGCCGCCGGGTGATCGGCACGCTCGACGAACGGCAGCCGCGCGATGATCTTCGGTGCGTCGGCCGGCTCGAGCGCGAGCCACCACGCCGCGCGGCTGCCGGCCGCCGCGACCAGCGCGAGATCGCCCTTCGAGCGGGTCAGGGCATCGACCGCCGCCGCGGCGCCGAAATGGGCGACGAACGGCACGGTGAAGCCGAAATGGAAGCGCGCCGAATCCCGCATCGCGGACTCGCCGGCGGAAAGGTCGGCATGCACCGAGAACGGCGCCTGGACGTAGGTGAAGGTCGCGATGATGACGCGCCAGATGCTCTCCACGGTGTCGAGCGGCAGGATGCCGTGATGGCGCTCGACCAGACGGCGCATCATGTCGGCCTCGCGCGCCGGACGGAACGCCGAGCCGACCTCCTGGGTCTTCTTCACCTTGATCAGGCGGTCGATGATGTCGCCGCGCTGCATCAGCAGGCTGTGCACCTGCTCGTCGATGTGATCGATCTCGCGGCGGAGCTCCTGCAGGGAAGGAGTGGCCGGGGGGACTGTGGACATGGCGGCGTGACTTGATCGTTGCAGCAAAGGCACGGCGCCAGGAAGGCTGCCGGCTGGGCCGCATTGATAGGAGCCGAGCCCCTTGAAAGCAAAGAAAACCTTGGCGTCATGCGGCCGGCCGGCGCCGCGCGCTCCTGGCCGGCGGGGAGCCCGCCTTGACGAAATTCCGTTCCGGGATTAGCTTTTTGGCTCTTCCGTGGTCATTTGAGCCGGCCGGCTTGCAGCCACGTTAAACAACTCGCTAAACAGGCCGGGGATGGAAGTGATCCCGGCCGGACATCTCGTCCAGGCCGGTTTTTTATGGCCTGCGTTCGAGGCGGGCCCGCAAGGCTCGCCGAAAGGCCGGGTATCGCGATGGTGACGTTTCAGCCGTGGAAGAGCCGTGCGGCCGCCGGGCGCGCGCATGAGGCGGACCATCCGTCCTCTCTGGTGGCGCGGTTCGAGGCCGACACGCCGCTGCGGCTCGACTGCGGGGTCGATCTCGCGCCGTTCCAGATCGCCTACCAGACCTACGGCCGGCTCAACGCGGATCGCTCCAACGCCATCCTGGTCTGCCATGCCCTGACCGGCGACCAGCACGTCGCCAACGTCCATCCCGTCACCGGCAAGCCGGGCTGGTGGCAGACGCTGGTCGGTCCCGGCAGGCCGATCGACACCGACCGCTATTTCGTCATCTGCTCCAACGTGGTCGGCGGCTGCATGGGCTCGACCGGGCCGTCCTCGACCAATCCCGCCACCGGCAAGTTGTGGGGGCTGGATTTCCCGATCATCACCATTCCCGACATGGTGCGCGCCCAGGCGATGCTGCTGGACCATCTCGGCATCGACAAGCTGTTCGCCGTGGTCGGCGGCTCCATGGGCGGCATGCAGGTGCTGCAATGGTCCGCCGCGTTTCCGGAGCGGGTGTTCTCGGCGCTGGCGGTGGCGTGCAGCACGCGCCACTCGGCGCAGAATATTGCCTTCCACGAGCTCGGCCGCCAGGCTGTGATGGCCGATCCCGACTGGCGCGGCGGACGCTATTTCGAGCACGGCATCCACCCGCGCCGCGGACTCGCCGTCGCGCGGATGGCGGCGCACATCACCTATCTCTCCGACGCGGCGCTGCATCGCAAGTTCGGCCGCCGGCTGCAGGACCGCGAAGTGCCGACCTTCTCCTTCGACGCCGATTTCGAGGTGGAGAGCTATCTGCGCCATCAGGGCTCGTCCTTCGTCGAGCGCTTCGACGCCAACTCCTATCTCTATCTCACCCGCGCGATGGACTATTTCGACATCGGCGCCGATCATCACGGCGTGCTGGCGGAAGCCTGGCGCGGCGCGCGCACGCGCTTCTGCGTGGTGTCCTTCACCAGCGACTGGCTGTTCCCGACCGCGGAAGCGCGCGCGATCGTGCATGCCCTCAACGCCTCCAGCGCGCGGGTGTCGTTCGCGGAAATCGAGACCGACAAGGGCCACGATGCGTTCCTGCTCGACGTGCCGGAGTTCATCGACATCTCCCGCGGCTTCCTGGAATCGGCCGCCTCGGCGCACGGCCTGAGCTCTGCGACCCGCTGACATGGTGATCCGACATGGCATTGGCTGATCAACCGTTCCGGCCGACCGCCGTGCTGCCGGTGGGCAAGGACGGCTACCGCGCCGACCATCTGCTGGTGGCGCAGATGGTGGAGCCCGGCTCCAGGGTGCTCGACGTCGGCTGCGGCGAGGGCGACCTGCTGCGCCTGCTCGAGACGCGCGGCGTCGACGGCCGCGGCATCGAGCTGTCGCGCGAGGGCGTCAACTGCTGCGTCGCCAAAGGGCTCGCGGTGGTGCAGGGCGATGCCGACACCGACCTCGTCAACTATCCGGACGACGCGTTCGACTACGTGATCCTGTCGCAGACGCTGCAGGCGACGCGGCAGCCGCGCGCCGTGCTGGAGAACCTGCTGCGCATCGGCCGCCGCGCCATCGTCTCGTTTCCGAACTTCGGCCATTGGAAGATGCGGCTGCAGCTTCTGGTCAAGGGCCAGATGCCGCGCACCGAAAACCTGCCTGCCACATGGTACGACACGCCGAACATCCATTTCTGCACCATCAAGGACTTCGTCCAGCTCTGCGACGAGATCAACGTCAAGATGGAGCGCGCGGTGGCGCTCGATCTCTACGGCCGGCCGTTGCGGCTCAACGCGCCGTGGTGGTTCTGGAACATGTTCGGCGAGCAGGGCGTGTTCCTGCTGAGCCGGCGCTGACGCCTGCATGTCCCGGACGTGGCGCAGCACTCTTGTGATGCGCCGCTGAGCCGGGGCCGTTACGGAGGTGATCTCTCATCTCGTCATGCACAGGCTTGCCCCGCGCATCCACGTCTTTTGGAGCGTTCATCAAGATGTGGATGGCCGGTCAAGCCCGGCCATGACGATCGTGCAAGTATTGCGCAAAACTCTCCCGTCATTGCGAGGCGCATCGCCCTGAAGCAATCCAGTCCTTACTTGCTGCAAGGTCTGTACTGGATTGCTTCGCTGCGCGCGCAATGACGCTAGGGAGATGCCGCCCGCATCATTCTGAATTCGTGACAAACAAACCCGGACCCGGTTCCCGCGTCACGAAATGATCCCGCCATCGCCGCGAAATGACTCCGTCGTCGCCGCATCGTGTCTTGCTCTCGCCACATCCAGGCTCGTCTTACACGTCCTGAGTTTCGCGTCGTTCCGGCGCGAAGGGGATCGGGGGTGCAACGAAGGACGACTGGATGATTGTATCGACTGCGTATCGACGGCCTGCGGGGTTCGCCGCGGCTGCATTGTGCTCGCTGGCGCTCATGGC
>JACDJC010003440.1_pt1 | contig 11489 bp, 9 predicted proteins | sample 7454191 | NCBI WGS metagenome assembly JACDJC01 (sample SAMN14253291, study PRJNA609438) | sludge metagenome | isolation source: sludge after 25d culture with pyrite and EDTA | collected 2018-12-20
CATGGCGGCACCATCTGGGCAGAGTCCCATCCGGGCCAGGGCGCAACATTTTATTTTTTGATACCCCAATTAGAAAAGGCTGGCTAACATGTTCAACGTTGAAACGGATCGCCCGATTGAAATCCTGCTGGTGGAGGACAGCCCCGGCGATGTCAGGCTGACCCTGGAAGCGCTCAAGGAGGGCCGGGTGCGCAACAACGTGCATGTGGCGCGCGATGGCGTGGAGGCAATGGCCTTCCTGCGGCGGGAAGGCCATTTTTCCAGCAAGCCGCGGCCGGATCTGGTGCTGCTGGATCTGAACATGCCGAAAAAAGACGGCCGCGAGGTGCTCGCCGAAATCAAGGAAGATGAGGAACTGAAGCTGATACCTGTGGTGGTCCTGACCACCTCGTCCTCCGAAGAGGACGTCCTCCGCTCTTACGGCTTGCACGCGAACTGCTACATCACCAAGCCGGTGGACATGGACCAGTTCATTACGGTAATCCGGTCGCTTGAGGAGTTCTGGCTTGCCGTCGTCAAACTGCCGCCGAAGTAATCGTCTGCCGATGTCATCCAGCGCCTTTCCCGTAAACGCCGCATATCCAGAAAAATGAGTTCCCACACACTCCGCGTTCTCATGGTGGAAGACAATCCGGGCGATGCACGCCTGGTGCAGGTGCTATTGAACGAGCAGGCAGGCGAACGCTTCTGTCTGCGCCATGTCGAGTCGATCGACGAAGCCCAACGCATGATCGAGGACGAAGCGTTCGATGCGGTTTTGCTCGACCTGTCCTTGCCCGATTCGTATGGCATTGACAGTCTGGAAGCATTGCAAAGCCTGGCGCGCGACCTGCCCATTGTTGTCTTGTCCGGCAATGACGACGACACCTTGGCTGAGGGCGTGTTTGCACGCGGCGCACAAGACTATCTGAACAAGGGCGGGCTGGACGGCTATTGGCTGGCGCATTGCCTACAAGGCGCGATCAAACGGCACCGGGCGCAGATGTCGCTGCGCGACATGGCATTTATTGACGAACTGACCGGACTGTTCAATCGCCGCGGCTTCCTGAAACTGGCAGAACTTGAAATCAAGCGAAGCGACCGGGCCCACCAGGATTTAGCGGTTTTTTTCCTGGATATGGATGGCTTGAAGCAAATCAACGATACGCGCGGCCACCTTGCCGGCGACCATGCCCTGCGAAACATTGCCACGCTGTTAAAGGAAAGCTTCCGCGATACCGATATTGTGGCGCGTGTGGGAGGAGACGAGTTTGCCGTTCTGACCGCAGGCGCCCTGCCGGATCATTTCAACCCACCCATAGGACGCCTGACGGAAAAGTTGCAGGCATGCAACCTCGCGTATCCCCACACCCGGCTTTCGGTCAGCGAGGGGGTGGTGCATTACGATCCCATGAACCCACAGCCGATTGAAGCATTGCTGGCCCATGCCGATGCACGGATGTACGAACAAAAAAGACGCAAAAAAACAGTGAATGCCTAACGCTGAGGAATCCACGATGCTAAAAACCGGCCGGTTCGATTGTCACGAAAGCAAATCCGTATGGATATGACGATTGACGTGCTTCTGGTCGAGGACAACCCGGGTGATGCTCGCCTGGTGCAGGAGTTGCTGCGGGAAGTCGCCGGAGACGGTATCCGTCTAAAGCACCACACCAGACTGGTCGACGGATTGCAATGTCTGGGCGACAGCCATTTCGATGTTGCGCTGCTGGACCTGGGCCTGCCCGATGTGCAAGGGCTGGAGGGACTGGCGCGGCTGCGGGCCGACTTCCCAGACATACCGATTGTGGTGCTGACCGGCAGCGACGATGCGGAACTGGCTGTCAACGCGGTGAAGTCGGGGGCACAGGATTATCTGATCAAGGGCCATGGTGATGGAGATCTGTTGCTGCGCGCCATCCGCTACGCCATCGAGCGCAGCCGTAGCCATATTGCCTTGAGGGAATTGGCGCAGGCGGTTTCCTCCGTCACCGGGCAAGCCTTTTTTTATACGCTGCTGGCACAGTTGTGCAAAAATTTTGACGCGGCCTATGCGTTCGTCGCCGAACTGGACCGTAGCGCCATGCCCGCCATGCGGACCATCGCCATGCAGGCACATGGCCGGATTATCGACAACCTGACTTTCCCCCTGGCGGAAACGCCCTGCGAACGGCTGGTGGGAGGCCAGCCCTGCCGCATGGCGAGCGGTCTCCACCAAGCCTACCCGAACAGCCCGCAATTGCAGCAACTGAATGTCGACAGCTTCATGGGAATTCCGCTGGTCGACGAGGCAGGCTGCGTCATCGGTCTGCTTGTGGTCATGGACACCAAGCCGTTGCGCAATGACCTTCCAGGGGAACAGTTTCTGCAAATCTTTGCCGGTCGCGCGGTTGCCGAGCTGGCGCGGCGGCGCACCGAAGCCAAGATGCGCAATCTGGCCAGCGCCATGGAACAAACGGCCGATTCCATCGTGATCACTGATCTCGATGGCGTGATCGAGTATGTCAACGCGGCATTCGAGAAGACCACCGGCTATACAAAAGAGGAGGCCATCGGCCAAAAGCCGAGCCTGCTGAAGTCGGGACAGCATGACAAGGCTTACTATGAAAAATTGTGGATGACGCTTCATGGTGGAAGCGTATTCCGCGGCATCCTGATTAATCGCCGCAAGGACGGCACATTGTTCCAGGAGGAAAAAACGATCACACCGTTGCGGAATGCCGAAGATCACATCACCCATTACGTTTCCACCGGGCGGGATATCACCGAACGCTTACAGGCCCAGGAACAACTCCACAACCTTACCTACTTCAGCCCCTTGACCGGTCTACCGAACCGCTCCCTGTTCATGGACCGGCTGAATCAGCTGCTCGCGCGCGGGCACTGGCGCAACCGTGTGATCGCACTGCTGTTCATCAATCTGGATCGCTTCAAGATCGTCAACGACACGCTCGGCCACGATATCGGCGACCATGCCCTGCAAATCATGCCGGAACGGCTGACCGCCTGCATCCGGGATGGCGATACCGTGTCGCATCTGGGCGGCGATCAGTTTGCGATCATCCTGCAGGATATGGAGTCGCCCGACGACGTGCCGCTGATCGCACAAAATGTGCTGGATGCCATCGCCGCCCCGGCCCGGCTGGGCAGCGATGAATTCATCCTCACCGCGAGCATCGGCATCGCACTGTATCCCCACGACGGGGAAAGCGCTCATGAACTGATGAAATGCGCCGACACGGCGCTGTATCAAGCCAAGGAGCGGGGCGGCAACAGCTTCCAGTTTTTTACGACGAACATCCACCAGAATGCGCTGGAATCGCTGTCGCTTGCCAGCAGCCTGCATGGTGCCCTGGAGCGTGGCGAGTTTCAGTTGCATTACCAACCCCAGTACAACGCAGAAAGCCGGCAAATCGTGGGCATGGAGGCCTTGCTACGGTGGGTGCATCCGGAAAAGGGCATGCTGCCACCGGGGAAGTTCATTCCCATTCTGGAAGAAACCGGCATGATCGTGCCTGTCGGCGAATGGGTGCTTCGCACCGCATGCACGCAGATGACATCCTGGCAGTCGTCCGGTCTCGTCCCAGTCCGGGTGGCGGTGAACCTGTCGGCCAGGCAGCTTAACGCACCCAACCTGGTCGAGACCGTGGCGCGCGTGCTTGACGACACCGGGCTCGATCCAAAATATCTTGAGCTGGAGATCACGGAAACCATGCTCATGCACGACATCGAGCTCACGATTGTCACGCTCGACGCCCTGGCAAAAATGGGCGTAGACATCGCAATCGATGATTACGGAACCGGCTATTCGTCGCTTTCCTACCTCAAGCGGCTTCGTGTCGATGTGCTCAAGATCGACCAGAGTTTTGTACGGGGAATCGGCGTAGACCCGGATGACGAAGCCATCGTCGCCTCCACCATATCCATGGCGCACCGCCTCGGCTTGACGGTCATTGCCGAGGGGGTGGAGACGGAGACACAACTGGAGTTTCTTCGTCTCAACGCCTGCAATCAGGTGCAGGGCTATCTGTTCAGCCGACCAGTAATCGCAGATGACATCCAGGCGTTGTTGCAACACGCAGGATAATCTCAGGATAGTGGACCGCAGGGCCATGGCCCATGGGTACGCAAATCAATCCAAGGGGAAAACCCTTCTGCCACACAGGCCTCCTTGCATGTGGACAGACACACGGAAAGTGCCACAGCCAAGGACCTGTTACATGGGTCCAGCCTCAAATTGAACCGCCCCGGTTTACAGGCACCTTTGAGCCTTAACTTTGTGCGCCCGTTTGGGCCGATTATGCAAAGTCGTTGATTATGGAAAGTAATTGGGGTGTGAGGTAAAGGTAGGCAGTCAGCGGTTCGGCAGCTGCTGATGCCACGGGAAGCTCGACATAATTTTTGCGGTCGTTTGAAGTGGTGACTCCGCTTCAGGAGACCGTTATGAACCAAACCACCTTGCACCGGACCGCATTGCCGAGGAACTGCGCCGCTACGATGAACACCTTCGCAATGCGAGAGGGCTGGCGACTGCAACGCGCGAAGACTACATTCGTGTTGCAGGCTGGCTGCTGCAACAGAAATTCGCGGGACGTCCTATCGATATTGCCAAGCTGCGGCCCGACGATGTGCGCCACTTCCTCGCAGGCCAGCTGGATACGCACCGAACAACGCCCAATGCATCCAGATGGGTACGCGATGACACGCACCAATGCTGCTCTGAGATTGACGTTGGCGGTGCAAGCAGCGGCTGTTGCCAATCCGGACTTGGCAAAACGGCGCGTCTCTCCTCACACGATCCTGCACACCACAGCGATACATCTGTTGCAGGCCGGCGTCGACATCAGCGCGATCGCGCTTTGGCTCGGGCATGAGAGTTCGACAACGACCCACCATTACATCGAGGCTGATCTCCACCATGAAGGAGCGCGCTCTGGGCAGGCTTCAGGAACCGGAGGTCAAGATTCAGCGTTACCGGGCGCCTGACTCGCTAACCAATTTCCTGAAGACCCTGTGATTATGTGAAGGTCAGAATTCTCGCCTGCCGCGGCCAATCAGCAGTTGACGCGTGTTCCGGCTTGCTGCTTTCCATAATCAATGACTTTGCATAATCGGCCTTTTCTGCCGGTCGCTGAAATGACATAACTATTGAGGTGGCCAAGTAACGTTTGAACCCCTAACATGTTTCTTGCGTTGCCTTGAGTCGGTCAGTTCGTGGAGCCGCCTCCATAGAACGCTGTTTTTAATGCTTATTGATTCGTCCTCCCGCTCTGTCTCACACAGCCAGGGCAAGTCGGCCTTCAATATCACTTCAAACTTCATCAGGCCGAATCAATAATTGCGGGTGTCCGCTTTCAGAGCACATCGCCGATTGTCACTATCTGTCATTTGCAGTCATTTCGTATCATTCAACAAACGCAGGCAATGTGAGTTGGAACCGAGTCATTCTATTTGCGGATGTTACGGAAATTGTGCCGCCATGAACGTCAACGATGGATTTAACAATGGCAAGGCCCAAGCCAGCGCCATCTCCCTTGCGTTGACGTGAGGGGTCGACCCGGTAAAAGCGATCGAATAGTTTGGGTAGGTGCTCCGGGGGAATTTCCGGACCAGGGTTCTCGACAGAGACTGTTGCTTGATTATTTTGACTACCCAAGGATACGTGTACGGATTGGCCTTGTGGGGCGTGACGAATGGCGTTTGATATGAGGTTGCTGAGCGCGCGCCGCAGCATAAGCCGGTCGCCAGGCACGGTCGCAGCCCCCGTCTGTGTTAGCGAAACTGCGCGCTCTTCAGCCCAGGCTTCGAAGTAATCAAACAGGCCTTGTGTTACATCGGCCAGATTGACTTTTCCCAATCCGGGTTTGAGCAGGCCATTGTCAGTTTGGGCAAGGTAGAGCATGTCGCTCACCATCTGGGTCATGCGCTCATATTCTTCCAGGCTGGAGTAAAGAATTTCCTTGTACTCATCCTTGTCGCGTGCATTCGTCAGGGCCACCTGAGTTTGGGTCATCAGGTTGGAAATTGGCGTGCGAAGTTCATGTGCGATGTTGGACGAAAACTCGGTGAGTCGCCGGAAGGAATCGTCCAGGCGAGCTAGCATGGCATTAAAGGCAGTCGCAAGAGGCTTGAGTTCGGTAGGCAAGCCAGCAGTCGGCAGGCGCTCTGACAGGTGCTCGGCGGACATGCCCGCTACCATGTGAGTGATCTGACGCAATGGAGAAAGTCCCCAACGGGTGGCTATCCAGCCCAGGCTGGCCGTGGCCAAAGCGGCCAGGGTAATGGCAAACGCCAAGAGCGACCGGAACTTGCTCATGAAGCGCTCATGGTGCTGGATGTCCTGTGCCACGATCACGGTGTAGGGCTTGTCCCTGCCGACGTTGATCGACACGACCATGCTCCGGTAGCCTTCCTCGGCCTGCTTCCACTGCTGAAGGGCGCCAGGCGTGCACCCGTTTGACTGGGTTCGGCAGTTTTGTAGCAATGCGTGCGGAAAGTTAGCCCCTGAGGTGGTGAACCAGATACTTCCAGCCGCATCCGTCATTACTACCTCCAGCCCGGGATGCCCGACCAGGGCGTCATCGAGCTGTTGAGGTAGAAGATTCAATTTGTTCTCGCTATAGGCGTGATTGAATAAATTCTGGATAAGTTCCAGTTTGCCCTGGAGTTCGTGCCGATCCTCTTCCTTGAAATGGGTCTCCACAGCCTGTATCAAGAAGAATCCCGTTACCAGCAATACCAGAGAAGCGCCCCCTGCGAATAGCAAGCTGATACGGGCGGTCAGAGACAAGGATTTCATGCAGCATTGCCTTCCTGAGGCGACTCCAGCACGTAGCCCATCCCTCGTACGGTGTGAATGAGCTTCAGATCGAAACCTTCGTCAATTTTGACCCGTAGCCGGCGCACCGCGACATCGATGACATTGGTATCGGAAGCGAAATTCATGTCCCAAACCTGCGAAGCAATAAGACTGCGTGGCAGCACCTCGCCCTGACGACGCAGGAATAATTCCAGCAAGGAAAACTCCTTGGCCGTGAGTTCGATTTTTTTCCCTGATCGCATGGCACGTCGTCGCATCAAGTCCAGTTCCAGATCAGCCACCTTGAGGACAGTGGATTCCAGGCTGGCATGCCCTCTACGGACCAGACTGCGTACCCGGGCCAGCAGTTCGACAAATGCAAAGGGCTTCACCAGATAATCGTCGGCTCCCAATTCCAGCCCCTTGACTCGATCTTCCACCTGATCCCGAGCGGTCAAGAACAGCACCGGCACTTCGATCGCGGCCCGGCGCGCGCCTTCCAGCACCTGCCAACCATTGAGGCCAGGCAGCATGACATCCAGGATCATCAAGTCGTAGTGGCCGGCTTTGGCGAGTTCCAGCCCCTCCCATCCGTCGCGGGCCAGATCCGTGACGAACCCGGCCTCGGTTAGACCTTGTTTTAAATAATCGCCCGTTTTGGGCTCGTCTTCTACGATGAGTATTTTCATGGCGGGAGCGTCTGGGTGGATGCAAGCATCCTGCCACAGCTCGCAGGCTGCGTGGAATGCATTACAGATTTGTAATCTATTTGTCAGTTTGGTGTTGGGCGCGCAATTGCAAGATGCGTCAAGGCTTGGGTGTCCCGGGTACTGCCGCCCGGTGCTCAGTCACACGCAATAAAAAGGCTCATAAACGGGCACATTAGGCACAACCTAACGCCCGGAGAGGGCAAAACGTCTATTCAGATTGGAGGGGTAGTCCCACATGAAACCTTTTTCCTCACTTTCTTTATCGGTCCCGGATTTACCGCGCCGCCACTTCGTCCAGGGTCTCGTGACAGGCGGTGTTCTGCTCGGCCTGTCATCGTTCGCCAAGCCGGTCTGGGCTCGTGCGGCGGCAGCAGGCAGCAGCGCGCCGGTGCTCACCGGTACCGAGTTCGATCTGGTCGTCGCCGAGTCGCCCGTCAATTTCACCGGCAATCCGCGCATGGCCACCACCATCAACGGGTCGATTCCGGCACCCACGCTGCGCTGGCGGGAGGGTGATACGGTGACGATTCGCGTGACCAACCGGCTGCGCGTGGCCACTTCCATCCATTGGCACGGCATCCTTCTGCCATTTCAGATGGACGGTGTGCCGGGAATCAGCTACAAGGGCATCGCGCCGGGTGAAACCTTCACCTATCGATTCAAGGTGGCACAAAGCGGAACCTACTGGTATCACTCGCATTCCGGATTCCAGGAGCAGACCGGTATGTACGGCACCATCGTTATCGAACCGGCTGGCGGCGAGAAGATTCGTGCCGATCGTGACTACGTGGTGCAGCTGTCCGACTGGACAGACGAAGACCCGACGCGGGTTTTTTCCAAGCTCAAGATGCAGAGCGACTACTACAACTTCAACCAGCCCACCGCTGGGGATTTCTTACGTGATGTCTCGCGTAATGGGTTCAACGCTGCGCTCGACAACCGCAAGATGTGGAACGAGATGCGTATGAGCCCCACCGATCTGGCCGACATCTCGGCTTATACCTACACTTATTTGATGAATGGCACCACACCGGCCAGGAACTGGACTGGCTTGTTCCGTCCGGGCGAGAAAGTGCGGCTCCGCTTGGTCAATGGCAGCGCCATGACGTTCTTCGATGTGCGGATTCCGGGGCTGAAAATGACTGTGGTGCAGTCTGACGGTCAGGACGTCGAGCCGGTGACGGTGGATGAAATTCGCATTGGTGTAGCCGAAACTTACGATGTGATCGTCACCCCCATGGACGATGCTTACACGTTGTTTGCACAATCCATGGATCGTACCGGCTTCGCTCGCGGTACGCTCGCCGTCCGCGAAGGCCTCTCCGCGTCCGTGCCGGCACTCGATAAACCCGAATGGCTGACCATGACCGACATGATGGGCGCGATGAACGGCGGGATGGGCGGAATGATTCATGGCGAGATGAATGGCATGAGCATGGGCGGCATGGCCATGGACCACAGCCAACACGCTATGCCAGGTATGACGATGGACGGCAGAAAGAGTGGCGAGATGGCCGCACCGAGCAGCACTGTGCGCCACGCAAAAACTGAATATGGCCCCAGCACCGACATGCGGGTGGATATGCCTCGCATGAACCTGGACGATCCCGGCATTGGCCTGCGCAACAATGGCCGTCGCGTCCTGACGCTGGCCGATCTTCATACCATCGGTGGTCCACTCGATCAGCGCGGACCCGGGCGCGAGATCGAGTTGCACCTGACCGGCAACATGGAGCGCTACACCTGGTCACTCGACGGACTCGAGTTCGGAAAATCCACGCCAGTGCATTTCCGACACGGTGAGCGGCTGCGGGTCATTCTTCACAACGACACCATGATGACCCATCCGATGCACCTGCACGGCATGTGGAGCGAGCTGGAAAGCCCGGATGGTCGTTTCCAGGCGCGCCGTCACACCATTCCCGTACAGCCGGCACAACGCATCAGCTTCCTTGTCAACGCCGATGCGGTGGGACGCTGGGCCTGGCATTGTCATCTGCTCTATCACATGGACGCAGGCATGTTCCGCGAAGTGGTGGTGGCGTAAGCGATGCGGACGAACGAGAGGAAAAAGATAATGAATGCACGTATGAAGTTTATGGCCGTATCGATTGCTGTCTTGAGTGTGTCGGCGGTGTGGGCGCAAACAGATGTCACCGCTGAGACGGCTGATCACAGCCAGCATCATGGTGCCAATCCACCTGATGAGGCCATGCCAATAAAGGCGGAAGGTGCAATGCGGGGCATGGATCCAAGCACTATGGGTCAGGGCGCGATGCCAGGTATGTCAGCCTCACAGCCGGGCATGAAGCCTGATATGCCGGGCTCCATGGGCTCCATGGGCGGCATGCAAGGCATGGATCAAGGTGGCATGAACATGCAAGGTGGCTCCGCTCCGCCGGATGCGCGTGACCCGCATGCCTACTCGGATGGCTATACGCTCGATTCCGGACCCTATGCACTTTCCGGACCACGAGAGCTGCGCATGGGGGACGAACACAATTTCGGTGCGCTTCTCGTGGATCGTCTGGAGCGGGGTTACACCCGTGATGGCAATAGCACTGCGTATGACGCACAAGCCTGGTTCGGCCAGGATTACAACCGCCTGGTCGTCAAGGCAGAGGGCGATGTTGCCCAAGGGAAATTGCAGGAGGCCCGGACCGAACTGCTCTGGGGACATGCCATCGCCACCTTCTGGGATACGCAACTCGGTATGCGATACGACAGCGGCGTGAGTCCTGACCGTGGATGGCTGGCCTTCGGTGTTCAGGGCATCGCGCCCTATTGGTTCGAAGTCGATGCCGCCGCTTATGTGGGCGACCAGGGAAGAACTGCGCTGCGACTAGGTGTGGAATATGAATTGCTGCTCACGCAGAAACTCATTTTGCAGCCGCGCATTGAACTGAACGTGTATGGCAAGAGCGATGAAGTGCGGGGCATTGGCTCCGGATTGTCGGAAGCGCAAACAGGGTTGCGTCTGCGCTATGAGTTCACCCGTCAATTTGCACCGTATATCGGCATTGAGAGAACCAGCAAGTTTGGCCAGACGGCCGATCTGGCTCGCGCCGATGGTGAGCGGGCTGGCGAGACACGTTGGGTTGCCGGTGTGCGCTTCTGGTTCTGATTGACGACACGAGCAAGCAAAACAGGAAGGGGGAGCACAGGCTGGCTTTTCCTCTTCAAAGTTTAGTCAGTCCGATGTTCCCGCCGATGAATCCATTTCTCGACGGCTTTAATTTAAATAGTCACCGAGGAGAGGCTGGATGAAACGCTTTTTGTTGGGCGTGCTGACCACGCTGGTCATTAGCGTAGTGGTTGGCGTGGCAGTCGTTTATTCCGGACTGCTCAATGTGTCAGCTGACACACCGCATAGTCAGCTGGTCTATCGCATGATCCAGACAGCGCGCGAACAATCCATTGACCGCCAAATACGTGATCTGACGGTACCAGCCAACTTGGGTGACACGAAGCGTGTTCGCCGTGGGGCGGGCAACTACGCTGCCATGTGCGTGGAGTGCCACCTCGCACCCGGCAAGACAGATTCGGAAATACGAATGGGCTTATATCCGGCACCCCCAGACCTGACCCGACCCTTCGTGACGACCGAGAAGATGGCCACGCGCCAATTCTGGATCATCAAGCACGGCATCAAGGCCTCAGCTATGTCGGCCTGGTCCAAAGGCGGGATCGAGGATGAGACTATCTGGGACTTGGTCGCCTTCCTGCAGCGCATGCCTGCGCTCTCCCCAGAGCAATATGGTGCATTGGTTGAGGCTAGCGAAGGCCATTCGCATGGCGGTCTTGCGGGTGCGGAGGCGATGCACGCTGATGCCGAACACACTCCATCAGCGGGAGATTCGGACGGACATGAACATTCTCATTCTAGTAGCCACGAACACTGAGATGCCCGTCGAAAACTCGACCTAATCCTGCCGTCATCGAGTTCGAGCGAGTTTTTCGCCAACCACTCGGTGCCAGCAGAGCGCATGGAATTCCCCTGA
>JACDJC010003441.1_pt1 | contig 11484 bp, 6 predicted proteins | sample 7454191 | NCBI WGS metagenome assembly JACDJC01 (sample SAMN14253291, study PRJNA609438) | sludge metagenome | isolation source: sludge after 25d culture with pyrite and EDTA | collected 2018-12-20
AAGAACCACACCTACAAGATACTCCAGATCAATGAAAACCTTCTTGAACTTACCTGTGAAAGTTCATACGAAAACTGGACCAAGTGGCACTTTTTACTTATACCTAAGGGCTATGTAAGACCTACGATTACCTATACTGTAAACGCAGTTGAAGGCGTAGACAACGATGTCGCATGTTCCGTTACAGGTTACACAATCCCCGAAGGTCAGAGCGTAACCAACATTACGTGGAACTTCGGAGACAACAGCCCGGAGGTCACTGCTGGCAAAGATGTAGTCGTTCACCATACCTACATGAGGCATGGTACCTTTACGGTTACAGCCAAACTCAACACTAGCATAGGAACATTGACAGGTACCAAGGTGATCACCCTGCTTAATGATAACTCTGCATATATCCCGTACCTGCTTGATATGGTGGTTGTTTACAACGACTTCAGCGAGGTGCAGGTTTATCCGGTCGAGGGAGAGAATTGCGGAGTTACAGTTGTGGATAATCCACTGAAAGAAGTTCCCAACAGGTCTTCAAAGGTTGCTTTCTACACTAAAACCAATAACGAGTGGGCAAATGCTTTTATGAAGCTTGGTCCCGGTTTCAGGTTCGATCTCAGGCAGCAGCATACCTTCAGCATCCTCGTTTACGGTAAAGCCGGAGACAAAGTCTTGCTTAAACTCGAGAACACAGACAAGGGTGGTGATGCATGGCAGACGGGCACGGAACTTACTTATACCATTCAGCAGACTAACAAATGGGAGCTTGCTACCTATGATTTCAGCGGTGCTGATGTGCAGCCCGGTGCTGAGGGTTGGAAATGGTGGCCGGATCCTGTATCCTACGATGTTGTGGCGGATAATTATTACAATCATGAGTTCTACAACATTATAAGGATAATGCTCAATCCTGGTGTTGGTACAGAGACTCATTCCTTCTATTTTGATGAACTTTCAGGTCCTCACGTTGAGGGTATTCATAAATAGTAGTTATTGCTGATTATTGCCTGCCCTGATGCAGGGCAGGCAATAATCTTATCATTCTTTATTTCAATAATTTATACAGGTGCAGATATGAACTTCAGAAGAATATCGCTGGTACTCTCCGTTGTAATCATGGCTCTTATTGCAGGGTCATGCAGCAAGGGTTCCGCAGGGGGTGATGATGCTACGGTAAGGGCAGAAAAAATGCTTGCTGAGATGACCCTCGATGAAAAGATAGGGCAGATGTCACAGCTTGACCTGGGCTATTTTATGGATCAGGAGCAGCTTAAACAGGCTGTCAGGGATGGCCGCTGCGGCTCACTGCTCAATTTCCTGGGCACGGAGAAGGTTAACGAGCTTCAGCGCATAGCCGTGGAAGAGAGCAGGCTTGGAATACCCCTCATTATCGGCCGGGATGTGATTCACGGTTACCGCACTGTCTTTCCGATCCCGCTCGGTATGGCAGCCTCATGGAACCCTGAGGCCGTACAGCAGGCCTTTCGCATCTCAGCCATCGAAGCATCTTCACAGGGTATCAGATGGACCTTCGCCCCAATGATTGACATCACCTGGGATCCACGATGGGGAAGGATTGCTGAGGGGTGCGGTGAGGATCCATTCCTTGCATCTACACTGGCCGCAGCAATGGTCAGAGGTGCGCAGGGTGACAGCCTCAATGACCCGACTTCAATTGCGGCTTGCGCCAAGCATTACGTCGGATACGGCTTCGCCGAGGCAGGACGCGATTATAACACAACTTATATTTCCGAGCCTGTGCTGAGGGACGTGGTACTCAAACCCTTCCACGCAGCGAAGGAGGCAGGAGCACAGACGTTTATGTCGGCATTCAATGACCTGAACGGCATTCCTACGTCAGGCAATGAGTTTACTATCAGGCAGATACTCCGCAAGGAGTGGGGGTTTGACGGTTTCGTGGTCAGCGACTGGGCATCAGTTACTGAAATGATCAGCCACGGATACGCAGAAGATGAGAAAGACGCAGCAGCAAAAGCCATCAAGGCCGGTGTTGAGATGGAGATGGCCACAACTTCGTACTTTGACAACATCAAAGCCCTGCTGGATGAGAAGAAGATTACAATGGAGCAGATTGACGAAGCAGTAAGAAATATCCTAAAGGTAAAATACAGGCTCGGTCTCTTTGATAATCCTTATACTGATCCCGAAGCTGAGAAAAAGATCCTTGATCCGGCATTCCTGGAGCATGCGCGTACTGTGGCACGTCAGAGCGCCGTCCTGTTAAGGAATGAGAACACTGCACTGCCACTGTCAGCTGATAAGATCACCTCTGTGGCCGTAATCGGCCCTCTGGCTGATGCACCCCGTGACCAGCTTGGCACATGGTGCTTTGACGGCAAGGAGGAAAATTCCGTAACACCGCTCAGGGCAATCAGGGATTTACTGGGAGAGAAGCGTGTCAAATATGTGAAAGCGCTTAACTACAGCCGCGACAAAAACAAGGCAGGCTTTGCTGAGGCGGTGGCTGCCGCACGCAGGTCCGATGCGATACTCTTCTTCGGAGGCGAGGAGTGGATCCTCTCCGGCGAAGGTCAGTCGAGGGGAGAGATAAATATCCCCGGAGCACAGACAGAACTGCTTGAGCAGCTTGCAGCAACAGGCAAGCCTCTCATACTGGTGATTATGGCAGGCAGACCCCTCGCCATTGGCAGGGAGCTTGAACTTTGTGATGCCGTCCTTTATGCCTGGCACCCCGGAACAATGGCCGGCCCAGCTATCGCTGACCTGCTCTTCGGCAAGGAATCACCGTCGGGGAAACTCCCGGTTACATTCGTGAAGGATGAGGGACAGATACCATTCTACTATTACAGGAAGAACACCGGCAGACCGGCTAATGATGATGCATGGACACCCTTTGACAGCATCCCCGTGGTGAATCCCCAGGGCTCACTGGGCTACAAATCGTTCCATCTCGACTTCGGGTATACCCCGTTGCTTCCATTCGGTTACGGACTCAGTTACACCACCTTTGACTACACTGACATCGCCCTGTCTTCTTCTGAAATGATTATGGACGGATCACTGACCGTAAAGGCTAAGGTCACCAACAGCGGAGCTTATGATGCGGATGAGATTGTTCAGTTCTATGTCCGTGACAGGGTGGGAAGCCTTACCCGTCCTATCAAGGAACTCAAGGGCTACAAGCGACTGAGGATTAACAGGGGCGAGACGGCAGAGGTGGAGTTCACCCTCACAGCTGAAGACCTGGCTTTCTTCAACGGCAAGGAGACTGTCACGGAACCCGGTAATTTTGATGTCTGGATTGGCCCGAACTCGGATGAGGGACTCCATGGCGAATTTATCCTGAAATAATGAATCATAAACAAAAGATAATGATACAATTGGGAGCGATCATCCTGGCTCTGGTGCTGCTGGCTCCGGGATGCAACAAGACCGAAAAACCGGAAGATTTACCTGACAACCCCAATACCGGCAACAAGGTCCTTGTGTGGAGCGATGAGTTTGACTACAACGGGTTACCAGATTCGAAAAAGTGGAGTTATGACACGGATGGCAATTCGGGCGGTTGGGGCAACAATGAGTTGCAGTACTATACAGCTTCAAGGCTGAAAAACGCTGAGGTAAAAGACGGCCACCTTTATATCACTGCCCATAAGGAGGATTTTGAAGGCTTCAAATACACATCAGCCAGGCTTGTCACACGACAGAAGGGCGATTGGCTCTATGGAAGGGTTGAGGTGAAGGCAAAAATTCCTGACGGCAGGGGTATGTGGCCGGCTATATGGATGCTGCCAACCGACTGGCAATACGGCGGATGGCCTGCCAGCGGCGAGATTGACATAATGGAAAGTGTCGGTTACGATCCCTACAAGATCGTTGGCACCGTGCACACCGAGGCCTATAATCACTCAATCGGAACTCAGAAGGGGGCAACTACAACGGTTCAGACATGTTACAGTGATTTTCACGTGTACGCATTGGAATGGGAGCTGGCAGAAATCCGGATTTACGTGGATGACCTGCTCTATTTCACCTTCAGGAATGAAGGAACCGGGTACAAAACCTGGCCTTTTGACAAACGGTTCCATCTACTTTTGAATGTGGCGGTTGGAGGTAACTGGGGAGGTGCTCAGGGAGTCGACGACGCGATCTTCCCGCGAACAATGGTGGTTGATTATGTAAGGGTTTATCAGAAAAAATAATTTGTATGCCACATCTGCTGGTTGCTTTATTCGCCGTGTTGCTTATAGCCTGCAACCGTCCTACCGAAAACGGTAATGGCACCGGTGATGGCAGCGGAATCTTCGCTGAAGCCTGGATTACAGCACCCCACCAGGGCATCCTGTTTGAAAAGCAGGAGACAGAGACGGAGTTTGGCAGTGCGGTCAACGCCGATCCGACAATCGTGGTTGACACCACTGTTCGCTACCAGGAGATTGACGGATTCGGTAACTGCCTGACCGGTGGCAGTGCCATACTCCTTAACCGCATGACCCCCTCTGCCCGCGCCACACTGCTCCAAGAGCTCTTCAGCCCTCAGGGGAACGGAATCGGCATAAGCTACCTAAGGGTTAGCATTGGCGCCTCCGACCTTAGTGACAGGGTGTTCACCTACTCTGACCTTGCCCCGGGGGAGACCGATCCGTTGATGGAGAAGTTCAGCCTTGAAGCGGAGAAGGTGGACCTCATTCCTGTCCTGAAGGAGATACTGGCAATCGACCCATCACTGAAGATAATGGGCTCACCATGGACGGCTCCGTTGTGGATGAAAACCAACAATGCCTCAGTGGGAGGGAGCCTGAAAAGGGAGTGGTTTGACGCCTATGCACTTTATTTTGTAAAGTACATTCAGGCCATGAAGGCTGAGGGTATTACAATTGATGCCATTACAGTACAGAATGAGCCGCTTCACGGTGGCAACAACCCAAGCATGGTCATGACAGCCGCAGACCAGGCACTTTTCATCAGGCAGAGCCTTGGGCCGGCTTTTGCCGCTGCAGGGATCACAACGAAGATTATTATTTACGATCACAATGCTGACCGTACCGATTATCCCCTGGAAATCCTGAATGATGCCGGGGCAAGAAACTACGTTGACGGTTCCGCATTTCATCTTTACGGAGGGTCCATAAACAATCTTACGGCAGTTCATGATGCTTATCCAACCAAGAATCTGTACTTTACCGAGCAGTGGGTAGGTGGACCGGGCGACCTGGCCGGTGATCTCAAATGGCACGTCGAGAACCTGATAATCGGCGCTACACGGAACTGGTGCCGTAATGTACTGGAATGGAACCTGGCCTCAGACCCGACCTATGACCCTCATACCGCCGGAGGATGCGACAGGTGCCTGGGCACCATCACAATCGATGGTAACAGCGTAAAACGAAACCCTGCCTGGTATATTCTTGCTCATGCCTCAAAGTTCGTACGACCCGGGTCAGTACGTGTGTCATCAACGATGCAGGGCAATTTTCCAAACGTAGCTTTCCAGACCCCGGAAGGGAAGAAGGTTCTTATTGTGCTCAATACAACGGATACGAAAAGGAATTTCAACGTCAGGTTCAGGGGGTTCATCATGCCGCTGAGTCTCAACGGCGGTGCCGTGGGAACCTGGATCTGGTAAGATTCAGTTTTTCACAACCGTTCGCGGGATACTTCCTTCTGAAGTAAAGATCCTGATAATGTAGGTCCCCGGAGTCAGGACGCTCATATCAACGACTGTCTCAGGACCACCGACCTGTTGCGTAAGGATGATAGTTCCGCGCATATCATAGAGGCAAACGCTGCTGATGTCCCTCGCAGCGCGGATCGTAAGAATATCACTGACAGGATTTGGGTAGATGTTGATGATGACCTCTTCGGCAGGCTCTGTAACTGAAGTGATAACCATGTTCGATGCCTCCCAGCTTTCCGGCAGGCTGTTATCCAGAGCAAGGTCCCTGAGCTGAAGGTATGAGCCATTACCATCTGCATCCGGCCAAGGAGTCCGGTCAGCATACTCAACCATGTCAATCACATTGCCGAAAGCATCAGCCATCAGGAGCATCTCTCCGCTGTTTGACAGGTGCCTTGTGAACTGTCCGAAAGGTGAGAAACCGTACCTGGACTGAAACACCGCAGCGTTTGCGGCTATTATCACACATAGTCCAGGACCCAGTGTAGAATTTGCAGGAAACTGGTACACAAGTCCGGTGCCCGTGAAGAATATGCCGCTGAGGTTAATAGTTGTGGTGCCTGTGTTCCGGATCTCCAGGAACTCCATGGCATCACTGTCAGGGAACTCGGTTGAAATCATCGGATGATAATTTATCTTTGTGATTGTCAGCTGAGGCACTGTGATGTTGCTGCATGCTGTGTAACCTCCGATATTGGCTGTGATCCATGCTGCACGTTCCTGCATGAACGATTTGATGGCTGCAATCCTCACCGACTGGTTAGAAACCTTGCCCCACCGCTGACAGTCGCGCGCCACAGCCTCTGAGATGAGTGCTGCTGTCTCGTCAACAAAGGACTCACGTACTGTCCTGTTTAGCGGCATTCCCGACTCAAGCAATTCATTCCACCGCTTTGAGAGATAGCACCTGAAGGTGCTGTTATGAAACAGGTCTCGCCAGAAGCGTGAACCGTTATTGTAGTAATAGTCCTCGAAATACCATAGGTTAGGTTTGCTCCGGTCCAGGTACCACTGGAACAGGTCGTTTCCGAAAGAAAGGTCCAGGTCCCAGACCGGTCCGGCACGAAGCTTTCCGTTTCTGTCCTTGTGAAAATATGTACTGTATTGGTAGGCATCGGGATTGGAGGCAAACTCATTGACAATCATAAAGTCGATGAAGGAGGGGATGTCTATCAGGGCAGGATAGCCGTTGACCACTGAAATGTCGTTGTTCCGCGCTGCCGATTCAAGTCTGAAGAACTCCCCGCTGATGTACGAAGTCTGCGTTGAGGTGGCATCCTCCGGTTTGGGCAGTTCATGGATATATTCAACCAGGGAATTCTGAAATGAATACATCTTCCAGGCTGGCTGATCACCACCGGTCAGCTTGTCTGCTTTTGAGATATAACCTCCCGTCAATGAAGGCAGGCTGTTCTCATCCTTGCCGATCTTTATGACATCAATCCTGTTGTCATCCGCCTTTAGTTTCTCCTGGAGCATATAGAGCCCCATATAAACATTATTGACGAGCACCTCACAATAGATTGCCCGCGAGGCGTAGTTCCCCATCTTCCTCGACAGGCTGTGACTGAAATAATCTCGGACAAATGAAGTGTCAAACACCATTCCTCCAAGGATCCAGTCGTTCTCCTCAGGCATTCCGAGTAGGCTGACGTTATTATTGGTGACGTCATCCGCCATGCGTGTAGTAAAGCCGTAGTTTTTCTTGGGTGATTCCTGGGATGAGGATCCCCTGAGTTCGATTCCTATCCTTCCGTTATAATTCAGGTATAATGGATTATTCTGGTCGGACAGGTAGTTTCGTTGTCCCGGTCCGCGGTCTATGATCTTCATTGTGGCCTTGACCTTGGGCTCGTCCTTAATGGCAAGGCTACCGTCGGTATTGATGATGACAATAGGCAGATTGCTGTCAGTAAGGGTCTGTCCGGCCAAAGGAGAGGCCAGAAGGAAAAGCAATATGATCCGGATAGTAGAATGTTTCTTCACACAACCCTAATAACCCCTCAAAAGTAGCATTATTGTGTTAAAAGCCTCCCGGTATTGGCAGCTAACAACATAAGGTGCTGTTGCGGGTTCAGATTTCACGGCAGAGGGTATATTTGCATTATGAACAGTCACGAAGCCCAGGGTACTGACAAATGCTCCCGCGAGTTCCAGATCTTTGTTAAACCGGCAGGCGCCAGGTGCAATCTCAGGTGCTGCTATTGCTATTACCTGGAAAAAGATGCCATGCGGGAGGGATCAGACAGGTTCCGCATGAAAGATGAGGTTCTGGAAGAGTATGTCAGACAGCATATTGAGGCTTCGCAAGGTCAGGAGATTTTTTTTTCATGGCATGGCGGAGAACCGGCGCTGGCTGGCATCGATTTCTTCCGCAGTGTTGTAGCTATTCAGAAGCGCCTTGTCCCTGAAGGCTGCCGGGTCCTCAACGGGATGCAGACCAATGCGACACTGATCGATGAAGCGTGGGGCCGGTTTCTGCGTGAGGAGGATTTTTACGTCGGAATCAGCCTTGACGGGCCGGAACGTTTTCACAACAGCAACAGGAAGAAGGTGGACGGCAGGGGCACGTTTGCAGAGGTGATGAGGGGGCTTTCCGTCCTTCGTGACCACGATGTGCCGCACGAGATACTGTGCGTTGTCAACAGCGAAAATGCGCACGCACCTCTTGAGGTTTACAGGTTCTTCAAAAGCCTGGATGCTTCATTTATTACATTCCTTCCGCTTGTTGAGCGGCAGGGTTACAATTCTGCCGGGGTGACAGCGCGCAGCGTCCGGCCGGCTGACTTTGGAAGATTCCTTTCCGCCATTTTCGACGAGTGGGTTGAGAATGACATCGGAAAAATCAAGGTACAGATATTTGAGGAAGCGCTCCGCACTGCGTTCGGGCAGGAGCACACCCTATGCATCTTCAAACCCGTCTGCGGTGCCGTACCGGTAGTGGAGATGAACGGCGATTTCTACTCCTGTGACCACTTCGTGGATGAGGTGCACCTTATCGGGAATATCATGGATTCCTCGTTGGACAGTCTCCTGGATCATCCCCGGCAAAAAGCCTTCGGCGAAGCCAAGAAAGCGACATTGCCCAATTATTGTATTGATTGCGATGTGCTTGAGATGTGCAACGGGGAATGTCCTAAAAACAGGTTTCTTGCCGCACCAGACGGCGAACCTGGTCTGAATTATCTGTGCGAAGGATACAGACAGTTCTTCAACCACTGCCGTCCCTTTGTCAGTGAAGTTGCAAAAGTTTGGAAAAGTGCTCTTTAGGCGCCTTGTCACACCAGGCACAGGTTCTGCCCGGAAAGCGCTGATCAGCTACCCAGCTTTTCCCTGAAAAAAGTTGTTGTCCTATCCCATGCCAGTTCTGCGGCTTCCTTGTTGTACCTCGGACCCGTGTCATTGTTGAACGCGTGCTGCGTACCCTCGTAGATAAATATCTGGTAATCTATCCCGGCCTTTTTGAGGGCCTCCTCGAAGGCTGGTATTCCGGCGTTGATTCGTTCATCGTCGCTGGCATAGTGAGCCATCATCTTTGCCTTGATCCTGGGTACATCTTCAGATGCGGGTGTTGACCCGTAGTAGGGTACTGCCGCATCGAGGTCCGGTGAGTTGACAGCCACCTGGTTGGTCATGGCGCCGCCCCAGCAGAAGCCTGTGCAGCCCACCTTCCCTGTTGAGCGCGGATGGGTTTCCAGGTATTTTACTGCTGCGACGAAGTTTTTTATTGTCTCTTCGCGATCCAACTGGCCAATAAGTTCGCGGCCCTTGTCCTGGTCTTCGGGAGTACCGCCCAGCGGCGAGAGGGCGTCCGGGGCCAGTGCCACGAAACCCTCCTGTGCCATACGGTTGTTTACATCGCGAATATGAGGCGTAAGGCCCCTGTTTTCGTGTATGACGATTACACCCGGGTACTTTTTCTTTCCTTCCGGAACTGAGATCCATGCGCGTATGTCACCGGAGGCGCCGGGGTAGTTTATGAACTCGCCGATCACATTCATGACGCGCTTGCCGGCTGCCCTGGCTGAGGTGCCACTGCAACCGGGCAGGATTACCACGGCAGCGGCTGTACCACCGGTCACCAGTGCCAGTTTCTTCATGAACTCGCGCCGGCTTACATTGCCGTTGCGGTACTCCTCGTACAGTTCGTTTACTTTCCTCTTCATTGGTCTGCTGCTTTATTTGGGGTTATCTGTCTCTGTGGTTCAGGACTTGCGTGTCTCCTCCTTGATTCTCTGGATATGCCCGCGGCCGAGCCCCTTCACCTCACAGCCGAGCTGGAAGTAACGGCGGATCTTAACATCGGTCAGAATGCCAAAGCAATCGATTATTGCTGCGGGCTGACCAATTGTCTTCACCACCTTATCCGGGTCAAGATCGAGATAGGCGGAATGGGGAACTGCAAGGATGACAGCCTCGGCTCCCTTGAGCGCTTTATTGAGGTTTTGTTCGATACGTATCTCCTTGAGTTTTTCCTGGTTGCGGAAGAACTGAGCCTTGCTCTGTCCTTCAGCCGGGTATGAATCCTGCTGCTCGAACTCCCACCAATGTTCAACATACGGGTCATGTACTCGTATTTCTGCTCCCATCTCTGTAAGCTTGCGTATCACTATTTCCGATCCGCTGTAGCGTGTGTCACCCACATCCTCGCGGTATGCGGCCCCTAGCACAAGCACGTCGGCTGCTGCAATGGGCTTGCCCATGTTGCGGAGCGCGTCGCGCGTCAGCTGCCCTACATGAAGTCCGCGCGTGTCATTTATGTCAATAGCCATCGGGGTGATCCTGAAGATATCATCTTCAAAACCAAGGATATGCTTGTAAGCCCAGACGCCGAGTCCCCCGTCCTTAGGGAGACAGTAGCCTCCGATTCCGGGTCCCGGGAAGATCATGTTGCTGTGCGTCGGTCTCATCTTTATCGCTTTTATCACCTTGACAAGGTCGACTCCGTTTCGCTCTGCGAAGAGGCTCCACTCATCGAGGAAGGCAAGGATTGTGGCACGGTAGCTGTTCTCTACGATCTTTGCCGTCTCTGATTCGATGGGCCTGTCCATGACGGTGAGGGGGAATTTTTCAGTGTTCAGAACCTCAGTGAGAAATTTTACGACACGCTTTTTCGCCTCCTCGTTGATGCCGCTGCAGACTCTCCAGAAATCGCGGATGCTGGCCACGTAGTTGCGGCCAGGCATGACCCTCTCGTAGCTGTGAGCAAGGAGCGGATCACTCTTGATGCCTCGTTTGGTGAAGGCTTTCTTCATGATGGGGTAGGCCACCTGCTCGGTGGTTCCCGGAGCTACGGTAGTCTCAATGAGTACAAGCGCTTCGGCAGGTATATGTTCTGCAATGACGGCCAGTGAGGCCTCAAGGGCTGCCATGTCAGTCTGCCCGTTGCGGACGTTGCCAAGCTCCTCCTTGATATAATCACACTGTACGTCAACAACCACAACGTCTGCCAGTTTGAGCACATCGTATGTATAGGTTGCCATGAGCGTCTTCTTATCATTCACGCAGCGGGCGATCATAGGATCCACCTCGGGATCCTCGGCCTTGACGGGAGATACACCCTTGTTGAGCATGGGAATCTTCCAGAAGCTCCGCACACTGGGACGCTGCATCCCGATTACGAATTTCGAGGGTTTGCCTTTCTTGTCGACTGTGTCGGCAACGATGGCGGCCATCACCGCACCAACGAACCCGACACCCATGACCACTACTATCTCCCGGCCTTTGGCGCGTTCCTGCTTAACCCGCTTTTTACTGTTTTCAAACTCGGTTTTGTAATCTTCCGGTTTCGGAAGGGGAAATTTTTCGCCGCTCGGGCTGACGGAATACTTTTC
>JACDJC010003443.1_pt1 | contig 11483 bp, 12 predicted proteins | sample 7454191 | NCBI WGS metagenome assembly JACDJC01 (sample SAMN14253291, study PRJNA609438) | sludge metagenome | isolation source: sludge after 25d culture with pyrite and EDTA | collected 2018-12-20
GACGAGACGCTTCCGCCCGCGGTAGCCGGCAATCAGCTCGGCGAGCTCCGCGCACCCGTTCACTTCACCGCCCGGGCTGTCGAGGTCGAGCACGACGGCGTGGACGCTCGGGTCGTGCATCGCAACCGTGAGGTCGCGCGCGATGAGCTCGTAGCTCGTGGCCCCGCTTACCAGCGAGAACAGGTTGGCGTAGCGGAACATCGGCCCACGGATCGGCAGGCGGGCCACGCCCTCCCGGACCTCCACGTCGTAGGCGTTGTCGAGCGGGCGGCCGAGCTGCGCGGCGATCGCCTCGAGGTCGCCCGCCTTGCGGTAGGCGACCGCGAGCATCGTGCGCAGGGCGTCCTCGCTGATCGCCCAATGTGCCGTGGCGAGGGCGTCGAGCACGAGGTGCGGCAGGCGGTCGGTCATGCGCGCGCCCCGCCCTCGGCGACGAGCTCCGCGCGCGCGAGGGAGAGCCGACCCGCGGGGGCGGGCTCCTCGAGCGGAGGCGTGCGGCCCGGGTCGGCGTTCTGGGGGTCGCGGGGATTGCGGGTGGGGCCGCTTGTTGGGGCCGCGACCGCCGCAGGCGCACCGGCCAGGCCGTCGCGCACCTGGGCCCGACGCTCCTTCACCTGCTGGGCGTGGTTCTGCTCCCAGTCCCCGCCGGTGAGCTTGGCCGTCTCCTCCTCGAGCGTGGCCAAGCCGTTAGTGACGCGGAGGATCGCGGACTCAACAGCGCTCCGCTCATCGATCTGGCCAGCGGCTGGCCCGGTCCACGCCGCGTCGCACCAGGCGCGGCGCACGAGCGGGTCCTCGAAGAAACCCGGCGCGTCGAGGAGCCCGGCGGCTACCGACTCGGCGATCACCCATTCATAGGAGGGTTGGCAGAAGGTGCGCACGAGGGTAGCACGTCGGCGCTCGAACGACCGCCAGGCTTCGAGGAGCGCGGCGCGGGACGCACTGTAGGAGGCGTTGAAGCGCTTGACGAGGAGCTCGTACGGCACCTCGAGCGCGACGCCCACCTGTTGCAGGATGGCCTGGACGAACGGGTCGAACTTGTCGTTCGGCCGGCCGGGGTTCACGGTCTCGACGCTCTCGCCGGCGGCGAGGTCGAGGATCGCCCCGTTGCCGAGTCGGTACTGCGCCGGGTCCGCGGGCGGCTGCTGGCCGGCCGGGAGACCGAGCCCGACGGGCGCGTCCGGGGTCGCGTGCTTGATGAAGACGGTGAAGCAGGCCGCCAGCACGGCCGCCATCAGCTCCGCCTCGGTGTAACGGTCAAGCTGCTTGAGCGGCTCGATCACAGGGGCGAGAAGCGGCACGCCGCGGGTCTGCCCGGGCCGGAGCGGGTCGAAGATGTGGAGCACGAGCCGCTCGCCCGACTCGGGAGCGACGGCGGGGACCGCAGTCCAGGTCAGCCCGCCCCGGCCGAAGAAGTCGCCCGGGTGGCGGCTCGCGAGGTGGTAGCGGACCGGCTCGCCCAGCTCGTTGATCTCGACCCCGCCGGCGAGCCGGTCGGTGTCGGGGCCGAACTGCGGGTTCGAGAGGTAGTCGGCCTCGAGAAGCTGGAGCGCGAGGCCGAGCAAGCGACCCCGTGCCTCCTTCCGGCGGCGGATCGCCAGGATGTCCCCGCTCTCAAGGCTGCTCACCAGGACCAGCGCCTGCAGCGTGGCGAAGTCGAAGCGCCCCGTGACATCGCAGGCCGGCGTCTCCGCCCACCACGCCCAGATCCGCGCCGCGTGCGCCTCCCACGCGCTCGCTTCCTCCTCCGTGAGCCCGAGCAGGTCGCGGTCGATGCGGGCCCTGGGCGTGAGGCCCGTGCCGACGGCGCTGGTGACGATGGTGTTGAGGGCGCCGGTCGCGAGGGGTGCGTTGCGGCGGAGGTCGCGGGAGCGGGCGCGGAGCGTGGCCAGGTCGCCGAGGCTGTCGCGGTCGGCGCTGCCGAGGCCCGCGAACCACTCCTGTAGGGCGCGGCGGTCGTACCGGGCGCCCGAGTAGCCGCCGGCGAGGGCGAGGGCAGCGCGGGCCTGGTGTCGCCGGAGTCCCCGGATCGGGGACACGTAGGTGACGAGCCGGTCGATCAGGGTGGGCCCGGGCATCGGGGGGAGCCCGCGCAGTGTGGGGCTCATACCGGCACCCCGAACCGGACCCGGATACCGCCAGCGCGGGCCTTCGCCGGGTGGCCCTCGGGCAACCGAACTGCGAGCTCACGCTCTCGCGTGACGAGCTGCTCGTAGTCAGCCCGACTGACCGACCGCCCGCCAATCGCGTATCCCTGCGCGCCGGTCTCGATGGCTTCGAGCGCGGCCTTGACCGCGAGCCAGTCTCGGATGGCGAAGACGGCCGGCAGGCCGGCCGCGGTGTACGTGACACCGTCGAGCACGACGCTCGGCGTCCCCGTTTCAAGCTGGGTGATCGCCTGGTTCGCGCTCGCGAGTTTCGCGGCGTAGAGGGAGGTGGGGGTCGCCATGCGCCGCACAGTAGGGGCGGCGCGGGGCGGGGAGGAGGGTTACGTGGAGCGAATAGGGGTACTCAGTGACACAGGCCCGGGCACCGGGTCGGCTCGCGGCCGATGCTCGCGCAGGGAGCGCAGCATCCCGGCCGCGACACTGACCGTCCTCAATACGGCTCGCTACGCTGCTGCCGCTTGGCGCCGCGCCAGCTCGGGCCCGAAGTTTCTCGCGTTGAAGCGCTTCGCGAGCCCAAACGCGTCGTCCAGCGAATACAGAAACGTACCGAGATGCTTTGCCACCCAGCGTTCCCCCGAAGCGCGAGAGGCAAAAAAGAAAATGAAATGGCAGAACGTCTTCACCAGGTTCGCTGCGGACACGAATTCGTGGGCATCGGGTAGCAGGAACGACACCACCGCGTGCCTCGGTTCGGAGGACTTGATCTCCTGCGGCGTCACGGTCAAGCGGACTGCTTCGCCGATCTCCGGGTCGGGCGACGTGACGCGCCCCCGCTTTCCCAGGATCTCGGGAATGAAGAGGGTATCCCAGGCACACCAGGTCCACAGGGTGCGGCCCTCCAGTTCGAGTTGATGGTGCATCCGGGCCGTGGTGAGCCCGCCAAAGCCTGACACCCGCCCCTGGTCGTCCAGATATGCGAAGGCCTTGAGCGAGTCCCGTTCGAGCAAGGCTCGCGCTTCCGCAGCCGACCTGCCAAGGGCCAGCCCAAGGTGCTCGGCGTCCACCGGCTGCCCCTTCGCGAGCTCCCGATAGAGTGTGACAGCCACCTGCTGCTCTTCGGGGGAAAAGCCGGGCAATGCGGCGTCCAGGGCCGCCCAGTACTGGTCAACGGGGGGAGTGTAGTTCGCGGTCATCGGAGTATGTCCTTTCGGTGGCGGCTGCCAGCGTGGGCGCCGTTGTGCGGTAGCGAGATCGCACTACGCCGCGCAGCACGAGAGCTTCGCCACGTCCTTGGTGAATGTTTGCGCCGCGAGCTTGATGCCCTCCGACAGGGTCAGGTAGGGGTGGAAGCTCCCGGTCAGGTCCTCAATCGTCAGGCCGAATTTGATTGCCAGCGCGGGTTCGGTAATCATCTCGCCGGCCTCGGTGGCCACGATGTGCGCGCCAATGAGCTTGCGGGTTTCGGGATGCGCCAGGAGCCTCACGAATCCCCGGGTATCGCGGGCCGCGAGCGCACGCGGCACGTGCTCGAGCGCGAGGGTCGCGACGAGTGGCTCCATCCCCTGCGCGCGCGCCTCGTCCTCCGTCAGTCCGACCGAGGCCACGGCGGGGTCGGTGAAGGTCAGTCGTGGCAGCGCAGCCAAGTCATAGCGGCGGGCATGGTCCGAGAGGGCGTTCTCCGCGGCCACGGTCCCGGCGTACGCCGCCACATAGACGAACATCGGATCGCCGATCACATCGCCGGCGGCATAGATCCCCGGATGCGTCGTCTGGAGGAACTCGTTGACCACGATCTCGCCCTTCTTGCCTAGCGTCACGTCCAGCGTGTCCAGCCCGAACCCGTGGGTGTTGGCGCGGCGGCCAGTGGCGACGAGGAGTTGCTCTGCCCGCGCCGTGCGCGAGGCGTCGCCGTCGACGAAGGCGACGCTGTACCCTTCCTGGCGCCGCCCCACCTGGGTGATCTGGACGCCCGTGTGCACTTCGAGTCCCTCGCCGCGGAGGTAGCCTGCGAGGGCCTCGCCAACCGCCGGCTCCTCCGCCGGCACCAGCCGCGGCAGGGCCTCCAAGACCGTCACCTGGACGCCGAGCCGGGCAAACATCTGGGCGAGCTCGAGCCCGACGGCGCTGCCGCCAGTGACGATCAGGGAACCAGGGAGACGCTCGAGCGCCATCGCGGTAGCGTTGTCGAGGTAGCCGGCCTCAGCGAGCCCGGGAATTGGTGGCGCCCACGCGGAGGCCCCAGTGGTGATGATGATCTTCCCGCTGGTGATCGCCCGCCCATCGGCGAGCTGGACGGAATTGCCCGACGTCACCATCGCCCGTTGCTCGAACAGGGTGATCGCCTCGTAGGCCCGGAGGACGTCCCAATACTTTGCCTGGCGTAGCGCCGCTACCAGCTCGTCCTTCTGTGCCCGTACTGCTCCCCAGTCCGGCCGGCCATCGGAGGTCGGGATGCCCGCGAAGCCGTGATGCGAGCGCCGATGCTGCGCCTCGGCTGCCCGGATCAACGTCTTGGAGGGGATGCAGCCGACGTTCACACAGGTCCCGCCGAGGGTCCCGCCCTCGATCAACCCGACGCGCGCGCCCAAGTCGGCCCCCTTGATCGCGGCGGCAAAACCTGCCGAGCCACCCCCGACAATGAGAAGGTCGAAGTCCGCGGCGCTCCGGTGGATGATCGCGGGCCCCGCACCGCTGGGCGCTTCCCGGACCTTGGCGTCATAGCCGGCGTTCGCGATGGTCGCTTCGATCAGTTGGGAAGTGACCTCGGGTCCGGCGGTGATGCGCGCGAGGGCGCGCGGGTGGCTGACCTCAAGGACGTCCTGGACGCCCGGAACGGCCCGGAGTGCGTTCGCCACCGCGCGTTCGCAGTGCTCGCAGGTCATTCCCGTCACGTCGATCGTCAGCTCATGCGGCGGAGCCATGGCGCCTCACGCGCCTCCGGACTTGCGCGGAGTCGCGGTGCTGTCCGGCAGCTCGGTGGCCACGTACCCGGTGAGCCGGGTCAGGTGGGAGACAATCTGGGCGGGGGTGACGCGGCGAGGGTCGTACCGCACCACGCCGAGGCTATCCTCGAGCGTCACCGTCGCGCTGTAGACGCCGGTCAACCTCTTGAGGGCCACGCGCGCGGTCGTCGGGCAGCTGCCGCACGTCATCCCGGAAATGTGCAGCCGCACCTGGGCGGTGTCCGCGGCCGGCAAAGAGACTCCGGGGGGCGTGGTTGCCGCTGCGGTACCTACTCCCCCACCGCACAGCGGGCAGAGCATCGCCGCACCGGTGAGTCCGGCCGCCAGGACCAGCCCGGCCTTCATGGCTGACAACATGGTTCATCTCCTGCGGGCCGCGCCCGCGTCGCATGTACTCACGATCACACCCTTACCCCAATACGAACTTCGACCACCAGGGGAACGTCAGCAACGGAATCGCGATCGCCGTCGCAATCCACAGTGCCCACTTCATGCGGCGCCGAACCCGCGGCGAGGCGCAGAGCCGGCCCGGCTCGCACGCGTTCCGCTCCTCACGGCGCAGCACGACAAACCCCGCCCCGAGCGAGAGGACGGTGCCCGCGACGAAGTACGGCCGCAACGGCTCGAACGTCGTCGCGAGGCCGGCGCCACTGAGGCCCAAGAACACGGCGACGAGCGGTCCCGCGCAACAGAGCGCCGAGCCGATGGCTGCCGTGACGCTCACGCCCGCCGCGAGAAGGGTCTTACCGACCGGGGACGCCATGGTCTCCTAACGCCTCCAGAATGGGGCATTCGTCTGTGGGCCGCCGCGCGGTACAGGCTTCGGCCAACTGCTCCAGCGTGCGCCGCATCCGCTGGAGGTCGCGGATCTTCTGTTCAACGATCTCGATCTTGGTTCTGGTTTTCCGTTCGACCGCGTCACAGGCGGCGCCATGCTGGACCCGCAGCCCGAGCAACTCTTGGATCTCCTGGAGCGAGAACCCCAGCTCTTGCGCGTGTTTGATGAAGCGAATCCGGCCCACCGCGTCCTCGGCATACTGGCGATATCCGGATGGCGTACGCCGGGGCTTGGGGAACAACCCCCGCCGCTCGTAATAGCGGATCGTCTGAATGTTGACCTCGGCCGCCTCGGCGACCTGGCCGATCATTAGCGCCATCGTTCAGCCTCGTTGTGGCTAAGAACAGTATAGACCCTGTACTAAGGTATAGGGTCAAGGGGCGTGCGTACGTGAGAGGCGCTGGACGCGCAGGGGCCACCGAACTGAGCCGGGCACGGTTGCCCAAGTTGGAGGACTGGTAAAGAAAACAGGGAGCCGGAGGCTCCCTGGGGAGGTAGTGCTCGCCATGTAGCCTTCCGGCGAGGGTGTAGTGGGAGCAACCATATCGGCAGGAAAGCCCTTGTCAAGAGCGCCGATAGGCTGCCTGCCGCCATCCGTCGCCGGACATGCCGTTGTGGCACAACGGGTTAGATGCCGGCGGAGCTCCCGGGACGCGGCGGTCTGACTAGGCCGCAGCAGTGAACCCTTCGTAGCCGCGATCGAAACGCAAAGATAGCCGTCTAAGTTTTCATATCTCGGTCGTGACGTGGCGCAGGAACTCCCGCAACCTGCCCTGTCGGGGCAGCCCGCGGCGCGAGGATCAGGCGATAGGTGTTGACCCGGCCCCGCTTGGGGCCCCGCTCGACGTACCCGATCCGCTCGAGCCGCCGGACGGCACGCCGGACGTTGGCGGGGTCAACCCGCCGGCCAGCGGCCACCCGAAGCCGCGCGAGAAAGAAGGACTGCTTGAGCTCCCGGTACTCGTAGACGTCGAGGTATCCCCAGAGGACCACCAGGAGGCACACGTCGGAGCCCCGGAGCCGGCGGGCGATGCCGTCTACGGCCGCGTCGTGGAGCGCCTTGGGCAGCATCCTACCAGACCCCTCGCGAGCGGACGCGCCGCCCACCGGCCTCCGTGCCGGCCACCATCGGCACGGCACCTTCACCCGCCGCGTTCGCCTGTTCCGCCAGCGCGCCCAGCGACGCGATCACCGCAGGGCCGAGGCCCGCGAGTGCGGCCAGCGCGAGGACCGTGACGTCGAGTGCCTCGTTCCGCCGGCCCTCGATCGGGGTCCACTCCCGCACCGGCCGTCCTGCACGATACTTGGTGACCAGCCGCTCGGCCGTGAGCTGTTCGAAGAAGATGCGGTCGGTGGTGTCCGGGAAGTGCAGGTAGCCCGGGCCCGGCGTTCCGATGCGGAGCCGGGAGTGGAGCAGGTCCTTCGCGCTGTCCACGCCCACGAGGACCAGGTGGCGGCTCTTCGCCTTCGTGGTCTTCACCGGCCCTGGTTGGGCCCACAACGGACGACCGCGGCCGGGCACGCCCTTCGTGGCATGCACCCGTCGGCCGCGCCGCGGCTCGGCGAAGCGGTAGACCTGTTCGGTCTGGTAGCCCGAGTCGATCGCCGCGGCAACGATGCGGAGCTCGGCGCCGCCGGCGTGCCGCCAGGGGCGCAGGAGCAGCTCGTCGAGGATCCGCCAGACTTCCGGGTGGCCGGGGTCGCCATCGAGCTGGGCCCAGCGAATCAGCCACCCTTCCTCACCGGCGCCCCAGCCGTACACGCCCAGCTCGAGTCGATCGCCCTGCACGTCCACGCCGGCGGTAAGGAGGCCGACACCGCGCGGCAGCTCCGCCTCGTAGGGTTCGACCCGGGCGGCGAGCGCGTGGGGCTCGATCTCCGCGCCTTCTTCCCGCCAGGTCTCGCCGAGGATCGTGTTCACGAACCCCTGCAGGCGGAGCGGCGAGCGGCGGGCCTCGAGGAACTCCCGCATCACCTCGGACCACCGCACCCACGGCGCCACCAGGGCGTTCAGCTCGAAGCTCGCCACCCCGTCGGTGGGCCGCTCGGCGATCCAGCGGGCCCCGCGCAGCATCCGCCGCTTCTCCGTCTCGGGAATCAGCGTCCCGCAGGCGATGCAGGCATACCGTGCGCTCGCGGGCACGGGGTCGCCCGCCGCGTCCCGCTCGCAGACCAACCCGTACCCGCCGTCGGGCCGGAGCCAGAGCAGTTGCTGCTCGTGGCCACAGGCGGGGCAGGGGAGGACGTACCGTCGGCGGTCACCCTCCCGGAACGCCTCGTCGATGCGCGAGAAGCCCTCGATCGTGGGCGTCGAGAAGAGGCCGACCTTCCGGTTCCAGAAGGTGGCCGTTCGCCGCCCGCCCAGGACCAGCTGGTCGCCCTCGCGGCCGGCCTCCGGCGGGTAGCCGTCCACGTCGTCGAACAGCACGACGCGCCGGGACCGCTGGCGAAACCCGGACGGCGCGTTGGCACCGGTGATGCCGAGGTGCCCGCCGGGGAAGCTCTTCGTGAGGAGCGTGTTGTCGGGATCGCGGCCCCGCGGCTCCTGCACCTTGGCCGCGAGGCGGGGCGAGTCGCGGAGCATGGGTGCCAACTTCTCCTTACTCCACTTCTTCGCCTCCTCGAGCGAGACCTGCACCACGAGGATCGCGCAAGGGTCCTGGTCGATGTAGTAGCCGATCACGTTGTTGATCACCTCGGTGCCGCCCACCTGTGCCGGCTTCTTGAAGACGACCTTCCAGATCGCGGGGTCGCTGAAGGCGTCCATGATCTCGCGCAGGTACGGCGCACGGTCGGTGCGCCACTCGCCGGCCTCCGTGCTCGTGCCCTCGGACACGACGCGGTAGCGGTCGGCCCACTCGCTCACGGCGAGCCGGGGCCGCGGCGCGAGCGCGTCGCGGAGGAGGCGCGCCTCGACCCGGTGCCAGACCCGGAGCGCAGCCGGGTCAGGCGCGAGCAGCGGCGGCACCGTCGTCGTCGGCCTCATCGGCCGTCGACTGGAGGTCGGTCATGAGGTCGGTGATGAACTCGTCAAGGGCGAGCTGAGCCTCGCCGATCGTCGGGAGGCCCACGAGGCGCGGGGCGTACTTCCCCGGCGCGTTGAGCAGGCGGGACCGGAGACGGAACAGGGACCGGGCGACGAGCTTGCGGGCGACGCCGATCGGCAGGAGTTGGCGGCGGGCGCGGGCCAGCTCGAGCGCCTTCAGGTCCGCTTGGACCTCGACAAGCCGCCGCTTCTCCGCACGAAGGCCCTCGGCCTCCGGCGTGGCGTTCGGGTTCGGCGTGCGCCGCTCGACCTGTTCCTGCAGGTACCGGATGTACCAGGACATGCAGACGCCGAGGTCGTACTTCCCCCGGTTCGTGCGCGGCATGCCCTCCGCTACTAGTTGCTGTACACGGCGCGGCGTGATGTGACAGGCACGGGCGAGGACGGTGACGCTGACCTCCGCCACGCGCTACGCCTCCGCCCATCGCTCGCGGACCACGCGGTAGCCGGCGGGCGCGCCCGTGCCGAGCAGCGGGAGCTCCGGCCGGAACACGGGAGGGCGATCCCATGACGGCTCCCACGTGGCGAGGCCCTCGTCCTGGGGGATGCGCACAACCACGGCGCGCTCGAGGTCCTTGAGGACCCGCTCGAACAAGCGAAGGCCGAGGGGGAAGAGGTCACGGCGCCAGAGCTCGGCCGCAGAGTCGCCGGGCCGAACGAGGCAGAAGTCCTGCGCGGCGATGTCGCCGGCGTCGAGTGCGTCGGAGAGCCAGTACACGGTCCCCCCGGTTACGCGGTCGCCCATCTTGATCGTCCAGCGCACGGCGTCGCGCCCGCGGTGGAGGGGAAGGAGGGACGGGTGATAGCCGATCGCGCCGAGACGCGCGCGGAGGCGGGTGCGGCGACCGAGGTACTCGTGCGAGTGCGCAGCGACGATGAGGTCGGTGCCGTCCGGCACGCGGTCGGCGCGCAGCTCACCCGCCGGGATCCACGGCACGCGGTCGTCCTCGGCTGCGGCGCGGAGCCGGTCAGGCAGGGGCTGGCCGTCGGTCGAGGTCCTCGACGCGAGCGCCGGCGCCGCAACGGCCACGACCTCATGGCCCAGCCGCCGGCAGAGGCGGTAGGAGTCCGCGCCGAACTGCTTCTGCCCGGCGATCAGGAGCCGCACGCGGCCTCTCGGCGCTCGCCCAGAAACCGGAAGCCCTGCACGGCGCGGAAGTGGCCGCCGTAGCCGGCCGTGGCGCCGCCGGCGCGCGCGATCGTGGCCGCCGACTTGCGCTTGTTGCCGCCGTGGAGCACGGCGCTCACCTGGCGCCACTTGGGGTCGCGCCGGAGTGCGGCGCAGAGGCCGGGGTGCGACGTGTGGAAGATCGTCGTCACCCGCCGGCCCTGGAGTCGGCCCTTGCCCTCGAGCTGCAGTTGGCACACGGCGTTCAGGAATCGGAGTCCGACACCGGCGCCCTGCCACTCGGGCATCACCACCAGTCGGCAGGCGCGCGCTTCCACCGTGCGCCCGACGTTCTTGGTGCCGACCGCCAGGTGGCAGACGGGCTCGGCCTCGACGGCGCCCACGTAGCAGGTCGCGCCGATCATGCGGGGGACCTTCAGATAGTGATGCGGCTCAAACAGCGGCCAGTAACGCCAGTCCGTCTGCCAGAGCTCGAGGTCGAAGCGGGGGCGTCGCCAAAGATGCCTCCCGGCGTACGTGCCCGTGCGGGTGTCGAAGACCCAGTCCGGCTCGAGCCAGTCCACGATGTCGTAGTGACACGAGAGCAGGACCGCCTGCCCACCGGTGCGCCGCCATGCCTTCTGGAAGGCGAGCGCGCCCACCTGGGCGATCTGGCGGTCCACCACCGAGGTGAACTCGTCCACCACCACCCGCGCCGGTGCCTCGCAGATGATCCGGGCCAGGTCCGCCCGGAACCGCTCGCCGTTCGAGAGGACGTGGTAGGGCCGAAGCCAGGCGGGCACCGTCCCGAGTCCCACCGAGGCGAGCGCCGCGGTCACCCCGTCGAAGTCCCCGGCGGGTGCGATCGCGTCCACGATGGGACGGTCGGCCGGCCAGCCGTCCGCGCGGTAGAACGCCTCCTCGCCGAAGAGCTGGCGACCCAGCGAGGTCTTCCCGCTCCCGCTGGGACCCACGACGAGCCCAACCCGCCAGTCGGCGTCATCGATCGGCAGGTCCGCCACCAGGTCGAAGTTGCAGCCCGTGTCGGCGTTGAAGAGCGACTTCACGCGGGCGGCCCGATAGCTCGTGAAGTCTGAGCAGCGATTGCGAACTTCGACGCGCATCAGGTCACCACCACCTTTACCGTGTAGCCCTCCGCCAGGAGCCGCTCGTACACCATCTGTTGCTCCGCATCGTCGCGGCAGACGACGATTACCCCGTATTGCTCCTTGTAGCGGCCCTCGCCGGGGTCGAGGTCGGCCGGGTCCACGTTTCCGAGCAGGGAGGCCAGCTCGTCCTGCTCGAACCCGGTCAGTGCGGCGTCGTAGCCCAGCCCGCCGAGCTCCTCCACCTCGAGCGCGAGCAGCGCCTTGTCCCACTCCGCCTCCTCGTGGGTGCGGTTGTCGGCGATGCGGTACGC
>JACDJC010003445.1_pt1 | contig 11482 bp, 8 predicted proteins | sample 7454191 | NCBI WGS metagenome assembly JACDJC01 (sample SAMN14253291, study PRJNA609438) | sludge metagenome | isolation source: sludge after 25d culture with pyrite and EDTA | collected 2018-12-20
GAATAGCTTCCCGAGGCATCGGGAATAGAGCATCAGCCTTCCAAGCTGAGGGTCGTCCCGAGAATTCGGGATTTCCCGCTCTTTTTCCGGGAATAGCTTCCCGAGGCATCGGGAATAGAGCATCAGCCTTCCAAGCTGAGGGTCGTCCCGAGAATTCGGGATTTCCCCCTCTTGTATAAAATCTGCACGGAATTTAATCCGATGCGGATTTTTTTTTTGCTTTTTTTATCTCATCCATTCAATTCGTATCTTTGCAGTCGAAAACCATCAAAAGCATCAAAGTCATGTTGTTAAAATTATATCCTGAAAACCCCAATCCCCGCGAAGTGGCAAAAGTTGTAGAGGTGCTTCGCGATGGGGGCCTGGTTATTTACCCTACCGACACGGTTTATGGATTGGGCTGTGACATTAATAACAGTCGAGCTGTTGAAAAAATTGCCCGGATAAAAGGGATTAATCTTAAAAAAGACCACCTCTCGTTTATATGTCACGATTTGAGTCACCTTTCCGACTATACCAAACCCCTTGACAGCAGCACTTTTAAACAGATAAAGAAAAATCTGCCCGGTCCTTTCACTTTTATTTTACCGGCCAACAACAATGTTCCGAGACTTTTTAAAAACAACAAACGAACCATTGGGCTGCGTATCCCCGATAATGCCATCATTCAGGAAATAGTACGTCAATTGGGAAATCCCATCCTGAGTACTTCCATTAAGGACGACGATGAAATATTGGAGTACACCACCGACCCCGAACTGATACACGATAAATATAAAGACCTGGTGGACATTGTTATAGATGGTGGGTACGGCGGCAACGAAGCCTCAACCATTGTGGATTGCACCGGCAGCGACGGCTTTGAAATCATCCGGCAGGGGAAAGGGGTGATTGAGGAATAGACGAGAAGCAGCCTCCCCCTTTGGAGAGCTTGTCCCGCTTTTGCGGGAGGGTTGGGGGAGGCTGCCCTTCACGCAAACATTTTCTCAACTTTTCGGATTCCCGAAGGCAATGCAAACACCACCACGCGGTCTTCGGGCTCGATGCGTGTATCGCCGTTGGCAATCATCACGGTATCACCACGGGTTATACCACCTACATTCATATCCCTGGGCAGGTCCAGGTCTTTTAACACGCCTCTGGTTATTTTTGAACCTGGGCGTGCAATTAATTCGAGCACCTCGGCATCGGTGGCCGTCAGGCACCTTACATGTGATACACTGGCGTTTAGGGTGTAGCGGTAAATGTAACTGGCCGCAATCAGTTTTTTGTTTATGAGCGTACCTATGCCAATATTTTCGGCCAAATCGATGTAGTCCATATTTTCAACTTCGGCCACTGTCTTTTTTACGCCCATTTTTTTTGCCAGCTGACAAGCCAAAATATTTATCTCCGAGTTGCCCGTGACGGCTAAAAATGCATCTGTTTTGTGAATGCCCTCCTCTTTTAAAAGCTCCAAATTACGGCCATCGCCGCTAATAACCAGCGTATGTTCTAAAAAATCGGCCAGGCGGGCACTCTTTTCGCGATTTATTTCTATAAGCTTTATTTTATACTGGTACTCCAGCTCTTTAGCCACCTTTTTGCCAATTCGGCTTCCTCCAAGAATCATTAAATTACGAATCTCAAACTGCTCCTTGCCGGCATCTTTTAGCAACTGATCAATTCCTGAGCGGGTGGTTATTACGTAAGCCAAATCATTATGCAGCAAACAATCGTCGCCACGTGGGATGATGGTTTTACCGTCGCGATAGATGGCCACGGTAAAATACTGATTGTTTTGGTGCAATGCCGAGGACTCGGATAACGAGAGGTTTACTATTGGGGCATTGCTGCGTATCTTCAGAGCCATAAGCAACAGTTTACCATCGGAAAATTCGAAAATCTGCCTGACCCCTATTTGCTTCAGGGAAGTGATGATCTCTTGTGCGCCTAAATGCTCCGGATAGACCATCTCATCTACCCCCAATTGCTTAAAATACTCCTTATTTTCGGACTGTAAGTATTCGAAGTTATTAATTCGGGCAATGGTCATTTTTGCGCCCAGCTTTTTGGCCAGCATGGCCGAAAGAATGCTGACCTCCTCGTAGGGGGGAACTGCAATAAAGAGATCACACGAGCGCACCTGCGCTTCAATGAGGTCCTCGATGCAGGTTACAGACCCTAGCCTGACCATCAGGTCGAGATGGGCATCGGCCTGTCTCAATTTGGCCTCATCCTCGTCGAGCAAAACCACGTCATGATCGGCATTGCAAAACATTTTGGCCAAATGGGTTCCAACTTCACCTGCTCCTGCAATTAAAATTTTCATAGTACTCCTATATTTTCAATAGACCGGTAGATTTTCAGAAGGCGAAATTAAGAGATAATAATTGAAAAAAAGAACAATCTCACAAATGTTCCACGAAAGCACCTTCTATGGAGACATCATACACGGAAACACCCGCTTCTAAAACTTCAGCCTTCCATTTTGCAACCCACCACGCCGGGCATGCCGACGAGATGATTAATTTCTTGCACTCCAGGCGCTGCAACAACCGGGCCACATCGCCTTCTACCTTATTCATCATCACCACCCCACGCAATGGCGAGCTTTGTCCGGGATAAATATCATCTACATGACCCCGATAAACGCCCAGGAAACACCCACTTTTTACCGGAAAGAAAACGCATGGGTTGTCGGTATCGACCTCAGGGTTAAGACTTTGAAGATGACGGTTTACCGACAGTGCTTTTCGTGTAAAATAGGCATTGGCCACAAAACCATGCTTCTTGTCGGTTACCTGAGGGGAGCTCCACACGAACCCTTTACCTGCAAGAATACTACCGATAATATTGTCATTACCTGCATCGAAAACCGCAAAGGTATTGGTTTGTACTTTACTGAGATATTGCACATTTAAGGCAATAAAAACCATAATGAGTGCTGCCAGAGATAGTTTTAAAAAATGGCGCTTTTTAAACTCTACAAACAGCAACAGAGATATAATAAAGAGATAGATAAACAACATCAATGGCCACGATATCCAAATATTTTCCTGATAGGCTCCCGGAAGTGTATCGAGCCATGTTACCAGCTTGTTCATAAAAACAAGAATATCGTTCAACGGAGCAGCCACCATTTGAGCGACAAAGGTAAACCCGGAAAAAGCCACCAGCAAAATGGAGAAAATAATGATGGGAGCCACCAAAGGAAGCACAAATAGATTGGAAAGGAGAAAATAAAGAGGAAAGGCATGAAAAAGAAAAACAGAGAGCGGAAAAGTTGCCAATTGAGCTGCCAACGATACCGATGTGAGATCCCACAACCAACGAAAAAAGATGCTTCCACCGGCCATGAAGCCACTCAGCAGTGGAAAGAGGGTAACGATGCCCGCCACAGCCAAATGACTCAACCAAAAGCCCGCGTTAAAAAGTGCCAGGGGATTAATAATCAGTATAATAAAAGCCGATACGCCCAAAAGGTTATAAATATTGGCAGGACGGTTTACAAACAATCCCACCTGGATAACGGAGAACATAATCACCGCTCTAAAAACGGAAGGAGCTCCACCGGTGAGTGCTGCAAAAAACCACAAGCCACTCAAAATTAACAGCAGCCGGAGCAAGCTTCTGCGGGGTAATATTAAGGATAACAGAGCATTGAGCATCAAAAAAACAATGCCTACATGAAGGCCCGAAACCGCCAAAATGTGTACTGCACCCGATCTTACAAAGCGGTCCTTGATATGGGGGCCTAACTCCTCACGAATTCCTAAAGTTAATGCAGTTAATACGTTAAGTTCATCGCCATGAATCCCATGTGTCGAATAAATGCCTTTTACACGTTGTCGCATCACCTCCATAAACTCAGCCATTCCCTGCGGCCGGCCCCTGCCTCTTATTTGCAGGTTGGAAAAAGGCACAAAAGCACTTCCTGAAATACCCTGCCGGAACAAGTACTTGCTGTAATTAAAAGCATAAGGATTGGAAACAGGTTGAAGCCCGTTAATGGTTGCCTCCATTAAAACAGTATCGTTGACAGCCGGCGATGCCTCCCCGGGAGAGTCGGGTGAGCTGGTAACCACCTGCCATAAATCATTCCGCTTATAAGCCAGGTTGCTGCCGGGAAAAACAAGTACCGGTTCAACGGTCAAACGATGGTAACCTCCGCTTGTAAAGTCCTGGTTTTTAACTACAACCAATGCTTTTACATGTTGGGGAATATGAATTACCGAGGGCATTTTGTGGAGGGTAAGCACAATGCCGGTAGAAAATAAAAAAAGAGCCAGAACAACGCCAGGCAACCATCGCCATCTGAATTTGAGGTAAAACGCAGGTGTTACAATCAGCACCACCAACAGTAAGAAGGAGACGACACTAAATGCCAGAAAAGGTTCGACAGCCCCGAACCTGAAATAATCGGCGCACCAAATACCCAACCCAAATGGTACCACCAACCTGACAAAAGGAATATACCTGAGATACCCGGCCTGGTACATTTTGAAAAATAACTTAGGAGCTTTTAATCTTTCCGGAAAATATATTATACATCGCCAAAAAGAAGAATTTAAAATCGGTATATATTGGCCTCTTCATTTTCTGAGACAAATAGATACGTTCGGCTTCAATATTCCCTTTTGCATCGGGCATAAGCAGAGCTACATAGGGAGGAATGCAGCCGGGTTTGAATCGAATCCTCAATGCTTTAAGGTCCTCGGGCAACTCGTTGTACCTGGTTTCGCTCAGAGGTCTTACGCCCACAATATTAAGCTCTCCCTTAAGCACATTTAGTAATTGAGGCAACTCATCGAGCCAGTATTTTCGATAAAAGCGCCCCCAGGTAGCAACCCTGAAATCACCGTTTGGCTTCCCGGTTTGGTTGTAACCGTTAAGACGGGTTACATATTCCTGCAGAAACTCCGCAAAAGGGTGCATGGTCCGGAGTTTATACACTTTTATCATTTTGCCATTTTTCCCTACCCTGCTCATGGGGAACAGAGGGCCAAAGCTGGGCTTCTTAACATAATAAGGCTCACGCGTTTTAATCACTGCAAAATAGAACAATCCATTGATGTTTTTATATTCTATAATCTCGAAGCCACAACTCACCAACCGACCCAAAATTTCGGCTGTAGTGACCCAATGGGATTTGCTTCTGCTCAGAAAATAATAGACTTTTTGCAGGTAAGGAATTTTAGGTATTACCCGATGAAGCCAGAACGTGAAGAACCAATACAAATTGAACAGAAACCCTTTGAGGGTTTTTTGCTTTTTCTCTTTAATATTCGCCACCGATTCCACACATCCTATGAAGATAGCGGCATCGGGCAGGGAGTGGTTCATTACATTCAAAAACTTATTGATATATCGCACATTATTTAAAGGGTGCAAATTGACCACCGATCGGGTGCCCTGCCTGATCAGCACGTCAAGTTCATCAGCACGTTTGGTATTAATTACACTTACATTACTTCTTTCGGGAATAAGATGACCAACCAAAAATTCATAAACTTCGATATTAACTTTTCTAAGAATGGCCTCTTTGGTTGCATCCTGACGCGGCATGTTTAACAAGGGTCTCAACTTGAGATCCATCCGTTCTAAAACTTCGGTGTTTACTAATGGATAGGTAATATGTAAATTCATCTGGGTAAGCTTTAATTCAATACTTCACTAAACCTCTCAACTGTTGCTTAACACATGCAATTTACAACTTAAACAACCATAAATCAATATTGTTTTGGCTCATAACTCCGTCAAATAGCCTTTTTTGACCGGTTGTAAACCCCATTCACCATAGAATATCGGCATTTAACTAACAAAAGAGAAATACTTATCAAAAATACGATGTGAAAGTCCGGTTTTGAGCAATGGAGGAGTTTATTTGACCAATGAAAATAAACCGGATAGAACAAGCTTACTGTTAACGTCATACCAATCGACCGGCGGCGACAAATCATCAATTATTCAAAATCCGAGTGCTCACTTTAGTATCTTAAAAAAGAGTATCAAATCTTGCCTTTCACCTTCTTCCCGGTAGAGCTTACCTCGATATTATTTTTGAAAACGACCTCAGCGGGCACCTTAAAAAAGGCCAAACGGCTGGCGCAGGCAGCACGCACCTCCTCACCCGACAAGTTAGAACCGGCAGCTTTAACCACCACGGCCCTGATAGCCTCACCCAAATCGGGATGGTCCATTCCCTCCACGGTACAGTCCACCACTTCGGGCAGCGCCACAATCACCTCTTCAATCTCTTTGGGACTGACGCGTTTACCGCCTGCTTTTATCATCTCTTTTTTACGGGCGGTAAGATAAATAAAGCCATCGCTATCGACCGTGCCCAGATCGCCGGTATGCAACCAGCCGTCTCTTAAAGCCTCATTGGTGGCGATGTGATCTTTAAAATAGCCCTTCATAACATTTTTACCTCTGGCAATTATTTCACCGGTAACGCCCGGAACCACCTGGTTACCATCATCATCCACCACTTTCAACTCCACGTTGGGAATCCCTTTGCCGATAGAGCCCAACTTATCGTATAACCGCGTAGGAGGAAGGTAGGATAGGCGTGCCGTAGCTTCAGTTTGGCCATACATTACAAAGAATTGGATGTTGGGGAACACTTTGTTAAATTCGGCGATAAAAGCTGTATGAAGTTTGCCCCCCGCCTGGGTCACATATCTTAAGTGAGGGAATGAACCGGTTTTAAAAGAGTTGGATTTACGCAGTAATATCTGAAAATGGCTGGGAACTCCCGCAAAACCAGTGCACTTATAGGTGTTAAGATCGCGGATTACGCTCCCTAAAAACATAAAACTATTGTTGAGTGCCAACGTTCCTCCCACCCGCAAATGGGTGTGTAACAACGAAAGCCCATAGCAGTAGAAAAAAGGAAGCACCACCAGCATGGTATCGTTTTTACTTAAATGCAGATAGTCGAGGATTGACGAGGTGTTGGCCTCCAGATTGCCATGTGTAATCATAACGCCCTTTGGCACAGCTGTAGAACCGGAGGTGAAAATAAGCTGAGCCAGCTTGTGTTCATGAAAATGAGGCCCGGGTAGATATCCGAGCTCCAAAGCTCCGGTATTCAGAGTGCCGACCTGTGTTTCGTCCACCGAAGGCATCTCCGGAACCAGCCTTTTTGCTACTGTTGAGTGAATAAACGCAAAAGTGGCCGAGGTGGTCTCCCGGATATAATCAAAACTCGCCGGTTCGATGGCTGGATCGAGCGGCACACAAACATTTCCCGACTTCATAATGGCCAGGTAAGCCGTCACAAAGAAAGCATTGTTGGGCGAAATCAGAATAATCACCGAATCTTCGCCAAAGCGGTCGCCCAACCAACTGGAGAGGTCAGAAACTTTCTGAGCCATGTGGCGATACGAACCGTGCTCTTTGGCCGAAACCAGCATGTCTTTCTCCAGGTGACGACTGTTCTCAAAAAAGTAATCTACACAGTTCATATTCTTTTTATTTTAATTGTTGAGTCCACTTCGAAAAGTATATTCTTGCCACCAAGGCTCTAAGACACAAAGATTTCACGAATCACAAATTGCTAATTTTCAACTTATTGTAATACCTGGTGTCATTGTGACTTCGTGGTATATTTTCTTTTTTAGCCTTTCCGGAATGTGCTATAAGTTCACCGGGCCTGGGTTGCCACTATTCCCAAAGATTGTAATGATGCAAAGGAGGCTGTCGCAAATACTCGGTTGTTTTGAGTTTTCTTTCAAAATTGGCAAAATTATTATTCACTTCATCTTCGTTCATTCCTAATACCGGGGCCACCTCGGCGGCAGGATATCCATTCTCCCATGCGTACCACAACAAATCCATTTCAGCAAAGGGCATCTGATAAAAAAACTCCTCCTGCGTTTGTTCGGCTGTATAAGTATCCGTGGTGGGTGTGCGGTCAATGATCTCCTGAGGTACCCCCAGGAACTCAGCCAATTGGTACACCTGGGTTTTGTACAGGCTGCCGATGGGCATAATATCGGCCCCGCCATCGCCATACTTTACAAAAAAGCCCTGTTTCACCTCATGCTTATTAGGGGTTCCAACTACCACATAATGATTGGCTTCAGCGTGATAGTAGAGCATCGACATGCGGCTGCGCTGCTTGAAATTAGAAGCCGCCACAATTTGCAGGTATGCCTCCATGGGTAAACGCTTAGAAACTTCCTGGCCATTTTCAAAAATAACGGTCACGTAAAAAACAGCAGGTATCTTCTTTTCGAGTATCTCCTTAGGGATTACAATTTTCATCTTATCGCGACCGGGCACATATTCGGGCACCACGCTTTTCACCGCTTCATCGCGTCTGCGATAACAACCAAAGCCGGCCAGAGCAGCGCTGATGTTCTCTTCGATGGCCTTCACGCCATAAGTACCGGCAAGGTTAAGAGCCAGAGCCTTACTGTCGGGGCTTGAGTCGTGTTCGGGCAGCATCACCCCCAAAACCTTTTCGGGGCCCAGCGCGCGAACTGCCAGCGCCAGGGTAACCGATGAATCTATCCCCCCACTGATGCCAACAATGCCACCACGCCGGCGGAAACGTTGAAAAATATCCTGCTTTATCAGGTCACATATCCGGTTTACAAGCTGTTCGGGGTTTTCTATCTTTATTATCTCTCTGGAAAATGCTTTTTTGCGTTTCATAAGTTTAAAAAGTTAACTGATTCATCCTGGGTTTGCATTTACACTTTCTGGCCGGCTGTGGCGTTTCTAACCACCGATTGCAGGGTCTCTGCCGCCGAAAGAGGTATTATTTCGGCAATAAATCTCCGGTGTAATATAAGTGTTGAAATAACGGCTACTACCGCCATTTGATCAACTTCGGAATATTTGGTTCCGCTCTGTAATCTCTTTAAAAGAGAAGAAACAGATGCGGCATTAAATATCCCACTCTGTTTTATATTATTTTCGGATAAAAGTGGCCGGTAATAATCCGTTGAAAGTGCCTGGAGAAAAGGCATTGCCAGGGGGGCCCTATAAGCCTGCTTGGCCCTTTGCACAATACTATCAGGCAAACGATTCTTAAATTGATGCTTAAGAAGCACCTTCTCTTTCAACCCGCTCAATTTATAGGCATCGGGCAGAGAGTTGCAAAACTCCACCACATGGTGGTCTAAAAACGGATAGCGACCCTCTATGCTATTGGCCATAGCCATTCGGTCGCCCTGTGACGAAAGCAGATAGCCCGACATAAAGATGCGGGTTTCTAAATATTGGGCTTTGGCCAGAGGGCTCCAGTCCTTTAAAACAGGTGCCAGCTCCTGCTCCAGCCTAACAACCGGGTCCTCCCGGGAAGGGTAATCGTTCAGATCATCACTCAGCAGCTTCTTTATTTTAGAGGTATTGTTCCAACGCAGCAGATGAGAGTAGACCGGCGAATCGGTATTTTGCAGCCGGTAGCCAAAAAAGAGTTTTAGCGCAGCGGGATTCATGGATTGCAGGTTGCCCAAATAAGGATAGAGGCGCGAGAGTAATAGTGGACGCAAGCGCGAGGCAGGCTGCCTGGCCCAAAACCTGCGTACCATCATCTCCTTAAAAATATTGTATCCCCCTAACATCTCGTCGGCTCCCTCACCGGTCATCACCACTTTAATGTCATGCTCATTTACCAGTTTCGACAGCAGCATCATAGGCACCGGAGCAGTCCGAAGCAACGGCATCTCGGCATGCCACACTGCCTCGGGAAAATGAACTGAAATATCGGAGCTGCTGCAAATGGTATGATGGTGTTTCGTGCCCAATCGCCGGACCATTTGAGACTGGTAACCCGATTCATCGAATTCCGTGTCGGAGAAGCCTATCGAAAAGGTTTGGAGCGAATTATCGGGGCGATGATCTCTAATAAGCGACGCGATTACAGATGAATCGAGTCCGCCGCTCAGATAAGAACCCACAGGCACATCGGCACGCAACCTGAGCTCAACAGATTTACTCAAAAGAGCTTCAAGTTGTTCGCCCGCTTCATCAAAGGTGCCGGGAAAATCCTCCCCGCCTGCATTATAATTGAGATCCCAGTATTTTTTCAGGGAAATATGCCCCTTCGACCAGGTGAGATAATGACCCGGGGGCAACTCAACCACGCCAGAAAAGGCAGTTCGCGGAGTAAGAGTGGTCCAAAAAGTAAAAATCTGCTCAAGCGCCCGGGTATCCAATGCGCGCTCCAGTCCCGGGAATTCAAAAATAGCCTTTATTTCGGAGGCAAAAACCAATCGCTTGTTTTCAATGGTGTAGAACAAGGGCCGGATGCCCAACCTATCGCGGGCCAAAAACAGAGATTGGTTTTGAACATCATACACCGCAAAGGCAAACTGGCCATTGAGCAGTTGCAGACAATCGGCCCCATATTCCCGGTAAGCCAGCAAAAGCACTTCGGTATCGCTGGTGCTTTTAAACTTACAGCCCCGCTTTTCCAGATCGATGCGCAGCTCTTTGTAGTTAAAAATTTCACCATTAAAAGCGATCCAATAATTGCCGGTATCATCGCTTAAGGGTTGCTGTCCGGTGGCAAGATCGATGATGCTTAGCCTTACGGTGCCCATACCGCCCCCGGAGGACAGATACATCCCCGCCTCATCGGGGCCACGATGCCTGATGCGTGACAACATACGGTTGAGCACCTGCTCCGATTCGCTGCCATTCATCTCACTCCCCCAAAAACCGGCAATACCGCACATAGTTTATCCTTTTTTCTTTTTTACATAAGATTGAATGGCATTCAAATTCTGAAAATTCTCCTCCATAAGATCAATGTCATCGGTGTGAACACCATATTTCTCTTCCAAAAAGGAGATGAGGCTTAATAACCCCATGGAGTCAAAAATACCTTCGTCGAACAGCATTGTGCTGTCATCTATCTTTGAAATATCAGTAAATGTTATTTCAGCAATAAATTTTCTCAATTCTTCCTTCATCTCAAAGTTTTTTACCGGAGTGCACCTGCATTAGTTTTATCGTTTCCCCGCACCTGCTGCAGGCACCCCGCTTATTTAGTTAAATTGTAATAGTATTTCGATATGCAATGCATTTAATCTTTGCGATATTTGGAATTATACGAGTAAATCTAATGGAAGATACAGGCAAAAACCAAATTATTTGTCAAGGGTATGAAATATTTACACCAATGGAAGGTAGAGGGAGAGGAACAGGATTAAGTGAAAGGTGGAAGCGGGAAGCGGGAAGCGGGAAGCTCAAAGCTCAAAGCTCGAAGCTCAAAGCTCGAAGCAAAATAGGCATCAGGCATCAGGCATCAGGCAATAGGGTAAAGGGTGAAAGCTCGAAGCTGGAAGCGCGAAGTAAAATAGGCATCAGGCAATAGGCAATAGGGTAAAGGGTGGAGGGTAAAAGGTAAGGGTGGAAGCTGGAAGAGCGAAGCTGAAAGCTCAAAGCTCAAAGCTCGAAGCTCAAAGCAAAATAGGCATCAGGCATCAGGCAATAGGGCATCAGGCAATAGGGTAAAGGGTGAAAGCTCGAAGCTGGAAGC
>JACDJC010003448.1_pt1 | contig 11464 bp, 11 predicted proteins | sample 7454191 | NCBI WGS metagenome assembly JACDJC01 (sample SAMN14253291, study PRJNA609438) | sludge metagenome | isolation source: sludge after 25d culture with pyrite and EDTA | collected 2018-12-20
CAGATCAGGCCGGTGTCCATCAACGCCCAAAGAAGCTGTTAAGGAAGCAATCGTTAAAAGATCACGGCTGGTATGCTTGACCTGTTTTACCAATTTACGCCCTTGTTCGATCTGCTGCGAGATTTCTGCCTCATTCGGGTACCAGTCTTCCCAGAAACCTTCCGGGTCGGCTTCAAACATCATATTGCGTTCCATGATCGCCACCCGATCTCGGGCACCCAAAATGCCGTGGATTTCTACGGACAAGGCAAAACGATCCAATAACTGAGGACGCAAATCACCCTCCTCCGGGTTCATGGTGCCTACCAAAATAAAGCGGGAGGGATGCACAAAAGAAATCCCTTCCCGTTCGACAATATTCATTCCCATGGCAGCCGAATCCAATAAGACATCGACCACATGATCGTCCAGTAAATTGACTTCATCGATATATAAAAGCCCGCGATTGGCCGCCGCTAACACCCCGGGTTCAAAACTGCGCTCCCCTTTTTGAATTGCTTTTTCAATGTCTAAAGTACCCACCACACGGTCTTCGGTAGCCGAGACCGGCAAATTGATAAAAGCGGTCGGTTTGATCACCCCGGGCAACGTCTCTCCATTTAAGTTGCGCTCCTGACATTCCGTACACCAGGTGTTCGGGCTATGCGGATCACAACCAAACCGACAGTCCTGCACGACTTCAACCTGTGGTAACAGAGCGGCCAAAGCCCGGGCTGCGGTTGATTTTGCCGTCCCGCGTTCCCCCCGAATTAAGACACCCCCAATGCGGGGATCAACAGCATTTAAGATTAACGCACGTTTCATGCGTTCTTGTCCAACAATAGCAGTAAATGGATAAACTTGAGGCATAATCTACTTTCCCTAAATAATCAATGATCATTTTTAGTTTACCACTGCTAAAAATTGTCCGCAACCAAACGTAGGAGGCAGGTTATACAGGCAGGCCGTCAACTGCACAAAACAAGCCGAAATTTACTATAATCAAAATGGAGGTCTGATATGTCTGATAATCCTGCGGGATACCCCGCACTGTTAGCCCTGGGACTGATCTTTTTGATCATTGGGTATACGAATGACCACACGGCGTTCATGATTGTGGGTTTATTGTTCGGTGTGGTCGGCTTGGGCAAAACCCTGCCTCAAATTAAAGAAAATATCGATCCCAAACCCGATAAAAAACCACGGAAATAACGCCGATGCCGCCCTCCTTAGAAACAATTGGCCGCTGGCTGGTAATGATTGGGCTTGCTGTTGCCGTGGTTGGCGGACTGATTGTGATCATCGCCCGTTTAACCGGCTGGGAAAAATTCCCAGGCACGCTGCGTTTCCAAAGCGGAAACCTAACTTGTCTTGTTCCAATTTTGGGTTCGATTTTGATCAGCATTTTACTGACCGTATTGTTAAATATCATTGTTCGCTTTCTAAACCGTTGAGCAGACAATTTGACTATGGTTTCTCCTGACTTCATGGTAAGATTTTTCGATTGATATGACGAAAATAAAACCGCACTTCCAAACCCGACTGCGCCGCCTGAAAGCTTTTTTAATCCCGGTGCAGCCCTATCCCATTCCTGCGCAACTTCAAAAGAACTTCCGCCACCTTTATTTTGACATTGCCTGGTTTGGCTTATTAAATGGGAGTGCCATCTCCTTCCTGACCATCTTTGCAGCCCGACTGGGTGCCAATGGTAGCCAAATCGGCCTAATTAATGCCACCCCAGCCATCATCAGCCTGACCCTGGCCTTACCCATTGGCAGCTGGCTGGAAAACCGTAAACTGGACCGCTCGGTGTTCATCGGCACCATCACCCACCGGCTTTTTTACTTTCTGTTCGCAATCCTGCCTCTGCTGCTGATCAGCAACGAAACCCAAATCTGGATCATCACCCTCTTAACCCTGGTGATGAGTATCCCCGGGGCCGTGATCGCGGTCGGTTTTAATGTGCTATTTGCAGCCGCCGTACCGGCCAATTATCGGGGTATGGTCGCCGGGCGGCGCAATGCAGTCTTCGCGGTCGTGACGGTGATTACTTCCCTGGTGAGTGGGCGCATCTTAACCACGCTCCCCTTCCCTACCGGCTATCAAATTATATTTTTAATGGGCGCGATCGGCGGCGTGATGAGTGCGGTGCATCTCTGGTTCGTAAAACCCTATCTGCTGCCGGCCAGAGCTGTTCCCAAAGCCCGCCCCCACAGCGGGTTTACGTTTAAACAGCCGATCCGCCGCTTTCTGATTTATTTTACCTCTCACTATCACCCCGAGGCCCTCAAGGGAAATTTTGGAAAAGTCCTGCTGTTATTAACCCTCTATCACTTTTTCCACTACCTTTCCATTCCCCTTTTCCCGATCTTTACCGTCAATAACCTCAACTTGAACGATCAGGTCATCAGCCTGGGGAATGCCTTGTTTTATGTCACCATGTTTGCGGGCTCCACCCAACTGGCGGCCCTCACCAGTCGCTATGGGAATCACAAAGTCACTGCGATTGGCATGATTGCCCTGGGTTTATATCCCACCACCTTGTCCCTGGCTACCGGCCCGACCATGTTCATGGTCAGCATGGGGCTGGCTGGGTTTGCCTGGGCTTTGGGCGGCACCGCTATGGTGAATTATTTGCTGGATGCGGTTCCCTCAGAAAACAGCGCCGGATATATGGCCTGGTTCACGGTGGCCGTCAATGCTGCCATCTTATTGGGCAATTCATTCGGCCCGCTGATCGCGGCCTGGTTGGGCTTACCGGTAGCCCTGTTTATCTTTGGTTTGTTAAGATCGGCCGCCGGGTTGATCATCCTCCGGCGGGGATAACCGTTTGTTCACGCCCGCCCGGGCTTCGTTTGAGCAGTACAAAATATAAAACGATACTGATCGAGCCGATCAGGGCTGCAAAAAACCAGGGGGCATGCGGGGAAAAGGAATCGCTTAAAAAGCCGCCCAAGAGTGGCCCAATCCCCATGGAAACGCCATTGGTCATGCCGTGAATGCTCATATAACGGCCACGTTTATCCGGCGGAGCCAGGTTGGCGATGTAGGTCGTCGCGGTCGGCACCATGATCAATTCGCCCAGGGTCATCACCACCATCGCCCCCCAGAACATCCAAAACGTGAAGCCAACCCCAATCAATAAATTTGCCGCCACATAAAAACCAGCTCCCAGCGCAACCATGCGCACCGGATGGCGACGTTTGGTGAAGCGCGTGATCAGAATTTGCAGCGTCACCACCATGATGGCGTTCGTGGCCGGGATAAACCCATACACCTTTTCGGGGATGCCGTAATTTTGTTTGGTATAGACGGCCAATAATACCCAGATCATGGAGGCTGTCACCGCCGTCAGGGTGAAGATCAGGTTAAAGTTGATAAATGGTTTATCCCGAAAGATGGAGCCATATCCCCCAAAGCGTTCCTTCACCGCCACCAGGTTGAGATCTTTTTGTAAGGTCTCTTTTGCCAAAAACACCAATAACAAACTATAGGTGATCAACCCGACTGCGGCAATGTAAAAACCAATCGTGTATGAAGCCGAAGTCACAAAACCACCGACTGCCGGCCCCAATGCGATCCCCAAATTATTACTCATCCGCAGTACCGCATAGCCATCCGCCCGTTTTTCTTGCGGGATCATATCAGCCATCATCGCATCCGACCCAACGCGATATAAAGGCATAAACGCCCCTCGCAGCCCCATTAAAAGCGCGAAAGCCGCCACACTGCCCGCAAAGCTCATTAACACATAACACAGCCCATTCCCCGCCAGACTAATCACCATCACCCATTTGCGCCCAACGCGGTCGGTGACCGGGCCGGCCAGAAAAGAAAATAACAGGTTCATGGCCGCATTGATCGACATCATCGAGGCCACCACGGTTAAACCTACCGAAAGCGTCTCGCTGACGTAGATCATTAAAAACGGCCAGATCATGCTGGAACCCATCGTGCCAATCAGCATGCCAAAGGCCATCAACCAAAATTGACTGGGATATTGATTGCGAACACCGCGAAGTTTTGTGATCATCTGCGTCTCGTCTAGCGAAAAATTATCAGCTCTCCTTGCCCTTTGTGGAGATACGATCCTAATTCGATAAAGAACATAACAGATGCCGAATTCTAACACGGTTTAAAGGAAATCCGTCTTCCAAAACCCCGAGGTTGGGTGCCCTGCAAACCAACCCACCGTTTTCTCTGTGGGCCTTTGTGGTGAATATTTTTGCGGGCGAGGCTACAGATGATCGTTAAGGCAGGGTTAACCGTTTCCGCCTCGCCCCTCCATGCCCTCTTGGTGACCGTAGGGGTTCGTGGTTAATTCCCTTTTTAACCCTATTCCTCTTCCCAAAACACTTTTATAAGCTTATGGTAAAATTGGCAAAAGCGTAATCCCTTTATAAGAGGAAACTATGGTCAGTCAAGATTTATTAGACATTTTACGATGCCCGGCCTGTGTGCGGGAAAAAGACGGAAATTTAGATTTTTATCAGCAAAGCTGGTTAATTTGCCAGGACTGCGGCCGCAAATATCCGGTGGTTGATGATATTCCGGTCATGTTAATTGATGAAGGTGATAAATGGGTCAACACCGCGCAGGACGTTTTACCCATCCCGCCCCCTCCGATGGATTAATCCTTCCCTTTTTACAAAAATTATCCGAATTGGTATTGGTATTGCAACAGGTCCAACGCTAATTCAGGATTTTATTTTTAATGGATGAAAAATATATGGCACAACCCAAACCAACCCCACGGCAGAAGACACCTTCTACCAAGTTAAATAAAGTCACCATCATCTTGCTGATTGCTTTTGTGATCTTGGCAGGTACCACAGCGGTTTTAACGTTTAACCTCGCAAAAAATATCATCTCCACCTGGACGATGACCGACATGGCCGGCTTGCCGGTCGCCCCGCAAGGCTCCAATGATGCCGCAGCCGGTGAGAACCCAGGCGTTGACCTAAATGTACCCTTACAGGCCCCCGATGGCCCACCCGCCGAACCCTGGGATGGCAAGTCCCGGGTGACGATGCTCGTGATGGGGCTCGACTACCGCGATTGGGAAGCCGGTGATCTGCCGCGCACCGATACCATGATGTTGATCTCCATGGATCCGATTACCAAACAAGCCTCGATGATGTCTATTCCCCGTGATATGTGGGTCAACATCCCCGGCTTCAACTACAATAAAATTAACACCGCCTATTACTTCGGCGAATTGTATAATTTGCCCGGCGGCGGCCCAGGCCTGGCCGTGCAAACCGTGGAAGAATTCTTAGGCGTTCCGGTCAACTACTACGCCCAGATCGATTTTTCGGCCTTTGTGCGTTTCATTGATGAGCTAGAAGGCGTAAAAGTTACCCCCAAGGAAGACATCACGATTGACCCAATTGGGGTTGGCTTAAAAGAACATCTGGAAGCCGGAAAGACCGTTACCCTGACCGGCGATCTGGCACTCGCCTACGCCCGCGCCCGTTATACCGAGGGCGGAGACTTTGACCGTGCCCAACGCCAACAAGAAGTCGTTTTATCGGTGCGCGATCGCATCTTAGGGTTCAGCATGATGCCGACCCTGGTTGCCAAAGCCCCGATCTTGTATAAAGAAATTGCCTCCGGCATTAAAACCAACCTGGATTTAAACAAAGTCATCCAGCTGGCTATCTTTGCACTGGATATTGACCGCGATAATATTAGCTCCTTTGTGATTGGGCCTGAGTATGTGGAATTTGGCAAATCACCGGATGGCTTAGACATCTTACAACCCATCCCCGATAAGATCCGCTTACTGCGTGACCAGGCCTTCACCTCGGGCGGCGCGGTTGGCCCGGCAGCTTATTCTGACGAACTGGTTTCCGACCCCTTCAGCCTGGTGAAAGCAGAAAATGCCCGCATTTCCATTCAAAATGGCAGCTGGGCAACCGGACTGGCCGGAAAAACCGCCAACTACCTGCGCGCCAAACAATTCAACATTGTCGAAGAAACCAATGGGGAAGCTACCGATATTACCACCATCTATCTCTACAACGGCAAGCCCTACACCGTCAAAGCGATTTATGACCTGTTTGCCGAAGCCGGATTGAGCGAACCGCGCCTTTACAACCGCACCGATCTGACCGGCCAGCTGGACATCACCATCGTCCTGGGCAACGATTGGGCGCTCCACGACCAGCAAAATCCGCTGCCGGAGAGTTAGTGAAATATCAGGGCGGGGCATACATAAGCTGCCCCGCCTTTTTTATTTTTTGCTAGCGTTTGCCAACACTGCCCAAATAGATCACAAACTGGTTTTCCCCATCCAGCCCCAGCACGCGGTTGATTTCATCATCGTTAAAGGCGGCAATTGCACACACCCCGCTCTGAATGGCTTCGGCGGCCAGGTACAAGTTCTGGCAGACATGCCCGGCATCCAGGTGCAGGTAGCGGTAGCCGCGTTCCCCATACCGCCAGTACATACGCTCTAAGACCGTCACCCAGATGAAGGTGACAGCACTATCCCGCACCTGATGCTGGTCAAAACAGGCCGTGGTGATCTGATTGTTGATGGCTTCACCCTGCTTCACCGGCAGCAGGGCGTGTTCCAGGGCAATATAGCGGTACAAGCCAGGCTGAATCCCTTCGACCTGGTTGATTAACAAATAGGTTTCAAAGGCATGGCGTGACCCGGCCGAGGGCACCGTGCGGAACGTAACCGGCCGGCTCGTCACCCGCTTGATTCCCTGTGTCGCCCACAGTAAAAAGCTTAATTCTGCCAGGGTTAAGGGATGCTCTTGATAAGATCGCAAGGTTTTGCGCTGTTCCATGGCTTGCTTTAAATCTAAGGCATACGCGGGCAGATCACCCACTTCCAGCAGTGGAATTAAATGAGCGGCGGGGTCATAATCCAATTCCAAGGGTGGCTGCGGCAGACCCTGATGCTGCTGTGATTCTTCTGCGAATTGTGGTTTCGTCTCGTGCATAAATTGTTTACCAATCCCGTTTGTCATTTCTTCCTCCTGGATTTTTAATGGAATGATCGATCTTTATCTATTATAGTATACGAAACTTGGGTTACGCGGTCATTCAATTTTCTCCCAATCCGCTCTTCCCCACCATTAAAAAATATTCGCGCAAATTCGCGTTTATTCGCGGTTAAATAAAAAGCCAATAAGAATAGGAAAGAAGATGAAGGTTTGACCAGGGATTGCTCAACCACCCCCTCTCTTCGTACCCTTGGTGTATTTTCATAGTCAATCCTTCTTTATTGATGATAGGGATCTACCTGTTTCCCAACACCTTACGCTTGATCACCCCGATCACCAACGTTAATTCTTCGATCCTTAACAAATACGCTGCCCCGCCATACACGGCCACCCCAATCACCAATCCACCCAGCAACTGCCCCAGGCTGGGCAAGGCCAATCCCCAGCTTAAGAATGCCAGCAGGGCTGCCCCCATGACCCCCGCAGCAACCAGAGAACGCCACAAAGAAGCCCAAATCTTCCCCCCCCCGATACCGTGTAACCGCTTGCGCATCAGCCATAACAAAATACTGACTTCTAAGGCAGTAGCGAGGCTGTTGGCGAGGGCCGGTCCGCCATGCGCCATCCAGCCGATACGGGCAAACAGCCCGGCCAAGGCGATGCTTAAGCCAATATTTAAAGTCATGGCTGCAGCCCCGATCAGTACCGGCGTTTTGGTATCATGCTGAGCGTAAAAGGCACGCACCACGATCTCTAAGACGCTGTGCCCGACCAAGCCGGCCGCGTACCACAACACCGCCCAGGCCACCAGCTGTGTATCCTGGGGGGTAAAAGCCTCTCCACCTTCATACAAAAAACGGATGACCGGAAAGCGCAGCACGATTAGCCCAATCGAGGCCGGAATCGATAACAACAAAATGCTACGGATGGCGGATGAGATCGAATTGCGCATCTCATCGGTTTTTCCCAGCGCAAATTGTTCTGAAAAAGTGGGCAAAGAGGCGGTGGCAATCGCCTGGGCAATAAAATTCAAAGGCAATAACATCAGCGCGAAGCCATATTGAATGGCGGTTGCACTGCCTTCTGTATAGCGCGAAGCCAGGTTGATATTAACCCAAAAGTTAATCTGCACAATCGAAACCCCCACCAAACGCGGCAGCATCAGCCAGCCTACTTCGCGCACATAAGCGTTGTTAAGGCCCAGTTCGGGGGTGTACCTTCCGCCTAAGCGCAGCAGCTTGGGTACCTGGATCAATAAATGCAAAGCGGCCCCAATCACCACCCCCCACGACAGGCCAAAGATACCCAGCGAGGGGGCTAATACCAGCACGCCAAAGATTTGGCCTAACGAATACAGGGCGGGAGCCAATGCCGGAAACAAAAAGCTTTGATGGGCGTTTAAAATCCCCATCACCAGACCCGAAATCGCGAAAATCACCACAGAGATTAAGTTGATATACATCAACTGCACCGTCAGCTGAAATTTAACGGGGTCATTCACATAGCCCGGCGCCAAAACATAGCGCACAATCTGGGGGGCAAAAACAACCGCCAACAAGCTGACCGCCACAGCAATCATCAACACCCAATTGATGATGGCAGAGGCCAGTTTCCAGGCTTCTTTTTGGGCTTTTTGGGTTAATAAACCCGTAAAGGTCGGCACAAAAGCCGATGCCAAGGCCCCCCCGGCAATGATATTAAACAGCGTATCCGCCACGCGGTTGGCTGCGGTGAAGGCATCCATTTCAAGCCCGGCCCCAAAGGTTCTCAGGATGACGACATTGCGCACCAAATTGACGACGCTCACCAGAATATAAGCAGCCATAACCGTCCCGGCAGCGCGGGCGATTTTTTGATTGGCAGAGGGGAATTTGGCCTTCGGAGGCAGATTCATGCTGCCGATTATAGCGTATTTTTGTTAAATATTGACAATCCAAAAACCTGCTGATATATTTACGGTATTGTAAGAAGCAATCCAGTTTTATTAGAAGAAGTAACAAATGAATATCTGACTGCGGGTCTCGTAACCCATAAGCAATATTCCAGTTCGCTTCAGACCAAAACTACTCGCTTCAAAGTACTATTCTTTTTTTGGAGGCAAAAAAATGTCTGAACGTATTCAAGGAACCGTCAAATGGTTCAACGAGACCAAAGGTTATGGATTCATCGCTCGCGAAAGTGGTCCTGACGTGTTCGTCCACTATTCCGCTATTCAAACCAGCGGCTTCCGCAAACTGGTCGAAGGCCAGGCGGTTGAATTCACAATCGAAGACGGCCCAAAAGGCCCGCAGGCTGCTGAAGTTGTAACACTCTAAGTTGGTACAAAAAAGCCGTAAAAGCCCCCACCGGTTTGGTGGGGGCTTTTTTTATGTCTTACATCCGATTGCACAACCTTTCCCAGGTAGCTATACTGAATATGAGAGGGGTTAACCCTTTTCCTATTTAACCGGTTCGCACCTCTTTCTTATCGTTACCTATTAAAAATTAATCATCCAGATTTTCTATGTGACCATCAAAAGGAGGATATTTTGACCACCCATCATTTCGTAAATATTAATACCGCCAGCGCCGAGGAGCTTACCACTGTGCCAGGCATCGGCCCGGCCTTAGCCCAACGCATTATCAACGGCCGGCCGTACCACAGCTTGAGGGATCTCGTGCATGTTTCAGGAATTGGGGAAACTTCGATGGATGAGCTGATCCCCTATCTGGTCCTGGAGGCACAAGAGATCCAAACCGTAAACCTGCAAATCGGTACGGATGAAGATTTTCCTACCGCGGATGACACGCCGCTGGAAACCGCAGAAACGGAAATTGTGCCCGCCGAAGATAAGGAAATCGTCTCAACTGAGCTGGATGAAGAGGAAGTATTGGTACCCGAAAGTGAAGTCCTTCCCGCGCATGAAGAGATTTTTTACGACTTGCCTGATGAGGAAATGGCGGCCCCCGCCAGTGCTTTTGAAGAAGTCGATGTAATCGAAGAAAAAGAACCCCAGCCCGAACCATATATGCCTGGCGAGAAAGGGTTCGTCATGCTCGATCATGAAAGCCAGGCAAAATCGGATGTTCACACCGAAAAGGAGCCTGCCATGGCAGAAAAGAAAGTGCAGGAAAAGGAACGCGGCTATGTCACCAGCCAACAATTAACCTGGTCAGTCATCGCGGCCGTGGTGGTATCGGTGCTTTTGACGGTTGCCCTGACGCTCGGTATTTTGGCCTTTATGAACGGCGATTTGCGCTATGCCACCTGGCGGGACGCCAACCATCTCAGCGCCCAGATCACGAGCTTGTCGGAACGTAATGATTCCCTGCAAAGCGAAGCCGACCAGATGCGCAAAAGAATGGATGCCATGGAAATTGTCGCCGGACGGGTAACGGCTTTAGAAGAAAGCAATCAGTCCTTGCAGGATGAGCTGACCGCCACCCAAACCCAGCTTGAAGCAGCACAAAAACAGATTAGTTCTATCCTCAACGATATGACTGCTTTTCAACAGCGGTTTAACGACTATAACAACAGCTTCCTGGGCATTTACAACGCCATCTTGCCCCTGGTTGACCCGATGTTAGAAGGAGGACAGAATAAATGACCACACAATCCCAACCCTCCGGCTTTCTTACCTTCCTTAAGGGACTATTTAAACTGATCTTGGCGATCTTATTGGGGCTGATCATCGGCGCAGCCTTATACATGGCTGGCAGCTACGTCTACCAGCAAGCCGTACTGCCCTCTCAAAATAATACCCTGGCTATGGAAAACCTCCAGAACCGTTACACCGAAGAAGGCAGCTTGCTGAAAGAAAAAAATCAGCAGCTGGAAGAACGGCTCACCCAGCTCGAAATCAAGCAGGCCGACCAAGCCAATCTGATTGATGAACTGCAAACCCAGTTATCCCAAACCCAATCCGATTATCAAACCGTCTTGGATGAAAAAGAAAGCGTACTGGACGATCTTGACCGTCTGGAAAAATCAATCAAATCGCTAACCGTAGAACAAAAACAACTGGCGCAAGCTTTTGGAGGCTTGAATGAACAACTCCTGGCAGAGGACGAAGACCCGCAACAGTTCCTGCAACCCTTATACCTGGAATTAAAGCTGCTCAAAACGATGCAGCAGATCAATCGCAGCCGCCTCTTCATTTTACAGAACAACTATGGCATGGCAAAACAGGAAATTGAATTGGCTCTGCAATTTATGGGCGAAATGACTCCGTTTGCCAGCCTTGAACAGCAGGATGATATTCTCTTATGGCAAACCCGCTTGGAACTGATCAGCTCCTACCTGCCCAACCAGCCGGCCTTAGCCAATGAAGATATGGAAATTCTATGGCAGCGCATGGCAGAAGGGTTTTCACAGCCAGAAGCCACGCCGGCTGCCGACAGCGTGATGGAAGAGGATAGCGCCCCAACACCAACGGAGCAACGTACCCTGACGCCATCTTCCACCCCAACCCAGACCCCCCCCCCAAACCCAAAAAGTGTACCCAACCATGAAATAAATAAAAACAATTACGTAAGAAAATAAGGAA
>JACDJC010003451.1_pt1 | contig 11458 bp, 7 predicted proteins | sample 7454191 | NCBI WGS metagenome assembly JACDJC01 (sample SAMN14253291, study PRJNA609438) | sludge metagenome | isolation source: sludge after 25d culture with pyrite and EDTA | collected 2018-12-20
CGGTCGGGAGCCTTGACAAAGACCCGGCGATTCAAAAAATGATGTTTAACAGATTAAGAAACCGAAAAAGTAAAGTATTTTGGTATTGCAAAACTAAAATGGGAAACCGCGGCGGCGAGACACACAAAATGAAACACTACTCTTGTTCTCGGGGCTAAAGTCCAAAAAAAAGGATTGCCAACTAGCAATCCTTTCAACTTTTATAGATAAAACTCATTATAATTCAGGCTGCAATACAAAAGGATTTGTAATAGTCCTATGTCCATATTTACGCAATAAATTTACTTCATTACTATCTGCGACCTGACGAGTGGCGGCTGCCTTCCTTTCCAACTGAGCATTACTTGGAATCCTACTTGCAAAAAATGGCCATAATTCTTTGGATGAATAAACCATGTTCTTATCAGGGAAATTTGATAATGGTAAAATTTCACTTTGATTTTTAAACTCATCTGAATATTCAAAGGACCATTCACCATTATTAATGGATAAATAACCTATAACTAATTTATTATAAGTTAACACAAAATGAGCATTTAAAGTATCTGGGGTGAATCGATTGCTCATCCCTTCAGTATGCCATAATGCTTTGGCTATTTTCTTCAACATCACTTCAATCTCCTATTAATTTCGATATTTCCATATACCTAAAACGTAAACACTCAATAATTAGTTTTATTCTTTCCGTACTAAATATATCAGAAACATAAAATCTTACGCTTTCTATCATGTCTTCAAAATGGGAGGGCAAAAATAACTCATTTATTTCATTTCGCGAAATACCAAATTCGTATCTATATATATCATGTACCAATTGAAAATGATTAATATTATTTGCACCTTCCCACCCGACTTTAGGACGGGAATTTCTACAATATTTAGAAAGATAAGTATTAAACCGATTCCTGTCAGCGATTAAAGCTATTATCTTTTTTTCAGCCTCGTTCCAAAAAAGACCTCTTGCAGTATCATAAACAGGAGAAAAATAAGGTTCATGTTTTGATTCAATATGTCGAACAACTCCCCAGTTATAAAAATGCCTGTCGTTATTACCAACTAAAGCATCAAATAAAAGCATTCTAACAAACTTGTTAAGAATTTCCTCCCATTGATATGGAAATGTGAATTGAAGTGCCGATTTGGTAAATTGCAAAGTAAATAAATCCCTTGCCAGTTGTTCGCGTTCAATCTCTTCAACCAGCTCTTTATCGTGCACATATCCTGCAAAAATATCTGCACCATGTATTAATTCCTGTTCATTTGTTCGTAAAAAGTAGCGGCTTAAAAATCGCAATTGACCTCCAATCCATGCTATTTTTGAATCTGCCATATCCAAACCAAATTTTGAACCTAAAACATTCAGCAGATATTCTGTTATTGATTCGATTGGATACCATTTATGGCCTGTTTTGGCAATAAAAAGCGGCCATTTTTTTGGTGTTGATTTACGAGCTAAACCATATTCATAAACCCGGATAAATTCTTTCGGAGCATCTCCTGTTATAGTATATCCATCAACAATATGATACTGATGCTTTTTTACAGTTAGAATTTTCCCGGGTTTGCTTAATTTAGCTCCCGATGAATTTTCTATTTTGGCTGGTAACAGATATTTATTATTTCCCACTATGTACATGATATATATATTTATATAACTTTTTGTTCATTAGTAAGACGAATGCATTTTACCAATAACAAAAGGGATAAACATTAGGATAAACACCTGACATTCATATGGTTGAAATTGTAATATAAATACAATTTCTTACCATGAACATCAAGGATAAAGTCAAAAATAATGTTTTATCAGCAACTTTTATGGGGTTCTCTGGAGAAATAATTCAATTTTGTAAACAAGTTCATCCTAAATATGGTGGCACACTTTGCCCCGGAATAGGTCGTACAATTTGTCCGGAATAATCGATTTTTCATAAAAGTAATATCTTTTATCCTCCATTGAGTCGATTCGTACCATAATTTGGAAAAATCAGGAATAATGGAATCTCAACAAATCAGGCCTTACGTGCAAATCCGTGCCATCCATGGGCAAAAAAAAGGATGCGACCAATCGCGTCCCTACAATTCATTCCTTTGGGAAAAAGGGAATGTTTCAAGGGCATTGATTTGGGAAAATATCTTTTACTGATTTACTTATCTTTTATGCATCGCACACTGCTGGCTCTTCTTTTTTCATTCGTTAATATAGATGTATAATTATAATCATAGTACATTATTTGTTGTAAGGTCAAATTATGGACAGGTAATTCCATATGACGCCACCAATAAGCACCTATCCCTATTCCAAAAGGATTCCCCGCTGAATCATGATTTCCTCCGGGAATGGCCGAAAAACCACTCTTGTTATTGGCCGACAGATCATTCCCCACTGCTCCAGGTTTTGTTGAACTTTGCCAAAGTATTGTATCGGCCAGGGCCTTGCCAATTTTTAAGTAATAACCATCAACTCCAATGGTTCCATCATAATTATAACCATTGTCTGCCAAAAAAGTCACAAGCCTGCCCCATTCCGTATCAATAGGTAAATGCCAACCAGAGGGACATGCATCCAATGCGGCAGGGAAATTATATAATGCACCATAAGTTTTATAATTGTCTGTTTCTTTGGCTTCATTTAGATCATTTCCCGGGTAACCGTATACGTAATAATGAGGATCAGTGTCCGAAATCAGAGAATTAGGGCTCACCGCAGGCAGGTAGGCCAAATTTTCGGCCATCCAGGTTTGATCGCCTATTTTCACGGTTTTGTATACCTTGCCATCCCGGTTATCGGTAAATGTCCCGAAAACAGGACCATCTGGCTGGCTGGTCGTAAATACCTGGGGTTCTCCGATTGCGGTGCCCTTGCTGTTGGTGGCATACGCCACATAATGGTAAGTGGTGTTCGATTGCAGCCCCGTTAAACCGTAATTGAAATTTCCGGTGGTTCCGGAAACTACAACCTTAGTGCCTCCAGTATCGGGACCTGGATTGGCAATGGTAGAACTCCAGTAAAATCCACGCTCGGTAATGGTGGCTCCCCCGTCAGAAACAACCGTGCCATTGAGTTTGGCTGATTCCTTCGTGATGTCGGTAGCCGGCAAAGTGGTTACCGATGGTACCGTTACCGACTGATTGGTGGCAAAAAGATACACATCACCCGTTACCGTCCCGGCACTGTTGGTGGCAAATGACCTAAATGAATAGATGGTTCCAGGCTGAAGTCCTGAAAGGTCTTTGCTGTATGAACCAAGGGTACCGCCCACCACTTCCGTCGTGTCGGAAGCTGAAGGTTCCCTATCTCCCTGGCACCAGTAAAACCCCCTCTGCAATATTTCCGATCTGCCATCAGAAAGTACTGTCGCATTGAGCGTCGCTGAATTCTCGGTAATATTGGTGGCTGCTTTCGTGGCTACCTGCGGCAACGCAGCGATGGTGGTAAATGTTTCCTCCGCGCCATACCCCGTACCAAAGCTTGTGGTGGCATAAGCCCGCACATAGTATGGGGTATTGGGTTGAAGACCGGTCAGGGTACTGGTGAAACTTCCCAAGGATGAGCCATCTACCGTATGGTAATTTAAAACGGAAGGATTGGGAGAAGTATTCCAGCAAACCCCACGGCTTAACAGGGGCGCTCCCCCGTCCGACACCACGGTTCCCCCTGATGTTGCCGAAGAACTCTGTATTTCCGATATCGAATTGGTTTCAACAGTGGGCAATAGCGGGTCGGCAACCACCAAAGTCCTTGAAAAGACTATATTGTATCCGTAATAGCCATTGATCTCGAGCCTTACGGTATACGTTCCGGTTTTGTCATACCGGTGGGTTGTCACCTTGCTAGTTGACCAGGGATGGTCCCACTGGCCATCTCCGTCAAAATCCCATCGTACCTTCGATCCCAAACTTACATTATTGTACGACATCGCCCTGGAGGCATCCAGGTAGAAATCGGTGTAGATGGTGCCTGAAGGTGGTGTAATCTCAAAATTCGGCGAAGTGATTTGTGATTGGTCTCCTACCTTGAAGTACCACAATGGCCCGAATGTCTTCTTGCCGTCCATGGCAATGACTTCAACCCGCCAGTAATATACTTTGTTCGATGGAAAATAACCTGAAAAATAATACTGGGTCAGGTTTAGGTTGGATGCGATCTCGCAACCGCTGTCGAGGTCAAGAATGCGTTGCGGGTCGTCACTGAAATATATATTGAACTTAAAGCCCGAATTAATGCCCTGAATATTCCAGGCGAAATGTACTTTATCCAGATTTTCAAGAATTATCGCATGCGGCGACGGGTTGGAGGGCTGTTGCGGGAATGCTGCATCATCGAATGAAACCGGGATGGATACCGCATTGTAGGAATCAAAGAGGGCAACGATTCCAGTGCTTGCTTTAGCAATGGACCTGACATATCCATAAGCTTTTGATGCAATCCCGGCAACATTCTTCACGACTGACTTAAATACCGATGTCACCACAGCTTCCTTAATCTCGAAATACCAATGATATCTTTTTACAAAATCCGAAAACCTGGCCAAAATATCTTCAGTGATCACGTCGATCCTTCCTTCGGCATACAAAGTCGGGTAATTCAAAAAGTATACGGAAGGATTACCTATCATTTCCTGCAAGAATTCATTGACCAAATCGTCGGTTATCTCGGCACCGGAGCTGTACCATGTAGCCTGCGACAGGAGAAAATCCAGCACCAGATAGGTGACATTGATGCTTTTCATTAAATCATCATGATACCCGTTTTCAAAGATGAATGCATCCCTTTCGTTTTCCTTCAGGCTGAAAATAAAATCCTGCTGTTTAGAGTAGGCATCCGACTGTACCAATCCCTGGTAGAATCCGTGTGTCCTTACCCCCTGCAATACGGAATAAAGCTGTTTAAGGTTTTCAATGTTCCCTTCCAGTGAAAGCATGTCGGGCGGGAAATAGGGTTCAATAAACCCGATATAGGCATCATTCCTGATTCCTCTACCCTGGACATTGTCCCATTTGCCTGTTGTCACTCCAACCACTGCGTTGGATGAATTATAAAAAGTCCTTTTGAGTTGGTATGTATTTGTCTGTGAGTCATATGTGTCGCTCCAAGCTGGTAAAGGATCATTGGCAACTCGCATGGATCCGTGGTAGGATGAATTCCAAGTGGGTGACGTTGATGCCGTGGCCGATTTTGTGTTTGCCTGATCCTCGTCTGGAGCCAGCGTAAAATTGTCAACCTCCAGTTTGCCGAGCAGCGAGTCGATGGAGGAGGAAAGCACGCTATCTATATGGTTAACATCAAGATATCCCTTTTGCGAGACACATTCATCAATCGCCTGTTCCAGAATTTTGACTTCCTCAAATTCATAAAAGAGATCCTTTATTTCCTTGATGTAGGGTCGGTATTCGGGCCTTCGGATATTGGGAAGGGTAAGCAGACAGAAGTACAACGCTGTTTCTTTGGCATTCAGCTGATATCCGTCATCTTCCGACACATCCGGAAATCCATAGTAGACAGCCTCCTGAAGCAGTGTATCAAAGGCAACCACAATGGATTCAACATTGATTGAAAAGTTCAGGTCACCATCGGGCACGGCAGAATCAAATATGGAATGAATAATGACATGGTCGGTATTTACAATTGCCGGCAATTCCAATTGCCCGTCAAGGACTTTGGCCTTGAGCCTGATGGTGTCGGAATAGGCCGTATCGCAGGTTCCGTCAACAATGGCTGCCCTGTAATAACCATCATGGTCAGGCACTATAAGAAGGGAATCCGCCCTACTCTCAGACAGGGTTGCCCAATGAAGGCCATCCTCAGATTTTTGCCAGACCAGTGAACCGCGATAGTCATTCACCGACACCTTCACGACAGAGTCCTGCCTGACAAAAAATGTCTCCTCGTTTTTCACGACCGATTGTCCGTTGGCAAATAATCCCGCCACAACGGGAAACAGGATGACCAGGATCTTGGTTGACAATTTCATGGGTAGTTAGATTTGAAGGTTTATTGGATGATCATTTGCCTGCTGATGGTTTCGTGCCCCGAACTGATCCTTATGGTGTAAACACCCCTGACCAGGTTCACATGAAGCTCTTCCGAGTGGCTTCCCACAAAGTTCATTACCGACTTTTGATAGACAGCGCTGCCGGTAGCCTCAAAAATCTTCAAATCGACCCTCTCTGAAGGATATCCGGTGATCCGGACCTTAAACCGGCCCTCATTGGGATTGGGGAAAAGCAATGCTTCCAACATACCAGCATGGGGATGACTGTTGATGCCCACCACGGGTCCCCTGACATTTACGGTATATGAGAGCGAAAAACTGCAACCCATTTGATCGGTGACAGTCAGCACATACGTTGTGGTGTCCAAAGGAGTAGCCACCGGATTCAGGATTGCAGGATTGCTTAATGTTTCTTCGGGGCTCCATTGAAAAGAATATTCCCCTGATCCCCCATATAAGACCAGGTCGGTACCCAATACAACCGAAGATGATTTTGCAATGGTGGTATCATTTCGGGACAATGAAAAACCAAGTTCGGGCAGCTGCTTTACGGACAAGATGATCTCTGTCTGGGCTTTGGATAACAGCGATAACAGAAAGAACAATGAAAGAAGCAATGGTTTCATCGGGAATTGGTTTAGGTTGGATGAGAATGGAACGAACCTGATTTGGTTGATATCTAAATGTCTGGTTGTAAGGGATAAATTTAAACATTTCGATGAAACAGAAAGTGGGGATAAAAAAATAAAGTAGAGGCGTTCGGGGGCCCTCGGGGTCCCACACGCAGTGCGGGATGACAGGGGTGCGGCGTATAAAATTGTAGAGGGCTTGGTGCCGCTGGCAACAAGCCCTCGCTAAAGATCTTCGCTGAAAAAGCAACAAGGAAAATTTATTCCCCTTTCTGATGCTTATGAGGTTTCAGTGAGGGCGTATTTCCGGGCGTATCCTTATTATCCCGCTGACGCCTGTCCGGTTTTCCGGTTGATTTTGCAATTCTTTTTGGACCTGTTTTAATTCCCATGATTTGCCTCCTTTCTTTATTCGTTAATAAATAGAATAATTTCAAAATATACTGAATTATCAAAATGGTTGTTAACTATACCCTTGCATGTTGCGGTGATACACAATCTAACCATTTAAGTATTAGCATATACGACCAACTCAATATTACCTAAAGTATGTAAGTAATGATATGTATTACCCAGCAGTTGTAATATTTCTCTAGAAGCATTGGATTTGCTTAAAGCAGGTTGAACAATGAAAATTTTAAATTTCGTTTCTTTTTGCCATTTTGCGGCCACTAAAATTTTCTCCAAATCAGCTTCCGTTCCTTTTACAAATCTACTACACGAATTACCATTTAATGATTTCTCCTTTCGCCTAAATAAGTGATCGAAGAAATCTTTTCCTTTCCTGAATTTGTATTTCCAGTTTAAAGATTTTTGTGCCTGACCACACACTTCGTAAAAGTTTTTTATTTCGTTACTTACCGTTCCACCTCTTGCACCCTTTAAATGAAATAAATGAATCTCAATATGTGTAGGCAAATCTTTAATGCCTACAATATCAGCTATTTCACCCTTACCATCATCATCGTAAATAATATCAAATTCATTAAATATTTTATTTATAAAATAAAACTGAATCGAATCTTGAATATATGGGGCTATATCTTGAGATTCTTTTTTCAGATCAACACCAAGCCAGTTATCAGATATTATATTGTCCAATGGAAATAAATCTGCTTCTGTCTTTTCTTTAATGTAGTTGTTCTGAAATAACTGAGAACCATCTGCAAACCATATCGTTGGGGCGTACTCATTAAAAAAACTTTCTAATGACAATTGCTCACGACCAAATTTGACAATGCCATTAACGTTCGTTTTTTTGTGTATTCTAAAATATGGCGTTGTATGTCCTTCAATATTTTCTTCGCCAAGTTCAATTTCAAAAACAATACTCAATTCAAGCCCATCCAATTTGAAATTTAAGGGCAAATCAACATTTTGCTCAACAATATTCAATTCTAAATTTGTGAAATCAAAAACATTGCGATTAAGGAGTACTTCGATTCTGTCTTGTGAATATTCATACAAATCTGGATTCCAATCAATCATCAAAGGAATCACTTGTGGTCTTGTTGAAATTTTAGTAATTTCCAATGTATTCTTCAGAACAATATTTGGATCAATATTTTCATTAGTGACCAAATTCCCAACCTCAACACACCAACTTGTTAATTCCTGTAAATTCCCTCTCAAATAGGACCAAATCTTTCCACTTACGGAACATCCAAGCGAAATTTTCTCTCCATCCTTATATCCAATTCCGAAGAAGTTATTTTTTATAATTGTTCCTTGTTCTAAAGATTTGATCCCATCTTGGACTGCTTTACCAATGAAGTTTTGAAAAGTAACATCATGCCCAAAGCCCTTACGAGCACCTACATTAAACAAGGAAAGTCTTCTTACATCATGAAATACTCTAAAAACATTCATTCCGGTAATCTTACTTTTGCTTGTTCTCGTATTAAAGATGGCTTCGATCAGTTTATCTTTAGATAAAGTTTTTAATGATGTATTTAGGAATATCCTATTTACGTTTGGTCTTAAATCCCAGTACACAACAATAAGATCCCATTCCAAATTTTTTACTACATCAAAATTGCCCCATTCCACATCATTAATTTTTCCTAAAATGATTACTAAGGTATTATCACTGTGATCTTCATACTGTTGCTCATAAGTATCAATATTGACAATTCCTTTTTTCCAATTCAATGGATTCCACTCATTTGAATAATTATTATATATCACTGTACTTAATGCAGGTCGTATACTTTGAAAAGGTATTGTCGATTTGTCAAGATGTCTAAATTTATCCAGGAAATTCCGAAAATCTATTTCTTTTTGAGTTGCGTTCTCATTCAATCGTGGTAAAATTAGATTCCAATCAGCACTGCTGGAATACAATTGTTCTAACTCATCATTGATTGGAGGATATGCCAAATTCGTTACGAAACTGGCATTTCCAAGTTCGTTATAAGATGTTCTCGTGAAACGTCCAATAAATTGTAATGTAACTGGCAAACTTTGTTTGTCATCATGTACTGCTGCTATTTTCAAATTCGGCAAGTCGAATCCTTCACCTAACATATTTACGCAAACTATTATAGAGTGATTACCCCTTTTTATAGCTTCAATTTTTCCTTTCAATCCCTTTACATTTGTATAAACAATGACGGGATTGAGATCTTCATATTGAGCATAACATTTAAATACCTCCTTCGCTCTGGTTTTATCTTTACACCTTGCCATAATTATATGGTTATAACCATTGGCAAAATCCTCCCGAAGTTGTCTTACAGCTCTTTCTGCAATTTTTTTATCAGCAAGTTCCCTATTGTGTTCTCTTATAGGTAAATAGTTTATCTTTTTATAATATTTTTGTTCCTGTGCCTTGCGAAGTGAAAAATTGAAAATTATTTTACCCTGCAAATTCTTTCCATCATTTCTATATGGTGTTGCTGTAAATAAAATAACTTTCTCTTTATTAAAGTACTCGATAAATTCTTTCCAAGTCCTCGCTTCCGAATGATGCGCCTCATCAACAAATAAATGTGAGAATTCTTCTGCGATTATGGCCTTGGTATTTCCATTGCATTCTGTTAAAATGTCCATTGTTGTTACAACGACATTTACTTTTGATAAAAAATCTCGAAGTAATTCTGAATCGGATATACCTCGATAAATTATCCCTACAATAGGATTATAACTGTCCTTATCAACATTGCCAAATTTTTTAAGAAAACCAAATGTGATGAACTTTTCAGAAATTTGTGTTCTTAAGGAATCTGAAGGTACGGTGACCAAAAGCTTTTTACACTTGTTTGAAACCAGAGCGGAAATCATCGTTTCAGTCTTCCCCGTCCCAGTAGGCATGACTACAATCCCTTTATCTTCTGGATTTTGCAAATGACCCAAAATAGAATGCAATGCACCTAATTGAGGAGGGCGCAAACCTGGAATATTTCTTGACTCATCTTCTTTTATAAAAGAAAATCTGTTATCCCAAGATGACAATACATCTTCAGGAGATAAATTTTGAAATTTGGGATGTTTAAGCCAACGTTTTACTTGTATTTTTCCCGCTTGTAAATCTTTTATATTGGGTCGTTTAGTAACCAATAAGGCATACTCATAGTCACCAGATATTTCAAAATTCTCACTATTTGTAAGAAGATAGTTTCTCTCACCCGTGGTTATTATGAAAGGTTCTCTCCTATTCAAATTAATATTAGTCAGAAATTGTTCTTCACCGAATTCTTGCAATGCGATGTTTCCATTTTCGTTATAAACTAACCTTCGCACAGCGGGTAAATTAATGCTTTCCATATCAATAAATTATTGAACAATTGAACAATCTAAAGAAAAATTATTTTTCCTTTAGAGTATCTGGAGAAATAATTAAAGACAGGATTTGTAAAGTACTACAGTTTTGCTGGACTACCTTAACCGATAAGGTCCAGGGATTAATGAATAATAAGCAATCGTTGTCCATTGGCATTCGTGGCAATCACTTTTAATCCTTGTCAATCGCGGGAAAATCCAGAACACTTCATAGTAGTTAAAATATCTGTGGTATCTGTGAAATCTGTGGTGCCCCTAAACAAACACCGTATCCAACACCCTGAAGATCCTGTCGAAATCCTTCCCTGTCAAATTGCTGCCAGAGGGGAGGCAGAGGCCATCCTCGAACAACCCGGCCGAGGTGCCGTTGCCATAGTAGGGGGCATCGGCGAAGACCGGTTGCATGTGCATAGGTTTCCAGAGGGGACGGCTCTCGATGTTGTCGGCTTCGAGGGCCAGGCGGATGGTTTCGCGCGAGATGCCGTTGTTCCGATTCGGGTCGATGGTGAAGGCCGTGAGCCAGCGGTTCGAGTAATAGCCAGCCGGTTCGGGCTGTATGGTCACCTGATATCCCCGGGCATTCACCCCATCGAAGTAATCATGGTATCGTGCGAAGTTCTTGCGCCGGGCAGCCACACGATCGTCGAGCACCTCCATTTGTCCGCGCCCGATGGCAGCCACCACGTTGCTCATGCGATAGTTGTAGCCGATGTGGGTATGTTGGTAATGGGGAGCGTTGTCGCGGGCCTGGGTGGCCAGGAAACGGGCCCTGGCGATCATTTCGCCGTCGTTCGACAGCAAGGCCCCACCCCCACTGGTGGTGATGATCTTGTTTCCGTTGAAGCTCAGCACCCCGAACTTCCCGAACGACCCGCAGGGCTGGTGGTAGTAACGTGACCCCAGCGCCTCGGCGGCATCCTCGACCACCGGCACCCCGTAGCGGTCGGCGATTTCCATGATGCGGGCCATGTTGGCCGGCATTCCGTAGAGGTGGACCGGGATGATGGCCTTCACCGGCTTGTCCAGGGCAGCCATCTCCTTCAAGGCACGTTC
>JACDJC010003453.1_pt1 | contig 11456 bp, 12 predicted proteins | sample 7454191 | NCBI WGS metagenome assembly JACDJC01 (sample SAMN14253291, study PRJNA609438) | sludge metagenome | isolation source: sludge after 25d culture with pyrite and EDTA | collected 2018-12-20
AGCCAAAAACCTGGTTGAACATCACCGCCGGCGCGGTGATGAGATGCTCATCATTACGGCAACCAATGCCTTCGTTACCCAACCGATCGCCGAACTGTTCGGCATTGAACATCTGCTCGCGACCCAACCAAGCATCAATGAGGGGAAATACACCGGAGGTTACGTTGGCACGCCGACCTTTCAGGCCGGGAAACAGACCGCACTGGCGCAGTGGCTGGAAGTGCGGCAACTGCAACCAACCAAAACCTGGTTCTACTCCGACTCGCGAAATGATCTGCCCTTGTTGAATGCGGTCGATCATCCTGTGGCGGTAGATCCGGATAAAGCACTGCGGGAATACGCCCTGAACGAAGGCTGGCCCATTATTTCATTGAGAGATTGAACACCGACTCACTGCCCGGAAGGTGTGGTCGATCATCTCGGTGGAAATGATCGGCCACACCGGGTGAATCAGGCCGTTGGCAAGGTAACGCCACGCTGCCCCTGATATTTGCCGCCACGATCCCTGTACGAAGTTTCGCACTCTTCATCCGATTCCAAAAACAGCATTTGGGCGACGCCTTCATTGGCGTAAATGCGCGCCGGCAATGGCGTCGTATTCGAAAACTCAAGGGTGACATGACCTTCCCATTCCGGTTCGAGCGGGGTCACATTCACGATAATCCCGCACCGGGCATAGGTGGATTTACCCAGGCAAATAGTCAGCACCTTTCGTGGAATACGGAAGTATTCGATCGTTCGGGCCAAGGCAAACGAGTTTGGCGGAATAATGCAGACATCTGATTCGATATTCACGAAACTACGCTCATCAAACGACTTCGGGTCAACAATGGTTGAGTTGATATTTGTGAACACCTTGAACTCGTTCGCACACCGCACGTCGTATCCATAACTGGACGTACCATATGAAATCAGACGATTGTCATGCTCGCCTCGCACCTGTTGTGGTGCGAAAGGCTCAATCATGCCGTGCTTTTCAGCCATTTCACGAATCCAGCGATCCGATTTAATACTCATGCCACCTATCCCCGTCATCCATTGCAATGCAGGCGCATTTTGGTGTTGACGGCGTGCCTTGTCCAGTCAGATCTCGTCCATCCCCGTGGCCAGACTAGCCGCGCGCTCCGAAAAGATACCGCTCCTTCTTTTCTTTATCAGGGACAGGTTCTGACTTTGGTGCGGGCTTGTTTGCAGCTTCAGGTACTGTTGGCGTTTCAAGAAGACCGAGATAATCAGAAACCTGCATGGACAATACGAGTAAATCTTCGTCTTCGCACTGATCGGCTGTTTTTAAAATAGCCATCGCATACTCCCTATCAGCCAAAAAACGATAGGTGTCGACCTTAACGCTCAACACACGCAACAATTTGAGCTTGAAGCGCGCCATCAATTGCATTAACTCGGCTTCCATTCGCCCTCCTTTATTCGTGTCGAATAAACTTCGAAGTCATACGAACACCAAAGCAAACTATGGGCCAATAAACCCATCCTATTGATTGATATGAAATGAAATGCTTTCGAGATCACGACAACCCACGCAAACGCACCGAAAAAGGGAGCTAAAAACGCCTGATGCACACAAAATGCCCTGCAGAATATTTAAAGGGCACCTCGAAAACCGTCACATACTGACGCCAGCTCGGTGTTTCGGAGCAATCAGGCAGCACAGCGGGGTCTTCGAGCCGACTTGAGATGCTCACCCGATGATAAAATCAGACGCGGCCCCATCATCCCGTATACTCTCACGTGACATTCGGAGGAATCGACATGCACCTGATCAAGAACCATCTTTTTAAATCCCTGATAATCGGTGTCAGCCTTGCACTGATCACCGGCACCTTATCCGGATGCGCCAACAACCCATCTGCATCGAACACGACTGGGGGCGTTCAAACAAACACCACCAACGACAGCAACAGCTATAACGAATATGAAACCACAAATGAAGCCGTAAACTTCCTCGGCGGCTCGGCGGAAGCGATTGCCAAGCTCATGGACAAGGCATTCGCCGATTATGGAAGACCGAATGCATATATCAAAGGTGAAGAAGCCGGTGGCGCTATCGTTTTGGGCGTTCGTTACGGCAAAGGTGAATTGGTCACCAAGTCCGGCCAACGTACGACGGTGTACTGGCAAGGGCCTTCCGTGGGCTGGGATTTTGGCGGGGATGCCGGCAAGGTGTTCATCCTCGTATACAACCTGCCGCAAACAGACCTGATCTTCCAGCGATTTGCCGGCGTCAATGGTTCACTTTATTTTGTGGGCGGTTTAGGCATGGATTATCTGCGTTCGCAGAATATTGTGGTCGCACCCATCCGAGTAGGCGTGGGCTTGAGATTAGGCGCATCGGTTGGTTATATGCAATTTACCAGAGACAAGTCGTACAATCCTTTTTAGGTAATACCTGTACAAAAGCAGACCTTCCCTCATTGAAGAGGGAAGAGTTGGGCTTGACTATTTCTTCTTGGCGCGCGCCGCGCTACTGATTCCGTAGATCACCAAAGAATAGTCTGTCAGGTCAAAGTCATACTGCTGGGCAATGGCGGCAATACGTTCCTGAATAACCGGATCATGAAACTCTTCGACCAGACCGGTTTTGATACAAACCAGATGGTCGTGGTCACCTTTTGAAATCAGCTCGAAAACAGATTTTCCACCTTCGAACTGATGCCGCTTGAGAATATCAGCACCTTCGAATTGAGTAAGTACTCGATACACGGTAGCCAGGCCAATATCTTCTCCGCGGTTCAGCAGCTCCTTGTATACGTCCTCGGCACTCATGTGCCAATCAGGATTGCTTTCGATGATTTCCAGAATTTTAACGCGGGGCAAAGTGACCTTGAGCCCTGCTTTCTTCAGATCGTTCTGTTCCAAAATATACCTCTGCCCCGAAAAAATACTCATGGATTTAAGTCAGGATTGTACCTGATTCTTCTGCCGACACGCTGGTTTAGAACACGCCAAGCAATTATTCTCCGTGAACATCTGGAACAAACACCCTGTACTTGCGTATGATTGCCGGACTCTTGATAGAACCAAACGTAAAAAAACATGCAACACAAACCATTGACCACCGGCCGCGCTCTGCGCGCCCTACCAATCCTGACCTTGCTTTCCCTCTCGCTGATGGGCTGCTCTTCAGTGTACGTACCCAGTTTTATCAAGGTATACCAACCGGATATTGCTCAGGGCAACATCCTTGAGCCGGAGCAAGTCGCCAAAATTCAGGTCGGCATGAGTGCAGCTGAGGTCAACCAGATTCTCGGCACACCCGCTTTACGGGACATTTTCCACCGCAACCAGCGCGAAACCTATGTCTTCTACGACAAACGCGGCAAGAGAAAAGCTTTCCAACATACCCTGGTTATCTTGTATGACGCCAATGGCCGGGTAGCGAAAATCGAGCAAAGTGGCGACCCTCTGACACAAGCACCGGCGCAAGATATTCCAGAGGCTTTGCGCAACCCCAAAAAGACTGCCGATCAAGCACCCCCAACCACGGATACCGAAACGAACAGCGGTGCACCCAATCCCTATTCGTTGACGGCTCCGGCCGCATCGACCCCGTCATTAGGCGGCGGTGCCCCATTGGAACCGACCGCTCCTGCTCTTTCGCAGTAAGCGCCAGTCTCCAGACTTTTAGGGAAGCATCGTGACTGCACCACGACTCTGGCTCTTTCTGGGAATTGCAAACGCGCTGCTGGCTGCGATCTTGGCCGCGGCGGGTGCTCATGGCCCGATGGCACCCACTACGCCGTTTCTGCAACATATTCTTTCTACAGCCAGCCTGTTTCATTTCATTCATAGCCTGGCGATGATTCAGTTCGGGCTCTGGTTGGCGCAAAACCCGAATCACAACAATGTCACTGGCATATTCTTTCTGACCGGCACTGTTCTGTTCGTTGGCAGCCTGTATGCATTGGTATTCACCACGATTACGCTCCCCGGTCTGCTGACGCCCGTCGGCGGCGCACTATTGATGCTCGGTTGGCTGACCTGGGGTGTGCAGGTCGTTTTACCTGGCAAAAAAACCCCTTACAAGCAGAACTAAAACGCCAATAAACGCATCAAGAAAACAAACCGGGACTGCCATCGATTCGCGCATGTTCAACCTGCCACGCACACAAATCTGTAAAACCCGGAAAAAAGAACCTGATTTCGGGTAATATTCACCCTTTGCGCATAACTTAATTTGAGTAACCATGACACAGTCCAGCTTTGAATTCGATGATCTGATCCGCTGCGCCAAAGGCGAAATGTTTGGCGAAGGTAACGCCCAGTTGCCGCTTCCACCGATGCTGATGTTTGATCGCATTGAGCGGATTGCAAAGGACGGTGGCAAGTTCAGTAAAGGCGAGATGATTGCAGAACTTTTGATCAAACCGGATTTGTGGTTCTTCGGCTGCCATTTTGAAGGCGACCCGGTGATGCCCGGCTGCCTTGGCCTTGATGCCATGTGGCAGTTGGTCGGCTTCTATCTTGGCTGGAGCGGCGGCAAAGGTCACGGTCGCGCACTTGGTGTGGGTGATGTGAAATTTTCAGGACAAGTTCTGCCCGACAACCAGAAGATCACCTATCAAGTTGACATCAAGCGAATCATCATGCGTAAACTGACCATGGGGATCGCAGATGCCCAAATGTCCGTCGATGGTAAAATCATCTACGAGGCCAAGGATCTTCGTGTTGGCCTGTTTACCAATACACAAGCATTGTCGGAGTAAACCATCATGCGCCGCGTCGTCATTACTGGCATGGGGATTGTTTCCAGCATTGGGAACAATCAGAAAGAAGTACTCGACTCATTGAAAAATGGTCGTTCAGGTATTGAAATCAACCCGGAGCAAGTCGAGCGGGGTTTCCGGTCGCATGTTGCCGGAACATTGAAAATCAATCCCGAAGATCAGATTGATCGCAAGCTTTTTCGTTTCATGGGTTCAGCAGCCGCTTATACCTACCTCGCCATGAAAGAAGCCATCGAGCAATCCGGGTTACCCCCGGAGCAGGTTTCCAACCCACGCGCGGGTCTGATCGTCGGTTCTGGTGGGTCGTCTTGCGCCAACATCGTTGAAACGGCCGATATCGTGCGCGAGAAGGGCGTCAAACGTGTTGGTCCTTACATGGTCACACGCACGATGAGCTCGACCACTTCCGCGTGCCTTGCGACACCGTTTGGCATCAAAGGCATCAATTTCTCCATCAGCTCTGCCTGCGCAACCTCTGCACACTGCATCGGCTCGGGAGTCGAGCAAATCCAGTTCGGCAAACAGGACATCGTCTTTGCAGGCGGTGGCGAAGAGTTGCACTGGTCACAAACGGCGATGTTCGATGCGATGGGTGCCTTGTCGTCCAAGTATAACGACACGCCACACACTGCCTCCCGCCCCTTCGATGCCACCCGCGATGGCTTTGTCATCTCCGGCGGTGGTGGCGTGGTGGTTCTCGAAGAGCTCGAACACGCGTTGGCTCGTGGCGCGAATATCCTGGCGGAAGTTGTCGGGTATGGCGCCACGTCCGATGGTTACGATATGGTTCAGCCGTCCGGCGAAGGCGCCTTACGCTGCATGCAGCAGGCACTGTCTACCGTGGACACGCCGATTGATTACGTCAATACGCACGGCACCAGTACGCCTGCCGGCGATATGCGTGAGTTGGAATCATTGGCGAAGATCTTTCCGGATTACAAGCCGTATATCACATCAACCAAATCCCTGACCGGACACTCGCTCGGGGCGGCTGGCGCACAAGAAGCAATCTACTCACTGCTGATGATGCAGAACCGGTTTATTGCTGCCTCTGCCAACCTCAATGAAATCGACCCAAAAGCCGAGGGTGTGAACCTGCTGGCGAAAACGCTGGAAAACGTCAAGATCGATACCGTGCTGTCGAACAGCTTCGGTTTTGGTGGAACCAATGCCTCACTGGTAATGCGCCGCTATCAGGGTTAACCGGAGCACACGGTGCATTCGAGAAAACGCCGCACAGTCGGCGTTTTTTTTCATCTATTGATCAATCACACTGGCGAGCAGTTGCCGGGTATAGGCGTGACTCGGCGACTCAAACACCTGCGCGGTCGCCCCCGTTTCCACAACGATACCCCGATACAGAACCATCACGCGGTGGGCCATGGCCCGAACAACCCGCAAGTCGTGGGTAATGAACACATAGGTGAGTCCGAACTGATCTTGCAGCGTGCGCAGCAAACCAAGGATTTGTTTCTGTACAGTTGCATCCAACGCACTGGTCGGTTCATCCAGAATCAGGATACGAGGTTTTAGGATCAAGGCACGGGCAATGGCAATCCGCTGGCGCTGCCCACCCGAAAATTCATGCGGATAACGGTGCAGGCCGACACCGCCCAGTCCGACGGAGGCCATTGCCTCCTGCACTCGGGCCGCATATTCGTTCTTGCCCAAACGAGGCTCATGAACGCGCAGCCCTTCGCCAATCAATTCGCCAATGGTCATCCGGGGCGACAGGGAACCAAACGGGTCCTGAAACACGATCTGGATATGGCGGCGCAGCGGGCGAAACTCAGATTCACTCAGGTGCTCAACCGCCCTGCCCTCAAGCAGAATTTCTCCCCTTGAATGAATAAGCCGCAGCAATGCCAGCGCCAACGTGCTTTTTCCCGAACCCGATTCACCAATTACGCCCAATGTTTCCCCTGCCGATACAAAAAGATCAACATCCGTCAGGGCCTGGAAAGGAACCGTGGAGGATAACCACCAATAGCGTCGCTCACCCGGAGCGAATTGCCGAGGCTGCTTGAATTCAACATTGAGATTCCTCGCGCCAAGCACCACCGGGGCATCCATGGAAACGGCGGGCAAAGGCTCGGGCCCTGGCGTTGCCGCAAGCAGTTGCTGGGTATAGGGATGCTGCGGCGATGAAAAAATCTCATGCACATCACCTCGCTCGACAATCCGGCCCTGCTGCATCACCGCAACCGCATCGGCATAGCGTCGAACAAGATGCAGATCGTGCGTAATCAGCAGCAAGGCCATGCCCATCTCCTGCTGAAGCTCGGTCAGCAGATCCATCATCTGGCCCTGCAACGTCACATCCAGTGCCGTTGTCGGTTCATCGGCGATCAGCAATTTGGGGCGACAAACCAGCGCCATCGCAATCATGGCCCGTTGTCGCTGCCCACCTGAAAGCTGGTGTGGAAACACTTGTGCTCGTTGCTCAGGATTGGGCAAACGTACCCGCTCAAGCCATTCTATGGCACGGCGGTGCGCTTCTGCCCTCGTCAGCCCTTCATGCACAATGGCGACCTCGGCTATCTGCTGGCCGATGGTCTTCAAGGGGTTGAAGGCGGTCATCGGTTCCTGAAAGATCATGCCGATTTCACGCCCACGAATGCGGCGAAGGGCTTGCTGGGGCATGGTCAGTACATTCCGACCATCGAAGGTGATCGCCCCGGACGTGTACTGCAAATTATCCAGCAACCTTAGAACCGAGAGCGCGGTAATCGTCTTGCCGGAACCGGATTCCCCGACCAGCGCCAATCGCTGACCGGGCAACACGTCAAGACTAACCGCCGAAAGTACCGCTTCGCCGGGCGTGAAATGGGCGGTCAAATCGCGGATCGACAGCAACGCCCCGCCATCGGGTTGGGAATCATCGTGGCCCGATCCTAGGCGTGGGCATAGGTCATCACTCGAAAGAACGTCCGGTATCGGCTCAACTGACATACAAACTTCCTTCGACAACTAACCTTGCTTCAATAAATTTCAAGGCCAGTTTATCAGCCAAGACACGATGCCACCCCATAAATGGCGCAACAAGAAACTCACTTTTCCGGTACAGTCACGCGATTATTATCGAGAGAATACCATGACCGATTTAGCCTCCTCTGCACTATCCTGGTCGATCACCGTCGTGAGTGCGCCGGACATGCAGGCGCCTCTGGCAGAAGAAATACGCAGCCTGGTCGATGCCAAAGTATCCGACCGTCCCTTCGGTGTCCTGCTTGATGCCACACCAGAACAAGCCTATCGCATTGTCTGCGACAGTCTCATTGCGGGGCACGTGTATCTCACCCTGATTACGGGGCAGGCGGCCACGGCGGATGAACTTTATCGACTGGTGCAACAAATCGACTGGTCAAAGCATCTGGCGGCGGAAGGCTATTTCACCATCAGCGCGACGGGCTCGACCGATGCACTTCGCCACACAGGATTCGTCGCCACGCGCATCAAGGATGCAATCGTCGACCAGTTTCGTGAACGAACCGGCTCGCGACCGACGATCGACAGCGAACAACCCGACATCCGTTTGCATTGCCACCTGACGGCAAGTGGACACACCACGCTCTCGCTTGAACTCTCGAACGGCTCGCTGCATCGGCGTGGCTATCGCACCGATGGCGGGCTGGCGCCGCTGCGGGAAACACTGGCCGCGGGCATGTTGTGGCGCGCACGCTGGCCGCAACTGGTCGCTTCCGAAATCGACACGGGCGCCGCGCTATTTGATCCGATGTGCGGGTCGGGCACCCTGCTGATCGAAGCGGCCCTCCGCCTGACGGGCTTGCCGCAGAATTTGCGCGTTCAGCGCATCGGCTCAACTGGCTGGCTGGGTCACCGGGAGCAAGCCCAAAAGCAGGTGCTCGACAATCCACCCGAACGGATTGAGGGCATCGACAAGTTGACCTTGATTGGCCAGGACATCGATATCGAGCAGATCACTGCGGCACGCGCCAATGCGGAACGTGCCGGTGTTGATCATCTGATGGTTTTCCGCGAGGCGGATGCGTGGAAAGCCCCCTGCCCCCCCGAGTTTGAAGGCAAAACACGCGGACTGGTGGTGAGCAACCTGCCCTATGGTCACCGGCTGGACGTCGCCGGTGATCACATGAATGATCTCGGTAGCGAACCCAACTGGACGGCACTGACCGATCAATGGCAGCGCTGCTTCAATGGCTGGTATTGGGCCTTCTTGCTTCCGGAAGGTGAAGGGCAAAACTGGCCGCTGCGCTACGAGCGCGTATTTCCCATGGATCAAAGCGGTATTGCCATCGATATGATTCGCGGCAGTTTCGATGGCAAGGCCAGACGAGAAGCACCCGGCCCGATCGGGCTGGCCAATCGGTTATGTGCCGCAGCCGAACAGGCAAGAGCACTGGTCGATGCCGCACCTTTTGCCAATCGCCTGCAAAAAAATTACCGCCATCTGAAGAAACTGGCGGAACGTGAGGACTGGTGCTGTTTTCGCGTCTATGACGCCGATCTGCCGGACTTCAACTGTGCCATTGATCTGTATCGTGATGAGGCCGGTGAAACCTGGGCAGACATACAAGAATACCGGGCTCCGAACAAAATCGATCCGCAACTCGCCCGTGCACGCTTATCGATTATTGTCGAACAGGTCATCGAGAATCTCGGTCTGGCAGAAAACCATAGTGTGGTGCGGCAACGCAAGCGCCAGACCGGCACAGAGCAATATCAGAAGATCACACAGGAGCGCCTGGAACGCGTGGTTCACGAAGGCGGCACCCGCCTCTGGGTGAATCTCACCGACTATCTGGATACCGGACTGTTTCTGGATCACCGCATGGTACGCAACCACGTCGCGGAGCTGTCGCGCGGGAAAAAACTGCTCAATCTGTTCTGCTATACCGCTACCGCATCGGTTCGCGCCGCACATCAGGGCGCCAGTCGTACCGTTTCGATTGATTTATCGAACACCTATCTCGACTGGGCCGAGCGAAATTTTGCATTGAACAATCTCAAGGTGGGCACGGAACACAGCCTGATTCGCGCCGATGTGCTCGACTGGCTCGAACAGCGCAGCAATACCATCTATCAACCCGAACGATTCGATGTCATTTTCTGTGACCCGCCGACATTCTCCAACTCAAAAGCCATGCAGGACACCCTGGATATTCAACGAGACCATGAATTCATCGTGCACAGCTGCATGCACCTGTTGAGTGACGATGGCACTTTAATCTTTTCAAACAACCTAAAAGGCTTTACATTGTCACCCAAATTGCTGGATGAATTCAATATCAATGACTTATCAAGAAAAACATTGCCAGGTGACTTTGCCCGCACGCCAAATCGACGCAGTGTGTTCGAAATCCGGCATCGCGACGACGCATAACGCGACAATTGATGCGGGCGTAAGGAAACATCTACTGCCCGCATTGGGGGTGATTGTTTGCGCTGCATTCGGCCTTGGTGGTTGCGCCACACTCCCGAATGAAGATAGTAATCAGGCAAGCAATGGCTTAGGTTGGCTTAATGCCTCGACCCGAAGCGGGGACGAAAATTACTCCTTCAGGAACGGCACATTAAACCCGAAGCTTCCCTCGACACCGATCAAGGCCATCGATGACCCGAATGGGGTGCGGACTGCTGCAACCGAGGCCATCCTGCAGGCGATCAGCCAGCTTGGCACCGCCTATCAATGGGGCGGCACATCGAATAAAAAAGGATTCGACTGTAGCGGACTGACCAGTTACGTATACAAGAAGGCCGACATCGAACTGCCACGCACCGCACGTGACCAATACGCCTTTACTGAACGCATTGCACGCTCGCAGCTAAAGCCTGGTGACCTGCTGTTCTTCAAGATCCGCAGTCGCAAGATCGATCATGTCGGGATTTATGTTGGTGACAACCGCTTCATCCACGCGCCCAGAAAGGGCGAGCACGTTACATTCGCCCACCTGAACAACGCCTACTGGCGTAAGCATTTTGCCGGAGCCGGGCGCGTTCCGGGTGCGCGAAAATTCGATACTGCCGATCTAAATGCGTTGAACGCTCAATAGAACCGGGCACTCGATTGTTTCGCTGTATTGCGGGTACTCTGTTTACGCCTTGATACCTGCAAACTTACTTCCCGCCGCTGATGACCCAACCGGTAATGCCGGTAAACGCCATCAGAAAACCGAGCGGTGCCAGCATCAAGAGATCGAGAAACACCGAGTGGCTGCCGTCCTTCATCAGGAACATGGCACTGAAGCCGCCAATCACACCGATTGTGGTCATGATCGCACCCACCACGATCAACACCTTCGAAAACTGGCCGATACCCGATTTGGCATATTTAGGCTCAAAGCGATGCGGGTTTTCTACCCCAGGCTCGAATTCTTCCCTGGAATCGTCTTGTTGTGGATTCATGACCGTTTTCCTGCTCAAAATCAAAAAGGGTTATGTCTGTGACAGTTCTACCGCCGGTTTCGTTCAAGATACCACGATAGAGCGGCCCAATCTGATAGAATCACAGCTTCCACCCTCAGTTTACAGGAGCTTTGCCGTGTTGGAATTTTCAGTCAAAAGTGGCGCACCGGAAAAACAGCGATCTTCCTGCCTGATTGTCGGCGTTTTTGAGGCCAGAAAATTATCAGATGCGGCAGAGACCATCGACAAGGCCAGCGATGGCCACCTCAGTGCCATTACCCGTCGTGGGGACATGGAAGGTGAACTGGGCGACACGCTGCTGATCCATGG
>JACDJC010003454.1_pt1 | contig 11447 bp, 10 predicted proteins | sample 7454191 | NCBI WGS metagenome assembly JACDJC01 (sample SAMN14253291, study PRJNA609438) | sludge metagenome | isolation source: sludge after 25d culture with pyrite and EDTA | collected 2018-12-20
GATCTGCATCAGCGCAGCGCCTCCGGCTTTCCACTCCTGTGCGCCGACCGCTTGCTTGAGCTTGCGGTAGGGTGAGAAGAACAGATGCGCAAAAATCAGCATCATCACCACGCCGAGTAGCAGCATGGTCCAGACATAATGCGGAACCTTCCCGCTGCCGAGCAGCATCAGCATGTGCAGACCGGTCACCAGGACCAATGCCACCGACACCCACACCCAGGGAAAGAACTTGCCGAACACACCAGCCCACAGCGTGAGGCGTTGTGGCGGTTCGAGCACGCTGGCGGCGACCGGGCGCAGCACCATATAGGCAAAAAACATGCCGCCCACCCAGACAACGACGCTCATGAGGTGCAAAAACAGGGATAGGGTCACAGGATTTCCTTTCAGAACAGAGGGGCTTGATCGAGCACGAGTTTAACAGGTGCAAAACTTCTGCGATGGTGCGGGCAGGCCCCATGCGCCTGCAGGGCAGCCAGATGGTATGCCGTGCCATAGCCCATGTGGCGGGCGAAACCATAGGCGGGGTAGTCTTCATCCAGCTTGCACATCAACTGGTCGCGCACAGTCTTGGCCAGAATCGAGGCCGCGGCAATCGACGCCACCTTGTCGTCCCCTTTGACCACAGCCTGTGAGTGCCACGCCCACTTGGGGCAGCGATTGCCGTCCACCCACACATCGTCCGGCGCGCGACCCAGCCCATCAACGGCACGCTGCATGGCCAGCATGGTGGCATGCAGGATGTTCAGTTGATCGATCTCGGCGACGCTGGCTTCGGCCACACACCAGGCCAGCGCATGCGTGCGGATCGCATCGGCCAGGCGCTCGCGTGCCATGGCCGACAGCTTCTTGGAATCGCGCAGACCTTCGATGCGCCGCTCGGGATTGAGCATCACGGCCGCGGCCATCACCGGCCCCGCCAGCGGACCGCGCCCGGCCTCGTCCACCCCGCACAGGCCCAGCGGCCCCCAATGAAGTTCCATGTCAATCAGGCCAGATAAGGTTGAACGGCTTCGGCAATGCGCGCGCTGGCATCCTGCCGCAAACTCAGGTGCATCGTGCGAAAGGTTTCATGCAATTCCAGTCGGCGCGGCGCATCGTCGAGCCAGGCCAGCGCATCCCTGGCCAGCGCTTCGGGCGTGGCCGCATCCTGGATCCGCTCCGGCACCACAAAATCGCGCGCCAGGATATTGGGCAACCCAACCCACGGCTGCAACGCCTTTTTCAGCATCAAGCGTGCCGTGAGCGCCGGCACGCGATAGGTAATCACCATGGGTTTCTTGAACAGTACCGCTTCGAGGGTGGCCGTGCCCGATGCCACCAGCGTCACATCGCACGCCGCCAGCGCAGTGTGCGACTGCCCCGACAAAATGTGCAGCGGCAGGTCCAGACCGTGCGCTGCCTGCCGGATCAATTGAGCGGCCGCTTCGCTCGCGGCGGGGACAACGAACTGCGCATCCGGGTGGTCTTTCAGAATGAGCGCGGCCGCGTCGAGCATCAGCCGTGCATGGCGGGTCACCTCGCTTATCCGGCTACCCGGCAGCAGCGCGATGACCGGCCCAGATGTCAAATCCAGTGCGGCACGCGCCGCCGCCGCATCAGGCTCCAGCGGGATGACGTCCGCCAGCGGGTGGCCGACATAGGTGACAGGGATGCCAGCGTCCCGGTAAATCCGCTCCTCGAATGGAAACACCACCAGCATGTGCGACACCGCTTTTTTGATTCGATGAATGCGCTCAGGTCGCCACGCCCAGATGGACGGGCTGACAAAGTGCACAGTCGGAATGCCCGCACGCTTGAGCTTCGCTTCCAGCGTGAAGTTGAAATCCGGGGCATCAATGCCCACGAATACGCGCGGCCGTTCGTTCAGGAAATGGCGGGCAATACGCGAACGGATCCACAACAATTCCGGCAGATGGCGCAGCACTTCCACATAACCGTTGACCGCCAGTTTTTCACTTGGGTAAATCGCCTGGACACCGGCTTCGATCAATCGTGGGCCGGCAATGCCCGCCGCACGCAAACCGGGGTGTGCCTGTTTCAGCGCGTTGATGAAATGCGCACCAAGGAGGTCACCGGATGCCTCGCCGGCAACCACGCCGAGATCAATCACCGAATGATGCCGCGCTCGGCGCGCGCAAGAAAATCGAGCAGTTGCCGAACCTCGACGTGCTGTTCAGCCTCGGGGACGAGTTTGACCTGTGCTTCGGCCAGGGTGTTGCCTTCCCGGTAGAGAATCTTATAGCTGCGCTTCAGGGCGGCCAGCGCCTCACTTGTGAACCCGCGGCGCTTGAGGCCTTCGCTATTGAGCCCGTGCGGCCCGGCAGGCTGGCCGGAGGCCATGATGAAAGGCGGGATGTCCTTGAACACGACACTGGAAATGCCGGTCATCACATGCGCGCCCACCTTGCAGAACTGATGCACGCCGGTGAAGCCGCCAAGGATGGCCCAGTCGCCGATTTCAGCATGGCCCGCCAGCGAGGCATTGTTGGCAAAAATGGTGTGGTCGCCCACCACGCAGTCATGCGCGATATGGACGTAGGCCATGATCCAGTTGTGGCTGCCGATGGTGGTGACGCCGCGGTCCTGAACGGTGCCGGTATTGAACGTGCAAAACTCGCGGACCACATTGTGATCGCCAATCTCCAGCCGGGTCGGCTCGCCCGCATATTTCTTGTCCTGCGGGGCTTCGCCGAGCGAGACGAAATGGAAAATCCGGTTCTGTTCGCCAATCGTGGTATGGCCCGTAATCACGGCATGCGCCCCGACCGTGGTGCCGGCCCCGATCTCGACGTGTTCGCCAATGATCGTGTACGGGCCAATCTCGACATCGTCGGCCAGCCGGGCGCCCGCAGCGACCAGCGCAGTGGGATGGATCATCCTGGAAACCTCAGTTGGACGCGCCCAATGGCGCATCTGGGCGGGTGGATGCCGCGAAGCGAGGAGAGCGGAGCTGTTGCCGCTTTAGCGGCTTTACAGATCCGGCCTGCCCCTTGCGGGTGGGCGGCAGGCCGGAGCCTGCAACGACGAGCGACAAAGGCAGGCATGCGTCCAGACGCGCCAGTGGGCGCGTAACGAATCCAGCACGCAAGTCATTCCGGACGAAGGCAGAGAATTCAGTATTCATGAGAACTCCATGGCGGAGATAAGTGGTCAACTGGGGTTTTCAGGATGCTAGTCATGTCAGGGTTTGTCGCGCAGCGTCGCCATGAGCTCGGCTTCCGCGACCAGCGCGCCATCCACCTCGGCGCGACCCGTGTACTTCCAGATACCGCGCATTTCGCGAACAATAGCCACCTTCAACACCAGTTGATCACCGGGTTTGACCGGCTTCTTGAAACGCGCACCATCGATGCCGGCGAAGTAGACGACGCCGATTTGCTCGGGTGAGTAATCCTTGGTCTTGAACGACAGAATCGCCGCAGCCTGCGCCATCGCTTCCAGGATCAGCACGCCCGGCATCACCGGCGCGCCCGGAAAGTGGCCGGGGAAAAAGGGTTCGTTGATGGTGACGTTCTTGATCGCCGTGATGGTCTTGCCGAGCTCGATTTCAGTGACCTTGTCGATCAGCAGGAACGGGTAACGGTGCGGCAGGTACTGCATGACCTGCTCGATATCCATGATCATGATGGTTTTTCCAGTTCAGTTAAGCGTTTCTCAAGCTGCTTGATGCGGTTCACCAGCTTGTCGAGATTGCGCATGTGGACAGCATTTTTTTGCCAGACCTCGTGTTCTGAAAATGGCGGCGCGGACGTGTAGGTGCCGGCCTTGGTCAGCGACTTGGTGATCAGCGTGTTGGTCGAGATGCGCGTGCCATCGGCAATTTCAATGTGGCCGAAAATCATCGCCGCGCCACCGATCATGCAGTTCCGGCCGATCTTGGCGCTGCCGGCGATTCCGGTACAGCCCGCAATCACCGTATGTGCGCCAATGTGGACATTGTGCGCAACCTGGATCAGGTTATCGAGCTTGACGCCTTCCTCGATCACCGTGTCCTCAAGCGCCCCCCTGTCGATGGTGGTACAGGCGCCGATTTCCACATCATCGCCAATCAGTACACGACCAATCTGCGGGATTTTTTCCCAGCGCCCTTCGTTCGGTGCGAATCCAAATCCGTCCGACCCCACCACACAGCCTGAATGCAGGATGACGCGGTCGCCAACTTCGCAGCGATGATAGAGCGTGACATTGGCGTGCAGCACCGTGTCCGCACCCACGCGTACGTGGTCACCAATCACGCAGTTTGCGCCGACCACCGCGCGTGCACCGATGTGTGCGCCGCACCCGATCACCACGCCCGCGGCAATACAGGCATCGGCTGCCACCGCCGCATCCGGTGACACCACCGCTGAGGAATGAATGCCCGAATCAGGCCGAGGCGGCGGATTCAGCAAAGCCGAAACGCGCGCAAAATACAAATAGGGGTTGGCAGTGAGGATGCGTGGCAGTTCGGTGGCATCACGCGCCTCGACAGGCAGAATGACTGCGCCGGCGCGGGTATTGTCGAGCTGGGTGAGATATTTGCTCTGCGAGACAAACCCGATCTCTTTTGGTGTGGCACGGTCGAGTGGAGCGACCTGACATACCGTCCACGCCCCGTCGCCCACAAGTTCTCCGCCAAAGTGGGCGACCAGTTCAGAAAGCGTGACAGCCATCAGACTAATTATTTTCTCGTGCTGGCGTTATTTTCCGCCGAGGGCTCGCATCACGCGGTCGGTGATGTCGCTCTTGGGATCGACAAATACTGCCTGCTCAATGACCATATCGAATTTCTCGGTGCGCGCTATGTCCTGGATGGCCTTGCGCGCACGCTCCTGTATCTGGCCCAGCTCTTCATTGCGGCGCAAATTGAGGTCTTCACGGAACTCGCGCCCCTGACGTTGCAGGTCGCGATTGAGATTGCCCAGGTCGCGTTCCTTGTTCTTGCGGTCGCTGTCCGACATGGTCACGCCATCTTTGTCGAGTTGCGCCTGCAGATCGCGCGCCTGTTTCGCGAGCTTCTGCAACTCCTGGTCGCGTGAAGCAAACTCGCGCTCCAGTTTTTTCTGTGCGGCAACAGACAGGGGCGCCTCGCGCAGCAAACGTTCTGTATTCACAAAGCCGATTTTGGTGTCGGCGAGCACGGGCGCAGCTACACAGGCGGACGCCAAAATCAGGGAAACAGCCAGTTGCTTGAATTTCATCATCACATACTCCATTGACATCTATCCTCAGAACACACTGCCCAAGGTAAATTGGAACACTTCAGTCTCGTCTCCATCCTTCTCGACCAGGGGTTGCGCCAAGCTGAACTTGAGCGGGCCCATCGGGGAAACCCATAGTACGGCTACGCCTGCCGAATAGCGTATATCTCCGAATGCAAACTTCTCGTACAGGCCATTGTATGGATTTGCGGGGTTGCCATCGGACGGGCCCCAAACGGCACCCGCATCGACAAAGGCCGACATGCGCAGCGACTGGCCATCCTTGAGTCCCGGCAAGGGGAAGAAGAGTTCCGCATTGCCGACCACGCGCGTGTCGCCGCCCAGCGCATCGCCGTAGACATCCTTGGGGCCCAGGGTGCCGTTGGCGAAGCCGCGCACCGAGCTGTTGCCGCCTGCATAGAAGTTCTTGAAGAACGGGAGTTGATTATCCGATTCGTCTGATAGACCAGCGCCAACTCCCACCTCGCCATTCAGCATAAGCGTAAAACTCTTGCTCAACTGCAGGTACTGCTGATGCTGAAGCGTCAGCTTGTAGTATTGCAGGCTACCGAGCGGCGTGCCTACTTCTGCTGCCACCCGTTGCAGCAGCCCCTTGGTCGGGAACAGGAAGCTGTTGCGGGTATCGCGTGCCCAGGACGTATCGAGGCGCACCGTGTCGTTGTTCTCCCCGAAGACATCGACAAATCTCTCCTGGATCGTTTTATATGAAGGATCGTAATCGGTCTGCAGCTTGAGCTCGGTCTGTTCGTAGGTCAGGCCAAACGAGATGGAGTCGCGCTCGTTGACCGGCACGCCGAAACGCACGCCAGCACCATAGGTTTTTGTCGTATATTCAGTGACATCGTCAATTTCGCTTGAATCATAGTCACGCCGATAGAGGTCGTAGCCTAGGCTGACCCCGTCGATGGTGTAGTAGGGATTGGTGAACGATAGGGAATATACGGTATTGACGCTGCTGGAGTTGATTTGCGTCGATATGCGATTGCCTGTTCCGAACACGTTGTTCTGCGACACCGAGCCCGACAGCACCAGGCCGTCTGACGACGAGAAGCCCGCGCCCAGCATGATGTTGCCGGTGGATTTCTCGGCCACGCTGACGTTGACATCCACCTGATCGGTGGTGCCCGGCACGCCCGGCGTTTCGATGTTGACTTCGTTGAAGTAGCCCAGGCGATTCAATCGATCGCGCGAGCGGTTGATTTTTCCCGCATCGTAATACGCGCCTTCCATTTGCCGGATTTCGCGGCGCACCACTTCGTCGCGCGTTTTGGTATTGCCCGCCACGTTGACGCGGTTCACGTAGACGCGGCGACCGGGATCGATGAACAGCGTAAACGCGACCGTGGCCTTTTCCTTGTCGAGTTCGGGCACCGCATTGACGTTGGCAAATGCGTAGCCATCGTTGCCCAAGCGGTCACTGATCTTCTTGGTGGCTTCGGTCAGCTGATCGCGCACGAAAACTTCACCCGGCTCGATCGTGATGAGTTTCTGTAATTCCGCTTCCGGAACCAGCATCTGCCCTGCCAGCTTGATGTCGGATATTTTGTACTGCGGCCCTTCCGTCACGTTGACGGTAATGTAGATGCCCTGCTTGTCGGGCGAAATCGATACCTGGGTAGAGTCGACGTTGAACTCGATGTAGCCGCGATTAAGATAAAACGAGCGCAGCGCTTCGATATCCCCAGCCAGACGCGATTTTGAATACTGGTCGTTCTTGGTATACCAGGTCAGCCAGCCGGGCGTGGTCGAGGTCAACTGGTCCAGCAGTTCCTTTTCCTTGAAGGCTTTGTTGCCGACAATGCTGATCTGCTGGATTCTGGCGCTCTCGCCTTCAACCACATCGAACTGCACCGCAACCCGGTTGCGCTCCAGCGGTGTCAGCGTGGACTTGATCTCGACCGCATATTTGCCGCGGTTGAAATATTGACGCTGCAGTTCCTGTTCCGCCTTGTCCAGCAGCGCACGATCCAGCACGCGGCCTTCGGCCAGACCGGTCTGTTTCAGGCCAGCCTTCAGATCATCTTCAGAAAACTCCTTGATACCGGACAGGGTGATCTTGGAAATCGACGGGCGCTCTTCAACCGTCACGATCACCACGCCATCGCGTGCCTCCAGCCGGACATCCTTGAAGAAGCCGGTGGCATACAGCGCCTTGATCGCCGCCGCCGTTTTTTCGTCGGTCATCGTTTCGCCGACCTTGACCGGCAGATAGCTGAACACAGTGCCCGCTTCGGTGCGCTGAATTCCTTCGACCCGTATGTCCTTCACAACAAATGGCTCTTCTGCCAGTGCGGGCTGCATGGCGAATATCGTGGCCAGTGCGAGCGTCAAGCGATTCAGTGTCATGGTCATTTTCATCCGCCTACCAGGCGTTGCAAATCATTGAACAGGGCAAACGACATCAACAGCAACAGCAGCGTCATGCCAATCCGGGCGCCTATTTCCATAGTGCGCTCAGACACAGGACGGCCGGTAAAAACTTCGGCAACATAATACATGAGGTGCCCCCCATCCAGTAGCGGGACAGGCAGTAGATTCAGCACCCCCAGACTCACGCTGACCAGCGCGAGGAAGCCCACAAAGCTGATCCAGCCGAGTGAAGCACTCTGGCCGGCGTAATCGGCAATCGTCAGCGGACCCGACAGGTTTCTCCACGATACCTGCCCCGTCACCATGCGCCCCATCATCTCCAGCGTGAACAGGCTCATGTCCCAGGTTTTTTCTGCGCCGCGTCCCAGCGCCTCGATCGGTCCGTAGCGTACCTCGGTCATCAGCCCGGCCAGCACCGATTCATCGACCTGCGGACCGGCGCCAATCTTGCCAACCCGCTCACCCGCCTCGTCTACGGTGTCCGGCACCACGGTCAGCACTTTGCGCTGCCCCTGCCGCTCGTATTCAATGCGCAACGCCTGAGCCGGATGCCGGCGAACCTGTTGCACCCAGTCCTGCCAATTCGCAAGCTTGGTGTCGTTGGCTGCAATCAGCCGGTCGCCCGCCTGAAAGCCCGCGCGTGCCGCCGCGCCATCGGACAGCACCTTGCCGATGATGGGATCGATCTCCGGGTCAAAGCGAACGATGCCCAGCGGTTTCAAGGTGTCCTGCTCGAGATTCTCGGTTTCGAGCGACGGGGCCTCGAACTGCACATGACGGCCATCGGCCAGTTCCAGCTTGATGGTCTCGCCCGCCACCCCGGCGCGCAGCAAGCTCAGGCGCAAGTCCTGGAAGGAAGAGGTGTCCTTGCCATTCACGCGACGAATCTCGTCGCCTGCCACCAGGCCTGCCTGCGCCGCAACCGACCCGACAGGGGGCTCGCCGATCATCGGCTTCAAGGCGGGCAAGCCGTGCATGAACAGCGCCCAGTAGAACACGATGGCCAGCAGGAAATTGGCGGCGGGGCCGGCCACGACAATGCCAATGCGACGCCAGACCGTGGCCCGGTTGAAGCTGCGATGCGCTTCGGCGGCCGGCACTTCGCCCTCACGCTCGTCCAGCATCTTGACATAGCCGCCGAATGGCAGCGCGGCCAGCGTCCATTCGGTCTGATCCCGGCCAAACCGCCGGCTCAGCAAAGGCTTGCCGAAACCGACCGAAAAGCGCAACACTTTGACGCCCGCCCAGCGGGCAGCAAGAAAGTGGCCAAGTTCATGGAACACCACCAGCACGCCGATGGCGACCAGGAACCACAATACAGTGTGCAGCACATTCATGCGTGTTTACGCTCCAGATACGATTCAGCAACACGCCGCGCCTGACTGTCGGCTTCAAGCAGCCCTTCAAGTGTTTGGGCGGCGCCACTGGCGAGGGTGTCCAGCGTGTGGGCAATGCTGGCGGCAATGGCGTTGAATGGCGCCAGCCCATCGAGAAAGCGCGCAACCGCGACTTCATTGGCTGCATTCAATACGGCAGCGGCATTGCCGCCTGTATGCAGTGCATCGAAAGCCAGTTGCAAACAGGGGAAGCGAGCGGTGTCCGGCGCTTCGAAGGTGAGTTGACGCCCCATCAATTCCAGCGCGGAAACGCCGGCATCGATGCGCTCGGGAAAACCCAGCGCATAGGCAATCGGCGTCCGCATGTCGGGCGTGCCCATCTGCGCAATTACCGAACCGTCGGCATATTCGACCATCGAATGCACGATGCTTTGCGGATGCACCACCACCTTGATCTGTTCCGGGCGGGCATTGAACAGCCAGCGCGCCTCAATGACTTCGAGCCCCTTATTCATCAGGCTCGCCGAATCCACCGAAATCTTCTTGCCCATGACCCAGTTGGGATGCGCCACAGCCTGGGCGGGTGTGGCGGCGGCAATCGCCTCTGCCGACAGCGTGCGAAAAGGTCCACCCGATGCGGTGAGCCACAGGATGTTCACGCCGGCACGCTGGAAGTCGCCGTTGAAGTCACGCGGTAGCGACTGGAATATCGCGTTGTGCTCGGAGTCGATCGGTAGCAGCTCTGCACCACTGGCTGCAATCGCGTCCATGAACAACTGGCCGGAAACCACCAGTGTTTCCTTGTTCGCCAGCAGAATGCGCTTGCCGGTTTTGGCCGCTGCCAGGGTGGCAGGCAACCCCGCCGCACCGACAATGGCAGCCATCAACGTATCCACTTCAGGCGCCGTAGCCACTTCGGTCAGCGCGTCCATGCCCTCCAGCACCGTCACCGGCAGTTTTTCTTCGGCAATCCGCACCCGTAGCGCCGCTGCCGCGCCCGGCTCGCTCATCACCGCCACGCGCGGCCGATGGGCACGGCACTGTTCAAGCATGCGCTCGACCTGCGTCGCACCAGTCAGGGCAAAAATCTCAAAGCGGCCGGGATGCCGCGCCACCACATCCAGCGTATTGACGCCAATGGTGCCGGTGGCGCCCAGAACGGTGAGGACGCGCGGTTTCATATCATTTTTATTCATGCCGCTTTTATTCATACTGAGCGCTCCAGCCACATCAACATGCCGGTGGCGATCGGCAAGGTGGACGTCAGCGCATCGATGCGATCAAGTATGCCGCCATGACCGGGCAGGATGGCGCCGCTGTCTTTCATGCCGGAAACACGCTTGATCCAGGATTCGAACAGATCGCCCAGCACCGACAGATACAGCAGACCGGACACCATAAGTCCCAGCGACAGCAACGGCATGCCAAGCAGCTGACTCAGAACGCCTGCATAGAGCGCCAAAGCGCAAAACGCTCCGGCCACGCCTTCCCAAGTCTTGCCGGGGCTGATCGCAGGCGCCAGTTTGTTGCGTCCAAAACAACGCCCGGAAAAATAAGCTGCGGTATCGGCAATCCAGACAACCGCCATGATCCCCAGAAGAAAGCCGGGGCCACGTGCATGCAAATACAATAACGCGGCCCATGTCGGCAACAGCAGCACGACACCGACCAGCGCACGGACCCATGCCGATTTCGCCTGCCAGCGCCCCAGCAACCACAGTGGTGCAATGAGCAGCCAGAACGCGGTGGCCAGCACAATCAGCCCTGTCTGGAAAGACGGCCAGTCGTCCCCCGCGAGATAGGGCAAAGCCAGCGCACCGCACGTCAACAAGCCCGCGTAGATACGGGCAGACCGCAGCGAAAACTGACTCAGGCGCGCCCATTCGTAGGCAGCCAGGCCAACGACAACAGCCATCAGGATCGCCCACCACCAGGCAGGCGCCCACAGCACGGCTGGAATAAATATCCCCATCAACACAACCGCAGTCGTGATCCGACTGAGGAGAGGGGTCATAGGCGCAATATCCGTGAAGCACTCATGATGCGGCACGCACCTGTTCGCTGGTACGTCCAAACCGACGCTCACGAGTGCGATAGGACCCGATGGCTGCATCCAGCGCTACCGCGTCAAAGTCGGGCCACAATGCGTCGGTGAAATACAGTTCAGTGTAGGCCAGCTGCCACAGCAGGAAATTGCTGATGCGCTGTTCACCGCCCGTGCGGATGAACAGGTCGGGCTCGGGCATCTCGGCCATGCTGAGGTGTTGCGTCAATGCGGCCTCGTTCACGTCATCCGCCGCCGTACCTGTCGCCATCAGCTTTTTCACCGCCTGCACGATATCCCAGCGTCCGCCGTAATTGGCAGCCACGGTAAAAGTCAGGCGGGTGTTATGGCGTGTCAGCGCTTCCGCATTGTGAATCAGGGTCTGAATACGCTCCGAGAAACCAGACAGATCGCCAATGACGCGAAAGCGGATCTCGTTTTCATGCAAACGCGCCACTTCATTTTCAAGCGCACGCATGAACAGTTCCATCA
>JACDJC010003456.1_pt1 | contig 11442 bp, 9 predicted proteins | sample 7454191 | NCBI WGS metagenome assembly JACDJC01 (sample SAMN14253291, study PRJNA609438) | sludge metagenome | isolation source: sludge after 25d culture with pyrite and EDTA | collected 2018-12-20
CCGATAACGTCCAAAGGATACTTTATTCAACAGATGCCTCATCCTATAAGGAGAAACCGCTGGCAGTGACCCGCCCCAAAACGGCTGCCGATGTGGAAAAAATCCTGGCCTTTGCCAGAGAGCACAAAACATCCGTCATACCCCGCGCGGGAGGCACTTCGCTGGCCGGACAGGTAGTTGGTTCAGGAATCGTTGTTGATATTTCGAAATACATGAACCGGATTCTGGAATTCAACAAGGATGAGAAATGGGTGTGGGTAGAACCGGGCGTAATTCCGGCCGAACTGAACAAATGGCTTGCTCCCCACGGATTGCAGTTTGGTCCCGAAACATCGACCGCCAACCGTTGCTGCGTCGGAGGCATGCTTGGAAACAACTCCTGTGGTCTCCATTCCATCATCTATGGCAGTGTGAGGGAGCATGTGCTGGAAGTGGATACCATTCTTGCCGACGGCTCGAGGGTCACTTTTGGCCCGTTGACGAAGGAGGAATTTAGGAATAAGTGCGAGGGGGATGATTCGCTCCTTGAGACCCGCATTTACAGGAATATCAGGGATATTCTTTCAGATCCCGAAAACCAGAAGGAGATACGCGACAATTTTCCCGACCCCAGGGTAACGCGCCGGAACATGGGATATGCCATTGATGTACTCCTTGAAAGCGAGGTCTTTACAGAGGGAGGAGAGCCTTTCAATTTCAGTAAGTTACTGGCCGGGTCCGAAGGAACGCTGGCGTTTACCACCCGGATTAAATTGAACCTGATCCCATTGCCCCTGCCTCATGTCGGACTGGTATGTGCCCATTTTGACTCGCTGGAGGATTCTCTCCATGCCAACCTTATCGCCCTAAAGCATAATCCCGGAGCAGTGGAACTCATGGACGACATCATCCTGAACTGCACAAAGGAAAACATTGAGCAGAACAAAAACCGATTCTTCGTCGAGGGCGATCCAAAAGCACTGCTGATGATTGAATTTGCATGTGACACGAAAGAGGAACTGAATGACAAGGCTGCTGCGCTGGAAGCGGATATGCGTGCCGCCCGACTGGGTTACGCCTTTCCTTTGGTGACCGGTAGCGACAATATCAAGCGGGTCTGGGCCTTAAGGACAGCCGGACTGGGATTGCTGTCAAACATTCCCGGCGACAGGAGGGGAGTGCCTGGGGCGGAAGATACCGCGGTAGCCCCAGAGTTCCTGCCTGCCTATATTGCCGACTTTAAGGTTCTGCTTCAGAAATATGGATTGAGCAGTGTTTATTACGCACATATTGCCACCGGTGAAATCCACTTCAGGCCCTTGCTCAACTTCAAGGATCCCGCGGATGTCGACATCTTCAGGAACCTGATGCAGGATTTGGCGGCGCTGGTGAAAAAATACAGGGGTTCCCTGAGCGGGGAACATGGCGACGGAAGGGTGCGCGGTGAATTCATCCCCTTTATGCTTGGAGAGAAAAATTACCAGTTTATCAGGCAGGTAAAATACACCTGGGATCCCGACAACCTGATGAACCCCGGGAAGATCGTCGACTCGCCGCCCATCACCGAATTCCTGAGGGTAGTGCCCGGCGCGCCCACCCCCAAATTTGATACTTTGTTCGATTTCACTTCCAATATGGGTTTTTTCCGGAGCATCGAAAAGTGCAACGGATCGGGCGATTGCCGGAAAAGTGAAATCATTGGCGGTACCATGTGCCCAACCTATATGGCGTCGCGCGACGAAGACAAAACCACCCGCGGAAGGGCTAACATACTTCGTGAACTGCTTTCCGAACCGGGTGGAAAGACCCCGTTCGACAAAAAGGAAATATACGAGGTCCTTGATCTTTGCATTTCATGCAAGGCCTGCAAGGCCGAGTGCCCGTCGAATGTTGACATGGCGAAACTGAAGGCTGAATTCCTGCAACATTATTACGATGCCAACGGAATACCTTTGCGCAGCAGGTTGATCGCATATCTGCCCCGCCTTGAAAGATTGGCCATGATTGTCCAGCCTATAGCCAATGCGGTTATGTCAACCCGGTTGTTCAAAAAATCCCTTGGATTTGCCACGGAAAGAAAGCTGCCATCTCTCTCGAATCTTACCCTCAGCAAGTGGTACAAGAACGGTGCGGCCTTGTCGGATGGCAAAAAAGGTAAACGGGTTTACCTGTTCAATGACGAGTTTACCAATTTTCACGAAAGCGATATCGGGATCAAGGCTATTTTGTTGCTTACCAAACTGGGCTATGATGTCAGGATTCCGGTTCATAAGGAGAGCGGCCGTACCTGGTTGTCGAAAGGATTGGTCAGGACTGCCCGGTTGATTGCCATCGACAATGTCAACCTGCTCCGCAACCTGATTACTGATGAAACACCGCTGATTGGCATTGAACCATCGGCCATTCTCGCTTTTCGGGATGAATACCCCGACCTGGTGGAAGATTCGCTGAGGCCGGTTGCCCGTGACCTGGCCAAAAATGCATTGATGTTCGACGAATTTTTCATGCGTGAGGTGAATAAGGGAAACATCAGCAAGGAGGCATTTACGCTGGAAAAGAAAGAAGTGCTCCTGCATGGTCATTGCCAGCAGAAAGCGGTGGCATCTACCTTGACTACCAAACAGATGCTGTCGTTCCCTGAAAATTACAGCGTGAAGGAAATTCCGTCAGGGTGCTGCGGTATGGCCGGTTCTTTCGGGTATGAGGCCGAACACTACGAACTTTCCATGAAAATAGGCAACCTGGTACTGTTTCCTGCAGTAAGGGAAGCAGCTTCATCGGTATTGTTGACCGCACCCGGAACATCCTGCCGGCACCAGATCAAGGACGGCACGGGGAAGGAGGCAAAACATCCGGTCGAGTGGATGTATGAAGCATTGAAATCGTGAATAAAGAACCGGAAATTTGGCAGAAATCCCTTACCAGTTTCACTTAGTGCTTTGGAACAGGCACTCCATTTCTATTCTCCGAAAAACAGGTCTTCCTTAATTCTTTCGATCCTGTCGAGGGCATAGTGCGGGTTTCTGGCCTTTTCCCTGGCTTCGGTCAGGTATAACTGATAATAATTGAGTGCCATGGTTTTGTTGGCATTGTACTCCTCGTAAGTGGTGGCTATCTCAAACAGCAGTTCATGGTTTTCGGGGTCAAGCTCATAGGCTTTTAGCAGCATTTGAATAGATAATTCAAACTCCCGTTTCAGACCGTGTACCTGTCCAAGATGATGGTATATGTCGCTCAGGTAGGGTGGGGTTGACGATTCCACGGCCAGTTCGAGGTACTCCTGGCTGGTGTCAAAATCCTTCAGCTTCTTATGGCACAGTCCAATGTACAAAGCTACATACGGATCATTGGGGACCTCTTCCAAAGCCGGTTCAAGAATCTTCAGGGCTTTATCTTCCTGCTTATTCAGGTATAACGTGATGCCATATTCCTTTCTGACATCGAAATAGAGCGCATTGTTTTGAAGCCACTCCTCGTACACAGGCAGGGCATCCGTAAAGTTATGCTGGTTGTATAGGTTTTGCGCCAGACGCAACAACAGGCTGCCATTACCTGGAAACTGTTCCAATCCCCGTCGGACGACATCATTCGCACGGGTATATTTCTTGTCTTGGTTATAGAGCCCCGACAGGCTGGCATAGCTGCCGATATCCCGGGGGTTGGTTTCCAATACCTCTTCCAACAGCTGGATAGCTTCATCGGAACGGTTCATTCGGGCTGCTGCAACTGCCAGATATTTGTTGTTGAGCAGGTTGGTGGAGTCTGCCATCCTGATCTGGCTGAACAGGGAATAGGCTTCAGGGAATTCACGCTGGCTGAGCAGAAGCTGCCCCAGCTTGGATTTGTATAACATGTTACCCGGCTCATTTCGCATGGCCTTTCTGTAGTGTGAAACGGCATCAGGTATGTTACCCAATGCGCTGTGTGCCTCGGCTATTTCAGCATGGAGGTTGGCCTCGTCGGGCATTGCGTTCAGGCTTTCCTGAAAAAAGCGGATGGCCTGCGGGTAATCCTGCATCCCTGCATATATCTGCCCTTTAAGTTTAACCAGATTGGGATCGTAATCCTTTGCAAGGTCGCGATCGATTTCATGCAATGCTTTTTCATACTGCCGGGTGATGATCAGCTGGCTAATTTTCTCCTGTGCCGAAATTGACATGAAAGTGGTCAGCAACAGAAAAGCAAACAATGTGAGGATCCGGATTTTCATTTTTGACGGATGATTGACATTCTACTGAAGTGCGAAATTAATGGGAACAGTATAGGATACATTCACAGGTTTACCCCTTTGGATCCCGGGTTCCCATAATGGAAGCGCGTTGACAACCCTCAGTGCTTCCTGGTCAAGAACAGGGTCAACACCCCTGGCAATTTTGGCGTCGGCCACCTTGCCACTTTTGGAAACAATAAAGGTTACATAAACCCTTCCCTGTATCCCAAGTTCCTGGGCGGCAACAGGATATTTGATGGTTTGTGCAATGAAGTTGCGCAGGGCGGCTTCACCGCCCGGAAATTCCGGCATATCCTCCACAATGAAGAACACCTGTTCATCGGCAGGGGGCTCCTTGGTTTTGGTTAAATTCTCTGCCGGAAGCTTGTTGGTTACCCGCAAGGTGGCAGTTGAACCCGCTGATCGTTGGCTTTTGACCGAGAGATTCGATGAAAACATATTTTCCAGCTTCCTGATATTTTCGGGTGTACCGGTAATGATGGCTGTATCGCCATGGAAGACAACTTTGGTTTCGTTGTCGTTATTTGAGGCAGCGATTGATTGGGAAGGCTTACTCTCTTTTGCTTCAATATTTTGATCAGAATCAGATGTGCCGTTAGTGGCAACAATCATTGTACCAGCGGCTGAAGAAGCCTGTTCCTCACTTCCATCTTCCTCGTTTCCGGATATGGATTCGGTGATGGTGTTGTCGGAATATGCTCCGGGCTGGCTGGTTGAAACCGAGGTCCTTTGCTCACATGCAAAAGCCAACAGCAATGCACCTGCCGCCAAAAGTCCGGGCAATACCTTTGCCGCTGCCGCTTTGGGTGACTGTATCCGCGTCATCATCCGGATCCTGTTTCTGATCATGCTGTAATTGAAATGGCTCGCCGCAAAATATGGACCTCCCAAAATCTGGCTTAAAAGCAACTCCTTGTATTCCGATGGGTGTATGCCCGATGACAAAACTGCTTTATCGGCCAAATACTCATGGTTCTCACGGATAGCCCTTCGCAACATCCACATGAAAGGATTAAACCATTGGAAGATCGTGAGTATTTCGAGAATCAGGATGTCGTAGGTATGGCCTTGTTTGACATGTTCCAGTTCATGGATCATCATTCGGTGGTAGCCGGGCATTTTTTCAAAATCCTTGCGTACAAAAATGTAGTTCATAAAGGCAAACGGACTCGTTTGCATATCGAGGAGGACCATTTTATACCCTTCTGCCGGGATTACCGGATTGTTCCTGATCATTTGCATCAGTTTCAGGAACCTATAGGCAAACAGACCCAGAAAGAGGATTGCACCAAAAACGTATACGGCAATTATCAGTGTGGATGAAAGAATGACGTTTTCGACACTTTCGGATATGTCCTGGCTTCTGACAACTACGGTTTCGAGGAGGTTCTGATAAGGCGTGACCCTGATTTCCTCAATCATTACTGATTTCGGTTCAAATACCGGAATATGAAGCAATGGAAGTACCAGGGAAAAGAGGACCGACAATAAAAGGAAAAGCCGGTTAGTCCGGAAATAAGTCTCTTTCCTTAGGAAAAGCAGGTAGAGCAGTGAAAGGAATGCCAGACTGATACCCGACTCCAAAAGATAATTGACAAGGCTATTCATCCTCTTTTTGTTCAGGGTTTTCCAGGTCCTGTTTGACCTCCTTCATCAGTCGGTCGATTTCGGCTACGGTCAGGTTATCTGATTTTGCAAAAAATGAAACCATCTCCCTGAATGAACCCTTAAAATAGCTGCTTACAAAGTTCTTCATAAAAGAACGGGTATAATCCTGTCGGGAAACCAACGGGAAATACTCATGGGTTTTACCATATGCATTGTGGTCGACAAATCCCTTTTGCTCAAGGATCCTGACGATGGTCGATACGGTATTGTACGCTGGTTTGGGATCAGGCATCTTGAATATGATATCTTTGACAAATCCTTTCTCAAGCTCCCAAAGAATCTGCATGATCTGTTCCTCTGCCCTGGTAAGTTCTTTCATGATGAAGTTTTTAAACGGGTGAGTGCTGTATTATATTTAAAATCAGCATTGTATTTGTGCCAAAGCATATTTTGTCCTACCAACTTCATGGCATCCGGGTCGCATTTGCAATAAACAAAAATCATACCTGAAACTAAGCCATTCGTTATAAAACGAACAGCTTAGTTGTCTGAACATTGTTTTATTGCAATTTGAATTCGATAGGTACGGTGTAACTTACATTTACGGCTTTGCCTCTCTGCTTGCCCGGAGTCCATTGTGGCAGGGATTTCACCACCCTCATGGCTTCTTCATCCAGGAGTGGATCTGCCCCCCTGGCAATTCTGACATCCTTTACCGATCCGTCTTTGGCCACCACAAAGGTTACATAAACTTTACCCTGGGTTCCTTTTTTCTGGGCCTCCACAGGATATTTTATCGTTGTTGCAATGTGTCTTTTCATGGCATCTTCACCTCCTGGAAATTCAGGCATTTCTTCAACAATGAAGAAGACAGCCTCTTCGGGATTGGGTTCCGGCTTGCCTGCATATCCCACGACTACGACATCCTCCTTTGGTGAGGTGCCCGGCTTGTCAATGATGATGGTACCCGCTTCTTTTTCAATCCGGGCATTATTAAAATAGGGTGCCATTTTTTCGATTAACTGGACTGATCCTGTCAGGTGTAATTTATTTTCCGTTTCCCTGACCGTGATTGTTCCTTCGGCACCGGGGCCGCCATCGAGCGCGAACTGGATTGGTACCGTATATCTTACATCGACGGCTTCGCCTCTTTGTTTTCCGGGAACCCACTTGGGCAAGCCATTTACCACTCGCAAGGCTTCCTGGTCAAGCGACGGATCTACACCGCGGACCACCTGTGCATCAGTTACAGTGCCGGTTTTGTCAACGGTAAAGGAGACGTATACCCTGCCTTGAATCCCGTTTTCCTGTGCCACGACAGGGTAACGGACCGAATTGGCGATAAATTCACGCAATGCCTTTTCTCCACCAGGAAATTCAGGCATTTCTTCCACAATCATATATACCTGTTTTTCAGGTTGTTTTTCCTGTGCCCTGCCTGTTATCGGCGAAATGAAGCTGATAAAGAGGAGGGTTGTTATCCAATACATAGTTTTCATAGTGATGATGTTTTTCTTGGTTAATGCTCTGGAATGATTTGGATATCCACACCAAATATATAACTAATACTTTAGTTTATAAACTAAATCTTTAGTTTTTTAATGCAATTTTTCAATTTTTGTCTGGAGATGCCTCATTTACAGGAGTTGCCGATCCTAATCAAGAGAAAAATACTGGGTAATAAAAAGATTTCAGGGCAATAAGCCGTAATAAAATCAGCTAATTGCCCTGAGAAGAATGAGGGATAGTTTTTTGATTGAAGAATATTGATTCAGGAGCCCGGGTGTCAGATCGGCAAAGTCAGTTCATTCAAAAATTCCCTGACTTCAGGATCCAGGCCAGGTTCCAGTTCGGTCCTGACCCTTTCATGATAGCAATTCAGCCATTCTTTTTCCTCATACGTAAGCATGGAGTTTACAACAAGACGTGTATCGATCGGACAAAGGGTAAGGGTATCGAAACCATAAAATGTACCGAATTCGGTGACTTCCTTTTCGACACAGACCATCATGTTTTCCGTTCTGATACCGTACAATCCGGGGCGATAAAGTCCGGGTTCATTGGAAAACACCATGCCCGGGGCAATCGGGTAGGAGTTCAGTTCCTGTCGGATACTTGCCGGACCTTCGTGCACATTCAGAAAATGACCGACACCGTGACCTGTGCCATGACCGTAATTCAATCCCTGTTGCCAGAGTGCATTACGCGCCAGAACATCGAGGTGCATACCCCTGGTTCCGGCAGGAAACCTGGCTAAAGTAAGGTTTATCATTCCTTTCAATACCAGGGTGAAATCTCTTTTCTGATCTTCGGTAACATGTCCCAAAGCCACGGTTCTGGTGATATCGGTTGTCCCGGATTTGTATTGTCCGCCAGAATCAAACAAAAGGATCCCCTCAGGTTTTAATGGAAGTGCATTCTGTTGGTCAACCGAAAGATGAACAATGGCTCCATGTTCCCTGTAGCCGACGATGGGAGAGAAGCTCTCGCCGACGAATCCGGGTTGCATTGCCCTGAATTCTTTCAGTTTCCTGCTTACGGTATATTCATCGATGGTTTCAGATTTAACTGCATGTTTCAGCCAAAAAAGAAAATTAACCATGGCGCATCCATCCTGATGCATGGCCATCCTGAAGCCGGATAATTCGGTTTCATTCTTTTCGGCCTTTAAAAGCGTAGGTATTGACATACCCTCCACAACATTGTTGTGTTTAAATGCAGCCTGCCAAAGGGCAGTGTTGGCAGTGGACGGGTCGAGATAAATGGTTTGTCGCCCCAATTGTTCCAGGTAATTGTAGAATTCATGGTATGGTTTGAGAATGACCCCTTCATTTACCAGTGCATCAGTGGCTTGACCGTCAATGGTAGCTAAATGCGTAAAAAGCCTTGTTTCACCATTTCCAATGATTGCATAACCCATGAATACCGGATTGTAGTCGATGTCACTCCCCCTCAGGTTGAAAGTCCAGGCAAGGTCGTCAAGGGCAGAAACAACGGTTGCACTTGCACCTTTTTCTCTGGCCATGGAAGAAATGGTGGTCAACTTTTCCGTTCTGGTTTTACCTGTAATATCCAAAGGCAATTCAAATACAGGCTTTTCGGGCAGGGCCGGACGATCAGTCCAAACCTCATCAAAAATATCGGATATGAAAATAATGTCGACCATCTTTTTTGCCAGTACATCCATGAATAGCCGAAAGGTTGACAGCGGAAGCGAAACCGGATCAAGGCCTAGTCTTGCCCCTTCATGCAGGTTGTGCATCAGCCATTCCGGCACAGGTATCGCATCTGGTACCCTGAGTTTATGCATGGTAATTCCGGTTCCTTCCAATTCTTCCCCAGCCTGGATAAAGTAGCGGGTATCAGTCCACAAACCTGCCGAATCCCTTGTGATCACCACTTCACCGAAGGACCCTGTGAAACCTGTAACAAACTCCCTGGTTTTCCAATGGGTACACAGATACTCACTCATATGTGGGTCAGTTCCCGAGATATAAATGGCGTCCAGATGTCTAGAGGCCATATAATCACGAATGGCTTCGATTCGTTTAACGATGGTTTGGTTCATGAGGTGCGATTTCTTTTATGAAGTAACGGATTGAAGGGGCTGGTATTTCCAGTGGATCGACCTCATTCGGATCGATCCACTCAAAACTGCTGATGTCGTCATGGGCGGTAAGGCCGTCCAGATTCTCGGCTTCAACACGAAAAGCCAGGTCAGTGGTAAAGACCGTAATTCCCGAAAAAAAGTATTCATTGGGTCGGGAGGCCAGGTAAACCATATTCTTAACCCCCATATTGAGTTCTTCCTTTAATTCACGCCTTACAGCCTCTTCTGCTGATTCCATTGGATCGATAAAACCTCCGGGGAGGTCCATTTTCCCTTTGTCGGGATCGATAGCCCTTCGGGTGACGAGCAATTTTCCCTCCGGATTAAAAATAAGACACGCAACAGCTGCCGCAGAGTTGGTATACCATTGAAGCGAACAGCTGTCGCATGTCAGCGACCGGGCTCCGGAGATCCTGAATTGGTCAGATCCGCAGCGCGGACAATATTTGAATACATTTACTGGATGTGCCATGTCTTTTCAGTCGGGATTGGGGCTGACGGGAAATATATCCATACACCCTTAATCAATCATTACTCCAAAAATAGGAAAAAGAGTGGAGTCAGTATCGAAAAGATGGCAATTCCTGATGTCAGAGAGAACGGTGGGTCCCGTCACAGTATGGCTTGTTGGCTGAATACTTACATTGGCACAGCCAAACTTCCCTGGTTTCGTCAATCCTGAATTCCATCGGAGTGATTCCGGTACCCCTGTGGGACCCATCGCAGAAGGGTTGGTTAGAGCTTCTGCCACAGGCACACCAAAAATAATTCCCTGGCTCAAGTGTAAGTCGGGCCGGGTGTTTTTCGGCAACTATTGGTTTTTCCATAATGGTTGTTTTTATTGGAGTTTATAAGCTACAACGCGGTTGTCCATAAAGGTGGGCACCAAAACCAGGTTAAGTTTGGATGCAAAATCAATATCGGCCGAATTGATGCTTTTTTCCGATGAATCAAATACTTTGGAGGTCTTTCCGTTTTTGTTCACAAAAATTCGTCCTGCCCAATGGGAGAATACAAAATTGCCGTCATTATCCTTCTCCAGCCCATCTACTCCTCCGGCATCCTCAATCAGTACTTCCATCTTTTTGGTCGGCATGTCAATCACGAATATATGTTGGTCCCCGACATATAATTTGCCCGGCTCGGCAAACAATCCGTTTGGCCGGTTAAAGGTTTCTGAGTGGAACCATTCATTAAACTGGCCATCTTTCAGCATGTGGATTTTCTTCTTCATCATGTCGGTAACGAGCACCTTTCCATCAGGGCAAACAGTTACGTCGTTAAGGAATTCGGCTCCGGGGGCATCATATTTTTTCACGATTTTCCCTTCTTTCATGTCAATCTCCACAAGCTGGTCGATATCGGCAACATAGAGTTTACCATCATAAATTCCCATTCCTTTGGGTGCATTCAGTCCTGTCACCCATTCAAGGTTGACGACTTCACCTTTTGATGATAGAATGCTGATAAATCCGTTTCCATCCTTTTCGGAGGCATTCCCGTTGATGTTGGCAACATAGATCTGGTCATTGCCCGGACAGTAAATCACCGATTCCGGGGTTTTAAGAACGGGAGCGGTTTCCCAGACTTTCACTAACTGCTGCGAAAACACGTTGGCTGTGGATGCAGCCATGATAAGAAATAATAACAGGATACTTTTTTTCATAGCTATACTACTGTTTTATGGTTAAATTAATAATGTATGAATTTGAGAATATGACTTTGTAGTCATTGTTTTCATATCTGAAGATTCAGGATCAGGGAATGTTCCATGCAATATCTTTTCCATTAAGGCCCGATCAACTGCCATAAATCTGATCTTGATTGATAAATTAAACATTTAACCCGGTTGATATAGAGAAACAAACCTTGACATTTATAACGTATTTTAGGGCAAAAGGTTAACTTCGTAATGGATAAATGAATTCAAACCAACTTAAAATTAAACCATGCGAAGGATTTTGGTATTTTTTTGGATATGCCTGTCATCACTTATCACAACTGCACAGCCTCC
>JACDJC010003457.1_pt1 | contig 11432 bp, 9 predicted proteins | sample 7454191 | NCBI WGS metagenome assembly JACDJC01 (sample SAMN14253291, study PRJNA609438) | sludge metagenome | isolation source: sludge after 25d culture with pyrite and EDTA | collected 2018-12-20
CTTGAGAAGCCTGGTTATCCTCCGTTAAGAATTTTGGGATCCCATCTTATTGGTGGGGAGGTGGAACTTGATGGAAGTGTATCGAGCCAGTACTTGTCAGCTTTACTGATGATAGCCCCAACACTCGACAAGGGATTGACTATGAAATTCAGGAATCGATTGATATCAAAATCCTATATCGAAATGACGCTGAAGCTGATGTCTTTTTTTGGTATCAGTTATGAATGGAAAAAAAATGTGATTATTGTGCCATCACAGGATTATCTTCCACGTGATTATACAGTTGAAGCCGATTGGTCAGCAGCATCTTATTGGTATTCTTTACTTGCCCTGTCGCCTGAAGGGCAGATATCCCTGCCAGGCCTTAATTTGTCTGGATTGCAAGGTGATGAAGCGATCAGTGGTTGGTTCAATACGTTTGGGGTTGAAACCAGGGCAACCGAGGAGGGAATCATTATTCATAAAAAAGTGGATATGGCACCCGAAAAGCTTGCATTGAATTTTCATGAAACCCCGGATATGGCACAGACCATGGCAGTATTGTGTGTTGCCAAAAGTGTACCCTTTCATTTTACGGGATTGGAAACCTTAAAAATAAAGGAAACCAACAGAATTGCCGCATTGCAGAATGAACTTGGCAAATTTGGGGCACATCTGGATGAACCCCGGAATGGGGAGTTGATGTGGGACGGCAAAATTGACAAAGACTCCTGTATGGAAAATCCGGTTATCGAAACTTACCATGATCACCGGATGGCACTCTCATTTGCACCCTGGGCGTTAGTGAAAGGGGAAATAAGGATAGCCGATCCGGCTGTTATTTCAAAGTCTTATCCCAATTTCTGGGAGGATCTTAAAAGTGCCGGGCTCGGTATTGAAGGAGTATAATGGCTGGATGTCCGATATTTTCAGATCAGAGTTTAATAAATATCTTTCTTTTATAAAGGAACAGGGCAGGCATATAGAATACCCCGATGTAGAGTAACGCATAAAGGAAACTGGCAAATTTTGGTGCCGTTCCAATACCTGTCAGCAACTCCATAAAGTGTGATTTAATGGATGCCTCGGCAATGGGAATCCCCGAAAATACATATCCAAGGAGTCCTGCAAGAACATAAACGGTTATGGCATTCGATCCAAAAACCACACCTGGGAAGGCCACCTTTTTCCATCCGATAACATCAACCAAATACATGCTGGTAGCCAGTGTGAGTGAAGCCAGACCACCGGTTACCATGACAAAAGAACTGGTCCAGATGTTCTTGTTGAGAGGGAAGTGCCAGCTCCAGGCATGGCCAATAGCCAGTGCAATAAAACCTCCAGTAAAGAGCCATATAATTTTCTCTTCCCGTGACTTTTTTGAAACAATTAGATTGCCAGCCAACATTCCAAGGATGCCCGTTCCAATTGCGGGTAAAGTACTCAAAATTCCTTCCGGATCCCAGGTCTTTTGATACATCCTTCCAGGCAGAAGAAATGAGTCGATCCAGGCAGCCAGATTAGCACCTGGCTCCAACATGGGTTCTCCCATTCCGGGAGTTGGAATAAGTGTCATGGCCAGCCAATAACCAATCAGCAAAACGGCTCCAATTATAGCCTGCTTTTTCCATCGCACGGCTAAAAACAGTATTGCACAAACCAGGAAAACCAAGGCGATTCTCTGTAAAACCCCTGCCACCCTGAGATTTTCAAAATTGAACCTGGGGTAAAGATTGAGAAATATTCCTACCGCGAATATTTTTATGCTTCGCCATACGATTTTTTGATACATACCCCTTTTGGGTACACCTGCCTCAACTCTTTTAGTATAAGCCAGGGCTATGGAAACCCCAACAATAAACAGGAAAAAAGGAAATATGAGGTCTGTGATTGTTATCCCATGCCAGGGTTTATGCAAAAGGGGGGCATATACGTTTCCCCAATCGCCGGGATTATTTACCATGATCATGGCCGCAATTGTAAATCCCCGAAACGCATCAAGCGAAATTAGACGTTCATTTTTTTCCATCAGGCTTTTGATTAGATTTTTATCTGATTTGGTATCGGATGCCCGGTTAATCCGGAATAATCGCATTACAAAGATTAAACTAAATCTCTTTTCTTTTTCAAATGTATGATTTAGAAATAGAGATGTTTGGTGTATCTTTATAAAAATTTTACTAAGGCAATTTTATAAATATTTCAGTTATGAAAAAAATATATTCCATCTTTTTTGGGTTGGCAGTGACGCTCCTGTTGACAGGTTGCTCAAAGGTTTCAAATCCGACGGCCGATGATTTGGTAATTTCATGGAAGGTTATCAGCAACGAATATTTCGAAAGTCCTCGGGTCAAGGCTCGTTTTACAATTACCAACAACAGCGCTTCTGACTTGAAGCCCGGTTCATGGGAGCTTTTCTATAACCAAATGCCTCGCGATGTTATCGTGCAGCCCGAACAAGCCGAAATAACCAGGATAAGTGGTGATTGGTATAAATTGGTGCCAGGTGGGGGATTGGTTTTGAAGGCAGGTGAAACGGTTGAGCTGGAGTATGAATCCCAGGCTTTTATCATCAAGGAAACTGATTCTCCGTTGGGATTGTATATGGTATTCTATGATAAGACCGGGCAGCAAACTTCTGTTGAAGTAATAAAGAATTATACAATAGATGCATTTGAAAGCCCTGAGCAGATCAACCGTCATAAACGGGATGCGGAGCCAATACCAGATGGTGCTATCCTGTATGACCAAAACTTGCAATTAAGTGAGATAGCAGAGGAGGATTTACCTGTAATTTTACCCTCTCCGTTTTCTGTTCAAAAGAGCGGACAGTCGATCCAATTTGATGCTGCGCCAAAAGTTCTTTATCAGAAGGGGCTGGAAAATGAAGCCCGATATCTGGCAGCTCACATAGGACAATTGTCTGGAACATCAGTTTCTCCAATGGAATCCAATGCTTCTGAACCGGGTTCGATTTATCTGTCAATTGATAAGGTTTCGGTTAATAATGTCAATAAAGAAGCTTACCGGCTCAGTATAAATGAAAATAAGTCGATTGCAATCACAGGTAGCGATAATGCTGGTGTATTTTATGGGATACAGAGCCTCATGGCATTAACCCCTATCGAAAGTATATCCCAGCCCCAGGCTCCCGTATCGCTTCCGGTAATCAAGATTGAAGATGCTCCCCGATTTGGATTCAGGTCATTGCATATCGATGTTGCCAGAAATTTCCAGACTAAGGAGACCGTAAAAAAGATGCTTGACCTGATGGCTCACTATAAACTGAACCATTTCATGTTCATTTTGTCAGAGGATGAAGCGTGGAGGCTTGAGATCGATGCTTTGCCAGAGTTGACGGAGGTTGGTTCGAAACGTGGACATACAATCAAGGCCTCAACTGATATGTTACATCCGGCATATGGTTCAGGTCCATTTCCTGATGCTCCTGGCACTTTCGGTAGTGGTTACTACACCCGTCAGGATTTCATTGAAATCCTGCAATATGCCCAAGACAGACATATTACCGTCATTCCTACCATCAATCTCCCCGGACACTCAAGGGCAGCTATCCGCGCCATGGAAGCAAGATACCATAAATATATGGCTGAAGGTAACGAAGAAAAGGCCAACGAATTCAGATTGATTGATCCCGATGACCAATCAGTTTACTCCGGTGCCCAATCATTCGATGATAATATCGTTTGTGTAGCCCGTGAATCGGTATATCGTTTTTACGAAACAGTGATTGATGCAATCCTAGGAATGTACAACGAGGCAGGCATTCCATTGGAATTGTTCCATACCGGAGGAGATGAGGTGCCCGAAGGTGCCTGGGCCGGATCACCCTTGTGTCTTGAATTGATGAAATCGATGCCCGAAATCACCGATCCCAAAAATCTTCAGGCAGTGTTCTTTCAGAGGGCGGTTGAAATCCTTAAAAGCAAAGGTCTGAAAATTGGAGGTTGGGAAGAAGTTGGGCTCTTCAGAAATACAGAAGGGAAGCTGATCCCAAATCCTGAATTTGCAAATGGAGATGTCATTCCATGGGTCTGGAATAATTTGGGCCAATGGGCCGACCTGTCTTATCGAATGGCTAATGCCGGTTACCCTGTGGTAATGTGTGACGTATCCAATTTCTATCTGGATCTTGCCTACAGCAAGGACCCAAAGGAACCTGGCCTCTACTGGGGTGGATTTGTTAATGCCCGCAGCACATGGCAGTTTGCTCCTTACAACTCGTTCATTACAAATCTAAAGTCAGGTATGGGGCATCCCATTGATCCTGAGCAGGCATATGCCGGTCTTGAAAGACTGCGTGCAGAGAATGCGGGCAATATTGTAGGTTTGCAAGCCCAGCTGTGGGGTGAAACCATCAAGGGAAATGAAATGCTCGAATACTATGCTCTTCCGAAAATGATTGGTTTTGCAGAAACTGCCTGGGCAAAGGAACGTCCATGGGAAAAACAGAAGAATGTCGATGTGCGAAAGAAACAAATGGATGAGGGTTGGAATATATTTGCCAATACCCTGGGTAAAAGGGAACTTCCGAAACTGTCAAAATTGTTTGGTGGGTATAACTATCGGATTCCACAACCTGGTTCCGTTATTGAAAATGGCATTTTGAATGCAAATGTTGAATACCCGGGATTGACCATTCGGTATACTACCGACGGATCGGAACCCACAATCCAGTCAACTTTATATTCTTCACCAACTGAAGTATCGGGTGAAGTTAAACTAAAAGCTTTTGACAAAGTTGGTCGTTCCAGTCGTACTATTTCTGCAGTAATTAGATAAGCTCAAGACTGCTTCATTGATTAAAGAATAATCCTATCTTTTTCGGGCGAAAAATTCTTTCATCAATAAGCTGCATTCATTTTCAAGTATGCCTCCGGTGACTTCAGTTTTTGGATGAAGTGCCCCGGGGGCATACTTTTGATATCCCCTCTTTTCATCATATGCCCCAAACACCAGTCTTCCTGTCTGTGCCCAACCCAGAGCACCCGCACACATCACACATGGTTCAACAGTAATGTATACCGTACAATCGTTCAGGTATTTCCCTCCCAAAAGATTGGTGGCTGCAGTTATGACCTGCATCTCGGCATGAGCGGTGACATCATTCAACAATTCGGTGAGATTGTGCCCGCGTGCTACAATTTTGCCTGCACACACAACCACAGCCCCGACCGGAATTTCATCTTTTGCAAAGGCCTCTTTGGCTTCCTGTAGGGCTTTGCGCATAAAGTATTCGTCTCCAAATGGTTCTAACATATTTTTCAATCCAGATAATTCGGGTTGAAATTGCTAAAATCTTGTTATTTTCGCAACTCATCTAACATTTGCAATTTATGTACAGGACAAATACTTGCGGTGAGCTCAATCTGGCGCATTGTGGTCATGAAGTGACCCTTGCCGGATGGGTTCAAAGAGTTCGTGATTTAGGGGCCATGACCTTTATTGACCTGCGCGACAGATACGGGATTACCCAGTTGGTGACTGACGAACACACTCCTGAGCATGTAAAGGAGGCAGTAAACCATCTTGGTCGAGAATTTGTAATTCAGGCTAAGGGAATTGTAAGGGAGAGGGCCAGCAAAAATAAAAACATTTCAACCGGGGATATTGAGATTGAAATCAGCAGTATCCGCGTTTTAAGCAAATCGGAAGTCCCCCCGTTTACCATCCAGAACGACACTGACGGAGGGGATGACCTTCGCATGAAATACCGGTACCTTGACCTGAGACGGCCAATGGTACAGCAGAATCTCTTTCTAAGGGCGAACATGGCCCATGTCACCCGCACGTATCTTTCTGAACAGGGATTTATCGAGACAGAAACACCGGTTTTGATAAAAAGTACACCTGAAGGTGCCCGTGACTTTGTGGTTCCTTCCAGAATGAATCCCGGCGAATTTTATGCTTTGCCACAATCGCCCCAAATTTTCAAGCAACTTCTGATGGTGGCAGGGTTCGATAAATATTTTCAGATCGTGAAATGTTTTCGGGATGAAGATTTAAGGGCCGACAGACAACCTGAGTTCACCCAGATTGACTGTGAAATGTCTTTCGTGGAGCAGGAAGATGTCCTGAATACCTTTGAAGGGCTTACACGTCATTTGCTAAGGGAGATCAAGGGAGTGGAAGTTGATGCATTCCCCAGGATGCCCTGGTCTGTTGCTATGGAAAAATATGGATCGGATAAACCTGATATAAGGTTTGACATGTTTCTCCACGAAATGACTGACAAGCTTAAAGGTAAAGGATTCCAGGTATTCGAAAACGCTCCTTATATTGGTGGAATTTGTGTAAGCGGATGTGCCGATTATACGAGAAAGCAGCTAGATGAATTGACCGAATGGGTCAAACGACCACAGATAGGATCCAAAGGATTGGTATATATAAAATTGAATAATGACGGAACAATCAGGTCATCAGTGGATAAATTTTACAGTGAGGAAGACCTGAAAGGAATTGCCGGACTAATGGGAGCGAAACAGGGTGACCTCATCCTGATTTTGTCGGGTGAAAGGGAGCATACCCAGAATGCACTTGGCCTTCTGCGCATTGAGATGGCCAATCGACTGGGATTACGTCCCAAAGATGTATTCAAGCCTTTATGGGTTGTCGATTTTCCTTTGTTGGAATGGAATGAAGAGACAAAAAGGTATTTTGCGATGCACCATCCGTTTACCTCCCCGAAACCCGAGGATATCGCCCTTCTGGATTCAGATCCGGGAAAGGTCAGGGCTAACGCATATGACCTTGTAATTAATGGGGTTGAGATTGGTGGGGGATCTGTTCGTATATTTGATTCCCAGTTACAAGCCACCATGTTCAGGATTTTAGGATTTACTCCCGCACAGGCCGAAGCACAATTTGGATTTCTGATGAATGCATTCCGTTATGGGGCACCCCCTCATGCAGGCATAGCTTTTGGATTTGACAGGCTTGTCTCCATGTTTGCAGGACTTGACAGTATCAGGGATGTGATTGCCTTCCCAAAGAATAACTCCGGGCGGGATGTGATGAATGATTCACCTTCACCGATTTCCGATGATCAGCTTGAAGAGCTGAACCTGATTATCAATTTACCGAAAGAGAAGTAAAGTTTGATATAGATTAAAAAAAAAGGAAGCGAGTAGCTTCCTTTTTTTATGATAGATATAAGATTAAAAGTGCTCTTGTCGTTTCCGGGCAGAATAGTTGATATGCAACGCTGCAGCTTTGCGGAGTTCTTGTTTGATATCCTGTACAATCTGCATTTTGGTGTATTCATCAACTTTCAGTGACGTAATCATGAATGGTACTTCAGCTTCATTTCTGGATTCCCTTTCAGCGATAATATAGTCTGTGATATCGCCTACTTCGGCAAATTGGTCATTCAGCTGAATACGCGGTTCAATCCCGAACGCACGTTGAAATTCACGGTGAGGAACTCCTACGTAGATATAACTTACCAAAGATTTTTTCTCAAGCTTGTTAAGCTCGGTTGCCGATGGTAATGTTTGTCTAACCTTCAGGGTTACTTCTCTCATGGTCGTACTGACCATAAAGAAGAAGAGGAGCATGAATACGATATCTGGCAACGAAGCGGTTGATATCGGCGGAAGTTCGTTTGAACCTTTCTTTTTAAATTTATGCATGCTAATTGCCTCCTACCTTTTTGGGTTCAGCTTCGGAAATCCTTTGGGGATAAATCTCGCGAACGGCATCCTGCTGTTCTTTGTCAAGCGCAGCGTATGATTTTCCGAATTTTGATTTTGATAACTCTTCCCTGAGTTCATTAATGGCTCCAACCAGTTCGTTTTGTACAGCGATATAGGTACCATATTGGGTTCCAAGGTCATTCTGCAAGGATATTACCCCTTTTGAAATTCCCACTTCACCAAAGAAGGCTACCTCTTTATACTCCTTTTCGGGGAGATTTTCCAGATCAAATGGATTAGCCATGAATTCCTTTGCCTTTTCCCTCAGGTCGCTGATTTGCATCCACTCTCCTTCAACCAGAAGCTGGTTGTCTTTATTAACAAGCACAATGAAAACATTACGCTCTTTAATGGGTGGAGTATCATCATCTTCAGGATTTTCGACAAATGGAGGCAATCTCCTTTCCAAACCGCTGTCAACGTCCATCGTGGTTGTAACCAGGAAAAAGATCAAAAGCATAAAGGCAATGTCTGCCAAAGATGCTGATGGTATTTCAGGTGTTTTTCTTGCCATAATTTATTTTCCTGTTTTTTTAACCACGCGGTTAATTACTTCAATACATTCGAAATGGATGACCAAACTACTGACAGGACTGCAATTCCAAACAACAGGTATGTGGCAATCAGGCCGGCATCAACCATTTTTGCGATACCCGGGGTAAGCGAACCGTCAGCAATAAACTTGTCAACTCCGATAAATTGTGGGATTGCATCAGATGCCAGGGCATATGAAACAACGGCAATCACGATAATGAAACCCAAGGATAATAATCCTTTTTTGGCTGCACCAATATCGGATATCATTTGGAAGACTCCCGAGAGGAGCGCAATGCCAGCCCCGACAACAAGGAGAATGTAGGTCCAGATAATATTGTTGTTAATCCAGCTGTTCATGACAGGATCGGTGTCTTCACCAATGTTGACCATCAGTGAAACAACCAATACAGCAGAGATCGCCAGAATGACCCACAGTATGATTGTTAATACTTTTGTAAACTTCATGGTTCAATTATTTTTTCATATTGTGTTTTACAAGCAGGTCGAGCAGGGAAATGGAAGCATCTTCCATGTTATTAACCACTGCATCAATTTTAGCCACACAATAGTTGTAGAAAATCTGAAGAATAATAGCCACAACAAGACCGAATACGGTGGTGATAAGAGCAACTTTGATACCACCAGCCACGAGTGAGGGAGATATGTCACCTGCAATTTCGATTGCGTCGAAAGCCTGGATCATACCGATTACTGTTCCCATGAACCCGAGCATAGGTGCCAACGCGATGAAAAGAGCAATCCAGCTTAAACCTCTTTCCAACAGACCTGCCTGTACTCCACCATAAGAGACGATTGATTTTTCAACTACGTCAATACCGTGGTCAAACCTGTCGAGACCCTGGTAGAAAATGCTGGCAACCGGTCCCCTGGTATTGCGGCAAACCTCTTTGGCCGCTTCCACACCGCCATTTTGAAGAGCTTCTTCAACTTTGGCCAGCAATTTTTTGGTATTGGTGGTTGAAAGGTTGAGGTAAAGGACCCTTTCAATGGCAAATGCAAGACCCAGAATCAGGGTAATCAATACAAATGACATGAAGCCGGCACCACCCTCAATGAATTTTTGTTTAAGCTGGCTGTGGAATGACTTTCCTTCTTCAGCGGCAGCTGCGGCAGCTTCCTGCTGGTCTACGGATAAGTCAACCTGTGCAGCCTGTTCAGTAGCCTGTTCAGTAGCCTGTTCAGCTTCCTGTGCAAAAACAGCGTTTGATGCTCCGAAAGCAAGCATCCCGAAAACTGCAAGTAACGCAAATAATCTTTTCATAATTGCTTTTAATTAAATTAATAATCTCCTTGATTTATTCAGATTTTTTTATTTCTCCTCAAAATTATAAATCATCTACATTATACAAAAGTCAAAACACACTTTTTAAAAGGCTGTTATGATTTATTTTTAATAATTGTAGATAAAATCTAAAGATTGAAATTAAGAACTACATGAATTGTCATAAGCGGAGAGGGGGGGATTCGAACCCCCGGTACCCTTTTGAGGTACACACGCTTTCCAGGCGTGCCAGTTAAACCACTCCTGCACCTATCCAGTTTAATCAGATTTTTGAGGGCTGCAAAATACGAAAAAAATAAAAACAGAAATACTTTTATTCCGTTATTTCCCCACTAAGGCTTTTATTCAAATGGATTTTAACTTCGTCCTTTTTAAGGTTCTGTCCCAAGAGTAACATTAGTTTGGTAACGGCCGCTTCCGTAGTCATGTCTTTTCCGCTGATTACCCCTGCACTCAATAATTCCCTGCTGGTTTCATACTGTCCCATATGGACACTTCCTCCCTGGCATTGAGAGATATTCAATACAATGATGTTTTCACGGATCGCCTTCCTGATGGCACTGATCAGCCACCGTGTTGTAGGTACATTGCCCGAACCGAATGACTCCAGGATCACGCCTTTTAGTCCGGGTGTAGCCAAGAGTGACTCAACGGTAGCCCTGTTGATGCCCGGAAACATTTTTAGAATTAAAACATTGTCGTTAAATCCTGTTCTGATCTTCAATATACCCTTGTTTTCTGGATAGTGAATAAATTCGGTATGATATTTTATATCCACCCCGGCCGTGGCAAGAGCCGGATAATTTTCTGAAGCGAAAGCACTGAAATTTTCCGAATCTCTCTTTATTGCCCGGTTTCCACGATATAACATGAAGTCAAAATAGATGCAAACCTCCGGAACGATGGCATGGCCATTTTGTCTGGCTGCAGCAATTTCAATGGCCGTTATCAGGTTTTCTTTTCCATCGGTCCTAATGGTTCCGATTGGAAGCTGTGACCCCGTCAGAATAACTGGTTTGTCAAGGTTTTCAAACATAAAACTGAGGGCCGAGGCCGTGTAGGCCATGGTATCGGTGCCATGCAAAATGACAAAGCCATCGAACTGATTATAATTTTTGTGGATGGTTTCTGCCAGTTTCTCCCAAATTTTTGGGGTCATGTTGGAAGAATCGATAGGTGGATTAAAAGCAATGGTCTTCAATCGATAACCAAATTTATTCAGCTCGGGCACCACTTTCTGGATTTCTTCAAAGCGAACGGGAGACAAGGTTCCTGTCTCGGGTTGAAATGACATTCCAATGGTGCCTCCCGTGTAGATTATCAACACTGAGGGTGTTCTGGCTTCAGTTTTCATTTTATGCCGCTATTATGAACATGTATTTATCAAATCCCAAAAAGTCTTTCTGCATTCTCTGTGGTTATTCTCGCAACCTCTTTCTCCGACAATCCTGTGGCTTCTGAAACCCTGGCTGCAATCAATGTCAGGTAAGAGCTCTCATTTCTTTTTCCTCTGTAAGGAACGGGTGCCAGGTAAGGGGCATCTGTTTCCAAGACTACATACTCCAGTCCTGTTTCCTTTAACACTTCCCTTAGATTGGTGTTTTTGAATGTTACCACGCCTCCAATTCCAATGTGAAAACCCAACCCGAATACTTTCCGCGCATCTTTGGTGTCTCCTGAAAAACAGTGAAACACTCCTTTTAATTGTCCGTTTTGTTCTTCATCAACAATCCTGAAAACCTCAGGGAATGAGTCACGTACATGAATCACGACAGGCAATTTTTCTGATTTTGCAATCTTTAATTGTATTCGAAAGGCGTCTTCTTGTTCCTTCTGGTAGGTTTTGTCCCAGTAAAGATCAATTCCTATCTCACCGATTCCGGTGAACTTTCTTTTTGATA
>JACDJC010003459.1_pt1 | contig 11429 bp, 6 predicted proteins | sample 7454191 | NCBI WGS metagenome assembly JACDJC01 (sample SAMN14253291, study PRJNA609438) | sludge metagenome | isolation source: sludge after 25d culture with pyrite and EDTA | collected 2018-12-20
ATCCGCATGATTTCATATGGTGGAAGCCGATACAATATTTCTGTTCTGGTACCAACATCACACAAGAAATCAACATTACAAACTCTTAGTGACAGGCTATTGAATGATCTTGCATAAGAGTCAGATCCAAAAACCAGATAAAAGGGATTTTCCGAAGAAGTAGTCCCATAAATCCATGCATCTCATAACCTAAAAAAATCATTGGGAAACACCCTTTGAGATCCTCTGTGTGGTATATCCAGGTTACTCCCCTCTTTTGGGTTTTACCATAGCTTCTGCAGTCTTTCACCATTGTTTTACCATTTTCTAATGGCAAAACAATGGTGAAACATAGTTAAAGGAATGGTAATAGTTACAAGGGGCCCAAGACCTGACAGCACACTGAACCGGATATCTTCCAGGGATATCTGGCGATTATCACCAACATCAAAAAAAGAGGCTGTCCTATTTCTAAGACAACCTCCATGTTTTGAACATTAAGTGCATTATCCTCTTGAATTCTGAGCTCAGTTTTAATTATTGGAAACAGGGATCTTCCCAAGCAACCTTATATTCTGCAAGTCGGAATAATCATACAAATGAAATCCATCTGCCCCTATCATGAAAAGTAAACCATTCACCGGGATAACATCATAAGTCTTGATGTTGGGAAAAACCGCCAGTTGATGCGTATTGATCGCCAGTTTATCTTCGACATTGTATACTTTTAGTCCGGCATCGCCATCACAAATAAAGAGAATATCCCCATCGATACCGAGTCCGTAAGGACTGCTCATCACATAGGTTGCAACCATCTGGTTACTTTTATAATCATCAGCCAACCGAATAACGTCAAGACGGTTCGTGGTGCTTCGGCACACCTGTCCCCCTCGCAGGGTCACATAGGCATAGCCATCCGAAACCACCACAGGGTCACAACTCGTAACATGATTGAAAGTACTGACATATTTCGGTGCCAGCGGCACTTCAAGCGATAGTATGATCATACCGCTCATTGTTCCCAGGAACATGTGATGATCATAAATAAACATGGTTTCCACATCCCACCCTACACTTTGACTGCCAGCATTGATTGGGCTTGCCGGATTGCTGACGTCGAACATGTAGCACTTGTTATTGTCAACCGCGTATAAATACTCATTATACAGACCGAACCGGGCCATGGATCCACCTACTCCAAATGAAGAACCTGAACTTCCACCTACACCTCCGCCACCATTGGAAGCAAGGTAATCCATCTCTTTGGTACCACCCCACATAGGATAAATCGGAAATATGGGATAGTATTCATAATCCATCTCCTGTCTTACCTTTTTTACCTCCCAATCAATAACGACACCTTTATCCTTGTCCACTTCAGCCATGCGATAATCATTATCGGCAGGAGGAACAATATAAGGCAATACATCTTTTACACGGGCAACTTCCTTGATGTTATTCAGGTCTGAGACATCAATTGCCACCAGGTCGACGTAGCTGTCGGCATACAGCGTACTTCCTTTAATCGCGATATCCACACAGCCTGGCACTTCAATAAAGGATAATGTTTGTGGGCTTGCAGGATTCTCAATGCTAACGATGTGAATTCCCTTTCGATCTTCGACAACGAATAAGTAATTATCCTTGAAATAGATCTTTCCCGGTTTCTCAAGAGTTCGGGCGGTTGAGGGTTTCACAGCCTTCCTGAGCTCCTCGTAACCCATGTAAACCGGTGAGTTGGCAGTAAACACTTCGGTATAGGTATCCCTGCATGCCGACATTGTAAGGGTTACCAAAAGGAATGATATGATATATAGTTTTTTCATGGCTTTGAATTAATTGATGGCGACACCCAATTTGACAGACAGGCGATTGAAATCGATATCCAGGTTGTAATCATTTTCGCCGGAATATCTCAATCTATGAAAACGATACCCAACCGACATATTAAAACCATAACCGAAGCGATTGAAGCTCAAGATGCCTATGGAAGGGTTTAGCAGTATGCCGCCTTTTGCGTCCAATTCGGTTTGAGACGTTGCCCAAGGCCCGGGCCATATGACGGAAGAGCTGACATAGTCGGGGATTACACTGTAATAGAGAGCCCTCGAATCTTCAACCGGCACCTGATAACCTGCCTGAAAATTAATGTAAGGAGTCACCCTGGTACTCTTCAGTTTATACATCAGGTTTAACGACAATGGCACGTAAGTTTCCTTGAGGAACTCAACCCCAAGCCCGGCACCTGCAGAAAAATTCCCGTGAAAATTATAGAACATGGCTGTACCGAATACCAAGGGAGCCGACTGGCTGTTGTCAGGATTACCGACAAGCAATCCGGCATCCGTAATGTTGAAAAATCGGGGCGGCTTAACCGTGAATTCCTCCGAAATTTCCTCACCTGAATATTCACGGGCAGGACGCATTCTGGAAATTTTCTCAATCTCGGATGAATCCAGGACCATGGAGTTCTTTCCCGAATTGATACGGATTTTATCCATGCCGGGGGAATAGAGATAAGATCCTTTGATAACTGAACCATCCTTGAGGTAGATATAACCTCTTTCAAAGTGTGAGGTTTTCTGGTAAAGGGCACTTTGGGCAAAAGCCACAGATACGGCAAAAACCAGGGAAACCATTATCATCCATCTTTTCATGGTAGTATTTGATTTTATTAGAAGATGAATGTATGATGGAAAGGTTGCGTTGAGTTTGACTATTTCCGAAAAAAGTCATTCTCGTCGAGTAACCTGATGATGGATGGCAAGTTCTCAATCCTGTAACTAAAAACTTCTTCCTTCCGAAGCATGCGCCTTATTTCCTTCTTCTTATCGGGGAAAAGGTCAAGAATGGGCTTCCGGCCACCATGCATACGCAATACTGACTGGTCAGCTTTTACAATGAAATACTGCTGATTGAGCTGAAACAAGGTATTCTTCAGCTTGCCCAACTGGTCTTTATAAACAGATGTTTTATATTCTACAATCCGGTTGCTGCGGACCAATGCTATTTCTCCTTCATACAGGACCTCCGCATACGTATTTCTGCCATTTATTACCGGTAAATCAATATTTCGGTATTTCTCCACTTTCCCGTTGCCCGATGTTACCGTAAATTCAGAAACCGTTAATTTATCCACTTTCAAAAGTCCGTTGGTTCGCACATTGAAGGCAATTAACTCATCATTAAAACCATCGTACCTTAGTCTGATATTTTCATGAAGTATGTTATCGGCAGTCAGGATTGTACCATCATTCCAATCTTTGTGATAGAAATGATGATTCGAGGAGCCAACAAGAAAGCTAAAATTGGAACCCATTAACTTACCTGGCCCGGGATTTCCCATATTCGCCGGATCGCCCCAGTAAAAATCTTCCATCTGTCCATTTGAACACAATGTTCGCAAGACAAGGATCATTAATACAATTATCCGTAGTTTTTTCATTGCAATTCAATTTTTCGGATGATCTCAAAGGGCTCGTTGTCATGCGTTATCCCTTCAATCCTTACCACCAATGTACCTTTCAGGTCAGAGGGCTGGAAGCTGAAAATTGTTCGACCGGCCGATGTATCGATTGGTTCGAAAAGGAATACCCTTCTTAAATCAGGCAATTGATCAAGTCCATTTCCGGAAATCGCTTTTGAATACTGTCCGGTTTTCTTAATCTGCAGACATGGAATCAGGTGTCTGCCCAGGTTGTGCTGACCTTGAATCCACTCTTCATTACCCTCATTCAGGTATATGGCGAGTACCCCTTTGAAACTGATATCCCCGAATACCCTTTCCTGTAGTATGATATCAATGTAGCTGATATCGTTACTGTTTAATCCGTGTAACAAATCATTGTCAAAAACAGGTATTCCATTAATCAGTCGAAGTGGACTATTTTCAAAGTAGAACTTTTCAGCCAGGTTCAGCAACTGGATATTAAACCTGTTGTCCCTCTGCCTGAAACGTACTCCCGGCAATAGCTCCCTGGAAATTTCGGTGAAGTCAGGCAAATCAAAAAATTCGGCAGGATAAACCCGTTGGTAAGGCTCACCATAGAATGCCTGACCGAATGGATGATCCATTCTGAATTCGGGTTCATGCCATACAGCCTCACCACCGAATATCCGCTCAAACCATGCCGATTCAAGCACATTTGTCAATTCAGACACTTCGTCCTGACTCAGCTGTTTATTTGAAATTCCAGGAATTTCTGAGCCTGTCAGCAAGCCTTCCGTCAGGTCGGCATATAATTCCTGTCCATTTTCCGAGACAGCCCTAACGAAGATTTCGGCAGTTCCATATGCAGAAGAGAGCATAAATTGGAAATATCCCTTTTCATCTGTCACATAGTAATCAAAATAAGGTATCGAGTCAGAAATGGACAGCATCACCAGGGATCTTTCAGGCAGTGATTCCCCCAATTTTGGCCTGACAACCCCTTCAACAAGGAAGCCATTTTTCTCGGGCGGAAATTTCAGGCCCTGAACAGTCAGTGCGGGAGTGACACTTGTTTCATAATGACCAGTCAGGTCAATTGGTACAGGCATATCCAGAAAAGTACTGACGGTAAGGTCACGAACCAACTGACCAGCCCCATTGTCCAATTCAACAGAAAATGAGATAGTCTCGCCATGAGACCAGAAATCCTGATTTAGCTGAAGTTTAACAAGATCTTCAGGGACTGTTCCATTCACGGGTATCACACTTGAGGGTACAATAAGCTCCTGAATATCCCTGTCAAATCTATGTAATACTGTAACCAACCGGCTTAGGATTGTTGCAGACTCATCATTGCGGGAATAACCTGAATAGCCCCTCAACCAATACACCCCGGTTGCCAAAGAATCGGGAACCGGAATATATCCTTCTCCCCTTTTATCGTCAATGGTGACCATGACACCAGCAATAATCTCATTCGATAAATTTTCAAGCTGAACATGAATAACATTACCCATGGCATTTATATCGCCGGCCCATGAAACCCTAAACCATAAAGTATCGCCAGAAAGTGCCCATGTACGATCTGTAAATAGCACTGCACTGCCTGAATCCGCTCTCACGGTTCCGGGAGATGCCGCCAAAAACAAACCTGTTAACCAGAGAAAAACCCCAATTATTCTGAAACCGGTTATGGTATGCCTTATTTTCAATATGATCTCACTCATTTTTCCAAATTCTTTAACCAAGATACCCGAAGTATCCATCAGGGATATGTTTTTGACCTGCTTTCCCACCATTCGGGCTGTACCGACTCAACAAAACCGTTATCCGGAATCCAATAGTGTACCGGTATCCTTTTCAACAGGAAATTCTCATTGCCAGGTGAAATCAAAAAGTATCGGCTCTCTTTCATGGTCGATATCTCAAAATTTCCGAGGACCACTTCCGAAGGATCTGTAACACATCTCAGATTACCAACCGCTTGTGTATGCATCGGATCAAAAAGTTTGTCGCCTGCCGAAAGCTGCCTGTTCAGGTCTCTGTAATAGCTCCAGGTTTCTTCGGAGAGGGCATACTGGGAAGTTATGCTGATCCAACCCTGAAAATAGGTGGTTGTATCCTCCTTTTGAACAGAATAATCACGATTGAGGAACACCAAGGGATGTTTCACGATACCAGATTGTGAGGAATAATCCGGAGGAGAGGCAATATTGAAAATTCCGCCTGGTGTCATTGACTGCCATGCAAATACCGTTATGTCTGTAGGAATACCGTTTACTGGCTTGTTGATATTATAGGAATATTGTGCTATCAGGCGATGAGTAAAACGATAATAGGCTGTTCCTTCACCCTTTCCTATGTCGGCATACAATTGAAACCCACGAAGGCGACCCAGTTCATCGGCAGATTGATCGGTGCCTGAAGGAACGATCTTTTCCATATAGACCGCATAAACGGAATCAATATTCGAGATTACAGGTATGGATTGGTATGATGACTCATATTCCTTTCCATCGAGTGTAATAACCAGTTTATAATTCTCATTGGCATCGAGTTCATGTCCCAGGTAATAATTTCCATCACCTACTGAAGTGAGAACCATTGAAGTGCCATGACCATCAACCAACCTAACCATGGCATTGGAAATTTTCGGGTAAATACCCATAGGATCATTGAAGTTGACAGTCCGGTTCAGCCTGACGATCTGGCCTGGTTGTCCGTATACAAATCTTGCTTCCACGACCAGAAGATTTTCCATTTCTTCCAGTTCAGGAGTATATATTTCCTCGCATGACCAAACGAGTACTGCCAAAATAAATACGGTTATGATTGATCTTGCCATCCTCAAAACTTAAAATTATAGGTTAATGAAGGAATAGGAACACCGATGACGGAAAGTTTGAACAAGCTGTAAAGTCTGTATCCATTATCCATCGTTGGCATGGTTTTACGGTAATAAACCGAATAGGGATTGTTCCGGCCGTAAAGATTGTAGACCGACAATGTCCAGCTTCCCTTCCACATTCTCTTTTTACGGAGATTTTCATCCAGCGTCAGGGAAATATCAAGCCTGTGATAGGAAGGCATCCTGTACTTATTCCTCTCCGAATAGTATATCAATGACTCACCCGCATAAGAATACTGCAATTCAGGCAATGTTACGGGGCGCCCCGATACATACACAAAATTACCCGTAAACCGCCATCTACGGCTGATGTTATAGGTTGCGACCATTGAAAAGTCATGCGGTTTATCGTAAATGGAAGGATAGTAATTGCCGTCCCATAATTTTTCCTCTGCAAGCTCAGAGTTCGTGCGGCGCATGGTTCTCGAGAAAGTATAGTTTGCCCAGCCGGTAAGCCTGCCAAAATTCTTACGGGCCTGGAGCTCTATACCAGCCGAATAACCATCAGAGGGTATCAGGCTTGTCTCGACATGAGGATTCATCAGTAACTGCGCTCCATTCTTGTATTCTATCAGGTTTTGCAGTTTTTTGTAATAGGCCTCCACCGAAAGTTCCAACTCCTTCTTAAATGCCTGACTTTCGTAACCTATCGCAATTTGGTCACTGATGAGCGGTTCAAGGTGATAGTCACTCATCTTCCAGCTTTCAGCCGGGGAAATGACGGCATTGTTGCTGATCTGGAAAACATACTGACTGATTCTCTGAAGATTTAGTTTAAATGCACTTCCCTCAGGGAGTTCGTATCGGATCATGACTCTTGGTTCAATATTGCCATATGATTTTACCACTTCTCCCGGCTCAAACTTCAGACTGTCGAGAACAGTCTGAGGCGACTTTGGACGTTCAGGGTCGTAGAGGTATACCACCGGCGATCCCATTGCCGCGAATCCACTATAACGCAGTCCGGCCGAAACCGACAATTGTGGGGTTATGGCAAAATCATCTCCCAGATATCCGGCCCATTCAAATGCCTTTTCCTCGTCCAGTTTCTGGTTGGCAATGACGGTAGGCTCAGAAACACCCCGGACTTCTCCCGGCTCAATCCTATATCCCACAAGATTTAAACCACCTTCCAAAGTATGTCTTTCATCGGGCCTGAACCTCACGTTATATTTGAAGGAACCATACTGCATCCGGTTTGAAAGGTCATAGGCAAGCTCTTCCACATCTTTGGCCATGTCGGTCAATAAATAGTCATATTGACTGTATGAAATGCCACCCTCTGCAGTCATTTTCTCCGACAGACGGTTTCTCACCTGGATTCCGGCCAGCAAACTACCATACTTCATGATGGTATTGGCACTGGTACTGAATTCATCATGGCTGTAGTAACCCATTCCGCTGATACGGTTATGGGGATTAAACTTGTATGTGAGTTTGCCTGCAAAATCATAAAAACCGGTAGTACTCTGCGAGATATCCGGATTTGGGATTTCCCGAAGGATCCAATTGGTATAGGAGCTTCGGCCACCCATATTCAATGTCAGTTTCTTGTTACCGGAAAGGGGGCCATCAAATGCCAAACGGGAATTGATAATCCCCAAACCACCTGAAACCCGCATTACTTCAGAATTTCCATCCTTCAGTTCCACCTCCATCACTGAGGCAACCCTTTCACCATAACGGGCTGGCATACCACCCTTGAACATCCGTACGTTATCGACAAGATCAGGATTGATCAGGGAAAGAAATCCAAACAGGTGAGAGCTGTTAAACACCGGACTGCCGTTGATGAGCAACAGGTTCTGGTCAGTGTTGCCCCCTCTTACATTAAAGCCCGAAGAGAGCTCACTGACGGTCTGGACCCCGGCTTGCATGGTCATGCCCCGCATGACATCCACTTCACCCATTAATGCAGGCAGGTCTTTGATTTTCCGGACTTCCATCCTGATCATGCTCATTTGGGCTTTTGGAAGGTCAGCCGATTCTCCCGTAACCGTAACCTCGGCAATGTTATGGCTTTCCTCAAAGATTTCAATTTCGGCATATCCATTCTCAATAAGCCTTATTCTTTGGGTTACCGGCTGATATCCCAAATATGAAAACTGGATTTGATGTTCACCTGTCGGAAGCTCCATGGTGAAGTACCCACCCCTGTCGGTCGAAGAACCTTTATTGTTTCTCATATCGAGGATAACAGCACCGGGAAGGGGATCGCCGGTTGTCCCGTCAACGATCCGGCCTTCAAGGACAGCAGTCTTAAACCTGCCTTCATTGAGTGGATTTCCTATCACGAGAAGCTGCAAAGCATCGACATACTTCTGACGGTCACTCGAGGGAATCGGGAAAAGGATTATCGCATGGTCCTGAAAAATACGCCAGGTTATCTCCGTATCTTGAAAAATCGAGTTCAGTGCCTGTACAAGCGGTGTCTGGTCAAAATCACGGTGAACTGTAATGGTATCGACCCATTCGGCTTTATAGTAAAACCTTATTCCGTGTGATATGCTGACCTGTTTGAAAAATTCGGCGGAAGACAATCCTCCATACTTGCCACTGATCCTGATTTCAGAAATATCCTGGGCCCGGGACAGACAGGCAATTTGCATAAAAAGAATTATCAGGCTGAACCTGATTAATGTCCTTATAAGGCGGTATTGAATCAAAACAAATGGTCTTAAATTACTTGTTTGTATTAAAAGCAAACCGATTATTACAATTTATGTCGTTTTGAGAGGTCACTCCCATTATTTTCAGGAACCTTTCATTTGGTTCATCCAAACACTGGGTCCTTTTGTATTCCCCTTTATAAAGACGGCTTAATTAAAGAACAGGTTGCCTTAAATCCGGTTAAATATAACATAAAAACTTTCAACGAATCAACAGTTTGATTTTATTGCTATTTTTCAAAGAAAAAATTAGATCTCATTCCAATGCGTGCATCCATTAATCTATTAATCATTGTTTTGATCTTGGTCGTTTCAGAAGTAAAAGCCCAGTCTACCATGGCCGGTTTTTTGCCTTTCGGAGCATCTTACAAACAGGATATTCCAGATCCTCAAACTTTTTTCGGACATATTCCCGGAGACAGGCATTTGTCGTACGACCAGATAATTGCCTATGCCAGGGAGCTTGACAGGCTTTCCGACAGGTTGGTGATTGAGGAGTATGCCCGTTCACATGAGAACCGACCTTTACTCTATCTGATTTTCACATCTGAAGCTAACCAACAAAATCTCGGGGAACTGAAGGAAAGACACGCGCTCTTTTCAGTTCCGGGGCAAAATATACCTATAGATGATGTTCCGTTGGTCATTCTGCTGGGATATGGAGTACATGGCAATGAGTCAAGCGCACCAAATGCAGCTGTCGTAACAATGTATTATTTGACTGCAGCTGAAGGGCCCTCGGTAGACTCTCTGCTGAGCCAGACCATCATACTGGTGGATCCAAGCCTAAATCCCGATGGATTGACCCGCCACAGCAACTGGGTCAATATGCATCAGGGGAAAACAGATGTTGCAGATCCTGCAGCCAGGGGATTTACGGAGGCCTGGCCTGGAGGACGTACCAACCATTACTGGTTTGACCTTAACCGGGATTACCTCTTTGTGGTCCATCCCGAAAGCAAAGGCCGGATTCAAAAATTCCATGAATGGAAACCTAACATCGTCAATGACCACCATGAAATGGGGGCCAATAGCACCTTCTTCTTCCAACCGGGAATTTTCTCGAGGATAAACCCGCTTGTACCACTTCTCAATCATGAATTAACCGCCCGGATTGCAGCCTTTCACAGCCGTAAATTTGACCAACGAGGAGAATTATACTATACCGAAGAAAGCTTCGATGACTTTTATCTCGGAAAAGGATCCTCCTATCCGGATGTAAACGGAAGTGTGGGAATCCTTTATGAACAGGCAGGATACCGGGGCAAAGAGAGGGAAACCTCCCATGGAACCAAAACACTGGCAAGCGCTGTTAAAAATCAGTTTGAACTTTCCTTGTCAACCCTGTATGCCGGTATGAAACTTCACAAGGATTTACTTCAAAGTCAAAAGGCATTCTTCAGTGAATCTCTGGAAATGGCCAAAAATGATCCGGTTAAAGCCTATATTCTCGGCGACAACCATGATCCGCAAAAACTCAAATTATTCACTGGAATACTTAACACTCATCGTATACAATATCACGCATTGACGCGCCAGACAACCATTAACAACTGCAATTATCAACCCGACAAGGCGATTGTAATACCAACAAACCAACCTCAATACCGATTGATCAGGGGATTGATGGAGACCAATACACGGTTCAAAGACAGCACTTTTTATGATGTGTCGACATGGACATTGCCTCTGGCTTATGGAATGCAATATGCCGAAATCAGGAATATAAGGGAGCTAACAGAAATTATGTCGGCAACACCGTTAGAAACATTTCTGGCTTCAGGATCTGTGGCCGGCACAGAAGACAGTTATGCCTGGCTGATGAGCTGGGATGATTATCTCGCTCCAGCTGCCTTATGGCAAATACAGCAAGCGGGAATCCGGACCTTGGTAACCACACGAGGGTTTCAGGCTGGACAAAACTCCATCGTCCGGGACTATCCCTATGGAACCATCCTGATACCTGCTTCTGGACAAAAAATAAGCAAGACTGAAATTTTTTCGCTCCTGAAAAGTGTATCCGAAAAATGGGCCGTAAATATTCAAGGAGTTAGCACTGGCATGACAAGCTCAGGAATTGATTTGGGCAGCAACTATTTCATTCCGCTCAAGAAACCAGAGATACTGATGGTAATCGGAGAGTCAGTCAGCAGTCGGGAGGCAGGTGAAATATGGCATTTGCTTGACCAGCGCTACGAGATCCCGGTCACACTGGCTGAAATCACATCACTTGACAGAATTGATCTTAAGAGATATTCAAATATTATCTTACCGGGTGGAAATCTCAGGTCAATCAGTCAGCGGGGAACCCAAAAGTTGAAGGACTGGGTTTCAGAAGGCGGTATCCTGATGGCTATGGGTGATGCAAACCAATGGATTGCCGATCAGGAATTTGCCAAACTGACCTTTAAGAATACAGTCCGCCCCGATACAACAACACAGG
>JACDJC010003460.1_pt1 | contig 11426 bp, 3 predicted proteins | sample 7454191 | NCBI WGS metagenome assembly JACDJC01 (sample SAMN14253291, study PRJNA609438) | sludge metagenome | isolation source: sludge after 25d culture with pyrite and EDTA | collected 2018-12-20
ACACGCCCGGTTCGCCTGTGAAGTGAGTGGTGCGCTAAGGCCGCCAGCAGCAGGAACCCGACGAGGTGAGTCGGCCCATACGGGCTGAACACGGTAGGAATCCCCTTCCTTTTCGCCTTCAGGCGACGAGCGTCAGCGAGACGGAGGGGAGGATGTCAACAAGCCCGCATGAACCCGCACGCAGCGCTGCGAGGCCTGTTACGCCCGAAGGGCGCCAATAGCCCGCCCATGCACTAATCCATCGCAAGATCGGCTTTCATTGCAATCTGCCGGGCGAATGCCATGCTGCACCCCTGGATCTCGCATTCACGGCCATGCTTCATTGTCGCGGCCAAAGCGCGACCGAATCGTCCCACCGGATCCCACAAGCCGCCCACAGGCGGTCACCCTACAGGTCATGAGCCGGGCCGGCGGCAGGCATCGAGCGGCCACCCCAGCAGAATCGCCCCGATGGGTAGGGCTTGATGGTCACCGCACATGAACCAGAAAGCAAAAACGCCAACCCCGGAAGGCTAGCGCAAGTGCTTGATTTATATGGTGGCGCATCAGGGACTCGAACCCCGGACCTGCGGATTATGATTCCGTCGCTCTAACCAACTGAGCTAATGCGCCAAAGCACGGCATTTTAGCGGGAATGCTCACGGGCCGCAAGCTGCTGCTGCACCGTGTTGGCGCAACGTGACTGCGACAGCGAGTGCCGTGTCCACGCCATTGACATCGGCCTCAAACCAAGCCTCGCCCCGAAGGGCGAGGCTTATCACGCACGGACCGACCGATCAGGCCAGTCCACCCAGAACGATCAGTTGCCGATCACCATGTGGTTGACGGAGGCGTTGCCGACTGCCGTGGAGCTGACGGTGTTGCCGCTGATGACGGAACTGCTGCCCAAACCGGAACCCACGACGCCAATGCCCATGTTGGACACTGTAGCAGTGACGTTCGCGGTATTCATCTGGTTGGACGTCAGCGAAGCACTGGTAGGCACCATGCCGACCGAAGACGACGCATTCAGCTGGTTGTAGGCCGTGTTGCCGTAAGCCACGCTGGCCACGGTGTTGCCCAGCACATTGGCGGTATAGCCCGGTGAAGCCAGGCCGGTATTCAGGCCGATGGAGGCACCGCTACCGCTCGGACCGTTGACCGCCGCGTTGATCGCGCCGCTATTGGTCTGCACGTTGGTGCCCGCCAGCGCATAGCCCGGAATGCCGGCTCCGCCATTGGCGTTCAGGACATTGCTGGCGCTATTGCCATAGGCGCTGGCAGTGACCTGATTGCCGTTGACGTTGGCGACGCTGCCGGCAAACGTACCGCCGACATCCACGCCCAGACTGCCGCCGAGCGTCGTGGTGGCTGTCACCGCACCACTGCCAGGGACATTGACATCCCCGTTGGTTTGCGTATTGCCAACCGAAGCGTTGGCCTGATTACCGGTGCTTGCATCGATGCTCAGCAGGTTGGTGGCGCTGTTGGCAAAGGCGACACTTTGCAGTGTATTGCCGGTCACCGTAGCCACCCCCAGCATGCTGCCCAGCGTGCCCGTCGCCATGATGCCGACGGTGTCGGTATTCGTGGTGACCTGGGCGGTTGAGCTGCCCGTGGCGGTTTGCTCACTGTTCAGTGCCACGGTGCCAGCGTTTGCCAGCGTGCCTGCGTCCAGCTTCAACGTGTTGGCCGCTTCGTTCTGACCTGCCCGCGCGGCCAGGGTATTGTCCAGCACACTGGCGTTGCCAGAAATGACACTGCCCACGCTGCCCGATCCGCTGGCCTGCATGCCGACACCGCCCGCCGAGGTGGCGTCGACGGCGCTGCCCGAGGCCTGGGTGTTGGAGAGCGTCGTGTTGGCCCCTGCATTCAGTGTGGTGTCAGCGGCCATGGACAGCAGATTGACAGCCTGGTTCGCGATTGCGTCAGCGGTCATGGCGTTGCCGGACGTTGTGTTGTTGCCGCTGAGGGAATTGGCCAACGACCCACCCGTGCCGCCGCTGGCCACGATGCCGATGCCGCCCATCGTGCTGGCGGTGATGGGTGATTGACCGGACGTCTGCGTATTAGACAGGTTCGATCCACTAGCCGCGTCGAGCGTACCGGCTTTCATCGCCAGTTCGTTGTTGGCGAAATTACCTGTTGCCGCAGAGCTGAGCGTATTGTCCAGCACACTCGTGTTGCCACTCACCAGATTGGCAAGTGCCGTCCCGGTGGCCAAGATGCCCACGTCCACGGTCGTGGTGGCGTGGATGGCGTCATTGGCCGCCTGATTGTTGGACAGATCACCGTCGCCCGTGAGCCCGGTGCCCGCTGTCATCGCGAGCCGATTGGCAGCCCGGTTGCCCGTGGCCTGTGAGCTGGCCTGGTTGCCGGATACCGTCGCATCATCGCTGACCGTATTGCCACCACCAAGGGGACCGGTCGCTCGAATACCGAAGCTCCCCGTGGTGCCTGCCGTCACGGACCCTGCGGTTTGCACACTGGCCAGTGCCGAAGACCCACTGACATCCAGCGTCGTGCCACCCGCCAGCGCCAGCACATTCGCAGCCAGGTTTCCGGTGGCAGCCGAAGCCATCCCGTTATCCTGGACCGTGGCGTTGCCGCTGATCGTGTTGACACCACTCAGTGCGCCGCCCATCGCGGTGATGCCGATGTCCGCGCCGGTGCTGGCCGAAACCGTGGCACCAGGGTACAGGGTCTGCGTGTTCGCCAGCGAGGTACCTGATGTGGACAACGCAGCGTCGGTTGTCATGGCCAAGGTGCTGGCACCCTGATTGCCCAGCGCCGTGGCACCGAATGTGTTGCCCGATACGCTGGTGTTGCCGTTGATCGCGTTGCTAACTGCGGCGCCACTGGCCAAGACCCCTGCAGCGCCCGTCGAAACGGCACGGACATCGCCGCTCGTCGACTGCCCATTGGTCAAAGAGCCGTTTACGCTGCTCAGCATCGTGCTGGCCTGCATGTGCAGCATATTGGTGGCCTGATTGCCTGCAGCTTGTGACTTCAGGGAATTGTCGGAGACATTCGACGCATCGCTGACAGCATTGCTGCCAAAACTTGGGCCGCCTGTCGCCTGGATACCAAAGGTGCCTGTCGTAGTGGCCCCGACGAGTCCGGAGGACGTTTGGTCGTTGACAAGCGTCGCATTCACGCCGGGATCCATCGTCAGGGCCGCCAATGTCGCAGTGTTCCTGGCGGTGTTGGCGACTGCGGAAGCGCTGAGAGCGTTGTTCAGCACGTTGACATCGCCGCTGATCGAGCTGGTGGAAGTAAGGCTCGCACCTGTGCTGGCCTGAACCGCGATGTTTCCTGCAGTTGATGCCGACACGCCCGTCGCTGAAGTCTGCGCATTGCTCAATTCCGGCGACGCGTCATTCATCGACAGCGTCGTGCCGGCTGTCAGAGCCAGATCGTTCGTGGCCTGATTGGCGATGGCGGTAGAGCCGAGGGTATTCCCCAGCACGTTGGCGTCGCTGATGCGGCTGGCTCTTGCAAACCCATTACCCACCCCACTTGCCTTAACCCCGACATCGCCAGACGTCGTGGCGGTGATCTGGCCATTATCCGCCGTGCTCTGCTCATTCGTGAGCCCGACGTCGGCTGGCGTGATCTCGAGCTGGGTGCCCGCCGCCAGAGTCAGCCCGCTGTCAGCCAGGTTGCCGATGGCGGTGGCATCCAGGCTGTTGTCGAGCGCATCCGACTGCCCGGCCACGCCGCCCTGGGCGTCAATACCGACGTAAGTCGCGTGGGTCGTCGCATCCACTGCGCCACGAACGAACTGATGATTGCTCAGCTGATGGCCGGCAGGTGTGGGTCCCCAATTGCCCGTATCCAGCGTGGTGCCGGCCGTGCTGTCCAGCAGATTGGCGGCTTCATTGCCATTGGCCCATGCAGACAGCGCATTGTGACCCACCACCACAGTCGAATCCGCAGGCGTGGCCGCGTTCTTGAGTGTCACGCCGATCAGAGCGCTGCTGGTGGAGGCATTGCTGCTGGAACTCAAAGCGAATTCCTGGGCGTTGTCGACGCTGACACCGTAGGACCCGGCACCCGATGCAATGCGGGTGCTGTTGTCCACGACATTGCCCTGCGCCAGGCTGCCGAGGGTGTTATGGGTGATGGTGGCGTTCACGTGCGTGCCCGACACGCTGTTGTCCAATAGAGCTTCCACATTGCCTGTCGTCGTGGCCTCGACGCTGCTGGCAGCGTGCATGCGCTGCTTGCTGGCCGTCGCAAAGGCGGCTCCGGCACCCGTCGACTGCAGACTCGCACTGGACGTGACGCTTGTTTCATTCGTGGCTGCGCTGCCGACCGCGGAGCTACCGATCTGGTTGTGATCCACCACGATGGCGCCGCGATGGGCAATCTGCGTGCTGCTGCCGCGCGACACCTGCACATTGGTGGCGTTACTGGCCACCATGCCCGTGTTGCCATTGACCTGGCTGTTGGCGATTCCCGTGCTGGCTCCGTCGACGTCCGTGGCCTCGATGGCGATCCCATTGGCAGCGTGGTTGCCGCTGACTGATGCCTGGGACTTGTTGTTCACTACCGAAATGGCCCCACTGCCGCCATTCGCGCCATGCACGGTGATGTGACTGTCCTCGATGGTTGAGGCCAGGTGGGCGTCGTTGTTGCGCTGGGCGTTGGCAACTGCCAGCGTGGCGCCGTCGGTCGTGCTGCTTCCGACCGCGGCGACAAACCCGGGCACCGTGGTGTCGACGCTCAGGGCAGGCGCTGCGTGCGTACCGCTGACCGAGGTGGCGGCCAGGCTGGCCCCGTTGACGGCTGTATTGCCCGTTGTCTGTGCTGCAGTGTGGTTTTGCGACACGGTGACGGTGCCTGCAACCGGGTGAATGCCCGTGGTGACCGCAATGCCACTATCGGTGACGTGCGCAGTCGGATTAGTAGCGGGGACATCCGGACTTTCTTGATTCAGTTGCAGGCTGGACACCGCCACGCCGCCATTGAAGTTCACGCCATCGCCGCTGTAGGTGCTGGATGCTGCGTTACCCGTGGACGACGCACCGATCTCATTTTTCGATACCGTGATCGTGTCGCCAGGCGCCATGGGAACCGTGTTGGCGTCGACCGTGACCCCGGAACCATCCACTGTCGCGCCAGATCCGGTCCTGCCGCCTGAGTCGATTGCCAGCTGTGCGTTGGCGATGACGACATTGCCGCCAGCGTTTGCATCCCATGGACTGCTGTTGCCAGAGGCGCTGGCGGTGCCATTCGTCGGTGTGGCCATCCCCGCGACGAATGTATGGTCGATCGAGGCCGTGCTCGTATTCAGTGTCACATCGGCCTGGATGGTATTGCCGGTCACCGTGTTGGTGCTATTGGAAAACGCGATCTGCGCGGGCGAATTGGTGATCAACGCCGTTACGACCGCGCCCGGAGTCAGCGCTGTGGCCTGGCCGGTGGCGATGGAAAAATCATTACCCGCCGGAATGGTGCCTACCGTGAACGTTTGCAGGGAGCTGTTGCTGATGGCTTCGGCCAGCAACGCATTGGCGCTGATGGTGACCGTGCTGCCATTGGGGTTCACCACGCTACTCGGCGCCGAGGTGAACAGCGGCGAGTTGCTGATGGGGGCCGTGACGCTGCTATTTTGAAACTGTGAGGCCTGTTGCGTGACAGGCGCTGTCGAATTGATGGAAATACTGCCGACATTGATCGGCGGGTTGATGATCTGGTCCGTGACATTCGCCCCAATCGCCCCATTCACCAACCCCAGAATGAGGGCCAGGCCAGAGGCGCTGGCAACGGAACGGGCACGATTCGTGCGCCGGGTGGATCTGGACTGCTTTTTCATGTCAAACTCCCTTTGTGGCTCTTCGGTCTGGCCTTTACTGCTGTCTCTCAGTGCGGGGCCTGTATGGGGCTACAACTGCAACTGCAATTGCTTCTGAAAATTGCATCAGTGGTGTGATGCCCCCTGTGCACGACCCGTTCCCGCGGGTGTGCACGGGGGAACATCACTCATTGCGGCGTCACGCTGACCACCGCGAAGATCTGGTATCCTGCGCCGTCACGCCGGATGGATGCGTCCGACGGCGCCGGTTCCCAGGTGACACGCACCCGCGATGGATGCACGCCGCGTACCGCCAGGGCATCACGCAGATTGCGCACGCGCTGCCCCGTCAGTTCCTGTCGTTTCATGGATGACCAGGTTTCGTTGTCCCGGGCAATGATCTGTACCTCCACGGTCTTGTTTTTCGCGGCGTCGGCCACGATGCGTTCCACGACGGATCCCGATTGCTGGCTGATGTTGGGGTCGCCAAACTCGTATTTCACCTGGTAGCTGTTGCCGCCCAGCATGGCCGGGCCGGCGTTGGTGGCCTTGCTCATGGGCATGGGGGCCGCAGCGGTGGCGGGTGCCACCGGCGCGGTTTCAGGTTCCTGTGCAGCCTGCGCCGGGGCGGCAGCCGCCTGCTGTTCTGCCGGGGTCTTGCCGTTGGTCTTGTCCGGATGCAAAACCTGATCCAGGCAGGGTTGCGGGCTGACGTGGTAGACCGAACCCAGCAGATCCAGCACGCCTTGTTCCAGCGCATAGCGCACGCCCAGTTGCAGCGGTTCCATGTTCTTGGCACCCAGGTTGACGTCGAACAGGTCGCTGCCAAAGAATCGGAACACGTCGAAGCCGACCTCGAAGCCGGTGATCTGCTTTTGCAGGCTGACGGTATCGACCACCACCAGGGTCTGCGTATCGATGATGCGCAGATCCACCCCGATGCTCATGGTGAAGGTGCGTGCCTTGGGGCCGATCTGGTTGACCAGGAATTGCCCGCCACCCGACTGGATGTTGTAGTTCAGCTCGGTGATGCCGCCCACGATGTAGTAGTTCGATCGCAGGATCGTGCCGCCGAAATACGGCACCCAGGGCACGTTTTGCTGGCCCTGCGGGGTCTGCAGCACGTGGGTGCCGCCGTCACCCAGCTGGCGCCGGTCGATGTAGGCCAGTTCCAGTTCGGCGATGCGGGTGTCGAAGCGTTCCTGCAGCTGGATGGCGCGGCCCATCTTGCCCAGGGCCGAATACACCATCAGGGCGCCACCCTGGGTGATGGCGCTGCCATCGTTCTGACTGTACTTGCCGGTGTAGTCCTTCACGTCGCCCACGGCGATGGCCAGGCGCGGCTTGCGTTTGGCGATGAGCTCGTCGGCCAGGCAGGAAAAGGCGCCATCGATGGGCGTGCGGTTGGTATGCACGGCCGAGCCCTGCACCACGGGGGCCTCGTCCGGATTCAGCCTGTGCATGGTGATGGGTACGCAGCCAGCCAGTGTCAGCGCCCCGAGCAGGGTGGACAGGGTCAGCCAGCGCCGGGAAGATCGCGTCGGATCCGGTCGGGCTCCGGCAAGGGGATTCGGTACGGCAAGAGTAGGTTCCATGGTCATCACTTGGCAGAAGGGTTCGATAAGCACGGGCGCAAGGCTGCGCACGCGGTGCTGGCGAATGTCAGAACTGCGGGCACGCTCAATTCAGCGCGACACCGCCCGAACCAAACGCGCAGGCCGAGCTGTCCCAGATCTTGGCGGTCTGGTTGCCGGTATTGGTCTGGTCGACGTTCAGGGCCTGGCTGCTGTGGCCGTCATCGGCGTAGATGCGTCCGGAAGACGACTGGCTGGGCGAGCCCTTCACCCCGGCGAACACATCGCCGGTATTGCTCTGGTCGGTGTCGGAAGAACTGGCGCCGGCCCCATGGCCCAGTGCACCGAGTACGCCGTGGTCCTGGATGTCGGTGCTGCTGCTGTTGCCGGTGGCGTCTGCGCTGTTGCCACTGGTGTTGGTGGTGACGGGCGAGGACACCGCGGCCTGCTGGGAATTGTCGGAGGCCGAGCCGGTGGCGGTGGCCGAGATGCCGCAGTTGTACTGCCGATCGATGTGGGTGTTGTTGGTGACGTGGTTGGTGACGTTATAGGTCGTCTGGAAGGAATCGTAATATCCCCCCTGCTTACGTTCTATGATGTCCAGGATGACGGCCTTGCTGTTTTTTGCCGCCGGGGTTTCGAACTGCCAGGGCAGGCCCTCGATGGCCCATACCTGGGCCTGTGCCACGGGGGCGGTGGCCGCCATCAGCGCGCACAGCCCCCCTGCCAGCCACCACGAAACACGTGTAGATTGTCTCTGCATAACGTCCCTTCCCGCGCGTCATTTTTGTTGATGATGAGTGTGTGTGGCAAAGGCCGATGGCCCACATTGTGTGGCCTTGGCACTGGCCCGAACCAGGCCGCTTTCCCAGACACCATTTGGAAAAACCATGAGCCACATGCTAGGCGGGTCGCGTAAATTGATCGTTAGTTACATCAGACACACATGACAGGTTTTCTTTCTCGAAGTAACATTAAAGCCGCTTGAAATGTAAAAAAAGTGATAGATAAATTGCATTACAAGCCACGTTTCATTGCTCCAAAAACGCAGCAACATAGGCGTGAATCACGACAAGAGGGCGTCAATCATGGATCATGCGGGTAGCAGCGCCTCGATCGACCCTGCAACATCACGTCTGGTCATCCGGTTGCTGGGCGGCTTCAGCGCGACATTGGATGGCCAGCCACTGAAGGGCAAATTTCACCGCAAGGCGCAAGCGCTGCTGGCCTATCTGGCGGTGGAATCCAATCGCCCGCACTCCCGCGAATCCCTGGCGGCACTGCTCTGGCCCAACCTGCCGATTCAGGACGCCCGCACCAACCTGCGCCAGACGCTGTTCTATCTGCGTCAGGCATTGGGCCAGCAGGCCCACGATTTTCTATCCGTCAATCGCGACAGCGTACAGCTGATCCCCGGCCCGCACTGCTGGATCGACACCCAGGCCATGCTGGATGACGGCGACTGCCATGAGCGCTGCGCCACGGCGGCCCCCGAGGACGTCTGTGCGACTTGCCTGGACTCTATCCAGAGCCGCTTGGCCCTGTATCTGGGCGACTTCCTGCAGGATTTCGTCCTGCCCGACACACCGGAATTCGAGCACTGGGGCGAGGCTCAGCGCGAGGAACTGCGCTGCTACGCGCTGTCCCGCGAGGAATTGCTGTGCAACGCGTATCAACGTCAGGGCGAACTGGGGCTGGCCTTGCGCCACGCCCAGCGCTGCACCACGCTGGACCCTTGGAACGAGGCCAACCAACGCCGCTACATGCACCTGCTGGCCGTCACGGGCCAGCCAGGCACCGCAGCCACGTGGTACAGCAATTACCGCGACAGCCTGGCCGCCGAACTGGATGCCGAACCCGAACAGGCCACCCATGCGCTGTATGCCGGCATCCAGCAGGCGCTGCCGGGCGCGCCGGCCGCATCGCCGCAAGTCACCACCTCGCAGCAGGCGGACGCCAGCATCGGGCGGCGCCAGGTGACGGTGCTGTGCTATCACATCGATCTGGGTCTGCGTAGCGATCCGGAGGACATCGAAGAACTTGCCAAGGCCAGGCTGGCCAGCGCCGACCTGCTGCGCAGGCACCAGGCCTATCTGGTCCAAGGCCACGGCGGCTACATGTTTGGCTACCTGGGCTATCCCTGCGCCTCTGAAAAGGTCGCGGATCAGGCCGCGTCGGCCGCGCTGGAACTGCAGGCCGGGTTCGCGTCGCAGTTCGCGTTTCGCGCCGGCATCCACACCGGCACCATCATCACCAGCGGCGATCCGGCCCTGCCCGACCTGGTCGGCACGGTCTCGCAAGCGGCGCTGGAGCTGTGCCAGCATGCCCCGCAGAGCTGCATCCTGGTCGATCGCATCAGCCGCGGCCTGCTGGGCCCGCGCTTCGATTTTCAGGCATTGCCGGCGCGCTTGCAGGCCATGATCGCATCGCCGGACGAGCCGTGCCGGCTGCTGGGCAGGGCCATGCTCACGCCCAGTCAGGATGCCACACGGCAGGCCACGCCGCTGCTGGGGCGCCAGCAGGCGCTGGGCCGGCTGCTGCGGGCCTGGGAGCACGCGCACCAGGGCCACAAGCAGCTGCTGCTGTTGCGCGGCGAGGCGGGCCTGGGCAAGACGCGTCTGGTGCGTGCGCTGCGCGACCGGATCGGCCAGGCACCGGCCTGCATCCGCGAGCTGGACTGCCTGCCTGAATACCAGCACACGCCTCTGCATCCCATGATCGAACTCCTTCGATCGCGCTGCCACATGGCAGAGGGTGACACGCGTGAAATGCGCCAGGCCAAGCTGGCGGCTTTTCTGGCGCAGCAGCATCCGTCGCTCGAGCACGACGCGATGCCGGTACTGGAGATTCTGCTGGCCAGTGCTACGGCCAGCGCGCCCATGCACCAGCTGCGCCTGCGCAAACAGCAGATTCTGGAGACCCTGCTGGCCATTCTGAGCGATCTCGCGGCGCACAAGCCCTTGCTGCTGATCATCGAAGACCTGCAATGGCTGGATTCCTTCAGCCGCGAGGTCGTGGCGTCCCTGGCACTGCAGGACACACCGGCACCTGTGCTGATCCTGCTGACGGCACGCGCGACGCCGCCCGAACTGGCGTGGCTGGAGCGCTTCACGATCATCGACCTGCCCCCCCTGAAGGATGCGGACATCGATCGCCTGATCCGGACCGTGCGGCCGACTTTGCCAAGCGACACCGTCAGGCGCATCGTCGCGCGGGCGGACGGCATCCCCCTCTACGCCGAAGAACTGGCGCTGGCGGCACCGGACCCCCCGGACGCCGGTGCGCAGGAAGCACAGCGGCCAGGCTTTTCCGGGCAAGGGAGCGCGCCGTACGATCCCACCGCCCCCGAGCTGGAGAGCATCCCTGCCTCGCTGCACTATCTGTTGCTGGCTCGCATGGACGTGGTGCCCGATGCGCGGCGCATCCTGCAGCAAGCAGCCACCATCGGGCGCCATTTCGATCGCCAGCTGCTGGCCCGGGTCAGCGGATCGGACGCCGCGGTACTGGATCGGGCCCTGGGCCACCTGGTCAGCGCCGGGCTGATTTCCGTGCGGCCCGCACCGTGGGATGACTATCAGTTTCACCACGCCCTCATCCAGGAGGCCGCCTACGGCTCGCAGATGGCCGCCGACCGCGAGCAAATCCACCAGCACGTCGCGCAGACCCTGCTCAAGCATTTTCCATCGCGCGCGGCCCAGCACCCGGGCGAGGTTGCGCGCCACTACACGGCCGCAGGCAACGTGATCGGTGCCATTCCGTGGTGGATCCGCGCCGGCCAGCAGGCCTTGCAGATGTCCGCCTACGCCGAAGCGGCCCGCCACCTGCACACCGGCCTGGCCCAGGTGCGCGAGTTGCAGCCCAACGAGGCCCGCAACGAACTCGAACTGTCCTTGCTATTGCCGCTGGGGCAGGTGCTGCTGGCCCAGCAGGGCTACGGCTCGGATGCCGTCGCGCAGGTCTATGATCGCGCCCTGGCACTGAACCGGCGCGATACCACGCCCCTGCGCTACCGCTTCGAGACGCTCTGGGGGCAGTGGCTGCTGTCCACCGCCCGCAGCGGCGCAAGCTACCTG
>JACDJC010003465.1_pt1 | contig 11418 bp, 10 predicted proteins | sample 7454191 | NCBI WGS metagenome assembly JACDJC01 (sample SAMN14253291, study PRJNA609438) | sludge metagenome | isolation source: sludge after 25d culture with pyrite and EDTA | collected 2018-12-20
AGCCGCGTTTGCGGCGAGCCTCGAAGGATGCGCGGCAAACACGATGGATGTTGCGTCATCCTTCGAGGCTCGCAAATGCTCGCACCTCAGGATGACGATTCAGAATGTTGAGCCGCGATGCATCCACCGTCATTGCGAGGGGGCGGAGCCGACGACGCAATCCATTCCGTGACGTTGCATGGCGTTCAGAGCTGGATGTGAAATCGCTGGACTGCTTCGCGGAGCCTGTCATCGGGCGGCGCTTGCGCCGATTCGTTGGCGGGACGACACCGCGGGTGTCGCGTCATCCTTCGAGTCTGTAGCCCGGATGGAGCGCAGCGAAATCCGGGCTAAGCACAGTGTTCTCGTTATCGGGATGGCCGGAACAAGTCCGGCCATGACAGATGAATATCGCCCAATCCCTTTCCGCGTCGTCCCCGCGAGAGACGGCGATCGGAGCCTTGCACCCGATCAGTAGCCCTTCAGCCGCGCCAACTGGTCGGCATGATAGGCGGTGTCGCCGAACAGTTCCTGACACACCCGCGCGCGCTTCATGAAGAATCCGATGTCGAAGGCATCGGTCATGCCGACGCCGCCATGCATCTGCACTGCTTCCTGCACGGCGAGCGTGGCGGTCGCGCCCGCCTTCGCCTTGGCCACGGCAACCGCCGCACCGGCGTTGTCGAAATCGGAATCCAGCGCCTGCAGCGCCTTCATCACAGCGGCCTTGGTGATCTCGATCTCCGTATAGAGGTGCGCGGCACGGTGCTGCAGCGCCTGGAATTCGCCAATCAGCTTGCCGAACTGCTTGCGCTCTTTCAGATATGTCACCGTGCGCGAGAAGGCTTCCTCGCTGAGACCGGTCATTTCGGAAGCAACCGCTGCACGGCCGAGATTGAGAATGCCTTCGAGCAAGGCGCCGCCCTGATCGACCTCGCCGAGTACGCTGTCCGCGGTGACCTCGGCATCGTTGAACACGATCCGGGCGGCATTGTGCGCGTCCACCATCGCGGTGCGCTCGACCTCAATCCCCTTTGTTTTCGGATCGACCAGGAAGAGTGTCAGCCCGTCGCGCTCGCCGGGCTTGCCCGCGCTGCGCGCGGCGACGATCAAGAGATCGGCGACATGGCCGTCCACCACAAACGCCTTGGCGCCTTTCAGCTTGAAGCCGTTGCCCGAGCGCACCGCCTGCAGCGCGGTCTTCAGCGGACGATGCTTCGCGCCTTCATCCACCGCCAGCGCGGCGATCAGGTCGCCCCTGGCGATCTTCGTCAGATACTCCGACTTCTGCGCGGCATTGCCGCCACGCACCAGTGCGCTTACAGCAATCACGCCGGTCGACAGAAACGGCGACGGCATCAGCGTGCGGCCGATTTCCTCCATCACCACGCCGGCTTCGGCAGCGCCCAGCCCGCTGCCGCCGAATTCCTCCGGAACGAGCAGACCCGCGAAGCCCATCTCCGCAAAGGTCTTCCAGAGATCGCGCGAGAAACCGGCCGCATCCTTGTCGTCGCGCAGCTTGCGCAAGTGCGCCACCGGCGCCTTGTCGCTGATGAGGCCGCGCGCGCTGTCACGCAGCATTGACTGTTCTTCGTTGAGGACCAGAGCCATTTTTGAAAATCCCGAAACGTGTTCAAGCCTGTTTGAAGTTTCTCCTCACGGTGAGGAGCGCGCCTTCGCGCGTCTCGAACCATAAGGCCGAAGCTCATCCTTCGGGACGCGGCCAAAAGGCCGCTCATCAGGATGAGGAGACGGAGTTTTAAGCCCCCGGCAGATCGAGAATGCGCTTGGCGACAATGCCGAGCATCACCTCGCTGGTGCCGCCCTCGATCGAATTGGCCTTGGTGCGCAGCCATGAGCGCGCCAGAGCGCCCTCATGCGAACGCGGACCTTCCCATTCCAGCGCATCGGCGCCGCCCGCCGACATCAGAAGCTCATAGCGCCGCTTGTTCAGTTCGGTGCCGTAGTATTTCAGCGCCGACGAATAGGCCGGATGGCCCTGCCCGGCCTTCGCCAGATCGACCGCGCGTTCCGCCGCGCAGGCGAGCGCCGCTTCATCGACATCGAACGCGGCGATCTGCCCGCGCAGAACCGCGTCGTCGAGTTGACCGCGATCGTCAGCGCCGATCGAATTCGCCGCGACCTGACCCAGCGGCCGTCCGCCACCGCGCTCGCCCAGACCCGAAATCATCGAGCGTTCGTGCTGCAGCAGATACTTGGCGACGTCCCAGCCGCGGTTGACGGTGCCGACCACATGGGAGCGCGGCACGCGCACATTGTCGAAGAAGGTTTCGCAGAACGGCGACTTGCCGGAGATCAGCAAAATCGGCTTGGTCGACACGCCCTTCGAGGCCATGTCGAACAGGATGAAGCTGATGCCGTCATGTTTCTTGGCGCTGAAATCCGTCCGCACCAGACAGAAAATCCAGTCCGCGAAATTCGCCATCGAGGTCCAGATTTTCTGGCCGTTGATAATGTAGTCGTCGCCGTCCACATCGGCGCGGGTCTGCAGCGAGGCCAGGTCCGAACCCGCATTCGGCTCCGAATAGCCCTGACACCAGCGGATCAGGCCCGCGGCGATCTTCGGCAGATGCTCACGCTTCTGCTCCTCGCTGCCGTATTTCAACAGGGCCGGCCCGAGCATCCAGATGCCGAAGCTCGACAGCGGAAGCCGCGCCGAAATCGCAGCCATTTCCTGCCGAAGGATTTTCGTTTCTTCGAGGTTGAGGCCGCCGCCGCCGTATTCCTTCGGCCAGTCGGGAACGGTCCATCCCTTGTCGCGCATGCGCTCGAACCAGAGGCGCTGCGGCTCGGATGAGAATTTGGTGTTGCGGCCGCCCCAGAACACATCGTTTTCGTCGGCGACGGGCTTGCGCATCTCTGGCGGACAGTTGGCTTCAAGCCAGGCCCGCGTCTCGCTGCGGAATTTTTCCAGATCGCTCATTCGGCATTCCCTCGGCTGAGACCGCTGCGCGACGCGCGCGGCCATGCTGATTTTCCGGGCCGGACTGTACTGCCCGCTTGGCGGATTTCAATATCTCGCTGGCGCGAAATGCCCCGGAAGCTGCGATATGGTAGCCATGCAGACACGATCGCGGCGGCATGACCGCGTTTAAAACAGAGGGAACCACCATGCGCCTGAGAGAACTTTCGCCTGGCGAAATGAGCGACGATCAAAGGAGCATCTATGCCGAATCCGTCGCAGGCAAACGCGGCACCGTCGTGCCGCCGCTCAAGGCCTGGATCCATGCCCCCGACATGGCGCGGCATGCCAGCCGCCTTGGCGCGTTCCTGCGCTACGACACGACGCTCGGCCCGCGGCTGTCCGAACTCGCCATTCTGGTGACGGCGCGGCACTGGAGCGCGCGCTTCGAGTGGTATGCACACAAGAAGATGGCGCTGGCGGCAGGCCTCGATCCGGCGATCATCGACGCCATCAATCATCGTCATGTGCCGGACTTCGACGATCCGAAAGCGCAACTGGTTTACGAATTCAGCGAGGCGCTGCACGAGAACCACAACGTGCCGCCGCTGCTTTATGAAAAAGCGATCCAGTTGCTGGGCGAAACCGGCACGGTCGAACTGGTCGGGCTGCTCGGCTACTATTCGCTGGTGTCGATGACGCTCAACACCTTCGACGTCGGAATTCCGGACGGCGAGACCTGCGACCTTGTGCCCTGACCGTCGGGTTCATACCTCGGGAGGCGCACGTCGAGACTCGGAGAAGCCAGTATGTCCGGAGAAACCACCGCAAGTTCTTTCAAGCCCGTCATCGCCGGAACGCGCATCGGCCACGTTCATCTCAAGGTCGCCGATCTCGACCGTGCCCTCGGCTTCTATCAGGGCGTGCTCGGCTTCGAGCTGATGCAGCGCTACGGCGATCAGGCGGCTTTCATTTCCGCGGGCGGCTATCATCACCATATCGGCCTCAACACATGGCACAGCAAGGGCGGCAAGCCGCCACCGGAGGGCACGACAGGCCTGTTTCATACCGCGATCCTGTATCCGACCCGCGCGGCGCTGGCCGATGCGCTGCACCGGGTGATATCCGCCGGCATTCCGCTCGATGGCGCGAGCGACCACGGCGTCAGCGAGGCACTCTATCTGCGCGACCCGGATGAAAATGGCGTCGAACTATATCGGGACCGTCCCGAGTCCGAATGGCCGCGCCATCCTGACGGCACCCTGGCGATGTTCACCCGCCGTCTCGATGTGGAGGCGCTGCTGCGCGAGCGAGAATCCTGATCAGACCGGCTGCCGCGCCGTGCCTTTCACCAGCACAACGGCCGCCGCAATCAATTCGGCGGCGGCACAGGCATAAAACGGCACGCTGTAGCTTCCGGAGATATCGCGCAGCAGGCCGATGATGCCCGGGCCGAACGCATAGGTGAACTGGCAGATCGCCGTCACCAGACTGACCAGCACGCCGAACGCCGCCGTGCTGAACTCCCGCTGCACGATCAGTGTCGGCAGCGTGATCATGTTGCCGACCGAGAATCCGAACACCGCGCTGGCGGTGAACAGCACCGCCTCGTTTTGCGTATTGACCATGACAATCAGGGCCGCCGCCTGAGTGACCGCGGAGATCGCCGCCGCCTTGCGCTGGTCCATCCGGTCGATCACAAAGCCGAACAGGACACGCCCGATCACCGCCATCGCCGTCATCAGCGCCACCGCGATGCTGGCGCGCTCGCGGCCCATGACCGGATCGAAGAAGGAAATCTGGTGCACGATGAAGCCGACCTGCGCGACCAGCAGCAGCGCGAATGGAATCGCGATGGTCCAGAACGACAGGCTGCCGAACGCCGCTTTCCGGATGGATGCGGCGGAGCGGGTGACAGAACCGGCCGCTGTTCCGACCGGATGCTGCGCCATGCGCCTCGGCGGCGCCCCGACCCATATCAGGATGGCGGGCACGGCAAGCGCCACAATCACCAGCGCCGCGCCGATCAGTGTCGCGGAGAATCCGAACCTGCCGATGGCCGCCACCAGCAGCGGCACGCCGAACACGCCGCCGCAACTGGCCCCGTTCAGCGCCAGACTGATCGCCATGCCGCGCCGCTTGTCGAACCAGTACCCCAAGGTGTTGTTGATGGCCGCGATGCTGGTGCCCGCCCAGCCGAAAGCGATCAGCACATAGGCGCCGTACAATTGCCAGGGTGACGTCACCTGCCCGACCAGCGCCGTGCCCGCCGCGATGGCGAGAATTCCTCCGATCAGCAGCCGGCGCGGCCCCATCACGCGGATGGCTTCGCTGACAAACACCACCAGAACAGCGCTGAAGAGATAATAGGCCGTCGTCGCGGTGGAAATCAGCGAGGCCGGCCAGCCGTGCAGCCGCTGCAACTCGGCCAGATAAACACCCTGACCGTAAAACCCCGCACCCCATGCAAAGGTGGCGACCAGAAAGCAGACCCCGACAATCGGCCAGCCCTCATAGCGGAACGATGTTTCGTCGGCGGCTTTCTCATGCGCGGCGGGGGCCGCCTGAGGCGCATTCATGGTCTGGCGTTTCCTGAAAGAGTCTGACGCTCTTCTTGTTTGCCGCCTTTGGCGGCAGTCGTGTCATCTGTCAGGATGCCAATCATCCCGTCAAGCGAGGGATTTTCACGCCGCGCATGACACCCGCTCATACGGCAGGGATGATACCGTCATCCCTTCGCGGCGTTGTAAAAGAAACGCTCGCGGACAATCCGGTCCCCGCGCCAATGCTGCATGGCGATTTCATCCACATGCAGCGTCTTGCCGTCGAGGCCGACAAGATCGAAGTTCCAGTGAATCATGACGTGATCGCCTTCGACCACCGAGACCAGCGCCTTCGACCGGACCTCTTTCATGCGGGCGAGGATGCCGCGCTCGTGCGCCACGAGAAGATCTCGCCCCACGCGCGGCGGCGAGGTGTTCTCCTGCATGCTGGCGTCTTCGGTGTAGTAGCGCTCGATGGCGCCTGCGTGATCGCCGCTCTCGACCACCGCAATGAATTCGTCAACGCGCGCGCGTGTCGGCATGTTCGCTCCCCGGTCTTGTCAATCGGAGAGCACATAAGCATGCGGCGGCTGAACCACCACCGGCCTGCGGTGCAATCTCTTGCAGTTTTGCTGGCGTTAACCCAGTGGCTCGGACAAACAGACTACTTGTATAGATAGCCGACCGGCTTGCCCTCGGTGCGCAGGGGGCGGACATCCTTGTGGGTGATGATCTGACCGGCCAGGCCGTCGATCTCGTCGCGCTGTGTCGGTGTCCAGCCCTTCAGGCTCTCGATGCCCTTGAGCAGGCCGAGCCGGAGGATTTGTGTGTTCTCTCCGACGCTTTCGAGGCTGATCGAGGTCTTACCCGCCGTCACGACATCGCCGGTCACAAGCTCGAAGGTCTTGCCCGCACTGTCCCTGAATTCGGCGGAGCCGCGAATGATGCGATAGATCACGACCTCGCCCGTTGCGAGACATGACGTGTCTGCCGCGCCCTGCGCTCTCTTCGGCAGCAGCGAATGGCCGGGCGGATCGGTCGCGATGATGTGGCCGGTGACGAGATGACCGCTCGGCACCTCGATGCCGATATCGCGTACATAGACCGGCGTCGAGGATTTGACCGATGCATCCGCAAGCGGCTTGTAAAGCGCATCGAGTTCGAGCGGGTCCTGCAGCCAGAAACCCGCATCGGCCGGGCGATCATGCAGCGGATGGCTCCAGGCCACGCGCGGGGTTTCGGCCTCGTTGATCTGGTCAGGACCCACAATCGTCGGATTGGGAAATGTGGTCGGATCGGTGATGAAGGCTTCGAGGAATTTTCCCGAGTAACCCATCGAGATCGCATCCGGCACCACCGTCTGCGGCGTTTTCAGGTTCTCCTCGGTCGACAGGCCCGACCATGTGTAGAACAACTGGCGATGCACGATCGCGCTCTGCAGCATCACTGATCCCGGACCGACGTAATACAGCCGCCCGTCGTAATCGAAGGTGAACATGCCCGATGTCACCAGCACGAGCTGGAAGCCGCCCGGCGGCAGATGCAAGTGGAAATCAGTCGGGCCGGTGTCCTGCCGATAGATCGGCAGATTCGTCGCCACCTCATGCAGCAGGAAAGTTTCGTTGTTGGCGTGAAAGCCTTCATCGGCCCGGCTGTAGAGCGCCTGCGGACGATAGGTCGCCTCGTAGGTCGTATCCTTGTGGCGGTCGATCGCCACGAAATTCTGATTGTTCAGGCGGAGCGGTGCGCCGTCGGGGCGCGTCAGGCCTGAGTATTTTGAATCGACCACAGCATGCACGTTCATCGCATCCTCCCATCGGGGCTCGCCCCGGCGCAGTTGCTTCTGCGATGCATCATGCGAATCCCGCGCCAGCGGCCGCATCGAAAGCGAGCTTCGGTGCGGAAGTTTTGCGCAGGACAAAATGTGCCTGTGTCCGTGGAGGATTCGACGCGACGGCGGGGACGGCGCGAGAACGGCCGCCCACTGAGTCGTCATGTTATCGCCCGTCGTCCCGAAAATGAGGCAATACGGGCCGACCCCGCGAGCCACGACCGGCCCAGCGATCAGGCAAGTGCGCGCAACCGCTGCCTAATATTCCACCTCAAGCTCTTCGATTTCCGCGGGCTCCTGCCGCGCTGCCTCGATCCACTCCTGCATTTCCGGAAGGGCTATGATGCGTTTGGCGTAGGCCGCCAGCGTCGGCCCGAGTTGCACGTCGTAGGTCAGAAAGCGCGTCACCACCGGCGCATACATCGCATCCGCCATGGACCGGTGCCCGAACAGGAACGGCCCGCCGGACTTTTCCAGACAATCACTCCAGATCGCGCAGACCCGGTCGATATCCGCCTGCGCGCGGGACCAGATTTTGAAGCCCGGAAAGTGCCCCTTGATGTTCACCGGCAGCGACGAGCGCAGGGTGGCGAAACCGGAATGGATTTCCCCGCAGATCGAGCGGCAATGCGCCCGCGGAATGCGCTCGGACGGCAACAAACCCGCATCCGGCATGAGATCGTTGAGATATTCGCCGATCGCCAGGGTGTCCCAGACCGTCGCGCCGTCGTGGCGCAGACACGGCACCAGAATGGAGGACGACAGCAGCAGGATTTCGGCGCGCGCCGAGGGATCGTCCGGCGCGATGACGATCTCGTCAAACTCCAACCCCGAGAATTTGGTCAGCAGCCAGCCGCGCAGCGACCATGATGAATAATTCTTGCTGCTGATGGTCAAAGTGGCCTTGGCCATGGTCAGTCTCCTGAACGCCTGCACATCAAAGAGGCGGGCCGAGTCCCGCCAGTTCCGCCGCGCTGCTCGGTGTTTAAGCGCTTGCTCCTTTTGCACACAGCAAACGACATGCCAGTCCGGGTGGGCCGGCTGACCGGCTTTGGCTTCAAGTTTGCATGGCAGGAGGCAAAGGAACGTGCCGGATGTCGCCAATGATGTACCAGACCTATCAGAACACCATGGACATGACCGCCCCGTGGCGGAGCGGGGCCGCGACCGCGCTGTCCTATCTGAAGATGTTTCCCGGAGGCTTTTCCGACAAGGTGTTCGGGCGGGTCGCCGCCGCGCTCGAACTGGTGTCGCGCAGCACCCTGACCTACAAGCGGCCGGACTACGGCATCAAGCCGGTCGCGGTCGGCAATCGCGAGTGGCCGGTGATCGAGGAAGTCCCGTTTGCCACGCCGTTCGGCTCGCTGCTGCATTTCAGGAAGGAAGGCGCGCCTGAGCAACCGAAGCTGCTGCTGGTCGCGCCGATGTCAGGCCACTTCGCGACGCTGCTGCGCGGCACGGTGCAGACGCTGCTGCAGGATCACGACGTCTACATCACCGACTGGCACAATCCGCGCGACATTCCGCTGGATCAGGGCAAATTCGGCCTCGACGAATACACCGAGCATCTCATCACCTTCATGGATCAGCTCGGCCCGAAGTCGCACATGGTCGCGGTGTGCCAGCCGTCCGTGTCGGCGCTGGCCGCCTGCGCCATCATGTCGGAAGACAATCACCGCGCACGGCCCGCGAGCCTCACGCTGATGGCGGGGCCGATCGACACCCGCATCCAGCCCACCAAGGTCAACGAGTTCGCGACATCAAAACCGCTGACGTGGTTCGAGGACAATCTCATCAATTACGTTCCGATGCAGTGCAAGGGCGCGTTCCGCAAGGTCTATCCCGGATTCATCCAGGTGACGGCGTTCATGTCGATGAATCTCGAACGTCACGTCAAGTCTCACACCGATCTGCTCGAGCATCTGGCGAAAGGCGAGGTGGAGAAGGCCGACACCATCAAGACTTTCTACGATGAATATTTCGCGGTGATGGATCTGCCGGCGGATTTCTACATCGACACCATCCGCGATGTGTTTCAGGAACATCTGCTGCCCAAGGGTCAGCTCACCTACAAGGGACGCACGGTGAACCCCGGCTCCATCAAGAAGATGGGCCTGATGACGGTGGAAGGCGAAAAGGACGACATCTGCTCGATCGGCCAGACCCTCGCCGCGCAGGATCTCTGCACCGGCGTTCGCGCCTATCGCAAGGTGCATCACATGCAGGCCGGGGTCGGCCATTACGGAGTTTTCAGCGGACGCAAGTGGAACAATGAAATCTATCCGCTGCTGCGGGACTTCATTCACGTCAATTCGTGATCGCGCGGCCAGTAGCCAACAGCGAGGGAAGCGCTCGCACGAGACTCTACGTCATGCCCGCACGCGTTGCGGGCATCCACGTCTTTGCTCCAGATACCAAAGCAAGATGCGGATGGCCGGGACAAGCCCGGTCATGACAAAAGATCGAGGCATCAGCAGCCGCTGATCACGCCGCCAGCGCCTTCATTTCCCTGTAGAGATCGGCCTTGCCTTCAAAGCCGATGCCCGGCAGGTCCGGCATGGTGATATGGCCGCTCTCGACCCGCACGCCGTCCGGAAATCCACCGTAAGGCTGGAACAGGTCCGGATAGCTTTCATTGCCGCCGAGGCCGAGACCAGCCGCGATGTTCAGCGACATCTGGTGACCGCCATGGGGAATGCAGCGTGACGGCGACCAGCCATGGGTCTTCAGCACATCCAGCGTGCGCAGATACTCGCACAGCCCATAGGACAGCGCGCAGTCGAACTGCAGCCAGTCACGGTCCGGGCGCATGCCGCCGTAACGAATGAGGTTGCGCGCATCGTGATGACTGAACAGGTTTTCGCCGGTCGCCATCGGGCCGGGATAGAATTCGGCGAGCGAGGCCTGCAGATGATAGTCGAGCGGATCGCCCGCTTCCTCGTACCAGAACAGCGGATAATCGCGCAGCATCTTGGCATAGGCGATGGCGGTTTCGAGATCGAAGCGGCCGTTGGCGTCCACCGCGAGTTGGGCCTCGTTGCCGATCTCCTTCAGCACCGCCTCGATACGCGCGCGATCCTCGGCAATCGGCGCGCCGCCAATCTTCATCTTCACCACGTTGTAGCCGCGGTCGAGATAGCCGCGCATCTCCGCGCGCAACGCCGAATTGTCCTTGCCGGGATAGTAGTAGCCGCCCGCCGCATAGACGAACACACGCGGATCGGCCGTGCGGTCGTGACGCTCCGCCAGCAGGCGAAACAGCGGCTTACCCGCGATCTTCGCCACCGCGTCCCAGATCGCCATGTCGATCGTGCCAACCGCGACCGAGCGCTCGCCATGGCCGCCCGGTTTCTCGTTCGACATCAGCGCCGCCCACGCCTTGTCGGGGTCGATGTTGTCGCCGGATGCATCGAGCAGCGTTTTCGGATCGGCCTCCAGAAGGCGCGATGCGAAGCGCTCGCGGATCAGCCCGCCCTGTCCGTAGCGGCCGTTGGAATTGAAGCCGTAACCGACCACGCGCCTGCCGTCGCGCACCGCATCGGTCACCACCGCCACGAGGCTGGTCGTCATTTTCGTGAAGTCGATATAGGCGTTACGGATCGGGGACGAGATCGGCTTGGTGATTTCGCGGATATCGACAATACGGACGGACATGGATGATGGGTCCCGTTGGCTGGCGGGGGATGTTTGCGAGGTGAGCGCGATGTCTACGCCTCGGCCGAAAAAGTTCAAGCAGAACAGCGATTTTTTGCCACAACCCGGCTCTTTTCCGCAGTTCCGGGCCTGTGATAGACAACGCGCCTGACGTCTGGAGGATACCGTGCGCGCCCTGCTGCGTTCCTTGCTGATCCTGTTCGCGTTGCTGACCGCAGCGCAGTTCTCGACGCGCGCCGCGCTGGCCGACAAGCGCGTGGCGCTGGTGCTCGGCATCTCGGCCTACCAGCATGTCGCCAAACTGCCGAATCCATCGAATGACGCGAGCGCGATGGCGGAGCTTTTCCGGAAATCCGGATTTGATGTTGTCGAGGTCAAGCGCGACGTCGGCATAGCCGATCTGCGCCGCGCCGTCGGCGATTTCTCGGACAGGGCGCAGGACGCCGATGTCGCCGTGGTGTTCTTCGCCGGCCACGGCATCGAGGTCG
>JACDJC010003466.1_pt1 | contig 11417 bp, 8 predicted proteins | sample 7454191 | NCBI WGS metagenome assembly JACDJC01 (sample SAMN14253291, study PRJNA609438) | sludge metagenome | isolation source: sludge after 25d culture with pyrite and EDTA | collected 2018-12-20
CATGGTGCCGGCGCGGTGCGTGTCCAACAGGGGTTTTTCTCGATCCAGCAAACCTGTCCGACCTGTGGCGGTTCAGGGGAAGTGATCGAGCATCCCTGCGAAGCCTGTCATGGCGCGGGTCGGGTAGAAACGCAAAAGACCCTGTCGATCAAGATTCCTGCAGGCGTCGATACCGGTGATCGTTTGCGGCACGCTGGTGAAGGTGGTCCCGGTGAGCAGGGTGGTCCGGCAGGTGATCTGTATGTTTTGATTGAAGTCAAACCACACCCGATCTTCCAGCGTCAGGATGCCGATCTGCTCTGTGACATGCCGATCAGCTTCGTGACAGCCGCCTTGGGTGGCGAGATTGAAGTGCCGACACTCGATGGCCGCATTGCGCTCAAGATCCCGGCCGAAACACAGACGGGTAAGGTGTTCCGTTTGCGTGGCAAAGGGGTGCAACCGGTGCGCGGCGGTGCCAAGGGCGACCTGCTCGTGACTGTCCATGTCGAAACACCGGTCAAGCTCACCAACGAACAGAAGGAACTTTTGCTGGCATTCGAGCGTTCACTGATCGGTGAGCAGGGCGGGGAGATTCCTGCTCAGCATCGTCCGCGTGAGCGTTCGTGGCTGGATTCGGTAAAAAGTTTTTTTGACGATTTGCGTGGCGAGTAGCTGGCAGGATAGCTTGTCGGTGTAAGGCTGGTGTTCAACAGGAGACAGGAAATGACAGGCAAGACAAAAAACGGGTTGATCTTCGGTTTGATGATCAGCGGCTTGCTGTTCGTGCCATTGGCCGAGGCGGCTCAAGGATTGTATTCTATGAAGGCGCTCATGGATGCGCCCGTGTACGCCGAGGGCCATTCGAAATCGATCGGTGAAGTCGACAACGTCATCGTCGATGAACAGATGAAAATCACGGGGATTGTGATTGATGTTGATGACTCCGCTTCTTCGATGGACGGCAAGAAACTGTTCGTGCAAACGGGGTTATTCCGGTTGAAAACCGAGCGGGATACGCAGCTCGATGATGTGCGCTACAAGGTGTACTTAAACGAATCGGTTGCGGGCATGACGCACTACCCCGTGGTGGATAACAGTTGGTGGCAAACAGCGAAGCAGGCGGCATCGGTGGTATGGGAAAAGACCAAATCCACCGCCAGAAGTGCCTGGGATGCGACCAAGGAAGCCACACGAAATGTCCTCGACACGATTCGGGAAAAAACCCAGTAGGTCGATAACATTTCTGTTTTGCGGCCGTGGGCGTGGTTTTAACCGTTTTTTCTCAAAAAACAGGACTTTGAACGATGTTCAAGGTTAGGTGTTTGCCGGATAAATTTGACTTCCGGCAAGAACCTTTTTATATTCCGCATCCCGCATTCAACGATAAAAGAAAAACGGGCCCCAGTCGGGGCTTTTTTATTTTGTAACATTTAGAGAAAAATCGGCTGTGCAGAAAATTCCGGAATCCATTGAAACCTTATTGCAACCTGTTGTTGAGGCAGCCGGTTGTGTTTGGGTGGGCGGTGAGTTCCGCGGTGGCCCGGATGGTTTGTTGCGGGTATACATTGATACCGAAGCGGGTGTGACGCTGGATGATTGCACGAAAGTCAGCGATGCCCTAAGTGGCGTGCTTGATGTTGAAGACCCGTTCCCGGGCTTCTACCGGCTTGAGGTATCCTCGCCGGGCGTTGAGCGTCCGATGTTCCGCGCCAGCGATTTTGCCCTGTTTATCGGCCAGAAGGTGCGTGTGCGCCTTCACCGGCCACTGGCTCAGCGCCGTCGTTTCGAAGGTATCGTCACGGCGGTTGAAGGCGAGCAGATCAGCCTGTCCATCGACGGTGATGAGGATGTGTTCACCTTCCCGTATGCGGAAGTTGAGCGAGCCAATCTGGTTTTTGAATTCGGCGGTCAAAAAAATGATCGCCAAGCACGTCGCTCTGCGAAGTAACTCAAGGGAATATCCACCATTATGAGCAAAGAGATTCTTTTTGTAGCCGATGCGGTTTCAAACGAAAAAGGGGTTGATCGCGAAGTCATTTTCGAGGCGATCGAGGCCGCACTTGCCCAGGCAGCCCGCAAACGTCATGGCGGCGACATCGATACACGTGTGCAAATCGACCGGGATACGGGCGAGTACCGCACCTTCCGTCGTTGGCAGGTTGTCGAAGGTGAATCTTCCGAATTTCCCGAGCGGGAAATGATTCTCGAAGCGGCGCAGATGGATGATCCCGATATCAAGGTGGGTGACTTCGTCGAGGAAGAAATTGAATCCGTCGAATTCGGCCGCATTGCGGCGCAGGCCGCCAAGCAAGTCATCGTGCAGAAAGTGCGCGAGGCAGAACGCCGCCAGATCGTCGACGCCTATATCGACCGCAAGGGCAGCCTGATCATGGGCTTGATCAAGCGGATTGACCGTGGGAATGTCATCCTGGATTTGGGTGGCAATGTTGAAGCCCTGATCCCTCGGGATGAAATGATCGGTCGTGAAGCCGTGCGTCCTGGCGATCGTCTGCGCGGTTATCTGATGGATGTGCGTCATGAGCCCCGTGGCCCGCAGCTATTCGTCAGCCGCACCGCGCCGGAGTTCCTGATTGAGTTGTTCAAGCTGGAAGTGCCGGAAATCGAACAGGGGCTGATCGAAATCAAGGGTGCTGCCCGCGACCCGGGTCTACGCGCCAAGATTGCGGTCGAATCACGCGATAGCCGGATCGATCCGGTCGGTACCTGCGTCGGCATGCGCGGTTCGCGTGTCCAGTCGGTTACCAACGAGCTCAACGGTGAACGCGTTGATATCATCATCTGGGATAGCAACCCGGCTCAGTTCGTCATCAACGCCATGTCGCCGGCAGAAGTCGTGTCGATCGTGGTGGATGAAGATCGCCACAGCATGGACGTTGCCGTCACGGAAGAAAAACTCTCCCAGGCGATCGGCCGTGGCGGTCAGAATGTGCGACTGGCGAGCCAGTTGACCGGATGGCACCTGAATGTGATGGGCGAGGAAGAAGCGGTCGCGAAGGTAGAAACCGAAACACGTCGCGCCACCGAATCGTTCATGCGGGATCTGGACGTCGATGAGGATGTGGCCGCCGTACTGGTCGAGGCGGGTTTCTCCTCGCTGGAAGAAATTGCTTATGTGCCGACCGCAGAGCTGCTGGATGTCGAAGGTTTTGATGAGGATATCGTCAAGGAACTCCGTAACCGCGCGCGCGATGCGCTGCTGGTTCAGGCCATTTCTGACGACGCGGGTGAATCGACGGAAGAACTCGATATCGCCAAGTTGGAAGGCATGACGCCCGAACTGCTCGCCACATTGAATGCGGCTGGAGTTCACACATCTGATGATCTGGCCGAGTTGTCAATCGACGAGATGACCGCCTTTGAAGGCGTGGATGAGGCTTTGGCTCATCAATTGATTATGGCGGCGCGTGCGCCGTGGTTTGCCTGATCGTTCAGCCCTGAAGATCAGGAAATTAGTTTGCGCTGTACCGATTTTGTCATTGGTAGCGAATAGGCTCTGTTCCAGTCGCGTACGCGCAGTTGGTATTGAATTTTGATTTAGAGACGACCATAGGAGACCCCATGTCCGAGGTCACGGTTAAAGATTTAGCGAAAACAGTTGGTTCCACCCCAGAGCGTCTGCTTGTGCAGTTAGCCGAGGCTGGTGTGAAAGCCAGTTCGGCCGATTCCCTGATCGGCGATGGCGATAAAATGAAGCTGTTGGCCCATCTGCGGCAACATTCAGCCAAGGATGCCGGTGAAGCCAAACCCAATCGCATCACCTTGCAACGTAAGAAGCAGGAAGAAATCAAGGTCGGCGGAGGAGCCGCCCGCGGCAAGACAGTTGCAGTCGAGTATCGCAGCCGTAAAACCTATGTTGCCCGTGAGGCAGTTCCCGCGCAGCCGGTCGAAGAAAAACCGCCAGTGGTAGAACATGAAGCCACGGCGGTATCTGCACCGGAGCCGGTTGTCGAGCCACGCGTAGAAACGTCACCCGCCACGACGGGTGTTTCGTCTGAAACGATCAAGACAGAGTCTGCGACAGATCAAGCCGGCGCAGAAAAGCCGGCGATCGAAAATCCAGCGGATGAAGCTGCGCCGGTTAAAAAGGAAGAGGCGCCAGCACAAAGCGCCGCACCTGTGGCGGCAGAACCATTTGATACGGTCCTCGAAGATTCGTCAGATGAGAAATCTGTGCCCGATGTTCTGCCGCAAGCCATCGATGAGCTGACAGGGCGACCTAAGTCACGTTTGCGCATTATTGCCATGCCTACCGCCGAACCCGAGATTGCGCCGACCGACAGTCGGCCGGCTCCTGCCAAAACGGCTGCCGAAGAAGAGTCAGCGCGCAAGAAGGGTGCCAAGCACAGTGGTAAGGGGCGCCATGAGCGTGAAGTCAAATCCGGCCGTTCAGAATTGCATCTGGGCGCAGGCGCGGACGAGCGGCGTGCCAAGCGAGGTCGCAAGTCTTCGGGCCGTGGTGGCGTTGCCAGCAAGCAGACCAGTAACTTTGAAAAGCCAGTGGCCCCTGTCATCCGTGATGTAACGATTCCGGAAACCATTTCCGTATCCGATCTGGCGCAGAAGATGTCGGTCAAAGGTGTGGACGTTGTCAAGACACTCTTCAGCATGGGTGTGATGGCGACGATCAATCAGATGATCGATCAGGACACCGCTGTTCTGGTTGTTGAAGAAATGGGCCATACGCCGATTCCGGTTTCCGATTCCACGCTGGAAGCAGAACTGGATGAAGCGATCGAGCAGGGTGTTGCGCTGCCGCGTCCGCCGGTGGTTACCGTTATGGGTCACGTTGACCACGGTAAAACCTCATTGCTGGATTACATCCGTCGGGCAAAAGTCACGGCAGGAGAGGCCGGTGGCATTACCCAGCATGTGGGTGCCTATCATGTCAAAACCAGCCGTGGTGTGATCACGTTCCTCGATACACCCGGTCACGAAGCCTTTACTGCCATGCGCGCCCGTGGCGCCAGCGTTACCGATCTGGTGATTCTCGTCGTTGCTGCCGATGATGGCGTGATGCCGCAAACCAAGGAAGCCGTACAACATGCGCGTGCCGCTGGCGTGCCGATCGTGGTCGCCATCAACAAGATCGATAAGCCAAACATCGATCTTGAGCGGGTGCGTAGTGAACTGTCCCAATTGGAAGTGATTTCGGAAGAATGGGGCGGTGACACACAATTCGTTCCGGTATCGGCTAAAACCGGTGCCGGGATTGACCAGTTGCTGGATGCCATTCTGGTGCAGTCGGAAGTGCTTGAGCTCAAGGCGCCGGTAGAAGGTCATGCCAAGGGTACCGTGGTTGAATCTTCGCTTGAAAAAGGACGTGGCCCCGTTGCAACGGTCCTGGTTCGTAGCGGCACCCTCAACAAGGGTGATGTGGTGCTCGTCGGCTCGGAATACGGTCGCGTTCGCGCGATGCTCGATGAAAATGGCGCCCCCATCGAGTCCGCCGGTCCATCGATTCCAGTGGTCATCATCGGGCTCTCGGGCACACCTCAGGTCGGTGACGATCTCGTCGTGGTCGAGGATGAACGCAAGGCACGTGAAATTGCCCTGTTCCGCGCAGGAAAATACCGCGATAGTCGTTTGGCGACTCAGCAGTCCACCAAGCTGGAAAACCTGTTCGATCAGATGAAAGAAGGTGAAGTTTCTACCCTGAACGTTCTGGTCAAGGCCGACGTACAGGGTTCTGCCGAAGCGATTCGGGACAGCCTGAACAAGTTGTCGACCGATGAAGTCAAGGTCAATGTGTTGATGAGCAGTGTCGGCGGTATTACCGAGTCGGATGTGAATTTGGCGACAACCTCCAATGCGATCCTGATCGGCTTCAACGTCCGCGCCGAGGCTTCTGCACGCAAGCTTGCCCAGGCCCAGAACGTTGAAATCCGTTACTACAGCATCATCTACGAAATGATTGATGATGTCCGCCATGCCATGAGTGGTTTGTTGGGCACGGAAACGCAAGAGAAGATTGTTGGCTTGGCCGAAGTGCGGGACGTCTTCCGTTCGCCGAAGTTTGGCGCTATCGCCGGTTGTATGGTTACCGAAGGGGTTATCCGTCGTGGCAACCCGATTCGCGTGCTGCGTGACCACGTGGTGATTTACGAAGGTGAACTCGAGTCACTTCGCCGCTTCAAGGACGACGCACAGGAAGTTCGTGCGGGCTTTGATTGCGGTATCGGTGTCAAGAACTATAACGACGTTCGCGTCGGCGACATGATCGAAGTGTTCGAGCGTGTCGAAGTTCAGCGCACCTTGTCGTAGTCAGCCATTTTTAGCCTGCCACTTTTGTGTGGCCGGTTTTTATTCAGAACAACAGGGCAGGCCAGATGCCACAAGGTTTTAGTCGTCATCAGCGCGTGGCGGAGCAGATCCGTCGCGAAATAGCTGATCTTTTGCGTGAAGAAATCCGCCAGGCCAACATCAGTTTGCTGACGGTGACCGATTGCGAGGTTACGCGCGATCTCAGTTATGCCAAGATTTTCTATAGTGTGCTGAATAGTTCAGAACGCGAACGGGCACAAGCATGGCTGGATTCGGCTGCGGGTTACCTGCGCACCGAGCTGGCTCATCGGATGCGTTTGCGCAGCGTCCCGCGTCTGACTTTCCAGTTCGATGCTTCCATCGAGCGCGGTATGCAGATGGATGCGCTTATTTCCGCCGTGCGCAAGCAGGATGATGAGCACGTTCAGGCCGACGATGCCGATGGCTCGCCTTCCGGAGACCAGGCGGATGGGAAGACATCATGAGTCGACGTCGTCGTGGTCGTGAAATCAATGGCATTTTGCTGCTGGATAAACCCATCGGGTTGAGTTCCAACCAGGCATTGCAGCGCGTCAAGCATTTGTTCCGGGCAGCGAAGGCCGGTCATACCGGTAGTTTGGACCCTGAAGCCACAGGCATGCTGCCCCTGTGTTTCGGTCACGCCACACGGGTTTCGGGCTTGCTGCTGGATGCCGATAAAACCTATCGCGTCACCGGCCGTCTCGGTTTGCGTACCGAAACGGGGGATATGGAAGGTGCCGTGATCGAAGAGCGCCCTGTGCCCGAATTAACAGCCGAACAGATGGAAACCTATCTTGCGCCCTTCAGGGGCTTGGTCGAGCAAGTGCCCCCGATGTATTCGGCGCTGAAGGTTAATGGAAAGCGGCTATATGAGTTGGCGCGCGCCGGTGAGGTGGTTGAGCGCAAGGCGCGTTCGATCAACTTCTACCGTGTCGAGCTACTGAATTTCGATGGTCGGGATTTCGACCTGCTTGTTCATTCGAGCAAGGGTGCTTATATCCGCACCCTGATTGAAGACATTGGCGAGGCGGTTGGTTGTGGTGCGGTTGTGGCCAAGTTGCGCCGAATCGGTGTCGGCCCTTGGCTGACCGAGTGGCCAGAGGCTGCGGGCGATGCCCCGGCCCAATCCGCAACAATGTGGACACTCGATGAATTAATCAAACTCAACGAATCGGATGCGGAAATGGCGATAAAACATGCTATTCTGCCGACCGATTCGGCGTTGGAGCGTTATCCGGTGGTTCAACTGGATGCGGACAGCGCCTTTCATATTCGTCACGGTCATCCGGTGTTTGTGCCCAAAGCGCCACAAACCGGGTGGTTTTGTATTTACGGACCCGACGACCTCTTCCTGGGAATGGGGGAAGTGCTGGATGACGGACGAGTGGCACCGCGACGATTGTTTGCGGCGCTATAACGGTGAGGCAGGTCTAGACCATGCTTGCCACGCATCGGTAAAGGGCGCGGATTCGCTCTTGCCTGATGTTATTTTTAATCAACCTTTCCCAGGTGAAACAGGAGCAATCTCATGTCATTAACTACAGAACAGAAATCTCAGGTTGTCGCTGACTACAGCCGCGGCGCAAACGATACCGGTTCCCCGGAAGTACAGGTCGCGCTGCTGACCACCCGCATCGTGCACCTGACCGAGCACTTTGCCGAGCACAAGAAAGATCACCATTCCCGTCGCGGTTTGCTCAAGCTGGTCAACCAGCGTCGCAAACTGCTCGACTACCTGAAATCAAAAGATTTGGGTCGTTATCAGGAACTGATCAGTCGTTTGGGTCTGCGTAAGTAATCGGCTGGCAGCCTGTCGGACTTTAGGGAAATCGGCTGCAAATCCATCTGGACGGTGCATATTTCACCGCTTTTTTGGGCAATAGAACCCGCTATTACCCTGCAAAATCGGCAAAATCTGCCCTCGCCCAGCTTGATTTTCGCTGCGATTCCTAAAGTCAGACAGGCTGCCAGGGCGACGATATTGCGTCGTTCCGCCAGTGATTTTCATCCCGGACTTGTGCCGGGATTGTTTTATTGGAACCTCGAAAAATCCCTTCCATGGGATTTTTCGAGGACGTTAATTGCGGGGAACCCGAAATTAACTCACGCCATTTCAATCGCTTATGCGATTGGGCGGCGCCCCGTTCATGGGGCGCACGGGCACCTCGAAAGTTTTTCGAGGTGCCCTTACGTGGGTGCCGACGGCATCCATTTTCGATTTTGAAATAAGAAAAGGGGATGCCTGTGGCCGTTTTTACCGAACAATTTGATTATGGACGTCATTGCGTCACCTTGACCACGGGCGAAATTGCCCGCCAGGCTTCTGGCGCGGTGATGGTGCAGATGGGTGATACGGTGGTGCTGGTGACCGCCGTTGTCGAGAGCGCACCTGAGCCCGGGCAGGACTTTCTGCCGCTGACTGTCGAGTATCAGGAAAAGTTTTACGCGGCCGGCCGTATTCCCGGTGGGTTCTTCAAGCGCGAAGGGCGTTCCACCGAAGCGGAAACCCTGATTGCCCGATTGATCGATCGCCCGTTGCGCCCCCTGTTTCCCAAGGGTTTCTATAATCAGGTTCAGGTGATTGCCCAGGTTTTATCACTCGATCCCGAAGTACCCGGCGACATTCCCGCCATGCTCGGTGCCTCAGCCGCGCTGGCCTTGTCTGGTCTGCCCTTTGATGCGCAGCTGGGCGCGGCACGCGTCGGTTATATCCATGATGCGTTCGTGTTGAACCCAACGCAGACCGAAATGGCCGATTCCCGGCTTGAACTCGTGGTGGCGGGTACCGAAGATGCCGTGCTCATGGTCGAATCCGAAGCGGATCGCTTGCCCGAAGCCACGATGCTTGATGCGGTCATGCTCGGTCATGAGGCCGCGCAGTTGGCGATTGCGGCGATTCGCCGTCTTGCCGCCAATGCTGCCCGTCCGGCCATGGCTTGGGCACCGCCGGTTGAGCATCCAGAATTAGAAGCCAAAATCCGTGCGGCATTTGGTGATTCGATTGCCGAGACGTATCAAATCGCTGAAAAACAGCAACGCTACCTGCGCTTGAATGAATTGCGTGAAGAAGCCATTGCCCAATTTGCAGATGATGTTGCCGTGCCTGCGAAGTTGGTCTCCAATCTGCTTGAATCTTTGGAATCATCTGTTGTGCGCGGTCGGGTTCTGGATGGCGCGGCGCGCATCGATGGTCGCGACACCAAAACCATCCGTCCGATTACCGTACGAACCGGTGTGCTGCCCCGTGTTCACGGCTCGGCGCTCTTTACCCGTGGTGAAACGCAGGCATTGGTTGTGACGACGCTCGGGTCGGCACGCGATGCACAATTGATCGATGCGGTGGTGGGCGAGTACAAGGAATCATTCATCTTCCATTACAACTTCCCGCCCTATAGCGTCGGTGAAACCGGCCGCTTCGGCGCACCCAAACGACGCGAAATCGGCCATGGCAATCTGGCTCGTCGCGGGGTCAAGGCCGTCATCCCCAATCCGGAAAATTCTCCGTACACGCTGCGCGTGGTGTCGGAAATCACCGAGTCCAATGGCTCAAGTTCCATGGCCAGCGTCTGTGGCGCTTCCCTGTCGATGATGGATGCCGGTGTGGAAATCGCGGCGCCGGTGGCCGGCATCGCCATGGGGCTGATCAAGGAAGGCGATCGCTTTGTCGTGCTTTCCGATATCCTCGGTGATGAAGATCATCTTGGTGATATGGACTTCAAGGTGGCAGGCACCGCCGATGGGGTTACCGCCCTGCAAATGGACATCAAGATCAACGGCATCACCCGTGAAATCATGAGTCAGGCGCTCGATCAGGCCAAGAGTGGGCGTCTGCACATTCTGGGGATCATGAACGCGGCCCTTGCCGCACCGCGCAAGAGCGTTGCCCCGAACGCGCCCCAATTCATCAAGTTCAAGATCAACCCGGACAAGATCCGGGAGGTGATTGGCAAGGGTGGTGCGACGATTCAGGGAATTACCCGCGATACCCATACACAGATCGATATTTCAGACGATGGCCAGATCACCATCACGGCGACCTCCGCCGAGCAGGGCGAGGAAGCGCGTCGACGCGTCGAGCAAATCACGGTCGAGGCTGAAGTTGGCAAGATTTATGAAGGCAAAGTGGTGCGAATCACCGATTTCGGCGCTTTTGTAAATATTTTGCCGGGTAAGGATGGCCTGCTGCACATCTCGCAAATCAGTGACGAGCGCGTCGAGCGTGTCACCGACAAGCTTCAGGAAGGTGATAGTGTTCGCGTACTTTTGCTCGAGTTGGATAAACAAGGTCGTATGCGCCTGACCATGAGGGGGCTGGATGCTCCGCTGACTGAATAAGTTCTTGCGTGATCTGCGGGTTTTCCCGCTTTTCCGGGGGGCAAACTTGTTTTGTCGGAGAAAGCTCAAGCCTGTCATTATTTTCGACTAGCCTGCGGTGGCGTTTTTCGCTTTAATGGGCGGGGTGTCTTTTGTTTATGTAAAGCGACGAGGCTATTTGCCCAATCTGTAAGGAAACACTGATGACATCCACGCCCATGCTGATCCATCACATCCGCTTGGCTCGCCAGCCGATCGTAGACCGGGAGTTGAATACCATCGGCTACGAGCTGCTCTACCGTGCGCAGGATGAGGACCAATCCGCCCGTATCAGTAATTCCAATCAGGCCACTGCCTCGGTGGTGATCAACGCATTAACGGAAATCGGCTTGGAAGTGCTGGTGGGTACCCATCAGGCATTTATCAATGTGCCGCTTAAGTTGCTGTTCAATGATGTCCTTAAAGGCATTATGGCGCGCCAGTTGGTATTGGAAATATTGGAAACGGTCGAATGCAATGAATCGACCGCCGAAGCGATGGCCACGTTAAAACAACTCGGTTTTCGTATGGCGCTGGATGATTTTCCGGTAGACAACATCGGCCAGCCTTGTGTCAAAAGTGCGCATTACGTCAAGCTGGATGTATTGTCCGACGGCGTCGAAAAAATCGTAAAAGTGGTCCAGCGTGCGCACGAGGCAGGTCTTAAGGTCATCGCTGAAAAGGTTGAGGAATGGAGCGATTACGAGACACTCAAAGCCGCGGGTGTTGATTATTTTCAAGGGCATTTCTTTTCACGGCCGGAGATGATCGTTCGTCAG
>JACDJC010003467.1_pt1 | contig 11409 bp, 8 predicted proteins | sample 7454191 | NCBI WGS metagenome assembly JACDJC01 (sample SAMN14253291, study PRJNA609438) | sludge metagenome | isolation source: sludge after 25d culture with pyrite and EDTA | collected 2018-12-20
CGAGCAGTAGGGTCCGCGCTCGTGACCTCGACCGAGCCGAGCACGCACCAGGGCCTCCTCTCGCGCTGGAAGGAGGTGCTGACCACCACCAACCCACCCGCGTCGGGGGAGATGGATCTCGTCAGCAAGTGGCTGTTCCTGACGCGGGCGGCCGTGCTGCCCATGACGCTGACCGCGGGACTCGTCGCCGGCCTGCTCGCCGTCCACGCCGATGACTTCGACGCCGGCCTCTTCGCGCTGGCGTTCCTGGGCATCCTGCTCGCCCACACCGCCAACAACCTGATGAACGACCTGTTCGACAGCACGACCGGGCTGGACAAGGCCGACTACCCGCGAGCCATGTACTCACCCCATCCCATCCTCGAGGGCTACATCACCACACGGGGACTGGCCACGGCGGCGATCGTGGTGAACCTGGTCGACGCCGGTGTGGGCGTCGTGCTCTTCATGGCCCGGGGCTGGCCGGTCATCGCCTTCGCGCTGGCGGGGTTCCTGCTGTCGGCGGCCTACACCGCCCCGCCGCTCCGGCTGAAGAAGCGGGGGCTGGGCGAGCCCGACGTCTTCGTCGTCTGGGGCCCCCTGATGGTCGGGGGCGTCTACTTCTCCGCCGTCGGCTCGATCCCCTGGGAGGTGTATGCGGCCTCGGTCCCCTACGGCCTGCTGTGCACCACCGTCCTCATGGGCAAGCACGTCGACAAGGCCCCCTGGGACGAGAAGGAGGGCATCCGCACCCTTCCCGTGATCCTCGGCGACACCCGGGCCCTGGCCCTCACCCGGGGGATGATGGCCGGCTTCTACGTCACGACCGCGGCGTGCGTCGCCCTCGGCGCCCTCCCGTGGCCCACCCTCGTCGTCGCCGCCGGCCTGCCCACGCTGGTCAAGGCCTGGGGTCCGCTCACCCAGCCGAAGCCGGCCGAACCGCCCGAGGGCTTCCCGATCTGGCCGCTCTGGTACGCGGCCATCGCCTTCCTCCACACCCGGAGGGCCGGCCTGTTCCTCGTCGTCGGCCTCGTCGTCGCCGCCGTCGCCGGGATCGAGCCGGGCTTCCTGTCCTGACCGCCGGCCCTCGTGGGATCTGACGCTCCGTCAGGCCCCGTCCTAAGCTCACCGGCCGCTCACCAGCCACAGGAGAACGCAGACATGGGAACGCTCGACGGGAAGGTCGCCATCATCACCGGCGCCGGACAGGGGCTGGGCGCCGCCCACGCCAAGCTCTTCGCCGCCGAGGGGGCACGCCTGGTCCTCAACGACCTCGGGGACGGGGTCGAGGACGTCGTGGCCGAGATCACCGCCGCCGGCGGCGAGGCCGTGGCCAACCGCACGAGCGTGTCGGACTGGAACGCCTCCAAGGAGATGATCGACCAGGCCGTCGACACCTACGGAGACCTCCACATCCTGGTCAACAACGCCGGGATCCTCCGGGACAAGATGTCCTTCAACATGGAGGAGGACGAGTGGGACGCGGTCATCAACGTCCACCTCAAGGGCCACTTCTGCCCGTCCCGCCACGCCGGGACCTACTGGCGCTCGCAGTCGAAGGCCGGTCACGACGCGCCCCGGCGGATCATCAACACCTCCAGCGAGGCCGGGCTGTTCGGCAACGCCGGCCAGGCCAACTACGCGGCGGCCAAGTCCGGCATCGCCACCCTGGCCATCGTGTTCGGCCGGGAGCTGGCGGCCTACGGGGTCACCGGCAACGCCATCGCCCCCCGGGCCCGCACGGCCATGACCGACTCGATGGACTTCTTCAGCGCCCCCGAGGACGAGGCGCAGTTCGATCGCTTCCTGCCCGAGAACATCTCGCCGCTCGTGGCCTGGCTGGCCTCGGACGGCGCGGGCGACGTCAACGGCCAGGTCTTCGTGGTCATCGGGGGCGACGTCTGGGTCATGAACGGCTGGAGCATCGCCGGGCACGTGCACAAGGACGGCCCCTGGACCCCCGAAGAGCTGGCGGCCAAGAAGGACGAGCTCTTCGCCGACCAGGACCGCACCCTGCCCCAGATGGCCGTCCCCAGCTGGTAGATCCGTTCTGACGGCCCCAGCGCGCGCTCCAGCGCGCTCCCGAGCCGCCAGAAGCGCATCACATGGGCATGGACTCGTAGACGTCCACGCTTCCACCGCTGCTCAGGATCGGACAGCCCGCCGCGAGGTCGGTGGCCTCGGCGAGGCTGCCGGCGCTGAGGATCGAGTAGCCGGTGAGCTCGGAGGGGGCGCCGTCCGCGGGGCTGCCGTCACCGGACCGGGTCATCGACGGGCCGAACGGGGCGCCGCCGTCGACCACCGCGTCGCCCAGCGAGCCGAACCAGCCCATCCAGGCCTCCATCACCGCCTGCTGATCGGCCTCGGTCTCCGGGACGCTGCCGCCCCGGTACGCCAGCACGAAGTTCGCCATCACTGCTCTCCTTGGCTTGTGATTCGGTTGAGACCGAAATAGATCGTCCAGTCGACTAGGGTGAGCAGGGTGAGCGAGGAGCCGCAGCGGCTGCTGGACGCCCTGTCGTCGCCCATCCGGCGGGAGATCCTGTGGATGGTCTGGGACCGTGAGCTGGCGGTGGGCGACATCGCCGGTGCCTTCGACATCACCGCCCCCACCATCTCCCAGCACCTGTCGGTGCTGCGGGGCGCCGGCCTCGTGACCCTGCGGGCCGAAGGCAACTTCCGCCGCTACCGGGCCCGCCAGGATGCGTTCCGCGGCTTCGAGGCGTTGCTCTCCCACACGGGGCGCTGGGCCCCCGCCGATCGCCCGGCCCTCGATCAGGTGGCCACCACCGAGAGCGGCGTCGTCGCGCTGAGCATCGAGGTCGACCATGCCCCCGAGGCGGCCTTCTCGGCCTTCGTCGACCCCGACCTGTACTCCCGGTGGCTCGGTGTCCCGGTGACGATCACCGATGGGCGTTTCGCCTGCGAGACCGAACGGGGCATCCGGGTCCGGGGCATCTATGACGTCGTCGCCCCACCGACCCTGTTGGCGATGCGCTGGGACTTCGATGCCCAGGACGTCCCCGTTCCCGCCGACCTGCGCACCGCCTACCTGCGGGTCCTGCCCACCGCCACCGGGAGCCGGGTCGACGTCCACCAGTTCGTTGCCGACCCCGACGAGGCCCGCGACACCCGCAACGCCTGGTCCGCCGTGCTCACCCGCTACCGCGATCACCTCACCGCAGCCCTCACCCCCCGCTGAGCCCGGTCCGGGCCACGAACCATGCGTTCTGGCCGCGAAAGGTTGCGCTCACCGCGCACATCCCGCGGCCAGAACGAGGGGGGCCGGCGGGTCGGCCATGCTGGGGCGGTGCTGGACGGCCTGCGGGTGCTCGATGCGTCGACGGAGGTGGCGGGGCCCTATGCCACCAAGCTGCTGGCCGACGCCGGGGCCGACGTGGTCAAGGTCGAAGGCCTCGACGGCGACCCGCTGCGGCGGTGGACGGCGGCGGGCGTCGACCTGGCCGACGGCGAGGACTCCGCCCTCTTCCGGTTCCTGAACACCTCCAAGCGATCGGTCGTCGGCGCGGTCGGTGACCTCGCCGCCGGCGCCGACATCGTGGTGGGCGGCCTCGACCTGGACGTCGGCGGCCTGCGCCGGGACCACCCGCACCTGGTGGTCGTGTCGATCACCCCGTTCGGCCTGACCGGACCGTGGTCCGATCGGCCCGCGACGGAGTTCACGCTGCAGGCGGCGTGCGGGTCGACCGGGTCCCGGGGGCGCCGTGACCGTCCACCGCTCGCGGTGGGTGGCCGCTTCGGCGAGTACCTGGCCGGGGTCGACGCCGCCGTGGCGGCCGTCGCCGCCTGGCGGGCCGGGCGGACGACCGGCACCGGCGAGCACGTCGACCTGTCGGTCCTGGAGGCCATGACCCTCGGCATGAACACCTACGGGCCGCTGTTCGCCGAGCTCTACGGCGTCGAAGCCCCCGAGGAGCCGTCGTTCCGTCACATCGACCACCCGTCCATCGAGCCGACGGCGGACGGCTGGGTCGGTTTCGCCACCATCGCCAACCAGCAGTTCAAGGACTTCCTCGTGCTCATCGAGCGAGGCGACCTCCTGGCCGACGAGGCCCTCGTCGACATCAACGTCCGCACCAAGCGGGCCGAGGAGTTCGAGGCCGTGGTCCAGGCCTGGACCACCCGCCACCCGACCGACGAGATCATCCGACGGGCCTCCGAGCTCCGGGTGCCCGTCGCCCCGATCGGTGACGGGGCCAGCGTGGTGGACCACGAGCAGTTCGTGGCCCGGGGCGTGTTCGTGGACGGCCCCCACGGTCGCCAACCCCGGCTCCCCTACCGGCTGGGCGACCATCCGGGCACGACGTTCGGGCCGGCCCCGAAGCACGGCGAGCACACCGGGACCGTCGACTGGGACCCCCGGCCGCCCTCCACGGCGGCGGCCCCCGACGCCCTGCCCCTCGCCGGGGTCCGCATCGTCGACCTCACCTGCTTCTGGGCCGGGCCCTCGGCCAGTGTGACCCTCGCCGCCCTCGGCGCTGATGTGGTGAAGGTCGAGGCCGTGCAGCGCCCGGACGGCATGCGCTTCACCAGCACCCGCCCGCCCGGCACCGAGCAGTGGTGGGAGTGGGCGCCGGTGTTCTGCGGCACCAACGCCGGCAAGCGGGACGTCACCCTGGACCTCGGCGACGCAGAGGGCCGGGCCCTCCTGCTGCGACTCGTCGAGACCGTCGACGCCGTGCTGGAGAACTTCTCGCCCCGGGTCATGGAGCAGTTCGACCTCGACTGGCCGGTCATCCGCGACGCCAACCCCCGCACGGTCATGGTGCGCATGCCGGGTTTCGGTCTGGACGGTCCGTGGCGGGACCGCACCGGCTACGCCCCGACCATGGAGCAGCTCACCGGCCTGGCCTGGATCACCGGCTGGGACGACCTGCCCCCCATCGTGCCCCGGGGCCCCTGTGACCCTCTCGCCGGTCAACACGCGGCCTTCGCGCTGCTCGTCGCCCTCGAGGAGAGGGACCGCACCGGTGCCGGACTGCTGCTCGAAGTCCCGATGGTGGAATCGGCGCTGGCCACCGCCACCGGGCCGGTCGTGGAGGCCGCGGCCTACGGCGTGGTCCAGGGCCGGGAGGGCAACCGAGGCCCCGTCGCCGCGCCCCAGGGGGTCTACGCGTGCGCCGACCCGGACCGGTGGGTGGCCGTGGCCGTGGCCACCGACCAGCAGTGGTCGGCCTTGTGCACCGTGCTGGACCGCGCCGATCTCGCCGCGGACCCTGTCCTGGCCGACCACGGCGCCCGCCGGTCCGCCGGCGACCACGTCGACGAGGCCCTCGCCCCCTGGATCGCGGCGCGGGCCGCCGCCGACGTCGTGGCCGCCCTGGTCGAGGCCGGTGTCCCCGCCGCGGAGGTCGTCTCCCCGGGTGCGGTCGACCGGAACCCACAGCTGGTCGCCCGCGGCTTCTTCGAGTCGATCGACCGGGCGGTCGTGGGGGTCCATCGGATCCCGTCCCTGCCGTACCGCTTCGCCTCCCGAGGCGACGCCCCGTGGCACCGCACCCCGGCGCCGCTCATCGGCGAGCACAACGACGAGGTCCTCGGCGGCGAGCTGGGGTTGGGCGCCGAGGACCTGGCGCGGCTACGCAACAGCGCGGTGATCGGCGAACGGCCCCTGCACGCGTGACCCCCGACGACGACTGGGGCACCAACGTCCCCCTCGATGACGTGGCCGGCCGGGTGGTCATCGTCGGCGTGGGCGAGTCCGAGCACAGCCGGGCGTCCGGGCGCACCCCGACCGAGATCGCGGCCACGGCCGTAGCCGCCGCCCTGGCCGATGCCGGCCTGCGGCCCGAGGACGTGGACGGGATCATGCTCGGCCCCGGTGTGCCCGACCAGCTCGACGCGGCGGCGTTTCACGCCCACTTCGGGACGAGCCACGACCTGTGGGAGTCGACGGCGGGTGGAGGCATGCGCTGGGCCGCCACCGCACCCGTGGTCGCCGCCGAGGCCCTGGCCGCCGGCGAGGCCTCGGTGATCGTCAACGCCTTCGCCGTGGCCTGGGCGACCCAGCGCAGCTCGATGACGGGCGGACCCGGTCAGACCCATGCCGAGGAGCGGTTCAAGGGCAACCTCGAGGTGCCCTTCGGCTGGTTCCCCCAGCCCGTCTACTTCGCCACGATCGCCCGCCGGCACATGCATCGGTACGGCACGACCGAGGCCCAGCTGGGAGCGATCGCCGTGGCCTGCCGCGAGCACGCCAACGCCACGCCCGCCGCGGTCATGCACGGCCGACCGCTGACCCTGGAGGACTACCTGGCCTCGCCCTACCTGGCTGACCCGTTCCGCAAGGAGGACTGCTGCCTGATCTCCGACGGAGGGGCGGCCTACGTCATGACCACCCCGGAGCGGGCCCGGGACCTGGACCGTCCCGCCGTCGAGGTCGCCGGGGTCGGGCTCGGTCGCTCCCACACCGGCACCCACTGGGCCCAGCAAGGCGACTTCACCAGCACGCCCCAGGTCTTCGCCGGCCCGGCGGCCTTCGCCATGGCGGGGATCGAGCCCGCCGACGTCGACGTGGCCACCGCCTACGACCCGTTCACCATCGTCAGCCTGATGCAGATCGAGGACCTCGGCTTCTGCCCCAAGGGCGAGGGCGGCGCCTTCGCCGAGGCCGGCGAGCTCCGCGTGGACGGTGGCTCGCTGCCCTACAACCCCCACGGCGGGATGCTCTCCCACGCCTACGTGCTGGGGATCGCCCACGTGGTCGAGGTGGTCCGCCAACTGCGGGGCGAGGCCGCGAACCAGGTGGCCGGGGCCGAGGTCGGCATCTATGGCGGCTACACCGGCCCCGAGGCCGCCACCCTGGTCCTGCGCCGGAGCGGATCGTGACTGCCCCGCAGTTCCCCCTGCCCGACACCGACTGGGCGCCGGTGGCGCCGTTCTGGGCGGCGGCCGCCGACGGCCGCCTGTCGCTCCCCCGCTGCGACGGGTGTCAGCGCCTGGTGTGGTACCCGGCCGACATCTGCCGGCGGTGTGGGGGGGAGGGCCGGACCTGGGTGGACCTGTCCGGACGGGGGACGTTGTTCTCCTGGGTCGTGGTCCACCAGCAGTTCCTCCCCCAGTACGAGCCCCCCTACGTCACCGCCCTGGTCGCCGTCGACGAGGACCCCACCGTCCGCCTGGCGACCCGGCTGGTCGGCGTGGACCCCCTCGCCCCCGGCCTCGTCATCGACCAACCGATGGCCGTCGAGTTCGGCGTGCTGGCGTTCCCCGGCGTGGACGGTGAGGTCACCGCCCCGTTCTGGCGCCCGATTTCGGGGTCATAGGCCCGAAAGCGGGCGCCAGAAGGCAGGCTGAGCGGGTGCGGTGGCTGCGACGGCTGGGGACCTTGGTCGCGTTCGTGCTGGTCGTCGGCCTGGTGGCCAGCTGGGACGGCCTCACCGGCGACACCGAGGACCCCGTTCCCACCACGACCACCGCCCCGCCCGGGCGGGTCGCGAGCCCGGTCGCCGGCGGGGCCGAGGACCCCCGCATCGCCTGTGCCCGTGCCCTGCCGCCCCGCCAACAGTTCGGCCAGCTCCTCGCCGTCTCCGTCGACGGCCAGGCCGTCGACCTCGAGGCCCCGCGCATCGCCGAGCTCGGCGTCGGCACCGTCCTGCTCCAGAGCCTGGGGGGCGAGCGACCCGCCGCCCGGATCCAGGCCCTCAAGGACGCCTCGGTCATCCCACCCCTCGTCGCGGTGGACGAGGAAGGGGGGGCGGTCCAGGACCTGCGCGACGTGCTCGGCCCCCTCCCGTCCGCCGCCCGCATGGCCGCCACCACCGACCCCGCCGGCGCCCACGAGCAGGTGCTCGCTCACGCCCAGTCGATGGCCACCCTCGGCATCGACGTCGTGTTCGCCCCGGTGGTCGACGTCCTGCCGACGGACGGCACCGACCCGCTCGGTGACGATCGGTCCTTCAGCTCGGACCCCGCGGTGGTCACCCAGTACGGGCAGGCCTACGTCGAGGCCTTCGTCGAGGCCGGGATCCTGCCCACGTTGAAGCACTTCCCCGGCCACGGCGCGGCGACCGGCGACAGCCACGACGGGGTGGTCACCGTCCCTCCGCTGGCCCAGTTGCGGGCGCGGGACCTGATCCCCTACGACTCCCTCCTGGAGGAGGACGTCGCGGTCATGGTGGGGCACCTGGTCGTGCCCGACGTGACCATCTTCGGTCCCTCCAGCCTGTCCCGCGGGATCATCACCGACCTGCTGCGGACCGAGTACGGCTTCGACGGCCTGATCGTCACCGACTCGCTCTCCATGGGCGGCGTCACCGGCCAGGGCCCACCCGAGGCCGTCGCCTTCGCAGCCCTGCGGGCCGGCGCCGACGTGGCCCTCTTCGCCAGCCTCCCCGACCCCGGCGCGGTGCTGTCCCGCCTGGAGCGGGGCCTCGCGGCGGGCAACCTGGACGCCGACCAGATCGCCATCTCGGTGGTGCGGGTGCTCGACGTGAAGGGCATCGATCCCTGCTCGCTGTGACGCCCCGCCTCACCGAGGTGAGGGCACCGAAGACCGGTTGCCCGAGACCCCCACCCCCTCAGTGCCTCGGTTCTGCTGCCACCGGACGATGCCGCGGAATCGCCGATCAGTCCGAAGGAGGGCCGGCCTCGATCTCGTCGACGAGGCCCCAGACCAGGGCCGTCTGGACGTCGATCGCCGTGCCCGAGAGGGCCAACCACGCCGTCCGCGCCGCGCCGATGCGGCGGGGGAGGCTGACGGTGCCGCCCTGGCCGGGGACGAGGCCCATGGCGACCTCCGGAAGGCGGAAGGTGGTGGCGGGGGCGGCGATCACCCGGTGGCAGATGGCGGCCAACTCCGCTCCGGCACCGACGCAGTAGCCGTGGACCCGGGCGGTGAGCCGGTCGGCCACGGTCGCCAGCGCTCGGGCGGGAAGTCGCTCCACGCGGACCGCATGAGCCGTCGCCGGGTCGGGGGACGTGCCGAACTCCCGGAGATCCCCACCGCTGCAGAAGGATGGGCCGTCCCCCTGGAGCGTGGCGGTCAGAGTCGGGTCGGCCGCGACCAGTGCGAAGGCCTCCACGAGGGCGTCCCGCATCGCCACGTCCACCGCGTTGTGGCACTGGGGGCGTTGGAGGGTGATCGTGAGCTCGTCACCCGAACGCTCCAGCCGGACCGGGTCGAGCGACGGCACTGGTGTGGCCAGGCCCCGCTCGGCCAGCCAGGCGGCGAACTCCGGGCCGGATTGGAGGTCGGCGTAGACCAGGGACTCGGCGACCAGTCCGTCCTCGATCGATGCCGGCGGAGCGGCCAGCAGCCCCACGACCGCCGCGCTCGACTGCGGGTACCTGGCCACGGCGGCAGCCACGTCGTCGTCCCACAGGTCCCCGAGCAGCGCCCGGGCCCGGTCGGCGACGTCGGTCATCCGAGGGACTCGCCGATGATCTTCTCGGCGCGGAGAGCTGTCAGTTCGTCGGTGGACAGGCCGAGTCGGCCACCGAGGACCTCGTCGTTGTCCTGGCCGAGCGTCGGCGTCACCCAGCGGTGGTGGGCGGGGACGCCGGCGGAGAAGGACATGGGCCAACCGGGATACGGCACCTCCCCCACCAGCGGGTGGGTCAGGGGCTGGTAGTACCCCCGGCTGACCAGCTGGGGCTCGGTCAGCATCCCCGGCACCGTGAGCACGACCGAGGCGGGGACCCCTGCCGCCAGCACCGCGTCGGCGGCTTCGGCCGCCGGTCGCTCGGCGATCCAGCCGGCCAGGGTCTCCTCGTCGGTGGGACCGAGGACCCGATCCAGGGAGGCCTGGTCCTCGGCGTCGCGCACCGAGACGGCGACCCAGCCGTCCTCGGCCTCGTAGACGCCCTCGAAGACGGCCTCGTCGGACTGGTTGCCCGTGCGGCCCGGCACGGTGCCGGTCGCGGCCGCCTGGATCACCTGCTCGGCCGTGATGGCGGCCATGACCTCGACCTGGGCCACCTCGATCAGCTGGCCCTCACCCGTACGGTCCCGGTGGGCCAGGGCCGCCTGGAGGGCGACGGCGGCGTGCATGCCCACGACGGGGTCGGCGAAGCCACCGGGGTTGAGGGGCGGGCCGTCGGCGGAACCCGTGACCTGGGCCAGCCCGCACGCCTGCTCGTAGACCATGGCCCAGCCCACGTGATCCCGCCACGGCCCGACCAGCCCGAAGCCGGGCATGCGCAGGTAGACGAGTCCAGGATGGCGCTCGCGCACGGCCGCCTCGGACAAGCCGAAGGCCTCGACCACCCGGGGCGAGTAGTTCTCGATCAGGACGTCGGCCCCGTCGAGCAGCCGCCACAGCAGCTCCTGGCCCTCGGGCCGGGTGAGGTCCAGGGTGATGTCCTTCTTGGACAGGTTGGTGGCCTGCCAGACCAGGGACCGCTCGTACCAGTCCTCGCCCAGTTCGGGGAACGTGGCCGAGTAGCGGAAGCCGTCGGGGCGCTGGACGGACTCGACCTTGACCACGTCGGCCCCCAGCGAGCCCAGGTACATGGACAGGTAGGGCGCCGACCAGAAGATGCTCAGGTCGACGACCTTCAGCCCGGCGAACGGCAGCCCGGCGGGACCCGCCGGGAGCTCGGCGACCGGCGGCAGGTCACCTGGCGTCGGCGGCGGGCCGGGGCCGGCGGGCGTGGTCGACAGCCGGTACGGGGCGACCGGGGCGACGACGTCGGTCCCCGGGAGAGCGGCGTAGAAGCCCCGCTCGGCGAACTGGGACAGCGAGGGCAGGTTGGCCCCGTCGCCGATGGGGGCGGCGGGGATGCGCAGGGCCTGGCAGATGGCGACGATCTCCTCGGCGCTCTGGCCGTCGAGCCACGACCGGGCGTCGGCCAGGAAGTCGGCGTAGGCCGTGTCCTCCACGACCTCCCGCTGGCGGTCCCCCCAGTCGGGCAGGCCGAGGAGGGCACACAGGTCCAGCCAGTGCTGGCCGGTGAGGCAGTTGATCCCCACGTGGCCGTCGCCGCAGGGCACGATCCCCGGCACGACGTAGCGACGGGTGCTGAACGTCTGGCCCAGTTCGTCCAGCGTGCGCTGGTAGAGCATCGGGTAGGCCAGGGTCCCGATGAGACAGGCCTGGAGGGACAGGTCGACCACCACCGGCGCCCCGGTGGCGACCGCCGTTCGGTGCGCGGTGAGCGCGGCCGTCGCGGCGAAGGCCCCCGCCACGTACGCGGGGGCCCGGCCCCCGACCCGGAGCGGGTCGAGTCCGGGGATCCCGTGGTTCGACACCCAGCCCCCGGACGCCTGCACCGTGAGGTCGCTGGCGGGCTGCTCGGCCCGAGGACCGGTCTGGCCGAAGGGCGAGATGCGCACGACGGCACCCGTCGGGTGCAGGCCGGTCGCCTCGAGGCCACCCGGGCCGAGGTCCTCCACGACGACGGCCGCGTCGACCGGGCCGTCGAGCAGGACCTTGCCGGCGTCGAGGTAGGCACCGAGGCCGTCACCCC
>JACDJC010003470.1_pt1 | contig 11404 bp, 9 predicted proteins | sample 7454191 | NCBI WGS metagenome assembly JACDJC01 (sample SAMN14253291, study PRJNA609438) | sludge metagenome | isolation source: sludge after 25d culture with pyrite and EDTA | collected 2018-12-20
AGGATTCTGGCTTCAATTATAACGAGTATCTCCTTACAGGAAAAAATGCCACAAAAGAGGCGATTCTGAATTCATTAAAAGATATTGCAGCAAAAGCTGCACCTAATGATTTCTTTGTTTTCAATTTTAGTGGTTTTAGTAACCCTGTTTCCTTTGATTCTTCAAATTATTTCACTTATTTTTTTCCTTATGATGTTCAGGGCTATTCCAACGACTTTGTATCTTACTCTGATCGTTTTGAAAAGGAGGTCAGTGAAAAATTAATTTCACTGAAAGTTCTGCAGGAACATATCCAGGTGATACCGGCTATCAATCAGTTATTTATTACTGAAGCGGGGCCAACAAAAAATTTCAAGACAGAGTTTATCAGGATGTTAATGCAAAATTCTCCCACCGTAGCAGGTATCCTCAATAAAAACAGGGTGATCATTGTTCCCAATGGATTTGGCAGGGATGATATCCGGTGCAATGATTCAGTAATCAGAAAAGGGCCTATTAACTATTTCATAACCTCCCTGGATAGTAAATTAAATATCTATGATTTATTTACGGAGGGTCATAAGTCAGGGGAGATTGTTTTTAATCTTAAAAACAGGGAAGTGGAATGCCGGTCGTTTGAATATAGCTATTTCGATGTGTTCTTTGAAAAGCAATTTCTACAGCAGTACAATGAGATATTTGGTGATGAAAGGGCTGAGACAAGGGGGATGAAGGTCAGGCCAAAGGAAATGCAACAGGAAGTGGCAGGCCTGACAGGTAAACGCTACGCTTTGGTGGTGGGTACTGATAATTACAGGGGAAACGGCTGGAAGAAATTAAGTAACCCTATTAAAGATGCAAGGGCAGTGGCTGATGAGTTTGCCAATTCGTACGGATTTGAGGTTCAATTACTGGAAGATAAACCCATGGATACAATATATAAGGCCATCCGTGATTATTATCGTATCGCAAAACCCACTGACCAGCTGGTAATTTATTTTGCCGGCCATGGTGATGTTGATGATGAATTACTGGACGATGGTTTTATCGTTTGTACCGATTCAAAATCGGTGGATGATGATCCTGTTCGTAACACTTATATACCTTATCAGAAACTCCAGAAAATGTTAAACAATATACCGGCCCGGCAGGTACTGGTTTTATTGGATGTTTGTCATGGCGGGGTGTTTGATCAGAAAGTATTTGAGAATGAGAAAAGGGAAGGGCTTTCCGGAAGTAATTCAAATAAAAACGTATTGCAGTTTTTAAAAGATAAGTTACCGCTCAGAACAAGAAAGTTTCTGTCGTCTGTTGGTTCAGAGCCGGCCTTTGATGGTAAAGCGGGTCGTCATTCTCCTTTTGCCAATTTACTATTGCAGGTATTGAGAGCAAAGGGAGCAGGTTCAAATGGAATTGTTACGCTGACAGATATTTTCAGGGTACTACAAACGGCAAGTATGAATGAAACGGCAACATTAAAGATATCACCGGCTATGGCAGATTTTGGAAATGTGGATGCCTTCAGTGAGTTCATTTTTATCCCGGTAGAAAAATAATAACTAATAAAATGAATGGGAAAAAATTAAAAGAGGTTCAGATTAAATCTCTGAACCTCTTTTTTTGTAGCCCGTACGAGATTCGAACTCGTATCACCACCGTGAAAGGGTGGTGTCCTAACCCTTAGACGAACGGGCCGTTTTAAGGGACGGCAAAGATAGGTTTGCACAACTTTTTTGCCAAATGTTTTTCGCTTTGTTTTTCCCACATCCTGTTCAGGCTTTTTGACCCTCAAAATCACCCTTCTTTTTCCCCCTATTAGTGTACCTTCGCACCGCAAATTAAAAATTCAAAACCGGCTTAGTCTACTATTAAAAGCTGGATGCTAAGCTCTTAAAATTTCAGTTTTTTAAACTCTTAAACTTTTAAACCTACCATGAGCACAGTTAAAGTTGCCATTAATGGCTTTGGACGTATCGGACGTCTTGCTTACCGACAGATATATAATATGGAAGGAATTGATGTGGTGGCCATCAATGATCTTACCAGCCCTAAAGTATTGGCCCATCTTCTCAAATATGACAGCGCCCAGGGCCGCTTCGATGCTGATGTAAAATCTACCGAAGATTCAATAGTTGTAAATGGTGATATATTAAAGATATATGCACAAAAAGATCCTTCACAGATTCCATGGGCCAGCCATGATGTGGATGTGGTGCTGGAATGCACCGGGTTCTTCACCGACAAAGAAAAAGCTTCTGCACACCTGAAGGCAGGTGCAAAAAGAGTGGTGATCTCCGCTCCCGCAACCGGCGATTTGAAAACCGTGGTCTTTAATGTTAACCACAGCATACTCGATGGCACAGAAACTATCATTTCCTGTGCTTCCTGTACTACCAATTGCCTGGCTCCAATGGCCAAAGTGTTGAATGATAAATACGGGATTGTTACGGGTATCATGACTACAATCCATGCGTATACCAATGACCAGAATACACTGGATGCGCCTCATGCGAAAGGTGATTTACGCAGGGCAAGGGCGGCAGCAGCCAATATTGTTCCTAACTCCACCGGCGCTGCAAAAGCTATTGGCCTGGTATTACCCGAATTAAAAGGCAAACTGGATGGCAGTGCCCAACGGGTGCCTACTATTACCGGGTCTTTGACAGAACTTACTTCTATCTTAAATAAGCCTGTTACGATTCAGGAGATCAATGCGGCAATGAAAGAAGCAGCGAATGAATCATTTGGCTACACAGAAGATGAGATTGTAAGCAGCGATATCATCGGTATTCATTTTGGTTCCCTGTTTGATGCAACACAAACAAAAGTTATGACGGTAGGAGATAAACAACTGGTAAAAACAGTAAGCTGGTACGATAATGAAATGAGTTATGTAAGTCAGCTGGTAAGAACAGTGAATTATTTTGCTAAGTTGATCGGTAAGTAATTTTTTATTACCGCAGTAAACTGGTCATCAGTTTGCTGCGGTATTTTAAGCGGCTTTATGAAGATTAAGAATATTGAGGGGCTTTCTGCATACGATTTGCAGCAAGAAGCTGAAAAAGGAGGAAAATTTGTATACTTCGCATTCACAATATCGCTTTTGGTTATAACATTCAAGCGTACCTCCGGCGTCTACCTGGTTAGGAAAGGAGAAAGAATAGTATCTAAGGGGTTGCCTTTTACAATGATCTCGGCTTTATTCGGATGGTGGGGACTTCCCTTTGGGCCAAAGTATACCCTGGAGAGTATTCGTACCAATTTGAAAGGAGGTAAAGACGTTACCGATGAAGTGATGGCTACGGTTGCAGGTCATATATTATTTCGGGAAACACAGGCTGAAAAAGCACATCAGCATTAACCTGATTCATTCATTTCAAAAGAAAATTTTATGTCAAAATTCGCTGCTCATGATTTTAAAGGTCAGAAGGCACTTATCCGTGTCGACTTTAATGTACCACTGAATGAAAAGTATGAAATAACAGATGACAACCGTATGAGGGCTGCTGTTCCTACTATTAAAAAGATATTGAATGATGGTGGAAGTGTTATCCTGATGAGTCACCTGGGAAGACCCAAAGATGGCCCCACAGAAAAATATTCATTAAAACATTTGATACCACACCTGAGTGAATTATTGGGTGGAACAACCGTATTGTTTGCCAATGATTGTATTGGCGAACAGGCTTATTTAACGGCAGGGATGATTCGTCCCGGCGAAGTATTATTGCTCGAGAACCTGCGTTTTTATAAAGAAGAAGAGAAGGGAGATAAAGTGTTTGCAGAAAAATTATCAAAACTGGGAGATCTGTGGATAAATGATGCTTTTGGTACAGCGCACCGGGCTCATGCCTCAACGGCTGTCATTGCTGAGTTCTTCCCGGCAGAAAAAAGGATGTTTGGATTATTAATGGAAGGCGAAGTTGCCAGCGCTGAGAAAGTATTGCATAAATCTGAGAAACCTTTTGTAGCAATAATAGGCGGCGCAAAAGTTAGTGACAAGATACTGATCATTGAAAATCTCCTGGAAAGAGCTACTGATATTATCATTGGCGGAGGGATGGCCTATACTTTCATGAAAGCAAGAGGGGGTAAAATAGGAAATTCTTTATGTGAAGAAGACCGCCTTGCAACAGCACTTGAAATTCTGCAGAAGGCAAAAGAGAAAAATGTAAGTATACATCTTCCGGAAGATTCTGTTATTGCTGATAAATTTGATGCAAATGCAAATACAGCCGTTGCACCCAGTGATGCTATACCCGATGGATGGATGGGACTTGACATTGGCCCCAAAGCAGCTGGTATATTTACAGAAGTAATCAAAAAATCAAAAACCATTTTATGGAACGGCCCCATGGGTGTTTTTGAAATGGAAAAATTCCAGAAAGGTACCCGGGCTGTGGCAGTTGCTATCGCAGAAGCCACAGAAAGCGGAGCCTTTTCCCTGGTAGGTGGCGGCGATTCTGTAGCTGCCGTTAACCAGTTTGGTTTTGCAGATAAAGTAAGCTATGTGTCTACCGGTGGTGGTGCCATGCTTGAATACTTCGAAGGCAAGGTTCTTCCGGGGATTGCTGCCGTGCAATCTTAAAACATTGGAGGGTAGCAATACCCGTAAAAAATATAAAAATGTCCCTGTTTAAAATCAGGGGCTTTTTTGTGACCAGTCCGGCTCTTGATGATCATTTACCGGCTGTCAGCTGCTGTATGCCGAAAATCAGCGAATGGCAATAACAAAATTCCTATTTTTAATATCTAAACAAAACCCCATTAACATGAAAGGAACCCGTAATCTCACCATCTTAGTTGTACTTGGCTTGCTGCTCATACTGGGCGTATGGGGATGCAATGGGTATAATGCCGTCATCAAACAGGATGAAACAGTTAAAAAAACATGGAACAACGTAAACACTGAATATCAGAAAAGATCTGACCTCGTCGGTAATCTTGTTAATACAGTAAAAGGTGCCGCTAATTTTGAACAGGAAACATTGACAAAATTAGTGGAGGCCCGTGCCAAAGCCACCTCTATCAATCTTACTGCTGACCAGCTTACTCCGGAGAATATGGCAAAATTCCAGGAAGCACAGGGACAAATGTCTGGTGCATTGAGCCGCTTGCTGGCTGTAGTGGAAAACTATCCTGATTTGAAAGCCAGCCAAAACTTCCTGCAGTTGCAGGGACAATTGGAAGGAATTGAAAATGATGTCCGTAATTCAAGAAAGCTTTTTAATGATGCTATCAATACGTACAATACCAAGGTAAGATCATTCCCGGTGAACTTGCTGGCAGGTATGTTTGGGTTCAAGGCAAAAGAAGGTTTCAAGGCGGATGAAGGTGCCGAGAAAGCTCCAAAAGTAGAATTCTAAGAATAGCTGATATGCAGCAAAAGAAATTTTCCGGCTATATAGTTGGCGGTGCTATCCTGCTTGTTCTTGCTATCTGGATAATCACTTCTTATAACGCTTTTGTCAATAAACAGGAAAAGGTTAAACTCCAATGGTCAGAGGTGCAAAACACTTACCAGCGCAGGATTGATCTGATCCCAAACCTGGTGAATGTGGTAAAAGGAGTTTCAGATTTTGAACAAACTACCCTGGAGAAAATTACAGAGGCAAGAAGCAAAGCGATAAATGGTTTGTCAGATAATGAAATATCAGGTGAAAATTATCAAAAGCAAAAACAATTGCAGGATACATTGGCAGCTGCGGCAAACAGGTTGATCATTCAGATTGAAAAGTATCCGGTACTAAAAGGTACAGCTGCTTATGCTGGTTTGCAAACACAACTGGAAGGAACAGAAAGAAGAATAAAAGTGGCCCGCAATGATTTTAATGAAGCGGTGGCAGAATATAATAAAAAGGTAAGGGGCTTTCCATCAAACCTGGTGGCTGTTATTTTTGGATTTAAAAAGAAAGAAGGTTTTGTCGCAGATGCCGGAACTGAAAAAGCAGTGGAAATTAAATTTTAACTTTTAACTACTAACCGTTGAAACTTTTTTCATGGAATAAGAATAAGTCGCTCTTCAATGAAGAAGACAACCGGCTGATCGTAAAAGCGATCCGGCAGGCGGAGAAAAGAACCAGTGGAGAGGTCCGGGTCTTTGTGGAATGGCATTGTCGTTTTATGGATGCAATAGACAGGGCGGCTGAAGTCTTCTTTTCTTTACAAATGGAAAAAACAGAACAACGGAATGCTGTATTGGTCTATGTAGCCCTTAAAGACCATCAGTTAGCTGTATTTGCTGATGAAGGAATTTATAAAGAGACAGGCCAGGATTATTGGAACCAGATAGTAACTGAAATGATACAAAGCTTCAACAAAGACTATTATGCTAAAGGTATAGCAGAATGTGTGATACAGATAGGAGAGGCGCTGACAACTCATTTCCCCTTTGATAATGATACCGATAAAAATGAATTGCCTGATCATATCGTATTTGGCAGCTGATATTCATGAAAAGATTTTTATTAATACTAACCCTTCACTTTTCTTTATTTGCTGCTGCGCAAATGGAGAAAATTATTGCTACTCCTCCCAGCCCTCCTAAGCTTGTCAATGATTATACTAAGACACTTACTTCTCAGCAGGTTGAGGCACTGGAAGGAAAACTTGTAAAATACGATGACTCAACTTCTAACCAGATTGCTGTTGTTATTGTAGAATCTACCGATAGTTATTCCATCGAGGATGCAGCCATTGAACTGGGCAGAAAGTGGGGAGTGGGTAACAAGGATTTTAATAATGGTATTGTAATACTTGTTGCCAAAGCAGACAGGAAGATGACCATTCAGGTTGGATATGGGTTAGAGGGGGCCATTACCGATTTAACATCAAAAAGCATCATTGATAATACCATTACTCCCCGCTTTAAGGAAGATAATTATTACAGGGGTTTGGATGAAGGCGTCGATGATTTAATAGCAGCTGCAGAAGGCAGGTATAAACCTCCGGCAAATTATGGTAGCAAGAAGAATAAAGGTCTGAGTACCTGGACAATAATTTTTATCATCATTCTCTTGCTGGTCATTTTTGGTTCCGGGGCGGCAGGCGGCGGCACTTATGTTTCCCGCGGTGGATTTGGTGGCTGGACAGGCCGTGGCAGTGGTTGGTCAGGTGGTGGCGGTTGGTCGGGCGGAGGAGGAAGCAGTGGAGGTGGTTTTGGCGGCTTTGGCGGCGGTAGCTTTGGCGGCGGCGGTTCTAGTGGTAGTTGGTAGTAAATTTTTTATATAAAAAAGCCATCCTGATTGAAAGGATGGCTTTTAATTTTACAGGATTAGAGCTACTAAAATCCCTTCTTATCTGCCTCGGGCAGTTTTGCTTTTATATATTCAACCAATTCCTGCAATGCAGTATCAGCAGCATTTTCTTTTGCCTATTTAGTCTTATCAGCGAGAATACCTTTTAATACCATTCCATTAATAAACGGATCTGTTTGATTCTTGAAGTTTTCAGGAATAGCATCCCTGAATTTTACAATCTCGTCTACACCCCATTTAATCTTTTCAGCATTTTTAATAGCTGATAAATAGGTAGCCAGGCCATTCAATGCCTGGAATTTACCCTGGCTTAAAGGCATTTTTGCAAAATCACCAATGATCTTTTCTGCCATTGACTCATCCCCGGACTTTAATATTTCACTCATCACCACTTCTTGCAAAATACCTTTTGAAGGTTTTTCAGCCAGTTGTTTTACCAATGCTGATGATGCGGCAGGATCAACTTTAATTAAAGCAGCCAGTGCATTCCCGGCAACTGTATAGGAAGAATCATTAACCGCTTTTTTAAACAGATCGGCGTACTCCGCTTTTTTATACTCGCCCAATTTTTGGATAGCGTTGGCCCTCACTGTGGCATATTTGTCGCTTTTGGCCAGGTTAAGTAATACAGATTCAAATCCTGTTTTCACTGCTTCTTTCTTAAGATCCGCCTTACTGATAGCAAAATTTCTCAGGCCGTGATATTTATCTGTCAAGGCTGTTTTAATTAATTCCATAGCCTTGGGATCATCCAGTTTTTTTGACGCAAAGTCAATAGCTTCTCTTCTGTCAAGATAGTTACCGGCATGTGTATACTGGTGAATATAATTATCAAGCGTCTTATTATCTTTCTTTACCCAGAGCATCACTTTATCTCCGTCCACGTTTACCAGGTCAGGCCTTTTTGAATAACTGAAAGTAAATGTATCAACCCCATTTTTTACCCAGACATTATAGCGTTTTTTATTTGCGCCATCATATACATCAATTGCCAGCGGTAAGGAGAATATCTTTCCGCTTTTCTGTGTTTGCTTTATAATTACATTCACTTTTCCGGCAGCATCGTCGTATTGATAATCTATATCTACACTGGGATGACCACTGTTAAAATACCATTGGTTAAAGAACCAATTCAGGTCACGGCCGGTTACGTCTTCAAATGCCAGGCGCAGCTGATGTGCTTCTGCAGATTTGAATTTGTTTGTTGTTAGATAATTATTCAGTGATTTGAAAAAAGCACTGTCACCTACATAGTTTCTCAGCATATGTAAAATGCGGCCACCTTTCTGGTAACTCACCGCATCAAACATATCTTCTTTGTCTTTGTAATGAAAACGTACTAGTTGTTTATTCTCACTTCCGCTCATCAGGTACCCTTGCATGCCGTTGAAATTTTCGGCATCGCCGGCATCTTTTCCATATTTATACTCATCCCAAAGTGTCTGGCTGTAGTCAGCAAACGATTCGTTCACTGTCAGGTTGCTCCAGCTTTCTGTAGTTACATAATCACCGAACCATTGGTGAAAAAGCTCATGTGCAATGGTCCCTTCCCAATTATTTCCATCCACTAATTCTCTTGCATCCTGCTGTGCACTTTCCTGGTGAATGGTGGCAGTTGTATTTTCCATCGCTCCGGCTACATAATCACGGCCTGTTATTTGTGAATACTTTATCCATGGGTAATCAACGCCGGTAATTTTGGAAAAGAAAGTCATCATTTCCGGTGTATTGCCAAATATCTTTTTTGCTACAGAAGCATAATCTTTTTCAACATAGTAATTTACTTCTTTGCCTCTCCAGCTATCTTTAATAACAGCATATTCACCCACACCTAAAAAGAAAAGGTAGGGCGCATGCGGCAGGTCCATTTTCCAATAATCACTTCTGGTGCCATCTGTATTTTTCTTTTGTGATACGAGTTTACCGTTGCTGAGGGTTACATATTTGTTGTTAACAGTTACGGTTAATTCCTGTGTGGTCTTTTGATTGGTTTTGTCGATCGTAGGAAACCAGGCTGAACTGGATTCTGTTTCTCCTTGTGTCCATATTTGCGTGGGCTTGTCTTTTTCTTCACCTTTGGGGTTGATAAAATACATCCCTTTTATTCCAAGCATTGCACCTTTGGCATATTTTTCTTCAAATTCGTCAGGCTTGGCGATGTAGTCAATATATATGGTATAGCTTTCACCGGCTTTATAGTTTTTATCTAATTTAATGCGCAGTTGCCAGTCATCATATTCATATTTCAGGGGTACCTGCTGGTTGCCTTTCAAAAGGGCAATTTTTTTAAATTCCATACCCTTCGCATCAAGGGTCAGTGAATCAGTGGCATAAAAATGGGGTTTTAAGGTAAGCCACGCCTTACCATACAGGTACGATTTACTAAAATCAGGTTTTACATCCAGTTTGGTATGTACCAGGTTATTGATTTTAGTGGCAGTTTCCCTGTATTCTTTTTTCCAGGCAGTATCAGCAGACGGTTTGGTCTGTGCAAGCAATACAAATCCCGGGAGGATTAATAACAATGTGAACAATACTTTCTTCATATAATTGATTTGTGTGCCGCAAATTTATAATAATAGGCCTTGTTTAGTGGTATAATTGGGATGAAAGGTTACGCTATTTAACAAGTTGTTGTCACCATGCTGAATTATCTCAGGGGATTTAAGTTAAATTTGCTATACAACCCAATTCCGGAAAAATGAATAAACTTCTTTTGGTTTTTCTCTTTGCGGCCACTTCACTAACAACTTCAGCTCAGAAAGTATATTTTGTTTACCTGCAATCAGAACCTGAACAGCCTTTTTTTGTAAAAATGGACGATAAAATTTATAGTTCTTCCGCCTCTGGTTATCTGATTCTTGCTAAGCTAAGGGATACCAGTTATGGTTTTAAGGTGGGGTTTCCTCAAAATAAATGGCCTGAACAGGTATTTACAGTTACTGTAAACAGGAAGGATCATGGCTTTCTGCTAAAAGAGTTTGGAGATAAAGGGTGGGGACTATTTGATTTACAAACATTGGCAGTACAAATGTCTGCGACAGGTATTGCTAAAGTTGCAGATAGAGTAAAAACAGATAATAAAGATGTTTCTGCTTTTACTGAAATTCTTTCCAAAGCTTCAGGCGATCCTTCTTTAAAAGAAAAACAGGTTCAGCAGAAACCGGAAGAAAAGCCAGCTCCTAAAACAGAATCAGTGGCTGTTGAAGTTATAAAAAAGCAAGAAACAAAAAGGGAGATCAGTGAACCAGCTGTTATTAAAACTGCAGACGTTGTTGCAATAAAAGCTGAAAAGAAAGAAGACCCTAAAACGGCAGTCAAAGAGCCTGCTATCACAAAATCTGCAGAAATAATTGATTCCAGAGAGGTAAACAAGGAAGAAGGAAAAGTGGTGATTAAAGAAGTTCCTGTTTCAAAACCCGTGGAGCCAGTTGGGGAGATGGCCATTAAAAAGGAGGAACCAAAGATTATTTCTGAACAACCGGTACCTGTCATCGAAACGCCAAAGGAAAGTGTAGAGGAAGTATATACAAGATCAGTAGTTACAAAAAGGTCAGAGAGTTCAACAACTGAGGGTTTTGGTCTTGTATTTATTGATAATTATGAGAATGGAACGAGAGATACGATTCGGCTTCTTATTCCAAATCCCAGGCTAATAGCTGGTGTGGAAATGGTAGAGCCAAAAGAAGAAAAAAGATTCCTTGATATTGTAACAGAAGCTCCAAAAAAACAGGAAGAGAAACCCATTGAGCCACAACCTAAGATGGAAGAAAAGCCTGTTGCAGTTGAAACACCAGTCGAAAAGCCTGTAGCATTAGTTAACTGCCCTGCCACAGCAGACGAAAACGATTTTTTCAAACTACGAAAAGCAATGGCCGCGGCAGAAGGTGATGAAGAGATGGTGGCTGAAGCAAAAAAGTATTTTAAAATAAAGTGCTTTAATACAGCTCAATTAAAAAATTTAAGTACACTATTCTTAAATGATGAGGGTAAATACAATTTCTTCGATGCAGCCTATAAACATGTTTCAGATAAAGCCAGCTTTGTTACACTTCAATCAGAATTAAAGGACGAATATTTTATAAATCGTTTCAAAGCAATAATAAGATAATAACCAGCATTTCTTTTGTACAACTATTTGAAATCTGACTGCTAAATATGACCCGTTA
>JACDJC010003475.1_pt1 | contig 11391 bp, 6 predicted proteins | sample 7454191 | NCBI WGS metagenome assembly JACDJC01 (sample SAMN14253291, study PRJNA609438) | sludge metagenome | isolation source: sludge after 25d culture with pyrite and EDTA | collected 2018-12-20
CTTGACCTCATGATCCTGTTCCAGACCGCTCAAGTCGTATTGTGGGGAAAGGGCGTGCGCTGACTGCGCACATTTGACGCCCACCATGCCCGACACCCTGCTTCTTCTGGCTGCCGTCGGATATGGCTTGGCCGCACTGGCCTATCTGGGCTTGTCTGGCCTCATCGTCGCCAGTTGGCGGCGGCGCCCGCAAGGACGCCTGCTGGTGCTGGCCACCGGACTCACGGCTGCCTGGGCAATGCTGTCCGCACTTGCCGCATGGCAAGTGTTGCCGCCCCGACTGGAGTTGGCGGCCGAAGTGGCGCGCAACGGTGCCTGGATATCCCTCCTGCTATATATCCTGCGGCTGCGCCTGCCAGAGGGCGCCTCGCTGCCCTCTCCCCTGCGCCTCATAACCGCGTTAAGCGGAATACTCGTCGTCGGCCTGTTGCTGGCCAGCCTCTACCCGCTCATTGCGCCGACTCAGCCGGTGCTGGCCCGCTGGGTGGGCAATCTCGGACTGGTATTGATGACCGTGATCGGCCTGGTGCTGGTTGAACAGGTTTACCGCAGCACCCGCCCTGAAGATCGCTGGGCCATCAAGTTCCTTTGCCTCGGGCTGGGCGGGCTGTTTGTGTACGATTTTTATCTTTACGCCAACGCCACGCTGTTTACCGCAATAGATGCCCAGGTATGGGCGGCCCGTGGCTATGTGGCCGTACTGGTGACGCCACTTGTCGCCGTGTCCGCTGCCCGCAACCCCGAGTGGGCCGCCCCGGTCGGCCTGTCACGCAGCATGGCATTCCACACCACCAGCCTGCTCGGTGCGGGAATCTATCTCATGCTGATGGCCAGTGCGGGCTATTACCTGCGCCTGTTTGGTGGTGAGTGGGGCGACGTGGTACAAACCGTCTTCATCTTCGCCGCCGCGATGGTGCTGGTGATGGTGATGTTTTCTGGAACCCTGCGCGCCCGCTTGCGGGTGTTCCTCTCCAAACACTTTTTCAGTTACCGCTACGATTACCGCGAAGAATGGCTGAATTTTACCCGCACCCTCACCGAAGGCCAGCCCGGCGAACAGTTATGCGAGCGTGCCGTCGAGGCGCTGGCAAGGCTGCTCGAAAGCCCGGGCGGAGCGCTCTGGCTACGTGAAGGCAATTCAAGTTACCAGCGTGCCAGCCACTGGAACTGGTCCGACATCCAGGGCACCGAGCCGGTCGACTCGCCTTTTATCCACTGGCTCGTCGACAAAGAATGGGTGGTGGACCTGGATGAAATGAAAACCCGGCATGACCTGTACGGCGACCTTGATGCCCCGACATGGATTCAGCAAGCCGATGATGCCTGGCTGGTGGTCCCGCTCATGCTGCATGACGAACTGCTGGGCTTTGTGGCGCTGAAACATTCGCTGGGCAACGTCAGCTTCAACTGGGAAGTCAGCGACCTGCTCAAGGTGGCAGCCCGTCAGGCTGCGGCTCACCTTGCCCAGATGCGTGCATCCAACCAACTCATCGTCGCCCGCCAGTTCGAATCGTTCAATCGCACCACCACCTTTGTCATTCACGATCTGAAAAACCTCATCGCCCAACTCTCACTGCTGCTGGCCAATGCCGAGAAACACAAGCACAACCCTGAATTTCAGGCCGACATGCTGGAAACCGTCGAAAATGCCGTCACGCGTATGAACAAGGTGCTGGCGCAATTGCGGCGGAACAGCGATGAAACACACACTCAGTCCCTGGTGCTGTCGGATATCCTGAATGAAGTCGCGGCCAGCAAACAGGCGTTCAAGCTGCGGCCTACGCTGGAACTGCCGCCACCGCACCTGCGTGTGCGTGCCGAACGCGAACGCCTCACCCGTGCCATCGGTCACTTGCTGCAGAATGCGCTGGAGGCCACGCCCGCCACAGGGAAAGTCACGCTGCGTGCACGCGAAGAGTCCGGCCAGGCCATCGTGGACATCATCGATACGGGCATGGGCATGGAAGACGAGTTCATCCGCACCCGGCTTTTTCAACCGTTTGACTCGACCAAGGGGGCAGGCATGGGAATCGGCGCATATGAATGCCGCGAAACCTTGCGCGCTTTGGGCGGCACAATCGAAGTCGCCAGCACGGTGGGGAGTGGCACTCACTTTCGCCTGAGCCTGCCGCTGGACAATAATGATTCAATAGAAGGGGACGCCGCATGAGCGACGCCAAACAAAAAATACTACTGGTGGAAGACGATCCGGGGCTGCAAAAACAGCTGAAGTGGAGTCTGAGTAATTACGAACTTCTGGTCGCAGACGACCAGGACAGCGCCATCATCCATCTGCGGCGCCACGAGCCGCCGGTGGTGCTGCTTGATCTGGGCTTGCCGCCCGACCCCGATGGCGCCACCGAAGGACTGGCCACCTTGCAGCAAATATTGTCGCTGGCCCCCACCACCAAGGTCATCGTCGTCACCGGCAATCTCGATCGCGCCAATGCAGTCCAGGCCATCCATCTCGGCGCCTACGATTTTTTCCAGAAGCCATTCGACCCGGATGTACTGGCCTTGATGATTACACGTGCGCTCCACGTTCATGCGCTTGAACTGGAAAACCGCATGCTGGCTGCAAAACAGCGGGGTTCCGCGCTGCGGGGCCTGATCACCGGCAGCGAGCCCATGCTCAAGATATGCCGTACCGTTGAAAAGGTCGCTCCGGCCAATGTCACCGTGTTGCTGCTGGGCGAATCCGGAACCGGTAAGGAAGTGCTGGCGCGTGGGGTGCACGAACTGTCCCCGCGCGCAGACAAGAAATTTATAGCCATCAACTGCGCGGCCATCCCGGACACGTTGCTGGAATCCGAACTGTTCGGTCATGAAAAAGGCGCGTTCACCGGCGCAGCCAAGCAAACCATCGGCCGCATCGAATACGCCAACGAAGGCACGCTGTTCCTGGATGAAATCGGCGACCTGCCGATGCCCTTGCAAGCCAAGCTGCTACGCTTCTTGCAGGAGCGCGTCATCGAGCGCCTGGGCGGGCGTGGGGAAATTCCGGTCGATGTGCGTGTCGTCTGCGCGACCCACCGCGACCTTGCCGCCATGATCCGCGAAGGCAGCTTCCGCGAAGACCTGTATTACCGCCTGTCCGAAATCTCAATCATGATTCCGCCATTACGCGAACGGCCTGGCGATGCGGTATTGCTGGCGCAAGCCTTTCTCGAACGCAACGCCAGCGAGATGGGGCGCAGCATCCGGGGCTTCACCGCCGATGCTTTGGCAGCTCTGGAAACCCATGCCTGGCCCGGCAATGTGCGTGAAATGGAAAATCTGATCAAGCGCGCCACCATCATGACGGAAGGCAGCCAGATCACGGCGGTGGACCTGGGCCTCGAGCCTGGCCATATTGAGCCCCAGCCGATCAACCTGCGGCAGGCGCGTGAAAATGCCGAGCGGCAGGCGGTGACCCGTGCACTCGCGCAAGCCGATGGCAGCATCGCACAAGCCGCCGAATTACTTGGCATCACCCGCCCGACGCTGTATGACCTGATGGCCAAGATCGGGATGAAATAAACCGTCCCGTTCTCCACTCCCCTTCACACGAATTTTCTGGAGTTTCCATGCACACCTCCATCACCCTGTCCAAACGGCTGCTAGCGTTGTTGTTGGGCGCCAGCCTGTTAACCGCTTGCGGCAAAGAAGACAGCGCGACCCTGGTGACGGATGCCAAGGCAAAACTGGCCGCAGGCGACTACAAGGCGGCGATGATCCAGCTCAAGAATGCCGTGGCTGAAGACGACAAGAATGCCGATGCGCGCTACGAGCTTGGGATGCTCTACTTCACCCAGTTCGATCTGGCCAGTGCGGAAAAAGAATTCCGTCGGGCTCGCGAAGCCGGATTTGCTGCCAGCACAGTCAACCCCATGATTGCTCGCGCCCTGCTTGGGCAGCATGAATACCAGCGTGTACTGGATGAACTGCCGGCCCCGACCGGCAATACCTCAGACGCCGTCACACTGCAAGCGCTGCGTGCCACAGCAGCGCTTGGCCTGGGACAAACGGACGAGGCCCGGAAAATGCTGCAGCAGGCATTGCAATCTGCGCCCGGCAATATCGATGTCCACCTGGCGCTGGCACAGTTGGCCCTGACTGACCATGACGTCAACACAGCCATGCAACATCTCAAGCATGCTTTAGATATCGATCCCAGGCATATCGAGAGCCTGTTGCTAAAAGGGGATATGCTTCGTGCCACGGGAAAACCGGCAGAGGCTACGCAGATCTACCATGAGATCATCAAGATCGACCCCAGGCAGGTCAGTGCCCGGCTTGCCCTGGCCAATATCAAGATTACCGAAAACAAGCTGGACGATGCGCGCACGGAAGTCGATACGGCGCTGAAAGTCATGCCAAACAGCCTGCAGGCGCAATACGCCCAGGCATTGATCAATTTCCAGGACAAGCAAACCGAACGCGCACGCGATCAACTGGCGTCCGTCCTGAAATCTGCTCCGGATTTTCTGCCCGCGCTGATGCTGGGCGGATCGATCGAATACACGCTCGGCAACCTGCAGACAGCCGAGGCCTATTTGAACAAAGTGACCAAGGCCGCGCCGAACAATCTGAACGCCGTTCGCCTTCTGGCCGCCACCCAGCTACGTCTGGGGCGGCCAGACGATGCGACGCGCACCCTTGCACCGATGCTGAAATCACCCACCCAGGATGCGGGCGTGCTGGTTGTCGCGGGCGAAATTGCATTGACCAGGAAAGACTGGTCCCAGGCTTCGGCATTGTTTGAGCAAGCGGCCAAGCTGAGTCCGGACAGTGCTGCCATCCGTACCGAACTCGGCTTTTCCCGGCTCGCCCAAGGCGACAGCCGAGCCATGGGCGATCTTAAAATCGCTTCCGGAATGGAAGGCTCCAGCAGCCGGGCTGACACCTTCATCATCCTCAAGCAACTGGAAAGCAAGCAATACGATGCAGCCCTGGCCAGCATCGCCGCGCTGGAAAAGAAACAGCCCGCCAGCCCGCTCACCTGGAACTATCGGGCAGCTGCGTATCTGGGTAAACAGGACACTCAGCGCGCCCGCGACAGCTTTGGCCAAGCGCTCAAGCTTGATCCCGGCTTTTTCCCGGCAGCGGCCAACCTGGCGCAGCTCGATCTGAAGGACAGCCAACCTGCCGCTGCACGCCAGCGCTTTGAGGGTGTTCTCAAGGCTGACCCGAAGCACCTCAATGCCATGCTCGCGATCGCCGATCTGAGCCTGCGCAGCAAGGACGAAAAAGCCTATGTGAGTTGGCTGGAGAAAGCCGCCACCGCGCACCCCCAGGCCACGCAGCCACGCGCGGCGCTGGCGCGTTACCTGCTCGCCAAGGGCGACAGGAACAAGGCGCTCGCAGCGGCAAGGGAGGCAGTCAACGCCCAACCGGACAATCCCGCAGCCCTCGAACTGCTGGGCACCACCCAGCTGGCTCTGGGCGACACCACCAACGCACTCGGCAGCTACCGCAAGCTGGTTGACCGCCTGCCCGATCAGGCGCCTCCATTGGTCAAACTCGCAACAGCCCAGATCATGAGCAAGGACCTGGCTGGCGCACGTAAAAGCCTGCAAGATGCACTACGCATTCAACCGAATTTTCTGGATGCTCAAATGATGCTCGGAGGCGTGGAAATACAAAGCTCGCGTTTTGACGAAGCCCAAAAGCTCGCCGGTCAAATTCAGTCGCAACAGCCAGGCAATCCGGCAGGGTTCATTCTCGAAGGTGATGCCGCGTTCACGCGCAAGGATTTCCCTTCTGCCCTGACTGCAGTCGAACGCGCCCACAAACTCTCTTCTTCGAGCAGTACACTCATTCGTCAGGCAAGCATTCTCAATGCCCTGAAGCGTCCGGAAGAAGGTGAAAAACGCCTTGCCGGCTGGCTGACCACTCATCCCCAGGACACGGGCGCCCGTGCCGCGCTTGCCGAAAGCCTGATCCTGCACAAACAATACAAAGCCGCGGCCGAGCATTATCTGGTTTTGAATGCGAGCAACCCAAACAATCTGCTTGTACTCAATAACCTTGCGTGGTCGCTTCATGAAATGAAGGACAAACGTGCGCTCGGGTTTGCCGAGCAGGCTCTCAAACTCAAGCCGGACAATGCCGCCGCACTGGACACGCTGGGCTGGATTCTGGTCCAGCAAAACCAGAGCGAACGGGGAATCAAGTTATTGCAGCAGGCTTTGGCCAAGGCCCCCGATATGGCAGAAATCCAGTTTCACCTGGCTTCTGCCTTCGCCCAGTCGGGTGACCCGATACGTGCCCAGCGCGAGCTGGAAAGGCTTTTGTCCAGTGGCATTGCTTTCCCGCAAGAACAAGAGGCAAGGACCTTGCTCAAGCAGCTTCAGGGGAAAAAGGGCTAGAAGCCGCCACGTAAAATATTCTTGGCTTGAACCCGCTTCTGCCATCTCACGCCAGAAACGCGCACGAAAAAACAGGCCGAACGCATTACGGAAATGTCCTGATTTACAGTTCACCGTTATGGCAACAATGCTCATGTTTTTGGCGACCCGTGTCGTATGAATTAGCTGTTACCTGCCCCGTTTAAGTGGAGTACGCCTCATGAATCAACACCCGTCAGCTTTTGCCCTTGTCTTTCTTCTGGCTGTCATGCCGGTTTTACCTGCGTGTGACGGCATCTCCAACCTCACCGAGCAGGAACATATCCAGCGCGCCAAGGACTTTGAAGATAGCGGCAAGCTCGATAGCAGTATTGTAGAGTTGAAAAATGCCATCCAAAAGAACCCGGACAGCCCCCAGGCCAGGCTGCTGCTTGGGCAGGTATACCTGAAGGTCGGCATGGGCGCCGAAGCCGAAAAAGAGCTTGGCAAGGCTGAAAAACTTGGGGTCAACCGCGAAACCATCAAGCCCCAACTCGGTGAAGCCTTGTTGCTCATGGGGGAATATAAACGCCTTCTCGATGAAGTTTATCCTGGTGTACAAACCAGCAAAGCCAATAATGCCCGCATATTGCAGTTGCGCGCCGACGCGCTGCTCAAACAGGGAAAAGTGAAGGAAGCCTGCGACACCTTCCAGCAATCTTTCGACACCAGTCCAGGCAACCCACCGACCTACTGGGGCTTGTCGAAATGTGCCATCGCAGACCGCGACATGGCAAAAGCCAAACAATGGCTGGATGCGGCGCTTCAAATCAAGGAACAACAAGCGAGGACATGGGTTTTTATCGGTGACTGGGAGCAAATCAACAAAGACTTACCGCGTGCAATGGCCGCCTATGCCAACGCACTCAAGCTCGATCCCAACAATGTGGAGGCGTTGCATAACCGGGCAAGCTTGAGCATGTCGCAAGGCCAATTGGACAACGCAAGCAAGGATGTCGAGCGCATTCGTCAACTCGCCCCCAAGTCCCTGGCTGCCACGTATCTTCAGGCCATGCTCAGTTTCCAGCACAAGCAATATCCCGAAGCGCGCGATGCTTTGCACAAGGTATTCAAAATAACGACCAATCACATGCCCAGTATTTTGCTCGCGGGCACAACCGACTATGCATTGGGCTCTTATCAGCAGGCTGAAACTCACCTGAACCGCTTCCTGACTCGCTTTCCCGGCCATGTCTTTGCCCGCAGAATGCTGGCAGCGACTCAAATCAAGCTCGACAAGCCCGGCAATGCCCTGGAAACGCTTGCCCCCTTGATCTCGCCCGACTCCAGAGATGCACAGTCATTAGCCTTGGCCAGCGATGCCTATCGCGCACAAAATGAGCACGCAAAAGCTGCCGGGTTGTTGCAAAGGGCTTCGGTCATCGACCCCAAAAATGCTTCCATACAGACCCAACTCGGCATTACCTACCTGACCACAGGAGACACCTCACTCGCCATTACCGAACTGGAGGCCGCCGCAGCACTCGATACAGCCCAATTCAAGGCCGATAGCCTGCTAGCCCAGACTTACCTTAACCGTAAGGAATACGATAAGGCGCTGGCCGCAATTGCCGCCATGGAGAAAAAGCTTCCAAACAACGCCGTTGCCCACAATATGCGGGGGAACGCATACCTCGGGAAAAACGATCCGGCTAGCGCCCGCAAGAGCTTTGAACGTGCACTGGAAGCCGACCCTCTGTTTTTCCCGGCGGCGGCCAACCTGGCCCAGCTTGATGTGCTCGATAAAAAGCCGGATACCGCCCGCAAGCGTTTTGAGCGGCTTTTGGAAAAAGACAAAAACCACCTTCAAGCCATGATGGCTTTGGCCGGATTAGCCGCGTCGCAAAATCAGGAAGACAAGTATGTTGAGTGGCTGGAAAAAGCCATCAGGGCACATTCCAATGCCATCCCCCCTTATACCGCCCTTGTTCGCTACCATCTGGCCAAAAAGGATTCCCGCAAAGCGCTTGCCATGGCGAATGAAGCCGTCAATACCAATCCGAACAGCCCTGACGCGCTCACCTTACTTGGCGATACCCAGACAGCCCTGGGCGATAAACCCGGCGCAATCGCCACCTTCATCCGATTGGCGCAAATAACAGACCAGTCGCCCAATGCCTTGCTTCAGCTTGCCCTGGCCCAAATTGCCGACAAAAAATTAAAAGATGCGCGCACCAGCTTGCAAAAGGCTCTGCAACGCCAGCCCAACCATATCCCGAGCCAGGAAACGCTGATTCGCCTGGAAATGACCGAGAACAAGCCGGATGCAGCCCTGCTCATTGCGCGTCAAATGCAAGCCCAGCAACCCAAATCCTCGCTGGGTTATGATCGGGAAGGCGATCTTCAACTCGCCCTGGGCCGGGTGCCCCTTGCGGTCAAGGCGTATCAACAAGCGTTGGACAAGGGCGCCGGGTCGCCTGGATTCATCAAGTTATTTCGCGCCCAGGTTATCGACAATGCCCAAGCAGCCGAGCAGCGCCTGAACGACTGGCTGACACAACATCCCAAAGACAACGCCGTACGCGCTTATGCGGCGGAGTACTACATGCAGCATGACCGCAACAAGGAAGCGATTGCGCACTATCAGGAAGTCAATCGTCAAGTGCCCAACCGGGCTCTACTCCTGAACAACCTTGCGAATTTATATCAGCGCGAAAAAGACAGTCGCGCCCTCGCAACGGCCGAACAGGCGCTGAAGCTTGCGCCCGATAATCCCGCCGTGCAGGACACGCTGGGCTGGATATTGCTGGAACGAGGCCAGGCACAGCGCGGTCTCGAGTGGCTGAACAAGGCCGCTGCCGGAGCCCCAAAAAGCGCCTCGATTCGCTACCATCTGGCAGTCGCCCTGGCGCAGACAGGGAACAAGACTCAAGCGCGCACAGCACTTGAAAAACTCCTGTCCGATGCACCGCAATTCCCCGACAGGGAGGCGGCGAAGGCACTACTCAAAACACTTTAGGACCGTTCATTAACCATGGCACAAACCCGTTCACCATGCCTCTATTCGCCCCGAGATATTGCAGCATGTAGAGGCGCTGAGCTGGCTGTTTTCGTCGGCTTACCGTAACTGGGCTTGCGAATGCCGGATACTTTCTTGCATGAGTCAGTCAGATGGGACACGCAACCACTCGATGCCTGGACGGCACATTATGCCAAGGGCCACACCGTTACACTCGCTGGCAGGCAGACCCATTATGTTGCAAGGGGATCGGGCAAACCCGTCATCCTGATCCACGGTTTCTTTTTTGACAGTATGGTGTGGTGCCACAACATGGATAGCCTGGCGAAATCCTGCCGTGTTTATGCACTCGATCTCTGGGGATTTGGCTACAGTGCGCGCATCGACCAGCCCAGCTATGAGCTATACACAGAACAACTTGCCGAGTTCATGCATGCCATGGATATCGAAAAGGCAGTTCTCGTCGGCCAGTCGCTGGGTGGTGGGGTGGCCGCCCAGTTTAGCGTCAGGTTTCCCGAGCGGGTCGAAAAACTTGTCCTGGTGGATTGCGCCGGACTGGCAAACCCCGATCCCTTTTCAGCACGACTATTCAAGCTAAGCGGGGTGGGCGAAGCATTGATGAACTTCCCGGGAGATGCATTGCGCAAGAAAATGCTCAAGGACTTCTTTTTATTCAGACCAGAAGCCTTGTCCCCTGAATTATTCAGACAATTAACCTGGTTTCAGAAAATAAACGGCACCACCGCAACAGCTCTGTCATTGATGCGGCGGGGATTCGTAGACAAAATTGAAGGCACGTTTCGTCAACTCGCCCGACTCAAGCTGCCTGTCCTGATCATTTGGGGTGAACAGGACCGGGCCATTCCTCTTGAAACAGGGCGGCACCTCCATCGGCTGCTCCAAAATTCAGTATTTCTTATAATTCGGAATGCTGGTCATATTCCCAACCTGGAGCAGCCCACTGAATTTAACGCACGTTTAAAAGCTTTTCTTGACGCATAGCCCACCATTCCGGATTCACGCCCGGACCGTTCGACTTTTATGGATTGCAACATGACTGAATTCGATTACAAGCAGGCTTTCTCGAGAAATATTGGCTGGGTCACTGCAGAAGAACAGGAAGCGCTACGGCATAAAAAAGTGGCCATCGCGGGAATGGGCGGCGTAGGCGGCAGTCATTTGATCGTGCTGTCACGTCTGGGCATAGGGAAATTCCATATTGCCGACCTGGATGTATTCGAACAGCCCAATTTCAATCGCCAGTATGGCGCCGCGATGTCAACGATCAATGCACCCAAGGCAGCGACCATGGCCAAGACGATCAAGGACATCAACCCGGAAATTGAAGTAACAAATTTTGATCACGGCGTGACTCTGGATAACCTGGATCAATTTCTGGACGGAGTCGATATCTATGTCGACAGCCTGGACATATTTGTCCTGGATATTCGCCGGGCCGTATTTGCGCGCTGCTATGAGAAAGGGATCCCGGCCATCACGGCCGCGCCCATGGGCATGGGAACGGCCTTTCTCGTATTCATGCCGGGGAAAATGAGCTTCGAGGATTATTTTTGTCTGGAAGGCTATTGTTTCGAGGACCAGATTATCAAATTTGTCATTGGTGTATCGCCGACTGTCCAGCAGCGTCACTACCTGGTCGATCGTAGTTCGGTCAATTTCCTTAAAAAGAAAGTGCCGTCGACTGCAATGGGAATCGAGATTGCCGCGGGCGTTGCCTGCACCAATGTTTTAAAAATATTACTGGGGCGAGGCGAGGTCATCAGCGCTCCCCACGGTTTGCATTTCGATGCTTATCGAAATCGCCTGGTCAAGAGCTGGCGGCCATTTGGTAACAGGCACCCACTCCAGCGTTTCATGTTCTGGTATGTCAAACGCTTGTTGTCGCAGAACAGCGCCTGAATATTGCCCCAGAAAAATGTTCAGCCCGACAGTCATAGAAAAAGGCACCCGCAGGTGCCTTTTTCAAGTTGTTGCCTAAGACATCAAGACCATTCAGGCCTTTTTGTTGCGGCGACCCATCCAGCCCATCATCAACAGCGAACC
>JACDJC010003476.1_pt1 | contig 11391 bp, 10 predicted proteins | sample 7454191 | NCBI WGS metagenome assembly JACDJC01 (sample SAMN14253291, study PRJNA609438) | sludge metagenome | isolation source: sludge after 25d culture with pyrite and EDTA | collected 2018-12-20
CCCTGGTTTACGAGTACGAAAACAAAATGCTTATGATAAACGAACCTGGACCTCTCATAAAGCCAAATGAGATAGAGGGTTTTATGGAGTTTTTTAATGACCATGTCAGACCGGGTATGAACCTCGTAATCTCGGGCAGCGCCCCGAGAGGTTTCGAGAACGGTTCCCTTCTTCAACTTGTTAGAATTGCCAGAGAGGCCGGTTGTAGTTTGAAAGTGGACATCGCCGGTTCCTGGTTGTCTAAGATCGTGACAGCTTCACCGGAACTCCTAAAAATCAACGCGGATGAACTGAAGGTTGCCTTTGGAATCAATAAAGACGATTTCAAGTCAATGGATGATTTCAGAAGGGACTATTCGATCACGGATCTAATAATCACGAATGGGAAAATGGGCAGTGTATGGTTATCGGAGAGTGAAAAGCTTCATGCGAGATCAATTAAAGTCTTTTCTGACTTCTCAGTTGGATCGGGCGACTCTTTCTTTGCCGGGCTTATTTACGGTCAAGAGTCGAAGATGTCAAAGAGAGAGGCACTGAAGATTGCTGCCGCTTGCGGCGCCGCGAATACTATGCATTATGGAGCCGCGATTTTCGAATACTCCGATGTACAAAAGGTAATCGGCGACGTAATTGTTACGGAAGTGGTGCTATGAATGTCTTCCTTGGAATAGACGTTGGAACGACGAACATCAAGTGTCTGGTTCTTGGAGAAGATGGAAGGATCTTGAAAGTGCTACATTCGCCGACTCCGAAAAATAAAGAGGGGGGAGTCGAGTTTCTAGATCTAGAACTGACCAGATCATACGTCAAGAGTGTAATCGAAAAGGTTGGCAAACTTCATTCTCTTGCGGCGATAGCCTTTTCTAGTTTTGGAGAGACGGTTATCCCGGTTAGGCAGAGAGAGGTCCTGACAAAACCCGTGATGTGGTACGACAGATCAACTTACCGCCTATGGGAAAGTCACAGAGAATCAGTTGACAGTCTGGCTGCTTACAGAATAACGGGGGTTGAGAATAGTTACACCTTCTCGCTCTACAAGATACTCCTTCAGAAGGAAGCCTTTAAACCAGAAGAAGTCGAGAACTGGCTGCCAGTATCTTCTTATCTTGCTTACTCACTGGGGGGCGAACCAGCCTGGGATATGAGCCAGGCGTGCAGATCCTTCATGGTCAACATACACTCTCGCAAATGGAACTCATCATTAGTCAAGTACATCGGAGAAAGCGAAGAAACAATGGGCGAACTCAAATATACCGGAGAACAGGTTGGACACACTAAATCCGGAGTTCCTCTTGTAAGTGCAGGCCATGATCATATCACAGGACTTTACGCTGCACAGGCATTTGCGGGTGGCAAGGAATTTCTCTTTGATTCAATGGGTTCAGCCTCCGTAATTGCCGCCGTTGTTTCCGGTACCGCCGAATCGCTGAATTTCGCCGGCCCATTTATGCCGGGGGGAACGGTAGGAATAGCATACAAGGATCATCAGTACTACATCGAGAGCAATGTTAGATACTACGGGAAACTGCTGCAATCTCTAATGGATCTAACCCAGACTGATGCCACGAAGGAAGGATACGAGAGACTGAACAGGGAAATAGAAAGGCTTAGCCATGTGAATTCAAGGCCGCTCTTCCTTGTGAATGGCGATCTTATTGTTAATGAAGGACTGCAGGGAATAACACTCCTTGAAATGCCTATTCCTTTGAACAAAGAGCAGCTGATGCAATCTGCTTACATATACCTTTCCTCAATCAGCAAGCGAATCGTGAATAACATTGAGATGATTACGAAAAAAGAGCTGCCAATAATTAGTGGAGGAGGAGGGAGTCTCAATAATCTGCTTATGAAATACAAGGCTTCACTGCTCGGAAGAGAGATCTGGGTACTGCCTACAAGCGAATTGACTGCTCTGGGTGGAGCTTTTGCCGCGGCTCATGGTGTTGGGGCCGATGAGGTTATTGAAAAATGCGTAACCCTTCTCGAACTGGAAGAGATTCATCCGGACAAACAGCTAGGTGAAACGCTGAAAGAGATCTATGAGAAGAACGCGAAAGAGTATCTGGCAATAGAAAGAAGCAAAAAGATAGACATTCAGGAGGGATAATATGCCGTTAGTATCGCTTACAGATGTTCTTAAGGATGCGCAAGCAAAAAAATATGCCGTGCCTGGTTTCAACTTTCATCTCTACGAGGACCTCGTTGCGATTGTAGAAGCAGCGCAGGAAGCAAGATCACCGGTTATACTCATGGTCGCTGGAACCTGTATAAAACACTGGGGGCCGACGCTCGCAGCGGCTCTAGTTAAAGACTTGGCTGACAGGGTCGATATACCGGTCGTTGCACATCTAGACCACGCCAGCAGTCTTGAACTGATATTCAAGTCTATCCACGCAGGGTTCACTTCAGTTATGTACGACGGCTCCATGTTGCCCGTTGAAGAAAACATTGCCAACAGCAAGATTGCAGTCAAGGTTGCAAGAGCTTTCGGTGTATCGGTTGAAGCCGAATTGGGAAGAGTGGCAAAGGGTGAAGAAGGAGAATCGGCCGTTGAGATACTTACCGATCCTTCAGATGTAGTTATGTTCTGTGAGGCAACCGACGTCGACGCGCTTGCCGTAGCCGTAGGCACTGTACACGGAATGCAGAAGCAAGAAGCTAAAATTCATTTGGATCTGGTTGACGCGGTATCTGAAGTCTCACCCGTACCACTTGTACTTCATGGTTCCAGCGGGGTCTCTGACAACGACCTCAAGTACATAGCCACAACTGGGTTCTCCAAGATAAATATCGGTACAAGACTGAAGACCGTTTTTACTGAGGGTATTAGAGAAGTCCTACAGAATGACCCAAGCCTAAACGATCAGCTGAAACTACTAAAATTAGCTGTTCTAAGAGTCAAGGAGACAGTAAAAGAGAAAATAGAACTTCTTGGAAGCGGTAATAGAGTCTGATTTCTGACTAAATGTCTCACTGAAGATAGACAGGATATAGAATTGATATCATTTGGCACATGGCTCTACCAAAAGTATAGGGACTTAACATAAAACTGATTAAAACAACAATAAACGAGGCGGTCTGCCGTTCTAAAAACGAAGACAGTTCTAGATTTCGACGACTCTTGTGAGATTATTCGGCGAATCAGGATCAACGCCTTTTATTAAGGCCCTTTTGATTCCTATTAACTGAAAAGGCATAGCTCTAAGGAACCAATCTCCGAAGTCTTTTTGGGGATAACCGGTTGAGATCGAGTGCTCATTTCTACTCGGGCCTGAGTGAATATAGAGTACTGTACCTCCCAGTCTCATGATGTCATGAGCAACTTTCAACTCTTGATCATAAGCCTTAGGATTTGTTGACACGACCGCAAGAGATTGTTGGCCAATCTTTGATTTTGGTCCATGTCTAAACTCAAGTGTCTGATAACAATCAACGTCTGAGAGAGAAATCTCTGTAACCTTTATCACGCCTTCCATACAGGCAGCAAAATACTCATCATAACCAAGGAATGCATAATGAGTGAAAGTTCCTGCTTTAATGAGCTCAAGTTCAAAATTCGCATTAGCAATAATCTCTTGAGATATCGATGGAATTACTTCCAAATATCTATCGAGAAGCTCATGAGTAAAGAGATCTCTACAGAGAGCTGACATTAGAAAAGACATTGACGTAAAAGACTTAGTCATGACAATTGCTTCTTCCTTAACAAAGCCAATTTCAAGACTGACACTTGCGAAACGAGAGATCGAACTTTCTTCAGAACACGTTACAGCAACGGTTAGGGCGCCTCCCATGTTTGCCGCTTTAATTGCCGCAACCGTTTCGGAAGATTCGCCTGAACGGGAAATACCCACAACAACAGATCCTGGAACAACATCAGCAAGCCCAAGCATAACCTCTGAACCGCTCAAAAATCTTGATTTGACTTTACCACCAGACATTCGCCTTACTTGCATAGACAGACCCATTGAAAGGTAATATGAACTACCACAACCGACAAAGTCAATCTGACTTATATTGGCTTTCTGAATGATCTCCCTAGTCCTTCGAACGATTTCTTCATAGTTCTTGGCAACTTCAGCAAGTATCTTGGGTTGCTCACGGACTTCATTTATCGTAATCAATTCATTTCCTCCTATCTTAATCAAGCGTAGGCCTATAGGTTTCGGTTCTCCCAATTTGACGCTGAAGTAGATCCATCAAAACTCTGGCAAAACCGTTTTCATCATTTGAAGGTCCGATTAGTGTGGCTACTTTCTTGGCTTCCCATGAACCATTAGCCATGGCTACAGAAACTCCCGCAGACTTAAGCATCTCAATATCGTTATCACTGTCGCCGAAAGCAACTGCTTCTTTGGGTGAAATACCGAGCTCCTTGCATACAATAGCAAGTGCCTTGCCTTTGTCAACAGCAGGCGAAGTTACATCCAGGTAGATATGACCCGCCCGTGTGAATCTGATAAGTGGAAAGTCACGAGCAAAACCATCTCTAACCATAGGAATCTCTTCAGTGGCTGAAATAATCACTAGCTTTGTAGGAGCATGAGTCTTCAGATACTCAGCGAGTTCATGTACTACTACAGGTTCTAATCCTGCATGCAAGGCATAATCCGCAGCTGTATTATTCATTTCCGAGAAAACCAGTCTATCATCAATATAGGCGTGAATATGGATAGAATTGTCAAATGCCTTCCTCGTGATAGAAGATGCAACTAATGGATCTAGCTTTGTCCTAGAAATCAATCTTCCTCCAACAGTTATTTCTGAACCGTTGAAAGCAATAATGTTATTAGATTCTATCTCTTGAGGCAAAACATTTCTGATAGACATTGTGGAGCGACCACTGGCAAACACCAAATGAATTCCAGATTTCATTGCCTCTCTCAAAGCAAAAACATTCTCCTCAGTTAGTTCCTCTTTGCTGTTCAAAAGAGTTCCATCAATATCGGAAAAAACTGCGACAATTTTTTCCAGGTTTAAAATAGCCTCTCCAAACACCATTATCCTTTCATCCCCGAATTAGCAAAACTTTGAACAAAAAGCTTTTGGAAAACTGTGAAAGCTATCAGAAGAGGACCAACGACAATCAAGGTTGCAGCCATCAGCAAGCTCCATTCGGCTCCACCTTCTGCCTGCTGAGCGAATATCGTGAGCCCAACTGTCAGTGTCCTTGATCTGGAAGTTTCTGTTACCAATAGAGGCCATAAAAATTCGTTCCAGTGATATGTGACACTAATTATCGAAAAGGCAATCAGTGTAGGCCTCACAATAGGAAGAAAAACGTGCCTAATTAACTGGAATGTGTTACATCCATCAAGCTTTCCAGCATCCTCAAGAGATTCTGGTACACTCTTAAATGCCTGTCTCAACAAGAAAGTGCCCATTGCTGAAGCAAAATATGGCAACATAACTCCTAATCTTGTATCAATTAGACCCATCTGACTAATCGTAAGATAATTGGGAAAAATCGTACTCTGCGGTGTAATCATTAGTTGCGTTAGGAACAAAATGAAAAGAAAATCTCTGCCTGGGAAATGTAATCTGGCAAAGGCATACGCTGCCATTGTTATTGTGACTATTTGGATAGCCAGAAGCCCGAAAGACGTGATTACTGTATTTAAGTAGTAACTAGAAAAGGGAGCATAAGACCAAGCATTTGCGAAATTGTCAAGATTCGCTTTCGTGGGCAGAAGGTTGAAGGGCATCGAAAAAATCTCTGTCTTCGTTTTGAATGCAGTAGTTGTCATCCAAATGAGGGGCATCAAAATGATGAGCGAAAACACAATAAGTATTATGTAAACAAGAGAACTTGAGAGAAACCTTCTTCGCTTCATCAAATCACCTCTCATAATGAACAAAGTGCTGCAATCCAAAATAGTATACAAAGGTGAAGATCAACAATATCGAAAACAGAACAACAGAGGCACTGCTAGCCACACCCGTATCCCAGTAAACAAAGCCATTTTGATAGATGTAATAAAGTAATACATTTGTAGTGTTATAGGGCCCCCCTCTTGTCATCACGTAAACCTGATCTACTGATTGAAAGGAATTTATGATTGCCATTAGAGTAACAAAGAAAGTTGTAGGCGAAAGAAGGGGCAGGGTGATTTTTCTGAACTTCTGCCACGGATTTGCTCCCTCAATCACAGCCGCTTCATACAGACTTTCATCTATAGATTGCAATCCAGAGAGAAAGAGCAACATGTAGTAACCTGAGAACTTCCACACGGAGACTATTATTATTGAAACCATTGCGTACGGAGTGGTATTGAGCCAATCAATATTCGATGGCAGATTAAGAACATCAAGTACCTTGTTCAAAAGCCCATATGACTGGCTGAAAAGAAAGATCCATACCATTGATGCTGCCGCAATAGGAATCATGGTAGGGTAAAAGATGGAAAATCTGAAAGCTCCTCTTAATCTTAGTTTCTTGTTTAGAAGAATCGCAAACAGCAAGCCCAATAGGATTGCCGGTATAACACTTCCAATGGAGTAAACAAGATTGTTCAGAATGACTTGCTTGAAAAGCCTACTTCCTAACGTGTACTCGTAGTTTGCTAGCCCAACAAACTTTGTAACTCCTCCTGCCACTTTCTGAAAGAGACTCAGCCAAACGGATCTGACCACCGGGTAGTATGTAAACACTATCAGAAACAAAAAGCTTGGAAGAATCAGCAAATATCCGAGTAGGTAGGTTCTCCATCTCTTAGTCATTCTCATTTCTAGCACCCCCATTAACAACAAGAAAGGAGGAGCAAATAGCTGCTCCTCCTCGCCAATCTCTACCTATAAGGCCTCAATACTCTTTCTGCCTCTTCCTGAGCGGCATTTAGAGCATTCTCAGGGCTGATGATACCGGCAATGGCGCCTTCAAGAGCATCTGTCATGAAACGAGCTATCTGTCTCGCAGCATGTGTCGCTGGTGGTTCTCCAGCGGGAACGTACTGAAGTTGTTCCCTTGCCTTCAATGCAAATGGGAATCCTTCTACATATTCTTTCATAGCTGGAACATCAAATGCATCTTCACGAACAGCAACGTAACCAGTTAACATGCTCCACTTTGCCGCTTGCTCTGGTAGTGTCATCCATTTTATGAACTCCCATGCAGCCTTTTGTCTCTCTTCGGGGATTCCTGACATAATTACAAGCTGTCCGCCTCCTGTTGGAACAGCCCTTACCACATTCATAGGAAGGAAAGCTACTCCCCAATCAAAGGTCGCACTATCCCTAACAAATGTCAAACTACCTGTGGAGTTGTACATCATAGCGGTTGTTCCGGCAACAAAATCAGCAGACGAGTCTCCGAACAGTCTCCTGGCTGGAGTCAAACCCTCCGCTACCAAAGATCTCATGAACTCAAGCGCTTCGACAGCTTCAGGACTGTTCAAATAAGTCTCGTTTCCCTCTTCGTTGTTAACCACTCCTCCATTCTGCATAATGAACGCAGAGAGAAGCCACTGGTCAATTGGAATCTCAACTCCCCATCTTTCTGTCTCGTCACCCGATTTTATTACTAGCTTGGATGCAATATCCTTCAGTTCAGTCCACGTCGAAGGTGGTTTGTCTGGATCCAGGCCTGCTTCTCTGAACATATCCTTGTTGTAGTAGAAGATTGGAGTACTCTTCTGGAATGGAATCGCAAACATCTCTCCAGCAACATCGCAGTCTTCAAGGAACGCCTGGAAATAAGGCTCCAGAAAGGCGTCTCCACCTTCGGCTTCAATGAAGGCTTCAAGAGAAAGGATAATATTCTCGTCTGCAGCTGTCCAGACGTCTGCTGCGGTTAGTAGCGCTACATCAGGCGGATTTCCTGCTTTGGAAGCAGTTAAAGCCCTCTGAAGAGTCTCTGGATAACCTCCAGAGTAGATAGGTTCAACGATGATTTCGGGATGAGTTTTATTGAATTCGTCAGCAAGTTCTCCCATATACCTTGCCAGAGGCCCGGCAACTCCCACCGGGAAATAGAACCTAAGAATAGTCGGATCGGCAGCAATTACAGTTACTGAGAAGACTGCCAAAAGGACTAACGCCGTTGCAAAGAATCTTCGCATGCATTTCCCCTCCTTTTCTTGTTAGGTACTTTCCCAACAAAAATCAGTGTTGTTTTGTCCACAAGAATTTTCCCAGGGTCCTCCTGGGACTCAGGCTGCCAACGGCAACCTCTACATTCCCATTCATGGAAACCGATAACTTCGCAAACATTCCTGGAGCTCCTTTCTTTTCTGGCCAAGCCTCCGTAAATGACGGAACCGATATGAACGGTATCTTTTCTCCTACTTCAAAACTAAACCAGTGTACATGACCATTCACATAAGCAAGCACATTCTTCCCACTTTCTATTAGATCTCTTGCTCTTTCTCTATTCTTCAAAAATGCCAGGTGAGGAAATTGTAGAAAATGAGGATTTTCAGAAATCACCTGGTTGTCCACGGGATGATGGCCGAAGACTATTTTGGGCGTCTCTTCGCTATTGAGCTCCACACTTAGCCATTTCAGTTGTTCTTCAGAGATGTTGCCTCCCACACCTTCAATAACGGGCTCTTCTGTGTCCAGGAAAATGAGCTTGAACCCATTTGCGTAGGATGTTCTCCTTCCAACCTCTGCCCCGAATATCTCTTTGTTCTCCTCCTTAGTCAGATTGTGAAGATCATGATTTCCTAGTACCAAATAGTAAGGTAAGCATAAACTTCTGATAATTTCTGAGAATCTCAGCGCGTTTCTTCTATCTTCTTCATGGTTAAAATTATTTACTCTATCCCCCAGCTCAACCAAAATATCCGGTTTGATAACTGTGTTGATCTCTTTGGCGAATCGCTCCATCAGATCTGGTGTCTCTTCTCCTGGCCTTGTTGTGTTGCTGGGCCCCATGTGGACATCAGCAACAAGCAGTATTTCCAGCTTCTCTCGAGCGTTATTCTTTTCGGGCTTCACCTATTGTCTCCTCCTTGATACAGCAACGTAAGCTTTCGTGAAATTGAGATACTGGCTATTGGTTAACAAATGTGTTCTCCAAATTAGAAGTCCCATTAGATCCAACTCTTCTCAAACTCTCTCTTATCGCAACTGCGATCGCTCCTATTAGCCCCGACCTATCACCGTAGTTGTTCTTGACTACTTCAGTAGAAACGGACAGACCTGGAAGCGCTCTATGGGCTACCTCTTCCTTAATAATCGGTTCTACCACAGACCATGCTTCAGTAATGAAGCCACCGATTATTACGTAGTTAGGACTAAGAAAATTTATAACATTCCCTATTCCCACACTAAGAATTTTTGTGATCTTCTGAACAGCCTTCACCGCTGGTAACTCACCAAGTGATGCCATCCGAGATATCTCTCTGGCCATATCCCTTATGCTCTCGGTGGGCAAACGCAGATTGTCCAGTAGATCAACATAACTCTCGACCAGCTTCCTATCAGAAACATAGGCTTCCAAACATCCCTGCCGGCCACAAGTGCAAATTTCTCCTTCTAAGTTTACTGTGGTATGGCCAATCTCTCCGGTGCTTATTCCGTTGTTCTTTAGGATTTCACCGTTCATCATTACTGCTCCACCAATTCCTTCAATCACATTGATGAAGACGATCATGCCTTTCTTTGTGTATAGCTCTTCATGAAACCATGTTTCGGCGATAAGAGATGCGGCTGATCTGCTCTCCCAGAAGACGGGAGCGGGCAGTTGCCCCAAATATTCTTTAAGATCAATCTGTGGCCAGTGCATATGGCTTGGGAATTTCAATATTCCATTACAGGTATCTACCACACCGTATAAACTAATTCCGATCGCCGACAATCCACCGTAGATTCCTTCTTTTCTATACATACTGCCAAAAACATCATTCACTTTCGAAAAGTATTCATTAGGAGCAAGTCTGCCAGGAAACTGATGGGTTTCCTCAACAAGAATATCTCCAAGAATGTTCGATACTGCTATCTGAAAGTGATTCCAGTGAAGATCTATTCCTGCGAAAAGTTTTTTCTTACTATCAAAACTAAGCAGAACAGGCCTTCGACCACCTCTGCCTTTTTTGGAGTACCCGATTCCTTTTTCCTCAAGGAATCCTTCTTCGATGAGTTCACTAGTAAGTGAAGAAATTGTAGCTCTCGTCAAATTCGAAAGCCTTGAGAGATCGGCCCTTGAAATCACTTTGTTAGACTTCACAAGATCAAGAATCAACCTCTTGTTCTTTGACTTCACTTCGTTGAGACTTGCCAAATCATCACCACCAAGACTGTTTGTTTGGTTAGTAACTAAACAAATAATAACGCTGCTTCACTACTTTCTAAAATGCGTTCTTGACCGTCGTGTTCCTAATGGCCTTAACCAGAGATGATTATGCCCGATTTACTCATTATTCTGGAACCAACTGCATTGTTTGATTCATTTGAGTCGTTGACAAGAGTAATGCTCTGGTCTCGTACTATTGTGCCTGTCATTGGGTAGGCATTCTCATCTTTTAGTCTCAAACTTCATTCAAGACAAAGTGTTGGAAGGCATTGCGAGAGATCTGCTTCTGTCCATTTGGTTGATTCCACAGCACCTGGAATGCGACAATTTTAGTGTTGTGTAGTGGAGGCTAGTCTCTTCTAGGCAATGGCTTGATCGAAAAGTCTGATAAATGTGTGACCATGTTAATAGGGCGAATTCGTTGAAAATTACGCGCCTTGGGAGCTACCAGACCCTGTAATCTCGTAGAGCCTGCCCTGAAAATTGCATGGTCACTCTGCACAAGATCTCTTTCTTCTCGTTCTTATCATCATCTCTCTTCTTGCGCAGTTCTCGTTTTTCGCTATGAATCGAGATTCTGGCCAGAATCATGCCAGAATGACGGAAAGGGCTGTCATCCCGGACTTGATCCGGGATCTGGGCTTTTGAGAAACCGTGGTACGTGGTAGCAGGTAGCGGGTTCGTAAGAGCAAGAGAAACTGGTTGACCGTTGAAAGGTTCTCCGTTCTCAGAAAAGAACGGTTACAAGTTCCAAGTGTGGTGTTGCATGTGCGAATAGATTCGATCCAAACGGGTGTAGGGGCGTGCGGCGGCACGCCCGCTATTAAGGATCAATCTTCCTAAGGATAGAGATCATCCTCTTCAATAGTTGAACGAACCAAATTCTAGCCAGAAGTATGCCAGAATAACGTAAAGGAATGTCATTCCGAACTTGTTTCGGGATCCGGTTTTGATAACCCGTTCTTTGAAACTCGCTCCCATAACCCACTCTTTCCGCTTTTGTCGGAGGACGGCGGACCTGTGACGGATAACGGCTTTTCTCAGCGGCTATTTACGCTCTGACTCTTCTTTTCTCTGCTTCTTATCTTTGCCTTTCTGAACCAGAAGAAATACATTGCTCCGATATACACAGCCAGACCCAGTATGAAGTAAAGATA